>Ga0307930_1000065_pt1 | contig 70389 bp, 74 predicted proteins | sample OrgLakmetageno46_FD_203161 | JGI IMG/M metagenome (GOLD analysis project Ga0307930, IMG submission 203161) | Saline water microbial communities from Organic Lake, Antarctica - #46 | ecosystem: Environmental > Aquatic > Non-marine Saline and Alkaline > Saline | place: Antarctica: Organic Lake...
ATATTAACTATCGATTTTGATGACTACTCCGTTGAGATGGGCTTGCCAAGAGTAGAGAGTTTTACTTCTGATGTTGGACATTCAAACTTCACAGTAGAGTTTGTAAGAGATCTCGATTTTAAAATTGGTTATAAAAGAAGAGACTTCACAATTAATGCCATCCTATTTTTGTATAAAGATAAGCAGTGGACAATTATAGACCCTCTTGATGGTGTTAAAGACTTAGAGAATGGGCTGTTAGTTGAATGTGATCAGGAAACGTTTTCAAAGGATCCTGTAAGATGTCTCAGGGCCCTTAGATTCTCTATTAGATTAAACTTTAAGCTCAATAAATATCTCACCAATCAACTTTCTACCTTTGATCCAAGCACTGTCACTATTCACTATTTAAGGATGGAGGCAAGAAAGTCAGAGCACCCAATATTATTTTTAACCTCTTTGTTTAAACTAGATTGTTTAGTAATGAGTAATAAAATATTTCAAGATAAAGTTGAACAAATGGTTAAGGTTGATCCTAAACTCTCACTTGAAGATAAAACTTTTCTTGTTGATAAATTAAGTTATTCTAAAAAAGGAATTTTAAAATTAATGATCGGACAGAGTATTAAAAACTTAATGACTTCAAATCCTGAAGAACTGGAAGTAAGCTTGATACTAATAGAGAAGGCTTCTTTATCTTCAGAGTATTTAATTTATATTTTTAAGAATTACTTTACTGACTTTAATTATAATCAGTTCAAAATATTTTTAACAACTAGGTATGAGTTGACTAAAGAGGACAAAAAATCTGATTCTAAGGCATATCGAAGTATTATTTTGCGAAAAAGACTGGAACAGTCGTGTTAAAGATTACCTCACTCGCTGAATCTCAAGATTCATGGGATATGGTCGTTGAAATCTTCTTTGAAAGCTCTAGTAAAAAAGTCTTTAAATCTGACACTGAAAAGAATGACTTCTTATACAAGTATCTAGGTTTTTATAAAGACAAATATCCAAACATTTTCTTAGTTGCTTTAATGGATGATAAAGTTTTAGGTTATATTTGTGGTGCTCGAGATTCAAAATTTGAAAATGAACTATATGACTTTCTTCCACACTACTCACTTTTTGAAGATCTCTACGAAAAATTTCCCGCTCATCTCCATATTAATTTAAGTCAAAACTCTAGGGGACTTGGTGTAGGCTCAAAGCTTATTGAAGCTTTTGAAGAAATAGTTTCCACATCAGGAGTTCATCTAATTACAGGACCAAAAGCCAGGAATAGATCCTTCTATTTGAAAAACAACTATACATTCGAATGTCTTCGAGAATTCAAAGGTTTAGAGCTGCTTTTTATGGGTAAAACTCTATAATTACAGGGGGAATTGACACCTTGATACGTATTTTCTATCTTAAATCTTTATAATTATAAGATAGAGGGGTGCTATGCGTAGTTTGATTTTCATAATCATTTTGTCTTTTGGAGTTTCTGCTTCTGTTAGTAAAATGGGTCCTACAAAAAGAGTATATGAGACGATTGAATTCTCAGATGATCTTAACTTTGATAAAATGATTCAGGCTATTGATAGACAAATTGAACAGTTCTCTAAACTGAGTAATCTAAAAACCAAATTTAAATTGGGAACGCTTTTTTACACACGCCAAAACCTAAAAGATTCATTGGTGACTTTTAAGCAATTGGTAGTTGATGCAAAAACTTGCTTGCTTACAGAAGCTTCTGAAATCTGTTACAGAAATTTAAGCGACAAGGTTAATAAAGAATTTGCAGTATATAAGCCAAAACCCGCACAGAATGAAGCTGGATATGCAACTGGGCAGACTCTTTTCACTTCATATTATTCTCCAGATCTTGATGGATCGAAAGTAAAAACTGAAGTTTATAAAAATCCTATCTATGCAATGCCTAAGAAAGCAGAGCTTAGAGGCTTATCAAGAGAGCAGATTGACTATGATGGTAAACTTTCTGGAATGAACTTAGAACTTTTCTACGTTAAAGAGAGTCATTATGACATTTGGTTGCTACATGTTGAAGGTGGCGGCAGAGTTAAAGTTACTAATGAAGACGGTACAAATTCTTACTTCTACCTAAGCTATGCTGGAACAAATAAATTAAAATTTAATATGATTTATAAATACATGAATGAGCACGGGATGTTAGAGCCAGGTAAGACTAGTATTTCTCATCAAAGACAATATTTAGAAGATAATCCAGCTGATGAAAGAGCTGTTATGAGTTCATGTCCAAGTTATGTTTACTTTAAAGTTACTCATGACGAGCCATTAGGTGTACGTAATATTCCACTTACAGAGAATAGATCATTAGCCACTGATTATAGAAAATATCAAGAATATGGTCTTATTAACTTTATACAAACTAAGAAACCTGTTAACTTGAATGAAGCCGGAGAAGTCGTTACTGAAGAATTCTCACGATTTATGATCAATCAAGATACAGGTGGGGCCATCAAAGGAAATGCAAGAAGTGACTTGTACTTTGGTTTTGGCAAAAAAGCTGAGTTCGTGGCGAATCATCTTATGTTCTTAGGAAATCAATATTTCTTAATAAAGAAAAACGAAGAAAAATAAATAAGTAATTAAAGGATATATTATGGCGAACAACTATTTAGACTTATGCGGAATTGAATTTACAGAATTTAGCTCCAATGAACCAAAGGCACTCGATCAACTTTTTAAAGCATTTGGTTTTTCAAAGTTAATGAGACATGAATCAAAAAAAATAGATCTCTATCAACAAAACGATATTGTTTTCCTTTTAAATTATGAGCCACAAACTTTCGGTAATGAATTTTTTAAGGCCCATGGTCCATGTGTAAGCTCAATGGGATGGAGAGTAAAAGACTCTAAAAAAGCATTTGCTACAGCTATAGAGCGTGGTGCAGTTGCAAGTGATACTAAAAATATTGATTATACAATTTCAGATGAGCAGATCCCTACTATTGTAGGTATCGGGGATAGTAATATATATTTCATGGATAATTTCACTGATGGTGATCGCTATGAAAAGATGGGATTTAAAAAACTAGATAACCCAGAGATGGTTGAAAGCTTAGGTTTCACGATTATTGATCACTTAACAAATAATGTTAATAAAGGTGAGCTTGAAAAATGGGCAAGCTTCTATAAAGATATTTTTGGTTTTGAAGAAGTTAGATATTTTGATATTAAAGGTGTTAAAACCGGTCTTCAATCATTTGCTCTTCGTTCACCTGACGGAAGCTTTTGTATTCCAATCAATGAGGCGACAGATCCTAAATCTCAAATTTCAGAATATCTAGAACAGTATAAAGGTCCTGGGGTTCAACATATTGCTTTCCTTACAGATGATATTGTAAAATCAGTTGCTGGAATTCAAAAAGCAGGAATAACTTGTCTTGATATTGATGATCAATATTATGATGAAGTTTTTGAGCGACTTCCTAATGTTACTGAAGATCAAAAAAGTCTTAAAGACCTTCAGATCCTTGTAGATGGGGATGAGACAGGATATATCCTTCAAATTTTCACTAAAAATGTAATTGGTCCTATCTTTATAGAAATTATCCAAAGAAAAAATCATCAATCATTTGGTGAAGGAAATTTTGGGGCACTTTTTAGATCAATTGAAAGGGACCAGCAAAAGCGTGGTTACTTAGATTAGGCTTTAAATATTTTAAAGATCAAATTTCCATCTTCATAGCTTTTAGTGACTGTCTTTGCGTCTACAAGGTCGTCGACACTTCTTTTAGCTGTGAAGGTTTCAATCTTACTCATTTTATCTGATTCACCGTCTTGTGATAGTTTATCTGAATACTCTCTCTCCATAGTTACTCTTATTTCTCTACCTTCTCCTGCAAGCTTAACTTTGTCAGCTTCGTGTTCACCAATAGGGATTGAGATCACATATCCATCATTTTCAAAGTTCTCAGAGATATCAATGTCTAGTTTTCCAAATTTATAGAAATCATCATTTTTCTTCTCTGCGCCTATGGCGAAGGTTTGAGTTAATTCATCTGTAAATTTCTTAACAATCTTTTCTTTATTTCTCATTAGAGTCTTTGCTAATTCTTCATGTTTTTTATATTGAACTTGATAGTCTTTTTCAAATTCAGCTTCTCTTGTTTTTTTAGCTAATTGACCATTTTCATTTATTTTATCCACTTCTGTTCCATAAATTTCTCTACGTTGAGTGATCTCTTTTAAATTTTTTCTCTCTTCAGATGCTTTAACTTTGGAGTGATCTACTTTTATTTTAAATAGTGCTCTTGCATTTCCGTCTTGAAGTTTATTGTATCTTTTCGCAAACTCTTCTTTTGAAATTGCTTTTTGATTTTTATGATCTGCACCTAATAGGGCAGTCTCATTTATATTCTCATTTTTGAGAGTATTCTTTTCAGCATTATAACGTCTTCTAAGTCTGTTGATCTCATCAGTGGTAACATCATTGGCCTCTGACATCTTTAAAGAATTATCTTGTGAGTTTTTTTCTATCTTCACATCGTGGAGAGCCCTTTGACTCTTTGTCTCTAACTCATTATTTTTTTGAAGGTCATTTTTTGTTTTAGAAATTCTCTCTTTTACACTATCGAGATTTTCTTGAAGTTTATTGTATGTCTTCTCATTCTCCATTGATTTCATCGCCAATTTATTATCATGATTAACTCTTTGCAAATGGAGTTCATCTTGTTGAATGGCTTTTAAATTTATTTTTTCTTTTGCATGTTTATTCTTAGTGGCTTGAAGCTCATTTTGTTGATGAGAATTGAGCCTTTTCATCTCTTTTTGATGATCTTTTTGAGTATTTCTAGAATCTATATCGTTTTTAAGTCTCATTTAATCATCTCCGCTGTTAACTTTTTATAGGGAGATGGGCAAGTATCTTTTCTTTGACCTGTATTACCTGGACATATCCACGTTCTAAGCAGATCTATTGATACAAATTGTGATCCACCATTGTAGGCCATGTAGCTTGTAGGGTCCAAAGTCGATTGAATGATTACACCTTCTGAATTTTTAGAAGCTTCCACTTTATTTTTGATTACATATTGATAAACTCTATATTCGGCGTGAGCCAAATTAAAAAATGCTGCCAATAGGAGAGTTGTAAGAATTTTCATTAATGGAGAGTAGTCATATCCTTGAGCATATTGTGTTCAACCATTTTTATAAATGATTTAACAAAAATATCTCTTTCATCTTTAGCAAGACCTGTTAGTGCCGTTTTTTTCTTTTCTTCAGTTCTATGACGTGACAACTTCTTAAATGCGTCTCTAACGTTACGATTAGCAACTTGAAAGCTCATTGGTCCACCAGAGTTTACACCTTCTTCCAACCACTCTTTAAAAAATAATGGAAAGTGTCCTGAACTCGCTAAACTCAAGTAGCTTTTCATTTCGTTATTTAGGTTTTGTTTTGGATTTGGGTTGAAATTGGTTGTTGTTGTCATTTGCCTCCTGCATTTAACTTACTCCATTCATTCTATTCCTTTTTGATCTCTTTTTTGAGGTGGAGAATTTTTCCACCCTGTAGGAGCCGCAGATAAGCAGCTGATTTATGGTAAGATTTGGAACAAGGAGATGTATTAGATGAGTAAAAAACTCTATTTTTGTAACTGTTGTCGAGTTAAAGTTCCCAAAATTGAAAGTCTTTTGTTTGTAGAAGAGTCTAAAAGGGGTTTTTGTTCTGAGAATTGTATCGTCAAATTCTTCACTCCTTACATGGAAGCTTTTGATGCAGAGGAAGTTTTACTGCGAGAAGGTCTGGGAATCTTACCCGATGAAGTCGAACCTGATATATTTCACGATAAAGTCCTGTTTGAAGAAGCTCTTTATGGTTCCAGCGAAGTTTGGTCTGAAAAAAATGATCTAGGCGAAGAATTTTTCACTCACATTCATCCGCTTGAAGGTGGACTATTTTATATCCTAATTTGTTCTTACTATGAAGGTGAGCCAGCTTTTGTTTTTTTTAAAACCCTCACAGCGTCAATCGATCTAGTAGGAGCTTATAAGCGTGGATCAAAATACGATAATGATGCACTAATAGACGTATCCGATGATGAGGATCTCGAATTAGAAACAACTGACGGTAAGTTAGAAGATATCTCTTTACCAGCCGAAATAATTGAAGACATGGATCTAAAAAAATCAGAATATCTTGCTGATCTGTTAGATCGACGTAAGGAAACTGATATTTCGTTTGAAAAATTTCCTATGTATGATGACTACATTACTCTCACTTTAGATGAACCCGATTCGGAGTTTCAAATTACTGACGATGCAGGCGATAGGATCTATACATTTATTAAAAGTTTTCAAAAGAATGGAGAAGCCTTTTTCTACATAGTAATATGCTTGAGTGTGGAGATTCCTGGCTCTAAAGATAGAGCTCTTATGCCTGTAGTTACCTTCCCATCAATAGATGATGAGCTTTATAAGTTCTACGCTGTTGGTGATAAAAAGAATCGAAGAATTACTAATTAACTATCTAAAATCAACTTGTCTGTAATGATCAGAGTGATTTTGAACAAATTGTCCGCATCTGAAATTTGCTTCTGCATTTGCAGCAGCTTCACAAGCCGGGTTAGGTTGAACACAGTTATATTTATTTGTTGAAGAATTATAAACTGTTTGAGCACAACATCCTTGAGCTACAACAAAGTAGTTCTCTTTTGCATCCATACACGCCATGTAGGCATTTACAGACGTCGACCTAATTACCATAACTCCATTAATTGCTTCAGGTCTTGGCATATTAAAGTTTGGAGCAACACCTTCTTTAACGAAAGTCCATGGATATTGAGTGTCAGGAGTTGGATTTGGTAGGCACTGAGGCATTCCTAACTTAAAAGAATTACCACTATTTAAAATATGTACTGGTACGAAACAAGTAGGTACAGATTCAGCTAATACTGCTTTGAATTGTCTACTGTCTATTCCTTGGCAAAGACCAAAATATCCTATTGACCCACCGTTATACTGAGGACTAAGGTATTCACATCCCGGAAAGTTTTCAGATCCCGTAGATATTCCTGTTCCGCCTGTTGTTATAGTTCCATTTCCGCCGTTTGTATCGGGGTTAGCAACAACTCCATTATCATCTACACCTGAGGCACCTACATCAGATAGATATGTGTTAGATGGAACTCTCGTTCGCACAGGAGCATCACAACTAGTGATGATAAAAGAAAGTAAGAATAAAAACATAGTAAATTTCATAATAACCTCTGGTTTTCACTTAACCTATCGGTGTATAGGTGAATAATATTTAGGATTATTTTTACTTTAATCTATGATAAACTATTAATAATACGACTATTATGAAGAATTTTATCCTAGCTTTTACTTTTTTGTTAATACTGATAATCTCAGGTGCTACAATTGTCGTTGTTTCTCCCTACTATTATTATAATAAGATCTTGAACAATGACTACGATTCTAAGTGGTATTCACTTCCAGAATTCAAGAAAAGCTACCTCACGCCTGGAGGATTAATAGAAGGGGACTCTAAAGAGCTTGGAAATGCGGATCTTTGGCAAAAGTTTCACTTTATGGATGTCGTTATTCCAATGCCCGTTAAAAATCCATTCTTTTATGTATCTCCTGTACTTAATTATGATGAGGAGTCAAAGTCTACAAGTTTTGGATTAAGGCTCCATAGTGAAAGTAATAGAGATATATCAAAACTATATTTTCTTAAAAATCGTCTTTTTCCAAATGTTATAAAATCTCAAGAACTATTTAAATTACCGATTATTAAAAAAGAGTTAAAGTCGCTAGTTAAAACACAATTATGGAAGGATATATTTACTAAAAAAATTGATAATTGGAACATACCTTTTAAAGATATGATTTATAATTTGTACCTTATTCAGCTTCGGGCGAAAGTATTACCCGAAAGATATTTGTCTTATTCATTGGTCAAGGGCAGTAGTACCGCGATTATCGAACTTGAATCAAAAAATAAAGATTATATTACCGAGATGATTCTAACCTACTCAAGAGGACTGATTTACTCATTCATTCTTCTTACAGAAAAAAATAACGAAGAATCAAAACTGGTTAGATATAAATTTCTTAATGAAGTTAAGTTTAGAGGCGGAAGTGACAGGCTAGCGAAGATTCTTTATATAGAATATAAAAATTTAGAATATATTGAACAAATTGATCATAGAGGAATGCTCTATTTGCTATCAGCTTGGACTCATGCAAATGATAACAAAAGCTTTATCATTGAGATGATTGAAAATTTAGAAAAAGGCAAAGGAAATCAAAAGCAGTTAGAGGCCCTTTATAAATTTGCAATTCAAAAATATGATAAAACTTTCACTAATAGATCTATAGAGGATCTTGACCTTACTGATGATATTAAGTTAAAAAGAGATATTGAGCTGGAAAATAGAAAAGAGCAAAAAGCACTACTCAATAAAAAAATAGAATTAGAAAAGCCTGTTGAATTAACTGAAGATCAGAAGCTCAGGATTCTGCTAAAAAAAGCAAAACAAAATAAACGTAAAAGAAAAAATAGTTTAATTATTGATTAGACCTGAAAAACTTCACTAGAGAGTTCGTTAGATTTTCTTTCAGTGGTTCTACAAGTTCTCCAATAAGCTCTTTCTTTTGTTCGTCCATATAGATGCCTCTACTAATTTCAATCTGAATATTATTAATATCCGAATAAGTTTTATGGATAAAGCGAGTTATATGCCCACCGTAGTATGGAATATTCTGAGTAACATTTGATGAGAACGTTTCAAGTTCTTTGCAAACTGAATTAATATAATTTTTAGTACAAGAAATTCCTTCAATATCACTAACACAAAAGTCAGGTCTTATAAGAGGCTGATCCGGTGTGACCTTGAGGTGGTATTCCGTAGGCTTGGAAGGCATACTGTGCAGATCTATAAATGAGACAGGCTTTTTAGCTTTTTTTTGTAATTCGAGGATCATAGTCTTGAGCATTTCAAAATATGGAATATGATATTTTGATTCAAGTAGTGACCTAAGCTGTGTATCTGGCTCAGCTACCACAAGCTTCTCTCCATGGGAGTTAGATTTCCAGTTTAGTACAGCTTTGTTCTCTGGACGATTGAGATCAACACAAGTCCTATGAATTGTTGAGACGATTACTGCTATACCAGCTTCATTTAACTTTTCAATATCAACTAGTTCGTCGACTTTGAAGTCAACATCACAGGCTATGGCCTTGAGGTCATCAGTTAGAAATGGTTTAAATTCCACAGGGATGAATTCTCCCGAGTGAGGAATAGATACAATTCCAATGAAAGGCTCTTTGGGGGCAAAGTATTTAAAAATGGGAAAGTCACTCATATATAAGTCCTGATTTTGTTGTTTTGTAAAAAATACCACAAAGTTGTTTTTCTTGTCTAATCGGTACAACAAAAGGTATGTATCTACTTGAATTAATACTATTTTTGAGAATCTAGCAGAGGGTTATATGAAGTTTCCAGGACGTCGTAATACTAAGCATTACTTTCCGGTCACTGAAAAAGACAGATCGACTTTACTCTTTAGTGACATTGATATGTCTAAGTCGGATGTCTACGTCGTAGGAATTGATCAGCTGTTAGTAGATATTGAAATTGAAGTTACTGATGACTTTTTGGATAGTCATAACTTTGCTAAGGGGCAGTCTTTTATTATAGAGGATCAACTAGCTGATTCTATTTATAGTGAATTTAAAAATCTTGGAAAAGTCACTGGAGAATACCCTGGTGGTGCCATAGGGAATACACTCCATAACTATTCTGTTTTAAGTGATGCCTCAAGCTATGCACTTGGATCAATTAAAAGACAAATTGAAGTCGGAGACTACGCTTTTAAATATCTTTCTAAAACCAGTGGCCTTGTAGACATGTCTTACTTGCAGCCTAGTGAAAAACCAATGGGCCGAGCATTATGCTTTATCACACCCGACCTCGAGAGAACATTTGCTATTAGCAAAGGTTGTATGAATGATCTCACAGCTGAGTTCATTCCTGCTCAAATCGTTTCTGAAGCTTCCGCTTTACTCATCTCTGCCTATACATTGAGAAATGAGGACGATGCCGTTTTTAAAGCGACAGTAAAAGCATGTCAGGTTGCAAAAGAGAATAGAGTTCCAGTAGTTATGTCTCTTGGAACAAGTGACTTGGTAGAGGCGAGAAAAGATTTCTTAAATACTTTTATTGCCGAATACGTAACAGCACTTGCGATGAATCAACAAGAGGCAGAGGCACTTACAGGTGTTGAGGATCATTTATTGGCCACAGAAAAAGTTTTAGAAATCTGTGATCTTGCTCTAATCACAGTTGGTAAAAAAGGACTTTATTTAGGTTCATATACTGATGACGAAGTTAAAAGAAAATCAGAACAACCATTAGTGACAAAATCGATTGTAAATTACAACGAATTTGAATATTCAAGAGCGATGAGAAAAAGTGATTGTAAAAAACCATTAAAAATCTATACTCACATTAGCCCATTTAACGGTGGCCCGGCGACTATAAAGAATACTAACGGTGCAGGAGATGCGGCTTTATCTGCTCTTCTTCACGATATCAGTGCAAACTGTTATCACAGAGATGTCGTTCCAAATTCTCCAAAACATAGCTCGATCTATTTGACATATTCTTCAATTTCTCAAATTTCTAAATATGCCAATAGAGTAAGCTTTGAAGTACTCAATCAAAACTCACCCCGTCTCCTTAAAGGTCTTCCCGAAAGAGAAGATGGACTTGAAGATGGGTACTGGAGTAAGTGAGCCAAGTTGCAAGAGAACAAGCTCTTTTAAGCGAATATAAAGGCAATCTATTCGAATTCTTAGTTGGATCGAGCCTTAGTAGAAAACTCAAAATTGAAATGAAATTCTTAAGCTCCTTATCTGAAGAATTTAAAAAGATGCTATCAATTCAAGAATCATTTATAAGGCAATACTATCCTGAACTATTGATAGATTTACCAGTGCTAGCATCAGGCATAGCCGATGAGATTATTAACTCAATTGAGTTTGAGCAGATCTCTGATATTGCAATTGTTGGTAAAGTGGCATTAGCTTCTCAAAATTCTACCTTCTCTGAAGCAGATATCATACTTAAATCAAAAAATAAGTTCTATCCAATAAGTCTTAAACTTTCAAAAGCAAATGCATTTGTGAATACTAAGAGTGCAGGTCTTAGAAGTTTTTTTACAAAATACTTTAGCTCTTTTGGCGATGAAACCGTTAATTCAATCCAAGATAGCTTTAACCAAAATTGTGATCTTATTATAAATAACTTTGCCAATGCACTGTATGCGAACCACGATCTTGAATATGATGGAAGCTTTGCTCAATGGGTAGATCTTGGAAATACATCTTTGTCTGGGCAACTTGAAGGGGCAGACCGCGAGTTGTATAAGCATATGCTCTACGCTATCAATGAGAAGGTCTACATCCACGTTAACCAGCTACTTGTAAAAGATCCTAAAGCATTCTCAATGGACTTATTACCTTTGATGGGCTTTGGTGATCGACAAATTATCCAAGCGACATGTTTTTATAAAGCTAATGCTAAGAATTATGCAGCGTTTGAAAATGTGGTTGAGGTGTATGATAGTGGCTTTGAAAAGTTAGAACCAAAACTTGGAAGTTTTAAGATGGATGTCGCAAATTTTGATATATGTTTAGGAAAGAAAACCCTACAACTCAGAGTGAAAGCTATGAATAAATTTACGTCTAAATCATTTAAGATGAATTGTTCTGTTAAAACTAGCTAGCTTTAACTAAATCGAGATGTCTTTGTTGATAGATATTTTCTTTTTCTCTGATATCTTTTAAATTAAAACGACCATTTGTATTTGTAACGATAGCACTTGTTATACTTAACCAGCTAGTGGCCCTATTAGTACTTATAAAAATCTTTCTATTATGATTATTCATTTCAATTTGAAGACAATTTTTAATAATTTCAAGAGCGTCATGATCAAGCTTTAATTGAGTGTCATCAATAAAAATATATCTTGATTTTGATAAAAGTGACTTTACCATCGATGCTATTGATATCTCTTTTTCTGAATAAAGTTCAGGAACTTTATCGAATGGTTTGAGCGAGTTTACAAGTTCTACTAAGGTTTCGTTCTTAATAGTTTTAATAAGTGCCTCGAAATTATCATCATTATTCTTGATCAAACTGCTTGGTATTGAATCCAGGATAAAGTTATCTTTAAGACTCTTTGTAGGATGTAGAGAACTTAAACCAGAAGTAAAACTAAAATCAATGACTCCTGATGAACCATTACTCTTTAAGAAAGAGATAAACTCCTTAAGAGGATTTGGCATCTCAAATTTGCATTTATTTTCATGGTTAAACAAAAATAGTGAATATCTATCTAAATCATTTTTAGTCATCATAACCCTTATCGTCATTTTACCATCTTTGTTAAATTAAATATTTACGATATAATTTGCCTAAAGGAATCAATGATTTATGTATAACCAAGATAAAAACTCAAGTAAAAAAGTTGTTGTTGCTCTAACTGGTAGAGTTGACTCGGCTGTGGCAGCTTTTTTATTAAAAAAGCAAGGGTACGATGTCATGGGTCTAGCTATGATCACTGGGCCTTCTGGGGACACAGCCAAAGAGAAACCTAAATGCTATATTGAGAATATGGATAAGGTTCAGGATCTTTGTGAACAAATGAAAATCCCTTTTTATGTATCTGATATAAAAGCGGAATATGAATATGAAGTCATTGATAGATTAATGGAAAATAAACTGAACGCACTTTCCAACAGTTCGTGTTTTCAATGTACATCTGTAAGGATGAAAATTCTTTTAAGAAAGATGAAAGCTCTGAATGCTGATTTCATTGCAACTGGACATTACTGTAAGGTCCACCAAAATTTTAACTCTAATGAGTATCATATTCACTCTAATAATAATGCCGAAGTTGATCAATCTATACTTCTTGCAGGACTGGACCAGGATATTTTGAGTCATTTAATTCTTCCTCTTGGCGAACTTAGAAAAGAAGAAGTATTAAAAATTGCTAAAAACTTTGGTCTTCATAAAAATCCTTCAATTATTCAAGAAGGATTTTGCTTTAAAACCGTTGATTCAGTTAAAGAATTAATTAAAAAGAATGTGGCTCCTTCTCTTATAAAAGAAGGAAACTTTATCTCTATGGATGGAGAAATCACATACGGTGAGCATGATGGGATTGTTAATCATTTTATCGGACAAAAAGAACTATCTATTGAAAACGGAATGAAGCTTGAAAAGACTTTACAGATAGTTGACTATAGAGCGAAAACCGGAGACATCATCTTAGGAGAAGATAAAGATTTACTCTTTGGTGGAGCGCAACTTACACAACTAAATACAAGCGTAAGACTTGATAAAAGAAAGCCAATTCAATGCTATGTTAAGTTTAAATTTTCAAATGAACATATTAAAGCTCACATTTTCTTTAAGAATAACAACTCTGCTTATATTGAATTCAACGAACCTATTTCACCCCTTCTAAAGCGAGAGCAAATGGTGATCTTTGACTCAGATAAACGAAATGCAAAAGTCATTGGAACTGCGATGGTTAATTCAAGAGGTGAGTTCAAAAGTGTTGATAGAGTCGCAGTATATAGAAAAGGAGAAACGGATGATAATGAAGTTCATACTGATTTTAAGTTTTAGTACGTCTATTCTTTTCGCTCAAACAAAACTCACAAGTATTTATAAAGTTAAAAGTTATATTGGTAAGAGTAAACAAAATACAATCATAAAAAATGTCCGAGATATAGTTTATGCTGGTATTCCCAATAGATTTTTTGGAACAGTTGGGCATAAGAATGTTCAGTCCTTCATTCAAAATAAACTTGAAAAAGCTGATGAATTAAAGAATGTATCACTTCAAATTGATACATTTAAAATTGACACTAATGCAGGTATTAAGAGTTTTGAACAAGACTTTAATAAAAAGATAAAACCTGTTTTCAAATCAGATACGAAAGATTTTAAAAAATGGTCTGGCTTTAAGGACTATATGAAGAAAACAATCGAATCTAAAAAAGAAATTGACGCTAAAAATTTTATTCTAACTGTTAAGGGAGCAAGTGAAGAAACACTTATCATTACTGCTCACTATGACACTGTCATCCACAACAAAGAGACAATGATAATAGATGAAAAATCTAAGATGCCTGGTGCCGATTTCAATGCTTCAAGTGTCGCTATTATGCTTGAATTAATAGATAGAGTCTCAACTTTAGAGCTTAAGAAGACATTAAAATTTGTTTTTTTAGATGCTCAATCTTTAGGGTTTCTAGGTAGTTATCAATTTGCTAAAGGCTTAAGTGAGAAGGATATAGGTGTAATAAATCTAGAGATGCTAGGATATGACTCTAAAACGAAAGATGAAAATAAGCGTTTAAGAAACTTTAAGGCTTATGCAAGAGACAGTCGTGTTGACTCAAAAGGTGTAGATAAGAAACTTTATGAATTAATAAATAAGTACGTAAAAAAATCTGGTACGAGTATGAATTTTAAGTTGGATCAAAATAATTTTGATCACTCAGATAATGTTAGATTTAACAAAATAGCCAACTTGACTCTTTCACAAAACTGGGAAGAGGACTTTAATCCTAACTTTCAAAGTAAGAATGATTTTCCTGAAACACTCAACCAAAGGACTCTTTATAATAGTTATAAGTATATAGGGATAGGTATATTAGGTTATGCGCTAGATTTATAACTAATGCTTGTTGTCAAAGTGATATTTTAAAGATATAAACCCGCAATGAATACAGATGGAAACCTTAACTATTTAAATTCTATTGGTATCGAAATTTCTAAAGAGATGATTGCTAATAACGCCGCTCAAACTGTTGTTGTTGGTATGAGTGGAGGAGTTGACTCATCTGTAACTGCATTGTTGGTTAAAATGATGGGTTATAAGACTATCGGTATTTTTATGAAAAACTGGGAAGAAGATGACGAGAATGGTCGCTGCCAGTCAGAAAAAGAATACGAAGATGTTGTAGCTGTAGCTGAGCAGTTAGATATACCGTATTTCTCAATCAATTTTGTAGATGAGTATAAAGAGAAAGTATTTCAACACTTTTTAGATGAATATGAAGCGGGCTTTACTCCAAATCCAGATATTCTTTGTAATCGTGAAATTAAATTCAAAGTCTTTTTTAATAAGGCCAAAGAGCTTGGTGCAAACTATTTAGCTACTGGTCACTACTGTCAAAATGTAGATGGTAAATTGATTAAGGGAAGAGATACTAATAAAGATCAGACCTACTTCCTTTATACAATGCAAGGTGATGTTCTAAAAGATGTCCTCTTTCCAATTGGTGGTTTAGAGAAAAAGATAGTGCGAAAGATTGCTCACGACTTTGATCTGGCCACAGCGACTAAGAAAGATTCTACAGGTATATGCTTTATTGGTGAGAGAAACTTTAAAAACTTTCTTTCAAAGTATCTGTCGGAACAAAAAGGAAACTTCATTCGACTTGATGATGGAAAAATAATGGGGCCACACGATGGTTACTGCTTCTATACTAATGGTCAAAGAAAAGGTTTGGGTTTAGGTGGTCCTGGAGGACCGTGGTTCGTTGCTGATAAAGATAGAGATACAAATACGGTATATGTTGTGGAAGGTGAGAAGCATCCTGCATTGTACTGTGAGTTTATTGAGTGCGACGAGTTGAGTTGGGTGCATAATAAACCTGAATTCCCACTTAAATGCATGGCCAAGATAAGATATCGTCAAGCTGATCAAAGCTGTACTGTTACTGAAACAAAAGATGGCTTAAAAGTAGAGTTTGATTCACCTCAAAGAGCAGCAGCAATGAGACAATCGATTGTTTTCTACTATGGAGAGACTTGTCTTGGGGGTGGAATGATTTCAAAAATTGGGCCTAGTTTATTTAAGAAGTTGGAGTAACTCACTTCCAATACTTATCATCATTTAAGTTTTTTTCTTTTTTATCTTTTTTATCTTTTGACTGTTTTGGTTCAAATCCAATGCATTCACGACCTTGATTAGCATCTTTGACGATAATAGAGGGAAGCTTCTGGCTTTTGATATTATAGACTCTGCAACCCTTTGGTGCATATTGATCAAAAGTTATAAAGTAGTGCTTGCATTTTATACAATTAGGACTCATAGGACTATTTTAAGGGTTCTTGCTGGGAAATCAAAAAGTTTTTAACTAGGCAGCTTTCGGAGTCTCATTTTTTTCCGGAGTCGATTGATCAGCTTTCCTTTTCTTATATCTTTGCTCAAATTTAGTTTTTAGTGTTGGGTATTTAACAATAACTTCTAAAAAGTCTTCTTTATTAAATGTGTAGAGATCACAGTAAGAGTTTGTTTTAACATCAGCACCACGAACAGTGTCTTGCAAAAGAGCAATTTCACCAAAGAATTGACCGGCTTTGAGTTCATTTAATACTTTCTCACCAGATGAAACTTCAAGTTCTCCATGGCCTATGATAAACATCTCGCCTCCCATATCGCCCTTTCTAATAATAAACTCATTAGGAGAGTGGAAGGTTTGTTCTAGTTTTTCGGCTATCATTTTTAAACAAGGTGTAGAAGCATCTTTAAATATATGAACACTTCTGATGAATTTAATTTTTTGGTAGATATTCAATTCATTCTGAAGGGCTTGAGGAAGATCTTTTAAAATTGTAGAGTCTTCATCCGAAATATTCTTAGTAAGTAGGTGGTTGTAAAAAGAGAAAACCTGTTTTTGTAAACTCATTGGAATATTGTAGTATTTCATAAACTGCATCATTCCGTTCATCTTGCCCTTTCTTTCTTCTTTGTATTTGTCTGCAAGCATGATGAGCCTTGAAAAATTTGCAATAATAATACCGTAAGTTGCAGCACCCACTAGCATGATGGCCATAGTATATACTCGTCCAACATTAGTTGTAGGCGTAATATCACCGTACCCAACTGTTGTTAGTGTTGTAATAGTCCAATAGAGTGAGTGGTTGTAGAATGTTATGGCGTCAAATTGTGTTTGAGGATTTACAATCATCCAGCCACATGCGATCCAATGAATTATGGTCATAATTGTTCCAACCACTAATGAGGCTTTGGCCCATTTAGGAAGAAAATCAAAGATATCAATTAGGGTTCTAAGTTTAACCACACGAATTACTCTTACGAGTCTTAATATAGATAATACTTTTAATGGAATACTAAGGCCTAAAACAGCTGCAACAATATCGAAAGGTATTGAGGTTATTAGATCTATAGGAAGCCAGATTGATTTTGAATAGGGTGTAACAGGAATTTGATCATCACTAGTTTCTCCAGGAAGCTTTAATCTTCCAGTGAGTCTTAGGGCAATGTCTGTGAAAAATACCAAGGAAAACAATCCATCCCACCAAATATTATGTTCTTCCACATCATATTCCATTACAAAGCTTATTGGAGCTTCAAAAGCGGTATACATGATTGTGAGAAAAAGAAATCCTAACCACACCATAGTGAAGCGATTTTCTTTATCTTTTGGATTGTAGTTGTAAAACATCATTATTAGCCTTCCATGAGTTTTATCGGATTTTGTAAGCAAAATCTTAAGAAAAATCTAATGAAATTAAGATGTTAAAAAAGTGATCATAAATTTTTGATAGTGCTCAACCTTTTTCCAGGAATTTATTACATACTGCTCTTAACTACCTGGAATTATTGCATGATTTGGAGGGTTAAAATTTAAAACTTTGGCACGGTTAGTGCAGCTAATGAATGTGTAATGAGTTCTTAAGTTTAACAGGAGATTATTTAAAAAATGAAAAATGCAACAGATGTGGACCGTAGATCAAATGTCATCCCACTTTCATTCAAAGACAGAAGAAATTCTGATGAATCCAGAGCAAATGAGAAAGTTCCTCATGATATCGCTCATCCTGCTTCAAAGAACTTCTCATTAGATGATCCACTCGCTGATCTTCTCAATGAGTTTAGTGGAATAGATCTTGAAGCTTATGACTTTGATGACGAAGAGGAAGAAGAAGATTATATTTTCAGTCATCAAAAAAACTGGGACTTTCAAGTCTCCATTGAAGATTCGCCTAAAGCCATGGCCGATATGATTGTCGAGCAAATCAAAAGATTAAAAGATGATTCTAAAAGAATTAAATATTATTTAAACGAGCTCAATCTAAATTCTGATTAGTTATTTCAATTTAGTTTTTTTATTCCTATACTAGATTAATGAAAGAACAAATTTTATTTACCAATGATGCCGTCGTTTTGGCTCTTTTATTTCTTTGTCTTGGGTTAGTGTTTTATACTTCAAGTTTGAAAACTGGTTTTTTTAAAAAGTTTTATACTTTTGTTCCAAGTCTTCTTCTTTGTTATTTTATACCAGGACTACTTAACAGTTTTAACATTATAGATGGTGAGGCCTCAAAATTATACTTTGTCTCATCACGCTATTTACTTCCTACCACACTTGTTCTTTTAACAATGAGTGTGGATCTCAAAGAAATTGTGAAACTCGGTCCAAAGATGTTGGCCGTATTTTTTGCGGGTACATTTGGTGTTATTATCGGTGGACCTCTCGCTTTGCTATTTGTGAAGTTCTTAATGCCAAATGTCTTTGAAGGATTAAACCTTGATGAAGTCTGGAGAGGTATGACAACTGTTGCTGGTTCTTGGATCGGTGGAGGTGCTAACCAAGCTTCAATGAAAGAAGTTTTTTCTGTTAATGATAAAATATTTTCTATGATGGTTGTTGTAGATATTCTAGTTGCAAACGTTTGGTTGGCCGTACTTTTATTTTTGGCTTCTAAAAAAGAAAAAGTAAATGCGTGGATTGGTGCTGATAATAAAAGTGTAGACACAATTATTGAAAATGTTGAAAAACTTTCAGTTGATAAGGCGCAGAACCCCAGCTTTAACCATCTCATTTATATTCTTACTATCGGATTTGTTGCAACTGGCCTTTCTCATGTTGGGGCTGACTTCTTAGGGCCTTTTATTAGTGAACACGCTCCAGAGCTTTCTAAGTTTTCCTTAACGAGTAAATTCTTTTGGCTGATCGTCATCTCCACAACTATAGGTGTGTTTCTATCATTCACAAAAGTGAAGAAGTTCGAGATGTATGGAGCTAGCAAGATTGGTAATATCTTTCTCTATATTTTGATTGCCTCAATCGGAATGCATATGGATATTTTTGCTATTTTTAATAATCCTGGGATTTTTGTCGTTGGCCTCATTTGGATTAGTATTCATGCCGTATTCATTATGTTTATCGGTAAGCTCGTCAAAGCACCACTATTTTTCATCGCTGTTGGAAGCCAAGCTAATATTGGCGGAGCGGCTTCAGCACCTGTTGTTGCCGGATTTTTTCACTCATCTTTGGCACCCGTTGGAGTGCTCTTAGCTGTCCTTGGCTATGTGGTTGGAACCTACGGAGCGTGGTTCTGTGGCATTTTAATGCATGCAGTAATAAAGCTTTAGTCAAAAAGTGCCTTTTTGTAGTCTCACATCTAAAAAATCTATAATTTCTTTATTGAGCGATTGCCCTTTTTTTACGGAATAATAGAAGTCTTCTTGAACTCCCTCTAGCTTTCCTATCTTAATGAGCTTTTTCTCTTTTAAAATTTCTTCTACGCCGTAATTTGGAAGAACAACCATTCCTATTCCCTCTATGGCCATGGATTTTTTAGCACTTGAGTCTTGGGCCTCGATAACCTGTCGATAGTGAACATTATGTTTAATAAACCATAGATCAATTTTACGTCTTATTTCAGAGGGGACATTAGGCAGAATAAAAGGTGATCCTTCAAGTGACTGAGGAAAATCTTTAGTCTGGCTTCTAAACTTTTCAACTCCGTAAACATACAGATCACTCTGATGAAACCGAATTGATTTAATATCACCTTTTTCTATATTGGGTGAGCGATTGGTAAAAATAATATCGCAGTCTGATTGGTTGAGACTTTTTTGCAACGAAGGGATATTGCCCTCAATGACAGTAAGACTTATTCGAGGAAACTTTTTAAGTAAAAGCTTTGTTACTCTGGTTGTTAAAGTTTTGGGAAGGGCATCGTTAAAACCTAATTTAAACTGACTTGTATCACTCAGTGATGCTTTATTTATTGATGAAATTAATTCTCCGCCGATTGCGAAAATTCTATCGGCGTAAGAGAGGACAAATTTACCATATTCGTTGATAAATAGTCTTTTAGATTTCCTCTCAAATAGCTTGTGGCCAATGGAGTCTTCTAGAATCTTTAGTTGCATACTTAAAGCCGGAGAGCTTATATTAAGCTTTTTAGATGCCATAGAGATACTGCCAACATGGGCAATTTCTCTAAAATATAGAAGTTGCTGGTAATTAAGCCAATACATCTTAAGTTCTCCTTAACTATTTGTTAATAAATATATACTGATGATTAACTTAAGTAAATGATATTATATAAAAGGAGGTGGTTATGAACAACCCAACTATTGTTAAAGTATTATGTAGCCTTTTCTTTTTGCTTCTCCTTTCTTGCTCTACTTTCTCCAAGCAAGAGATTAAGTCTGATTCTAAAGTTAATTCTAACAGACAAATAGATAAAGACCTTGATAAGATAAAGAGAGAGAAACAAGAATTAGAATATGAAAGGCTTAAACGCTTTCGAACTCTTCACGATAAAGGTGCGACAGATTGGTAGATCCAAAATATAATCCATCAGGGTTAATAAGTTATGCAGAAATAAGACAGAAACTAAAGCTTGTTCTGGGATCAGAAAATCAATTTTACATAGTAACTTTTGTATATGGTCTCGGAGTTGGTGTTTTGACCTTGGCAATTCCAATATCTGTCCAATCCCTTGTCAACACAGTATCTTCAAATGTTTTGATTCAGCCTCTTGTTGTTTTATCTCTTCTTCTTTTATCTCTTCTCATTTTTTCTGGGATTCTCAAAGCTTTTCAAACATATATTATTGAGAGTTTTCAAAGAAGATTTTATGCCAGAACCAGTAGTGAAATATCAGTGAAAATTCTTAATGCAAGCTACAGTCAGACCAATGAAAGAAATGCCGTAGAGCTTATGAATAGATACTTTGATGTCATGACGGTTCAAAAAACTGTAGCTAAACTTTTGACTGATGGTGTCTCACTCATCTTAAAGACAGTAGTTGGCCTGCTCTTATTGGCTTTTTACCATCCTTATTTTCTCGTCTTTGATGTGCTTTTGGTGATCTTGATTGCTCTTGTTTGGAAAATATATGGAAAAGCGGCTATCAAGAGTGCAATATATGAATCGAAGGCAAAATATCAAGTTGCAAGCTGGCTTGAGGAATTAGCGAGAGCAAATTTCTTCTTCAAAACAGATTCTAAAAAGAAACGAGCACTTAAAAAATCAGATGACCTCATCCATAATTACTTAAATAAAAGAGAATCACATTTTAAGAAACTCTTCTCGCAAAAGATATTTTTACTTATTATATATGCTTTTATGAGTGCACTTGTTCTAGGTCTTGGAGGATACCTTGTCATCAATGGGGAGCTGTCTCTAGGACAATTAGTGGCTGCTGAGCTTATTGTTACCGTGATCCTCTCTAGTCTTTCAAACTCAGCAAAGTATTTAGAGTCTTTTTATGATTTATATGCCGCTGTTGATAAAATCTCTTCTTTTCACGGTCTTACTCCAGAGACGAGTGTCCTGCTATCTAATAAAGAGCCCTTAATAGGAGGAGACTTAAATTTTGATAGCGTGAGAGTTAATAATGGAAAGTCTAATTTGTTCTACGATTTTAATTTTAAAGCAGGTTCCACTTATATCATCGAGTCTAAAGTTTACTCATCAAAACAATTTTTCCTCAGTCTCATCCAACAAATTGAGCATCCTCATGAAGGTGAGATTAAACTTGGTAATCAAGTGTTTGGATCTTTATCACCCATTATTTTAAGGGATGAAGTACATGTCATTACAAAAACCCTAACATTTGAAGGAAGTATTCGAGAAAATCTATCTTGGGGAAAAGATAATATAAAAGATAGTGAACTCACTTTGGCCTTGCAAAATACATATTTAGGTGAAAGCCTCAATTCATTTGAAGACGGATTAGATACGCTCCTCCTTCCTTCTGGTTATCCTTTTTGGTCGTCTCAACTTTTTCGTTTTGAAATAGCACGAGCTCTCATTAATAAGCCAAAAATTCTTGTTCTCACTGAGGTATTTGATCAGATAGAAGACAAGAGAATTCTTTCGATGATGAAGGAGCTTCAAAAATTAGATATTACGATCATTTATGTCACGAATAAAAATTTGAATAATATGTTGTATGAAGAAAAACTGATATTAGATGAAAGAGGCTTGAGTCGTTATGAGGATGAATAAAGTTGAAAAAAATGATTTAGATCTTTTTACCTCCCCTAAAGAGGAGAAAATTCCAAGTTGGGCACGTGTCTTTGCTCGAATACTTATAACCTTTTTAGGTTTTTCGATAATTGTTTTGTCAGTCGCTCCGTGGCAACAAACATCCAAAGGTGTAGGTGTAGTTAGCGCACTCGATCCAAATAATAGAATTCAAGATGTTACCTCTAATCTAAAAGGTAGAATTAATAAATGGCTTGTTAGAGATGGTACGGTGGTTAAGAAGGGTGACCCTTTGGTAGAAATTGTAGATAACGATCCAAATCTTATAGATCGTCTTACCGGAGAGAGGGATTCAACATATAAAAGTTTTGAGGCATCCAGAGCTGCTGCAGAAACATCCTTGTTAAATTATAAAAGGCAAAAAAGTTTATTTGAGGACGGTCTGACTTCTAGGCTTTCCCTAGAAAAAGCAAAGATTGAATACAAAAAATATTTGTCCAGCGAAGCGGGCTATGCTGTTAAACTGGCTCAAACGGAAGTGAAGCTATCACGTCAACAGTCACAAATGGTAACGGCTCCAAGAGATGGAACTGTTCTAAAAATTTATTATGGATCAGGTTCGGTTTTTGTAAAAGAGGGTGATAAGCTAGCAAGTTTTGTTCCCGAAACTTCAGAAACAGCTATTGAAGTATATATTTCAGGAAACGACCTCCCGCTTGTTTATCCAGGTCGAGAGGTAAGGATTCAGTTTGAGGGATGGCCTGCGATACAATTTAGTGGTTGGCCTTCTGTAGCCGTAGGAACTTTTGGGGGGGTTGTATCCAATGTTGATGCTTCAGCTTCAAAAGATGGAAAATTTAGAGTAATAGTCGTGCCAGAGAAAGATAATGACTGGCCAGATACAAATTTCTTAAGGCAGGGGACTCGAGTTGTTGGATGGATAACATTAAACACTGTAACATTAGGGTATGAAATTTGGCGACAGTTTAACGGCTTTCCACCTTCACTTGAGAATTCCCCAAGCGAGTATAAAAATGAATCGAAGTAGTTATCTTTTTCTTCTAGTTTCTTTAGCTTTATTTTTTTCTATAAATATTTCTGCTAAAGAGCTCTCTCTTCAAGATTTAATCGCTAATAGTAAGAAGCATTATCCAGCTCTTTTAAATCTTTTGTCAGATAAAAAGATGGTCGAAGAAAAAATAAATGAAGCTATAGGATCATTTGATAGTCAAATTGATATAAGCGCATCTCAACGTCTCGATGGATACTATGATGGGGACGATGTTGAGCTAAAAGTTTCAAAGCCCCTTCAGTTTTTGAATTCAAAAATTTATTCTAGTTATCGAAAAAGTGATGGTAAATTCCCTACTTATAATAATGACCTGAGAACACTAGAAGATGGTGAGATAAAAGCGGGTGTAAGTTTCTCCCTTTGGCGCGATAGTTTTATAGATTCAAAACGATTAAAAGTTAGAAATTCAATATTAGAAAACAAAAAGATAGTTGCAGTTAATTTCTTTCAAGAACAGCTTATTATATCAGAACTCTCTAAAGCTTACTGGGACTGGATTACTAAGGGCAAAATTTATTATGTGCATAAGGAACTTCTTGGCTTTGCGATCGCAAGAAACAAAAATTTGAAAAAACGTATAAAAGCTGGAGACCTCTCTAAAATTTATGAAATTGAAAACTTACAATATATTGTGAAGAGGCGAGGCATATTTCTAAACTCTCTTAAAAATTACCTCAAATCGTCCCTCAACTTATCACTTTTTTATAGAGGTAATGACGGCACTCCCTTAAAGATAGAAGATAGTAATTTTCCAAAAAACATCGATTTTTCACCTGTTTCTCTAGATCTTGCTAAAGATCTCAAGAGTGTTTCAGTGAGTCATCCAAAAATCATAGAACTTGAGACAGAGCTCAATCAATTAAATAACGATGAGACTTTTCGAAAAAATAGTTTAAATCCCTCTCTCGATATTGATCTATCAATGTCTCAAGATTATGGAGATAGCGTAGACTCTTTTGATAGAACTATTGAGGAGCAAGAAGCTAAAGCCCTTATAAGTATGAATATTCCACTGGAAAGAAATCTTGTCCGTAGTCAGCTTGCACAGGTCAAAATTAAAAAGAGACTCCTGAATCGTAAAACTCAACTTGCGCAGGATTCCATAACAGCAAAGGTTAAGTCGTTATACGTAGATATCGAGAATCTCGAAAAAATAATTGAGCAATCAATACTCGAAATTAAGTATGCTGATTTACTAGTGAAGGCAGAGATTAAAAAATTCAATAAAGGGTCGAGTGATTTTTTTCTAATCAATATTAGAGAGCAGTATTTAGCTGACGCTAAAATTACAAAATGGTCAAAAATTAACGAGTTTTATTCTCAGCTAGCTAGCTATAGAGCAATTACTAGAACGATCAAATAATAGTTCGATTAAATCAATCCTTCTTATTGATTTATTGTCATTTTTCGGCCAATTAATTGATGCTAATAGTTAAGTATGAATAAAACTAACTACTTATTATCTTTTAGTCTTATATTATTCTTTCTTGGAACAGATGCCGCTCATACGGCTTCTAGTCGAATCGGAGTCGAAAATTCTTCTTTAAAGACCATTAATACGTTTTGGATGAAGCTTAGAGAGAAAAGTTCTTTTTCTCATTTTTCTATTTTTGAGGGACCTGCTGTTGATGATATCTCTGAGAACGTTTCAGACGAAGATGGAGAAAGAGATGGAAAGATAAACTCTTGGCACCAAATAAGCTATAGGTACAAGCTTAGTGACAGGTTTAATTTTGTTATAAATCCTCGTTTTGCTATTACTTACGCAAGTGATAAAGAGGACGATAGTAACCAGTTTGAATTACTTAACCCCGTTATAGGTATCGCGGGAACTTGGTATAAGAATGGACGATTCACCTTCTCTGGTGGACTTAACACTATGCTTGTTAATGTTGAAGAGGGCACGAGAGAAGACGGTCTCTTAGCTAACCCTGGTGGTTTTCAGACGCTTAATTTTGCAGCAAACGAGAGTTTTGATGTTGGATCTTGGCTTTGGTTCCGCTTTTATGTTTACGATGATTCAATTGAAGAAGAGAAGTTTCAGTCGACTATTTCTCCTTACGTAACATACAAATACTCAGATAATCTTAGTTTCCAAATTTGGTATGATACTTTTGTGTCGGACGATGAAACTGATTCAGCTGCTCAAGTTTTTCTCGAGGAAGATACAGATATCGGTATAGGGTTTTATTATAGTATCTCCAAAAAATTGACAATTTTTCCACATCTTAAAACTAATCCAGATCAAAACTATGCTTTAAACAGTACTTCGATCAATGCTTGGCTCTTTGGTTCGTTTTAGACGAACTGTGAGCTTGTTTTTATGAAATATCTTCGTACTTAGTTCAGTGTTAAATTTAAATAAACCTTAGGAGGTTATTAAAGTGAAAACACTATTTAAAAAAACTTCACCAATCCTTTTTTTCTCAATGCTTGTTCTACTAGGAATGTCATGTTCTACACTTTCAGACAGACATCCAGATTCTAGTAATGAAAATACAGAGTCGCGTTGGGCAAACCCTATGGAAAACCCTACATTAGATAGAATTCAAAGTAGGTAGGTGCAATTTATAAAAAAGTTAGGTATTCTCCATTATGGAAAATAAATGGCTTAATTATCATCATCTATTATACTTTAGAGTTATTGCAACAGAGGGAAGTATCTCCAAAGCTTCAGAGAAACTTTTGGTCGGTCAACCTTCACTTAGTAGTCAGCTTAAAAATCTTGAGGACTCTTTGGGGCAACAGTTATTTCTGAGACAGAATAGATCTCTCGTTTTAACCGAAGCCGGTAAACTCGCCCTTGAATACGCAAATGAAATTTTTCTCAAGGGCGAGGAGTTTATGCAAGTGTTTAATGATGAGAATCTCGCAAGGAAATTTCATTATAAAATTGGTGTTGTTGATAGTGCTCCCAAAATCTTAACATGTGACCTTACCGAGTTTGCCCAGAAAGTTGGAGACAACTGTTTAGTAACATTGACTGAAGGAACTCCAAAAGAGTTAATTGAGTCACTTAATAATCACAAGCTTGACCTCGTTTTATCTACTAATAAAGAACTTTCTAATCAAGAGGACTTGATAGTTAGTGAATTGGCTACTCAGCCTATTTCTGCATATGCATCATCTGATTTTGCTCATTTGGTAAATGACTTTCCTGAGAGTCTCAATGACCAACCAATTATTCTGCCAACTAGGCATACTCAACTCAGATATGACCTTGAACAATTTATTCACTCTCATAAAATCCATTACAATCTAATTGCCGAAGTCCAAGACTCAAGCGTTAAGAAGCTTATGGCAGAACATGGTAAAGGAGTTATCTTTCTTCCTGATTTTGCTGCTCTTCCTTTGGTTAAGGATAAGCGGTTAATTAAAATTGGTAACCTCGAAGGTGTAAGTGAGACATATTGGCTAATTGCTAAAAAAAGAACTATTTCCACACCGATAAGTGATCTACTCATCAAAGATTTCAAGCTCCAAGTATAAGTAATTACATTCACAGATTGAGAAAAATTTACTTAACTTAGTTGATATTATCTTGTTTGTGCTAAGGATATAGCGATAACTTTATCATTAGGATTAATATGAACAACCTATACTTTTTTGTATCCTTGCTTATTCTAGTAAGCTTTTCTGCTTTCGCTAAACCTGGTGTGCATGTTGTTGACTCACTTGAGAATTTTTCAAATAAAGAATATAAGCATCTGTCTCGCCTTATAAAAGATGCAAAGATTGTTGGCGTCGGAGAGAGTGGACATGGATCGAGTGGATTTTTAAATGCAAGAACTGCAATTATAAAAAAGCTTATTGTTAATGACGGTTTCAGATTAATCCTACTAGAGTCAGCTTATTTTAAAACAGAGAAAGTTAATAGTTATTTAAACTCATGTTCAAATGGATCACAAACAGAACAAGATTTTACAAAAGTACTAAAGTCTTTAACGGGAATATATTCGAATGTCGAAGTTAAAAATATGCTTGTTTGGATTTGCGACTTTAATAAAAGCGCAGATGTAGCTGTTCAGTTTCATGGAATCGATATCTGGGAAGATCCTTGGGTCAATAAAAAATTGATTGAAAAAGCGCAGAAGTTTTTTAAAAAAGACACTTTTAAAAGTTTATATACAAAAGCTGCTGCAAACTGTTTTGCATGGCAAATTGATACTTGGGAAGACGGCGATACATTACCAGCTTGGCACTACCTATTAGAGACATGGCGTTTACCAAGTGCGGAGCATAATATTTGTTTGGGATCATTATCAAATATGCAAACGATGCTTAGAGGTTACCAAGGAGTAAAGGATGAGGATTACTTCTTTGCTAAATTGGCCTTAAAAGTATCTTACGTTTTTCAGACATATAGAGATCTATTCATGATTGATGTTCAAAGAGTTCTTAATCTGCGTGATGATATTCAAGCTTATCTTGTTACTCAGTGGATGAATAAATATGATAATAAGTATAAAGCAGTTCTATTAGCTCATAATATCCACGTATCAAAAAAACAATCTATTGTAGTTCCTAACAATCCAGGAAATCCTATGAAATGGGTTGATGTTAGATCTACCGGTGAGAATCTTGTGGCCCATTATGGACGTGGTTATAAATCAATAGCTCTTTCAGGTTATAAAGTTTCAAGTTCAAGAGATGGTGATTATATAACATTAGATCAAGAGGATGCTCTTGATTACGTACTGCAAGACCATGGAGATATCTTAATTGTTGATCCAGCAGCTAAATGGATAGATAGATTAGGTAATTGGTGGCTTCACGGTGAAAATGAACCTGCCTTCTTTATTCCTAGCATACAATATGATGCGATTTTCTACATAAAAGAGTCTAAAGCGGCTACTAGACTGGTATTTGAATGATTTTTATACAGTTCTTTGAGGCTTGGCTTTCGGTAAATGTGTTGGAATCTACAATATATTAACATTTGAACTCTAGATAATTTATCAAATTTTTATATACGATTACTTTAATATAAATCTTAAAGGAGAACTATATGAAAAACCAAATTAAAACCTTAGGCTTGGCTACTTTAGCGGTATTTGCATCAAGTTGTGCTACCAATATAGAAAAAGCCGATGGATTCGCAAATTATTCACCATCAGAAGCAATTCAAAAAGCTGAGCAATCAAAAACGAATGCGTGGAATGTTCAAGCAGACGTTCTAGCTAAGGGTGCATACTTTGATGGTATGGATCACCTAGAAGAAGCAAAGGAAGATCTTAACGAAACTGACGAAGCTCAAAGTGTTAAAGATGATGCTGCATACGCAACGGCATTTTTTGATAAAGCTGCTCGTCTTTCTAAAGAGAGAGCAAATAACTTCTCTTCAATTCTTTCTGCCAGAGAAGCCGCATTATCTGCAGGTGCAGGGTCCACAGCTAAATCAATTGAAAAACTCAGAGATATCGACAGTGACTTCATAGACTATACAGATGACTTCAAGAAAGATCCTTCTGCAAAAAATACAGCAAAACTTCAAAATATGTATCTAGAAGCAGAAGTTATGGCCGTACAGTGGAAGAAACTCGGAGTAGCTGAAAAAGTCATCAAACAATTTAAAGATAGAAAAGATGCAGATGATCTTGCTCCAATGACATTCAAAGCGGCAAATCAAGATGTAATGCTTGCTAATAATTTAATTGCAAAAAATCCGAGAAACCCCGAGAACTTTCAAGATAGTGTTGATAAAGCTCTAGCTAGTACAGTTCTACTTAAAGACGTAATGGAAGTAATTGCTGAAAACGGGGAAAAAACTCCTGAGAGAGCTGCCTTAAAAATTGTCAGACAAGACAGACAACTTGGAACTGCAGAGTCCAACTTACTTGCACTTGGAGCAGTTGTTCAGAGTCAACAGTCAGAAATTGTTGATCAGAGATCTACATTAATCAGTCAGTCAGACCAACTCGCATTTCAAAAAGCTATGGATAATGTGAGAAAAGATTTCTCTGAAGATGAAGCTGAAGTATACCAACAAGGTAATAAGCTAATCATTAGATTAAAGAAAATGAACTTTCCAGTAGGTCAATCTACTGTACCAGCTGGTTCAAAACCAATAGTTCAGAAAATTTCAAATATCTTTAAAGACTTTAATGCTAAAAGCATCATGGTCCAAGGCCACACTGATTCAACAGGATCTAAGACGGTTAATGAAAAATTGTCTGACAATAGAGCTGAAAACGTTGCAAATATCTTAAGAAAAAATGGTGTTAAAAACACTGTAGACGCTAAAGGTTTTGGTCCGAATATGCCACTTGCAGACAACCAGACTAAAGAAGGTCGTGCACTCAATAGACGAGTAGATGTTGTTATCACTGCAAAAAGTGTAAACGAATCAAACGAACAAATGGCTGAGTAATTAATTTACCATTAATAAATAAATTGGGGGAAGCTAGTTGCTTCCCCTTTTTATTGCCCACTTTTTAAATATAGGTAACTGACAACATAATAGGTAGTATATGCAAATATCAAAAATCCTAATACAAGCCTCAATGTGTCTTCGGTAGTTTTAAATTTTATTTTGTTTAATTTTTCGACCCAGTTTTTATAGAAGTTTTTAGAGGGATAGATTACATTTTTTAAAATGTAGAAAAATACAAGGCATTCAAGAGCTGTGAAAATTGCTTTTACTTGAGGCTTATGTCCATTTTCAGACAAAAGGTATGCACCTACACAAACGATAATGAAAATATCAGGCCGTTTCTGTATGGCACTCATTTATTGTCCTTGGACACTTATCCCTGAATTAGATTTGATTGTTTTATTCATTTGCGGAGTTTTATCTGATGTGCTTTTACCATTTAGATTGATACCTTCTTCAGTCTTAAACAAGACGAACTTTCCAGTATTGTACTGTAGACTTTTTACACCAATATCGGGACCAGTGAAAAGTCCCGTCCACATTAATGGTCTACATTTTAATATGGGACAATTATTTGTTGAGAACACGAGCTCTATAAAGTGAGGATCATAATTTGTGCTATCAAAGTGACAAACTTCACTAGGTTTTAAAGTTTTATTCTCTGGAAGTTCAACAAAACAAGATCTCTGAAAAATAGGTCCATTGCAATCGAGTTTGCCATTAATAAAGTGAACCTGATTTTTAATTCTATAATCATCACCATTTTTTAGACATTCTTTTTGTTTTTTTAGAATATTATCCATATCAAATTTAAAGGATGCTCCAGATGGAATGTCGGCGATGTCTTGAGCAAAAACTGATAGGCTTAGAAGAAATGTTAATCCGGTTATTATTCTCACATTGTACTTATCGACAAATGTGAAGAGAACTATAGTTGATAGATTTGGATTTTCAGTAGGTTACTTTAAGTGAAAAATTGATAGATGGTGCTCGGAGGGGGACTTGAACCCCCACACCCTTGCGGGCTCTACGACCTCAACGTAGCGTGTCTACCATTCCACCACCCGAGCAATTCACACATCTTAAAGGAGAATTTACAAAAAAGGAATGAAATTATCTGTTTTTCTTTTGAATAGATTCTGACAGATGCCGACGCCAGCGAGTGAATCAAAGATATAATCAACAAATAATGTTCTTTGGGATGTTGTTATTTGTGTTCCTGTTGAATTGGCAAGAACACCTCGAAGCTCTTTGTTGTAGTTGTTTGAAAGCTTTCTAAATGCTTGATATTCACTTTTTCCCATATAGCCATCGATAGACTTTTGAGAAGAGAGGATTATCTTATTTCTCCAAATCGAATCAAAGATTGCAGGAGGTATATCATTAGGCATTTTTCCAAGTAGTCTAATGAAGTGTTCAAAGCTTTTAGAGTCCATAATCTTCATGACCCACTTTCTTTGGGTTGAAAATTCAGGTAGTGCCTTTATTTCGTTTATGTATTTTCCAAATTTTTCTCTGACCTTGTGGAAAACTTCTTCATCATTCGATTGTTCAATTTTTGCTAGGATTCTAATCAGTTTTGATGTTGGGTGAAGATCGCTTGATTTCATTTTCTGAACAAGGTCGGGCATGAGATTGTTATCATCCATATAGGTGATCATGTTTTCGTAGTTTAAGCCGCTTTTCCAACCAATTTTTCTCATCATTTTAGTCATTAAATTTCTTTTTTCTACTGTTAATGCATAAGTCTGTTTTCCTACAAATATATCGAAAAGATCGTATTTCCTGAAAAGATTTTGACCAAAGTAATTTTTCATTTTCTTAAATATATTGAGATGCTCTTTTGCTATATTAAGCCCACCAAGTCCTTTGATAACTTGTCTGTACTTTATAGCACTTTTTACAGCTGCATATGTTCCGACTGTCATACTAGTGATTGGTGTCGCTAGGAGCACTCCGTAAGACGGATGTCCGTTAGCGATCATATACATTGGGAAGGTGAAGTCTACTTGTGAGCTTAAAAGATAGACAAGTCCCACATCAAAGCCAAATCTTCTTACGATCGAACTCATGTAGACTTTTTTTCCTTTAATAAAGCTAAATGCTTTGTCTTTAGTGCCTTTTAAAATTTCATTGAGAGTTGTTTTATTAAAACCCTCGCTAATTATATCTTTCAACTTTCTCTTAGCATCTTGAGGGAGATTATCTGCTTTCGCATTCATTGAATCTACGAGGAGATCTTGTAGAGTATTTCTTGATCGATTTATATCCACAAATTCGCCACCTCTGAGTTCAATTTTTTTGACACCCTCGATGAAAATCTTTTGAATTCCCATTTCTTTTTTTAATACTTGAAGTTGATCTTTTGTGAGTTTCGTTTTTGGAATTATCTCTTCAATAATATCGTCGAACGCCTCGTTGGCAAAACAACTAAACTGAAGTAGAGCAAATATGAAAATGAGTATTGGTGCTTTATTAATCATCCTCACACATATCGGTGTAAATAGATCAGAAATTTAGTAAAAGTGAGGACTGTTTTGCTTGGATTTAGTTTGTTTTATTTAAATACTCACTGTTATTACAGTATGTTGAGGGTGAAATCATTATTCTTGTTCAAAATAAAAGATGCCTCTTTTAAATAAATCAATGAGTAATGGCCATTGATCATTATCTAATTTTTTAAATTCTATTACGATTGGCCTATCTACTGAGCCAGAAAACCAAGATTCAACTTCGATATAAGAGTCGAACTCAATTCTATAAAGTGATTTATTTATACTTAGAATTTTATCTTCCTCATCATCAAAGCTTGCAAATCTTGTGAGTTGATCTTTGTAGATTGAGCTTGTTTTAGCGAGGGAGAGGATTTCTTCTTCAATAAACGTTTCACCGTCTGATACTTCCTCTTTTCCTTTTGAAAGAAATGAGATGAACCAAGATTTAAAGAAAGACTCATCTCCGATATAATTACTAATTCTTTTGTGAACCGTTGGGATCAAGTCATTAGGAATTGAATTTTTATCAGTTGAAACTTTTAAATCTTCTAGCTTTAAGTAATCTTCAGTTTCAATATTCTCTAAACAGTCAGTTAAAAAATTATCTAGAACAATTTGATCTTCAATCGATTTAAAACCAATTGAATAAGATAGTGAGTCCACAATACTCGTTCCCTCATGGGCAACACTCGAGGGAATGTAGACCATGTCTCCTGGTTCTAATATCCATTCAATATTTGGGTTAAAGTTTTTAAGTATTTTTAATTCTTTTTCTGGATCATAAGTGTGATCAGGATTCTCTTGCAGCTTCCAAACTCTTTTACCGGCTCCTTGGAGTATAAAGACATTGTACTTGTCTATATGAGCACCAATTGTTGAATCTTTATTAGAATAAGTTCCCATTACATCATCAAATAGCCACTTAGGAATGAAGTCTACACATTTTTCTAATTCAAAAAAATCACTAGATAGAGTGTTTAGATTGTGACAAGCAAAAGTCCACTTTCCTGAATCAAAGGCATTTTCTTCTAATGGACCTTCATGAACAGAATATCTTTTATCATCGTTATAAATAATACGAGTTTCAAAATCTTCGTCAAAAGCTAAGTCTTTAAACTCCTCAAAAGTTGAAAGATTTATTGCGTTTGGAAATGCATTGCGAATAAGAAGTGGTTTCTTTTCCCAGTACTCTGATAAAAATTGTTCAGGTGTAATTCCACCAAGAAAATGCATAAGATGAACCTAATATTAAAAGTTATTAAATAATTTCCTTCTACTTACCCTCTCGTTATTGGGCTTGCAATTAATTTTTATATAGGGAGTTTTTTGACCTATTTCTCTCGAGATCATTACTATGAGGTAGTCTTGAGAGTTGTGTGTTGCGTAGTTAGACAAAATGACTTATCTCTGAGATTTCAATTGTCGATTCCCCTTGTGAAATGATATGTAAATACTTAGAATAAAAGCAAATTTTAATTAAATTAACCACTTTTTTAAGGAATGTGTATGAAGAAGTTGTTTGGTGCTATTTTAGCACTTGTAGCGTTTAGTGCGCTTGGGGCGTTTGTCGTCACTCAAGCATGGCACATTGGCTATAATCAAGGCTACCAACCTGATCAGCCTATCGCTTTTTCCCATGCTAAGCATGCGGGAGAGTTAAATATAGATTGTAAGTACTGTCACTTTGGTGCAGATAAAAGTCGTCATGCGGGGATTCCACCTACTCAGTTATGTCTTAACTGCCATGCGAAAGTTAAAGTAAATTCTCCAGAAATTATGAAAGTACAAAAAGCTGTTGACTCTGGTGAGAATATTCATTGGAAAAAAGTTAACTACTATCCTGACTATGCCTATTTTAATCACGCACAACACGTAAACGTTGCGGGATTTGCTTGCCAAAAATGTCACGGTCCCGTTGAAGAGATGGAAGTCTACTGGCAAGAGAAAAAGCTCGGAATGGGTTGGTGTATTTCATGTCATAGAGAGAATGGAATTGCTGCACCAGAAGATGATGTTCATAGTGGTAAAGAAGGCGCATTCAAAGGTTCTGTTCAAGGTAAGAGTAGAGCTGGCGGTGACTGTTCTAAGTGTCACTACTAAGAATTTATTACTAATTTTAAATAATTAATAATTTTAAAGGTAAATATAATGAGCAAATTTGAAACAAATGAAAATGGCAACAAGCCCTCAGAAGGTTATTGGCAAGATGTTGAAAACAAAGTTCAAGATCAAGAAAAGACAGACAAAGAATTTAAAGACGATGAGTTCGATTCTTTCTCAGTAGAGAAATCGAGAAGAAGCTTCCTTAAAATTATGGGATTCTCCGTTACGGCACTTCCACTTGCTGGTTGTGTAAAGATTCCAGTAAGAGCTGCAATTCCTTATCTATATAAAAACGAAACAGTGCTTCCTGGAGTTGCGAACTGGTACGGATCAACTTTCAATGGAACGCCTGTTCTTGTTAAAACAAGAGAAGGTCGTCCAATAAAAATTGAAGGTAACGCTAAGTCTGTATTCACTAAAGGTGGTATTGGTTCTCAAGAACAAGCATCTGTATTATCTCTATATGATTCTAATCGTCTGAATGCTCCTACAGTTGATGGGACAAATGTTGAATGGAATCAGTTTGATGAAAAGCTTATCGCTGCTCTAAATTCAGCTAAAGAAGCTGGTAAAGAAATTCATATTGTTACTCCTTCAATGGCATCTCCAAGTGAGATCGCTCTTATCAAAGAGTTTACTAAAGCGTATGGGGCTACTCATATTGCTTATGATGGAACATCCGATTATTCTCAAACCGCTGCAAATGAAATCTCATTTGGTAAAAAAGCAACTAGCGAATATTCATTTGATAAAGCAAATCTCATTGTATCTTTTGGAGCTGACTTCCTAGGGACATGGGGTAACTCTTCTGCAAACACAAAACAATATGTTGCTAAGAGAAATCCAAAAGCCGAAGGTGGCATGAGTCGACATATTCAGATTGAGCCAATAATGAGCTTAACTGGGTCAAATGCAGACTTTAGACATACAAAATCTCTTAAGGATTCAAGATCTATTCTTTTGGGTGTTCTTCAAGGTGTGACTGGTGCAGAAGTTAAAGCCAATGTTGCCAATAAAGATATGATTGCAAATCTTGTGAAAGAATTAAAAGCAAATAATGGGAAGTCCCTAGTTGTTTCAAACGATAGTGATATAAATGTTCAGGTTATTGTTAACCAAATCAATGTCGCTTTAGGTAGTTATGGAAATACAATCAACGTTTCATCTTCAGATCATAAAGTTCTTGCTAACGATAAAGCGTTCGAAGAATTAGTATCTAAGATGAATACTGGTAATGTTGGAGCAGTATTACTTGTTGGAGTTAATCCAGCATATACTTATCCAAACTCAGATGCGTTTAAAAAAGCTTACGCAAAAGTAGATACAAGAGTAACTTTCGCTCTATCAAATGATGAAACAAGTACACTTTCAAACTTTAATGCCACTGGTAATCATGCATATGAGTCTTGGTCAGATACTTTGGTATCTTCAAGTGAATTATCATTTACTCAACCAGTAGTTCAGCCACTTTTTGGTTCAAGAATGTTTTCTGAAACTTTAATGGCCACTCTTTCTAAAAAGGGATCATTCTACGAATATATGAAAGCATTTTGGGAAGCCAATCTTTTTGCTAAGAGTACAGGTTATTTAAGTGCTGCAGACTTTTGGAATATGTCACTTCATGACGGTGTTGTAACTGTTGAAGGTCTTACAAGTAAAGTAAGTACTGGCATTATCAGTATTGCTCCATATGTTAGAAACGTTCAAAATATAAATTATAAATCTGGTCTTCAAATTATCACTTATCAAAAAACTGCGATAATGGATGGAGAGATGGCCAATAATCCTTGGCTTCAAGAACTACCAGATCCAATTACTAAAGCGACTTGGGACAACTATGCGATGATTAGTCCAAAGTATGCTAAAGATAATTCAATTAAATCTGGAGACTTAGTTACTCTTAAGTCAGAATCTCATGAGATTACTATTCCAGCTATCGTTCAACCAGGAACAGAGATGAATACTGTTGCTGTTGCAGTTGGATACGGAAGAGAAGTGGCTGGGAAAGTCGCAAAAAATCTTGGTGGAAATGCATTTGCATTTAACAAATTTTCAAATGGATCTATTCAAAATTCACTTTCTTATGGAACGATAAAAAATACTGGTACTTTTAAAGGTCTAGCTCAATCTCAGACTCACCAATATATGGAAGGACGAGACATTGTAAGAGAAGCATCCCTTACTGATTATTCAAAAGATCCAAAAACAGGTCATAAAAAAGTTAAACTCGTAAATATTTATCCTCCTCATAGTAAAGAGGGACATCAGTGGGCAATGGCCATTGATCTAAACAGTTGTACCGGTTGTTCAAGTTGTATTGTTTCTTGTAATGCAGAAAATAATGTTGCTGTTGTTGGACGCCAAGAAGTTGCAAATCGTCGTGAGATGCACTGGTTAAGACTTGATAGATATTACAAAGGTGATGATGCTCAGCCAGAAGTTGTTCACATGCCTATGCTTTGTCAGCACTGTGAAAACGCTCCTTGTGAAAACGTTTGTCCAGTTCTTGCAACTGTCCACTCAAGTGATGGTATTAATCAACAGATTTATAACAGATGTGTTGGTACTAGATATTGTGCAAACAACTGTCCTTATAAAGTAAGAAGATTCAACTGGTTCAACTATGATCGTTCAGACAAAATGGCGAACATGGTTCTTAATCCAGATGTTTCTCAAAGATCTCGTGGTGTAATGGAGAAATGTTCTCTATGTATCCAAAGAATCCAAGAGGGGAAACTTACAGCGAAACGTGACAGACGTAAGCTTAAAGATGGTGACATCAAAGTTGCTTGTCAGCAGTCTTGTCCGGGTGGAGCTATTGTTTTTGGTGATATGAACGACAAAGACAGTAAGATCTCTGAATACCTTGGTCACGATAGAAACTATACAGTTCTTGAAGAACTAAATGTTAAACCAAGAGTTAGTTACCTCTCAAAAGTAAGAAATAAATAATAAGGAATATTTTATGTCAGATGCGCATGTTTCAAAATTTAGACAGCCGCTTGTAACCGAAGATAGAAGTTACAAGCAAATCTCTGAGGATATTCTCGATACCCTCGAAGCTCCACCAACGAAGGGTTGGCTGATAGGGTTCTCTCTATCTCTTCTAATTCTTACGATTGGAACGATAGTAATCCTCTATCAAGTAAGCACAGGTATTGGTACTTGGGGACTAAACAAAACCGTTGGTTGGTCTTGGGATATTACAAACTTTGTATTTTGGGTTGGTATTGGTCACGCAGGTACACTTATTTCTGCGATCCTTTTAATCTTTAGACAAAGATGGAGAACAGGAATCAACAGAGCAGCTGAGGCAATGACAATTTTCGCCGTTGCTTGTGCGGGACTCTTTCCACTTATTCACGCTGGTCGTCCTTGGCTTCTTTATTGGGTTTTTCCTTATCCAAATACAAGAGGTCCTTTATGGGTAAACTTTCATTCACCACTTCTATGGGACGTTGTAGCGATCTCTACTTACTTAACTGTATCTTTAGTATTTTGGTATATGGGTCTTCTTCCAGATCTTGCATCAGTAAGAGATAGAACAAAGTCTAAATTTAGAAAAACAATATATGGAATTGCATCATTTGGATGGAATGGTTCTACAAGAACTTGGCATCACTTTGAAGTGTTATCGTTAATTCTTGCAGGTCTTGCTACGCCACTAGTTCTTTCAGTTCATACGATTGTATCTTTTGACTTTGCAACTTCAATTGTTCCCGGTTGGCATACAACGATCTTTCCTCCGTACTTTGTTGCGGGAGCGATTTTTTCTGGTTTTGCCATGGTTTGTACACTAATGATTCTTACGAGAAAAATTATGAACTGGGAAAATTATATTACTGTTAATCATATCGATGCTATGTGTAAGGTTATTTGTCTTACCGGTTCTATGGTTGGTTTGGCTTATGGGACAGAATTTTTCATGGCCTGGTATTCTGGAAATCCATATGAGCAATATGCATTTACTAACAGAGCTTTTGGTCCATACTGGTGGGCATACTGGTCAATGATTACTTGTAACGTTGTTTCTCCTCAGTTCTTTTGGTTTAAGAAACTCAGAAGAAACATGGCTTTCGTATTTGTTATTTCAATTTTTGTAAATATCGGTATGTGGTTTGAGAGATTTGTTATTATCACAACTTCACTTCACAGAGATTACCTTCCATCTTCGTGGGTAATGTATTCTCCAACTTGGGTTGAGATCTGGACATTTATTGGGACATTTGGATTGTTCTTTACACTTTTCTTCCTATTCATCAGATTCTTACCAGGAATTGCTGTGGCCGAAGTTAAGTCTGTATATAGATTCGCGAGAGGAAATAAATAATGAAAAAAGACTATGTAATCGCAACTTTCTTAGATGATGAGAAGCTGCTTCACTCTACTGAGAAAATTGTGTCAAAGAATGTTAAAATCTACGACATCTATACGCCTTTTCCAGTTCACGGACTTGATGAGGCGATGGGTATTAAAAGAAGTTTTCTGCCATATATCACTTTGTTAGCCGGCCTAACTGGTATGATCTTGGCGCTATCATTTCAGATGTGGGTTTTCAATATTAGTTGGCCTATAAACATCGGTGGTAAGCCATTTATGTCTATTCCAAGTTTTCTACCAATTACTTTTGAATTTACAGTTTTAATAGGTGCCCACACTACTGTTGGTGCATTTTTAGCGTTCAATAAACTTTTTCCTGGAAAGAAGCCTGTGATCATCGATCCAGCTCAAACAGAAGATAAGTTTATTATGGCCATAGATAAAGACGACACTAATCTTGATGACATCACTGCTCTTTTAAAAGAGGGTGGAGCTGTTGAAGTTAGAGTTCAAAATATTGATCTAAGTATATAAGGGGAAATTAGTGAAAAACTTAAATATAAAATTACTGATAAGCCTGCTTTCTGTTCTATCTTTGACTGCATGTTCAGGTGGAAAAAATAGTACAGGATACAATATCATAACTGATATGGCCTATTCTAAAGCGTACGAAGCACAAACTAAAAATCACCTCTACGCAAATGGACAAACGAATCAATTGGCAATGGAAGGAACAATCTCTAGAGGTTTTCTTCCAGATTTAATGGATGCTGAAGGTAATCCCCAGGTCCTATCTAATCCTTATGAGATGGATGACTATGCTTGGGAGCGCGGAGAGATGCTTTATCAAGCAATGTGTTCTTCATGTCACGGAGAAAAAGGTCTTGCCAATGGTCTTGTCGTAACTAAAGGCGGATATCCTAAACCACCGAAGTTTAATGCGAGAAAATGGAAAAAAAGAGATAAGTACCCAGCTGGTCACGTTTATAATGTGATCACATACGGTCTTGGAAATATGTCTTCATATGCTCAGCAACTCTATCCTATAGATAGATGGCATGTATCTGAATACGTTCGTGAAAAACTAATGAAAAAGAAAAAAAGAAAGTAATAGGGGATAAACGTGAGTACTAACTTAGATATTAAAAATTTTGAATTCAAAGGTGGGCTTAAAAAAACCTCTTTAATTCTTATTGTTATTGGGATCATCGCTACTGTTTGTGGCTTTCTTATGAACCCCACGATTGCTTGGGTTGATTTTATTGTCAACAACGTCTACTTCGTAACAATTGCAGTTTCTGGAGTTTTCTTTTTGGCCATCACTGGTGTCCTTCAGGCTTCTTGGATTACTCCTTATAAGCGTATTCCTGAGGCGATGACAAAATTCCTACCATACGGAGCTGTTTTAATGCTTCTGACATACTTTGGACTTCATTCTGTATATGAGTGGACTCATACGGAACTAGTTGCAAACGATCCTATTTTAAGTCAAAAAACTGCTTGGTTAAACGAGTCTTTCTACATGATTAGAATGGTATTGATTTTTGCGGCTTGGATTTTCGTAGGAATGAGATTAACGAAACTGTCTCTAAGGCAAGATGAAGGTCATGATGTTGCCGATAAAATAATTGGATCAAGTGCGCTTGGTTTAGTTCTATTTGCAATCGGTATCTCAGTTGCCTCTTTTGACTGGCTTATGAGTGTTGAACCTCACTGGTTCTCTACAATATATGGTGTAAATGTATTTGCTGGAAGTTTTGTTGCAGGTATGTCTTTTATCTGTCTTGCAACTATCTTTCTTAAAGAGAGAGGATATTTTAAAGGAATCATAAACGAAAATCATCTTCATGATATGGGGAAATGGATGTTTGGGTTCTCAACTTTTTGGGCCTATACATGGCTATCTCAGTTCTTACTTATCTGGTATGCAAACATTCCTGAGGAAACTGAGTATTATGTTTTAAGATTTGATCATTGGCAGTTCCAGTGGGCATTAAATTTAATTCTTAACTGGGGAGCACCTTTTCTTTTACTAATGAGCCGTCCAGCCAAAAGAAATATGAAAAGATTAAAGCTTGTTGCAATTATTCTTCTAGTTGGGCACTTTCTTGATCTTTATTTAATGCTTGCCCCAAAAGTTTTTGAGCACAATGATATTCACTCACTTGCTTCTAGTGGTTTTGGAGCTCTTCAATTAGCTCAGTGGCTTGGATTTGCTGGATTATTTATTTTTGTTGTTGGATCTGCTTTTAGTAAAAGAGATATCATCGCCAAAGGTGACCCTCAGCTTGAAGAAGGTATTCATCTTCACCAATAATCTTTATAAATTTACAAATAAATTAAAGCCTCACTCACTGTGGGGCTTTTTTCTTTTAATGACATTGAGTTCATGTAATTACTTTCATGCTCAACCCATAACAATTGAAAAAGATGAGCTGCCAATTGGCACTAAATTGTGTTTCATTGGAGATACTGGGACCGGAGACACAATCCAGTTTGAGGTTGCTTCTGTTTTGGAAAAAGAAGGCTGCTTAGAAGTCCATCTGCTAGGTGATATCATCTATAACTCAGGATTAAAAAATATTGATGATCAAGATTTTCAAGAAAAATTCTTAATACCTTATAAAAATTTACTCAAAACAACTCCATTTTTTATAAGTATGGGGAACCACGACTATAAAGGTGATACTTCGGTTTGGTATACCCATGCCAAAAATAATAAAAATATAATATTTCCCGCACCTTATTATCAACAAGTATATGGAAGTCTCTGCATCACGACTCTTGATACCAATGCTTTTTTTATCAAACAACTGCTTTGGCTGGATAAGGTCTATGGCCATGCGGATAAATGCAAGTTATCAATCTTTACAGGACACCACCCTCTAGTTAGCTCTGGGGCACATGGAGAGTCTCCATTTGTTATGAGAACCTTTATTCGAAATACTCTGCAGGATCACACTAAGCTCTATGTATCAGGCCATGAACACCAACTCAGTGACGAGGGCGAAGCCAATGGTACAAGACTGCTAATTTCTGGAGCTGGAGGAAGACTTAGATCATTAAAAGGTAAAGCCGTGGTGTGGGGACAAGCAACGCCTGGATATTTAGTAGTGACACTCGAGTCTGTATCACCATATTCGTTATCCTTTGAATTTGTCGGAGTCATAGATAAGAAAAGAACAGTTATTCATGCTGGAGAGGTTGCTCAATGAAATTTTCTAACCGATGTATTTCACTTTCAAAGAACCCTAAACATATTAGAATGGATGAAAAAGATCTTTTTGATCACGAATTAGTTACCAAACTCAATCAATTAAAAATTGAAATTAAAATTGTATTCAACACTTATCAAGACTCAGAGCTACTCGTATCTAAAGCCAAATATATGACATCCTATGAAGGGGAGTATATTGGAGTGATTGATGGATTCTTTCATCTTATTCAAGGTAAACCTCTAGAGGCCATTGATAGATTCCCAATAAAAGAACTCGACTATTTCTTAAGAGATAACCAGACTGAGTCTGCTTTTTCTGCATACTCTCAAGAACTGTATGAGATTATTGCTCTCGGTGAGAAGATGAAATCACTTGTACTGGGTGCAAAGGGCCAGATCTTCTCTTTCAATGAAGGCTTAGGTCCTTTGGAGCGGCGGTCTTTATCTGAGCAGTTTGAGGTGATTGAGGAGTTTTTATCTTTTTATTATTATAAGGAAGGATATTCCCTAGATAGTATAGAGTGTGTGGATATTACAGATGATGAAATCATTTTTAATGTTTCAAAAGAATTGGATATTGAAATTGAAAAAACATTAAATCAGAGTATAAAAACTAATTTGAAAATTATTGTTAATTCTTTCTAATATTTTTACAGTACTTTTCATAGTAGTCTGAAAAATCTCTTTCACCTAGAATGAATCTTTCTATTTCTTCAGGAGTGTAGTAATAACAGCGTTTGAATTTCAGAGCTTTTTTGTCTAATCTTTCATAGATCCAATCTCGATATCCCCGTATTCCAATTGATTCACCTTTTTCCATAACAGCAAAATCTGTATTTCGCTCATATGATGATCTTCCTTTACGAGAGATCATTTTTGCACCAAGTTTCATTAGCTGAGCAATATTCATGTTTTTGTAGTCAGACAGATGCTGAATTTCATGCATTAAAATTGCTTTTAAAGATTGATAATCGGGTGAACATTCAAAAAGTTTTTCATTAATATCTATAAAATAAGTTCTTTCGTTATTAAGTATATGGGAGAGTTTAAATGATGTTTTAAGAAAGTAGTCATCATTTTTAAAGATTCTCGTTTGGATTCTACCTTGAGCATAGTCTTTAATTAAGTCTTTGTATTGGGTACCAATAATGATGGCGATGAGATCATTTACTTCATTTAAACTAGTTTTATTTTCGCATGAATTTTGTTTAAGGTTGGCTTCTATTTTACAATTAGGCAGAAGGTCAAAAGAGCGTGCCGAAAGGGAGATCAGAAAGATTAACATGGTTATTTTCATGTCTTCCTATCGGCATTATTAATGAATTAATGAGAGGTTATTTTTTTAATATACCTGGCCGTAAACTCTTTCTGAATATTCAGGTAGTTCTAGAATTTCGTCTCTAAAAATAGCAACGCGATAGTTAGCTTGTTCTTGATCTAGCGCCTTCACTTGTTCTTTATCAAATAAATTTGCTTTGATTAGAAGGGGGACATCTGATTGGTCTAGTGGATCTTCAAGGCGAAGAATAAAACCGTTTTTCATTAGATAATAAGATGCAGAGTTCATAGTGCTTATACTCCTTAAGCTGAGTGAAAAAATCTTTTTTTCACTTGAAACTTCGTGCGGCGAAGCTTCATATAAATGGTTACATATTGAAAAGATGATTTCAAGTATTTTAAGGGAGACTAAAAAAATCACCCAATTTTTACATATTATACCAAAATAGCTCCACTATCTTTGGTCCTATGACACCAGTATCATTATACTTACAGCTAAGTTACCGTATTTACTTATTTAGAACTTGGCACGATTCATGCTCTATATAGGGGCAAGAGGGTAACTAGGATGGTTACTGATACAGCTTCCCAAGGATTGGGATTTATAGACTAGGATGGACTGTAAATTGTAATAAACACGTCATGAGGACTCAAACTTTAAGGAGTAATGTATGGAAACAGATGTAAACGTATTAGGCTTAATGTTAGTATTCTTAGGATTGGGAAGCTCTTTAATTCACTACAGTCGATTTGCTAAAAAGCAGGCAATCGCAACTATTACAAAAAATATGAACAATAATTAATAACTCTAGACGTTCACTTTAGAGATCAGTATAAACTGGTCTCTATGAAGTGGTCGTTAATTTTATTCTCTTATTTCTCTCTTTTTCTTTTTGGTCTAATTGATAACTCTAGAGGACCACTGTATCCAGAAATCTTAAGTTTTTTTAATCTAACTAATTCTCAAGGCTCACTACTTTTTAGTCTGTCTTCTGGATTTGGTTTTGTTGTAACTATTTTTTCTGGGACAATTTTTAGAATTTTCGGTGTCAATAATTCAGTTAAAGTCTCCGTTTGTCTTTTGATTATTTCTACTTTTATTTATGGATTCTTCGCTAGTGATGCTAGTCGCTTTCATTTATTTCTACTTGGTAGCGTTTTCTTGGGTATTTCTGTGGGATTGTTGTCTGTTGGGAATAATCTTATTATTTCTAGAAATGTAGAAGATGATAAAAAGCAGATGGTCTTCTCTGGACTTCATGCAATGTATGGCCTGGCCTCATTCAGTGCCCCTTTGGTATTGAGCTTCTATTTAAGCTCTGGCCAATCATGGCACACCTTTTTCTTTGTTTTAAGTGTTTGTGCCTCCGTTGTCTTTTTAATTTTTCTGCCAGTCAAAAATGACATTTATGAGCCAAAGACGAACTCTACTATTTATGTAGATAAAAAATCATCATTAAGATTAGGTCTATTAATTTCACTTTATGTTTCTTCTGAGATTCTTGTCTCCACTCGTATGGTTATCTATATCAATGAAGTTTGGTCTGTTGATCCATCAAAGTCTGCGCTATTCCTAAGTATATTCTTTTTGTTTTTACTTATTGGTCGACTGAGCTTTGCCTTTATAAAAATAAAGTTTGATGAGCTCACTCTTTTAAAAATATCGAGTGGACTTTCGGTTGTATCAATAATTCTTGGTATGTGGGTACATCCATTTTTCCTTTCTCTTTGTGGACTCTCAATGTCTTATTTCTTTCCCTGTGTTTTGGGGTGGGTCAGCAAGACATATCAAGAAAAAGCCGATGAGCTTATTCCTATGATGATGAAATTTGTAAATGGGATGATTGTTATTATTCATGGAGTTTTTGGGGTAGTATCGGACGCATTTGGTATTAAAGTAGCATTCTCTTTAGGCTTTATATTTCAGCTTATTGTCCTATATTTATTACAAAAACAGTCCTCAGAACCAAGAATATCTGCCTCTCATGGTAGTGTCTCCACTTAAGGAGAATTCTAATGAAATCAGTAATATTACCTCTTACGCTTATATGCTCAATTTCTCATGCTGGTCTTACAGATACTAAAGTGACCGAAAAAGCTTACGCATCTGTGTACGCAGACCAATTAATTGAACAGTTTGATAATGAGCTTGATAAACGACTTAAACTAAATCAAGACGAATCGATCCTTAGTTCTCACTTGTATTCTAAAATCTTAGGAGTGAGAAGTTATATCGAAGACAGAGAGGATTATGAAGGTAAAGAGCTTTCACTTTTAAGTATTACGAATACAAAGCTATATAATAAAATTGTTAAAGAAATTAACTCTCAAGCTATACAGATAAAACTTGAAAGAGAACAAGTAATTAAAAGTGAGGGAAGTGTACTTTTCCCTTCAGTTACAACTGCTGGGAACCTTACAGGAAATACCTATCCAACAAAAGTTTGGTCTTTAACATTTGATGATGGACCAAGAGGCAGTAAAACAAAAACTGTTGTTGATAATCTTTATCAAAGAGGAATTAAAGCAACATTTTATATGCTTACTTCCCAGGCAAAGAAATATACTGAAACAGCCCAATACGTAGTTGATTCTGGAATGACTATTGCTCTTCATAGCTATACTCACTTAGATCTAAACAAACAATCCCCAGCTAAGCTTGAGTATGAAATCACGAAGGCCAAAAAGGATTTAGAGAGTCTATTGGATGTTGAGACTAAAACTTTTAGATTACCGTTTGGATCTGGAATGAGAAATAGTAATTTGAGAACGGTGATTGCAAGAAATAAATATATTCATATTTTTTGGAACATCGATACACTGGACTGGAAAGACAAAAATCCTGCAAGCATTCAAGCGAGGGTAGAGAAGCAAATGAAGCTTACTCCTAAAAATTCTGGAATTATTCTTTACCACGACATTCATAATCAATCTGTAATTGCATCAGCGATGACTATGGACTACCTACTAGATAATGGTCATAAGATTTGTACGGTGGAAGAGGTAATTGATTTTCACAATGGTAAAGATATAAGTTGTGTAAAATAATTCAACAGTTGAGGCGCTCTAAGTGCTTTAAATGACGTCCTCGGTTTTGGCATACCCTTTGCTTCATAAAGGGTATGAAAATACTCATTCTTCTAACATTCACTTTTATATTTATATCTTGTGGACATGAGACAAACCCATTTCTTACTGAAGTCTCAACTCAAGAAATTGAAGTAGAATCTGCTGTTAGTGAACAATATAATTATGAATTAACAGAAGTTGAGTGCACTACAGGTGAGCAAAAAGCTGATACCTTCGAGCTAATTTGCATAGCCTTAAAAGATGACTTTTTAAATAACCAATGCGCAAGAGAAGATAGAGAAATTCTATTTAATAACTCTAGGTGTACAGGTACCTTCTAAAATAAACTAAACCCTTCGATAAATTTCGTCTTCATTTGAAAGACAGCGATGACACCTTTTTCAACTTGAGAAGTATAAAATTGTCCTATTCCAAAAGTATAAAGAGATCTGTCGACTTTTGTCGTATAAATTAATAAGTCCATATTATATGTATCGCCAGAGCCATTTAAAAGAGTGTAGTCGGCCATGACTCCATATAGACCAGTATTATGCTTAAATCCGAGAACATAGCGAGCATGGTACATAGAATCATTCTGTGAATCTGCTAAGGTCGCAAATCTAAACTCTGCAACCTTCTCGTCTGTTCCACCTGTATATTCATTATTATACATAGCAAGCTCAACCATTGTTAAGATTCTTGCTGCACCCATAGCAAACTTAAGTTTCGTGTAATCCTTTTTTAGATCACCAGTACATCTAACCTGTTCACAATTATAAAAAGAAAATTCATTAAATTTAGAGGCTACGTGTCTATAACCTCTTACAATACTAATAAAGGATATAGGGTTAAACTCGATCCTTGCATCATAACTATTTATAACAACACTTGAAGAGAGGGTTACAGCTGGTCTAATAAATCCATAAAATGGTTTCTTTTTATTAACCTTTCCCCACAGCAAAAGGTTGTACCCAGATTCTGCATTAATTTCAGCTCCAATGGACGGGTAACTTCTGAAACTAGTTCCCAGTGAGAGATCGAATTTTGCTAATGCACAAAAACTTATACTGAGAAGTAAAACAATTATTTTCATAAAAGACCCTCAAGAGTCATAAACCCTTGAGGAAAGAATTGATTGTGCGGGTCGTGAACACTTTTTAATTCTTTAAATAAGTTTGTCTGATTGTCGTTCCAAAAGTCGGTGATATATTTTTGCTTGATAATACCAATTCCATGTTCAGCGAACGGGGAGCCTTTTAGTTCAACCACTTTCTTGTATAGCTTTTCAAATTCTTTTTGACATGTTTTTACGTCTGAATCTGTGGGCATGAAATTAAAATGAAGGTGAGCATCACCAAAATGTCCAAATAGATTGTAGCGAACACCAATTTTTGTAAAGCTTTTGTAGATATCAAAAAGTGCTTCAAAATTATCGATGCTTACTTGAACATCTGTTCCCATCTTTGTCACACCCATTTTGGAGTTTTCTTCGAATACTGCTCTTGGGATTGAAGCTCTTAAAGCATGAAATTTAGTTGCTGTTAACTCAAATATTTCATTTTCATCGACTCCTTCGATATCACAGATAAATTTCTCATATATGTTTTCAAATGAGTCACTGATGATCTCGAAAAATAAAGCATCTTTTCCATTATTAGGCCTGTCTTCTTCTTTTAAAAAACTAAAAGCATTCGAATCAATGAATTCGCATAGAATAATTTCATCTCTAAAAGCTTGAACTTTTTTAGCAACCTCAAGGTGTAGTTTAGTATTATCTTCCCATTTTGGTAAAAGCATAAAAAGATGATTCACATTTACATCTTCAGTTGTTTCAATTTCAATCTCAGTTATTACGCCTAACTGCCCTTCAGTTCCGACCATTAAATCTATTTCTTTTTCAAAACGAGGATAGGGTGCATTTTTATAGTCTTGATAGTGAGAGTAGTCTTCTTGGTAAGTTTTTAAATGTTTCAGACTTTTATCTATTTCATTTTCTTTCAGGAGAGTTTTTTCTTCACCTTTGTGGTTGATATACTTTAGCATTACTATTTGTGATCGCAGATTACCAAACTTAAAGCACCTCTCTCCAGTACAACTAGTTGCAGCTCCGGCAGAAATAAGTGCGAGCTCTTCCGTGGGGGCTGTCATTATAGTGCGACCTTGAGTCTTTAAGTATTCTCTTGCCTCTTTCCAGCTAACACCACCAAGCATATGAAGATTTCCATTTTCTTTTAACGTCATCTTTGTTGGCATTTGGGAAAGATCGCAAAGTGTGAAATCTTTATCAGCACTAAAAACTTGTTCTAATTTATCATATGGAATTACAGTTGAAGTTTGTGATGAATAGTAAAAACTCGGAGAGTGCGTCTTTATGTGCTCTTTGAGTTCATTTATAGTTCTGATTGCCTTTTTGATTAACATTTAAGACCTCGTAAAAACGAGCTCATTATTATTGCTCATTTCTTTATTAAATTTATAATTATCCATATCGAACTTCTGTAAGTCCTTAACAGTATCTATTTTATTTTTCAAAATATACTGGCTCATCATTCCACGAGCTCTTTTTGCATTAAAACTTATTATCTTATATTTTCCATTTTTAAATTCTTTGAAAACTGGAGTAATAACATCAGCTCCTAGATCCTTAAAGTCGATGGCCGAAAAATATTCTTTACTGGCAAGATTGACGAGAGTCTTCTCTTTTTTAAGTTCGCTCTTCAATTGATTTGTTATCTGAGAACTCCATACGCCATATAAGTTTTTAGATTCTCCAATACCGAAGCTTGTTCCCATTTCCAGACGATAGGGCTGGATAAGATCAAGAGGCTTTAGTAGTCCGTAGAGTCCTGAGAGTATGCGAAAATGTTTTTGAGCGTAATTCATTTGAGTTTTAGTGAATGTTTCAAACTCAAGGCCTTGATAGGTGTCACCCTTAAATGCAAACGCTGCTTGTTTCGCATTCTTCAAAGTGAAAGGAGTTTTGAAACTTTGATTTCTATCATAATTCAAATCTCCAAGAGCTTGGCTAATCTTCATCATTTTCATAAGATCACTGGCTTCTAATTTTTTGAGATCTTTAATTATTTTCTTAGTTGTGTCTAAAAAATCTGGTTGAGTATGATCCTCGACAGGTGGTGCAGAGTCAAAATCCAGTTTCTTTGCTGGAGAGACAACGATAAGCATAATAAATCCTTGTTATTAATTTTGTATCAAGGAGTAATATACCAATAAAAAAGCCCTCTTGCGAGGGCTTCTTAATATAGTCGATGAGATTTAACTAATATTTATTGTACTTATTTACTAAAAGATTGCTCCTGAAATTTGAACTCTTAACGCTGTGCCTTCGTCAAGTTGCATTCCAGCGTCACGGAAACCACTTATGTGAGCAAAGATACCTAAGTTAAAACTTTTGGCAATTGAAATATTAGAACCAATGTAAAGCTCTTGGTAACCTTCCGCTAGGAAAGTAATCTCTTCAGTTGAGCGTTGGTTTAAAAACTTAGAGTATTCTGCATATGCTGATACCTTATCGGTAATTGCATACTCACCAACAACGGTAGGAATAAGGTCGTACTCTGAAGCTTTATCATTTGCTTCTTCGTTATTAAAAAACCATTTTCTAAAAGTTGCTATCCCTGTCAAAGTTAATCTATCTATAGTTGTCGTCACAAGGTGTGATGCTCTTAAGCGAATAACCATGTCAGAATCAGTAGCTGCTACTCCAGATTCACCAAATGCAAGGTCAGTTGAAGCGGCAGTTTCAAGTCTTGCTCTATTTCTATAACTAATATTGCTGTTATATTTACCCCAAGTCTCAGCACCAACTCTAAAGTCATTGTCAGCATATCTATCTAAATTAGTTCTGTTACCATCAGCATCTTGATTTGAAAGTTCATTCTGGTTTATAGAGAATGTGTGAGCAATAAAAGCAGATGTAGCTTTATTGACCCTATATTTTGCTTTTATAGATGTCCAAAGGGTAGGAGTTAACGTCGCTGCATTATTTGGAGTACTGAAGTCTGCAGCATACTCTGAGAAATATCCCAAAGAGGTGTCTTCTAAAATTTTATCAAGTGTAGATTTTTTTGCTGATGCAACAGTTGTATTCGTTTGGCCGAATGCTCCCATCGTGATTGCAAATGCAGAAACTGCTAAAATTGATCTTCTCATCGTATTGCTCCTATGCGTGTGTTTCAAATTTTGAATCTAAATGATTTAAACACAAAACTTCGTATGTTCTGTAATATAATCCGTATATTGAACTAATTACACATCACGTTAAACAATATCTCTTTTAATTAATTCCCCAATTAATTGATATTAAAATATGTCTAAGGTTTGGCTTTGTCATACAAATAGTTGTAGAAAAATACACATTTCTGCAATTTCAACTACTTAGTGAACTCAGCCTCAATGCCATCTTCACCTATTTCAAAAACGATAGAGCTATTACCAGCTTCCTTGCCTTGAATTACTAAATCGTTGAGGTCTTCGAGCTCAAGCTCTGGATCTAGGCTGAAGTCCCCAGCAATCATAGAAATGATAGCTACAGAGTTCTTGAAATCAACTGGACTGTTAAAGTCATCAAATTTGAACTCTATCCTTGCATCCATATTTTTTGGATCAATTGAGATGTCTGTTTTCATAAAATATCTTCCTTTTTAACTTTTACCCATAAGCCGGGCTTTAATTTATCTATATTTAATTTACCCACTGAAACTCTTACTAGTCTTAATGTTGGGTAGCCTATGCTGGCCGTCATACTTCTTACTTGTCTGTTTTTCCCCTCAACGAGTCGAATCTCTAACCAACAGGTTGGAATTGATTTTCTCTCTCTGATAGGTGGATCTCTTTGTTCAAAGCCTGGATCATCTATTAATCGAGCAAAGCAAGGTAGGGTTTGATAACCCCCTTTGATTAAAACACCCTTACATAAAACTTCAATGTCTTCATTTGTTGGAATATTTTCAACTTGAACATAATAGGTTTTTTCTTTATTGGACTTGGGGTTTGTAAGCTTTTGATTAAATAGCCCATCATCTGTGAGAATGAGTAAACCTTCACTGTCTTTATCTAGTCTACCTGCTGCATAGACTCCTTTGGGGAGACCAAAGTCTGCAAGTGTCTTGTCACCGGATTCTCCGGTGAACTGACATAAAACTCCATAGGGCTTGTTAAAAGCGATATAATTCATTTTATCTTAAACACAATCCAAGATTTACCAGGTGGCTTAGCTTCTTGTCGGCGCTATTCCAGTTATTGTAATACGAATAGATAGAGTTTTCATTGAAGTATACATATGACCAACCATTTGATTGAGAGACTCTACATTTATTTCGTGCTCTTCTAAAAAGATTTTTTAAAATCGGATATTGTTCAATTTTTAAAATTGCTAAATCTGTATTGTTATAAAAAGAGTAGATATTATGACCAGAGAGCCTTATATATACCCAACTGTTTGATGAACTAAGAGTGGCGTCGCTGAGCTTGATATTAAAAGCTTCTATTGCATCAATTCTCTCTAGTGCACTCATTAATAAATCGCCGTTATTGTATATTGAGAATATATTAACTCCATTTACTTTAATGTAGCTCCATGAGTTTGAGCTTGATATCGATACTTCTAATGATTTATTCTTGCAATTAAGTGAGCTTATTTTCGAAAGAACATCGCTGCTATTGTTGTATATAGAGTGAACTCTATTTCCATCTACATTTATATAGACCCAGCTATTTCCACCGGTAATCTCACAGTTTTTATCACCACCTGGAATAGAGTCTTGCTCTAGTAGAAGGTTAGCTCTTTGAACCATATTCAAGACTCTGTTCAGCGTTCTTTGATCGGCACCAGAATAAGATGCATTATCAATAAGTCTATTACCCTCGTCGATTATTTGCTGCCTCGTTTGAGCAAATGCTGAACTTATAAGAAGTGTTAAAATTAGTACTAGCTTCATGATGTCTCCTTTATTAGAATGGATTTATACCCCTGATAGTCTTGATAAGTAAAATAACAGTGAGGAACTTTGTGGCAAAATTGATTAAAAAAGAGAAAGTAAACCTTCTGTGGTCAGATGAAGAAGGGGATCAGCGCAAAGTCAATGATAGCGCTGAAGTGGTTGAAATAATTCCAAAAGAAATAGATCTTCGTATATGGCTTGAAAAAAAACAAAGGGGTGGGAAAACAGTCTCTCTTATCAAAGATCTTCCTCATAACCCCAAGTACTTTCAAAAGCTTGCAAAAGATCTAAAGAAAACCTGCGGATCCGGTGGAGCTTTTAAAAATGACACGATTGAAGTTCAAGGTGATTGCAGAGAAAAAATGAAAGCCTATTTAGAGAAACTTGGGTTTTCTGTGAAGCTTGCTGGTGGATGATCAGTTTCAATAATATCAACACCTAGTTTTATCATTTCATTAACGGTCGCTATGTTTTGCACATCCCAGGCAATAAGCTTTGCACCATTTCTTTTTGCCTTGATTTTTGCTCGTCTATTCATTAGTTTTCGATGCACTTGATAATAGTCCACATTTTCAAAATCAAATATTGAGCCAAATCTGAGCCAATCATCTATGTATAAGGCAAGTGGAAGATCACCGATAGTAACGTAGATGAGTTTCTTATCATCCAACTGGCGAAAACGATTGAGAACTCGTTTCGTAAATGATTTGTAGATAATATTTTTTAACCCAGATTCTTTAACTTGTTTGACGATGATCTTTTCAATTCCTTCATTTATGTCTCCAGAATTCTTAACCTCTATTATCAGGGGAATAGAGGTGTTTTTGAAAAGAGCTAATACTTCTGAAAGTGTAGGAATAGTTGGATCAATGAGTTTTAAATCTTTAAGAGTATAATCACTCACTAATCCTTTTAAATTCGTTGTCCTATCAATTGAGTCATCGTGGATGACAATGATCTCATCATCTTTACTTTTTTGAACATCAATTTCAATATAATCAAACTTTGAGTCTATGGCCGCTTTAATGGCCATGACTGTGTTTTCTTTATGATTGGCACTCTCGCCTCTGTGGGCGATAAATTCTATAGCAGTTGCTTGATTGATCAAAAAAAGACTACAAAAGAGATTGAAGTTTCTTAGCAGATGCACTTTCAACCTCGGAGTGAAGAGAGTTTCCATGAGAATCCATGGTGATAACAACAGGAAAGTCCTTAACTGTTAGCTCCCAGATTGCCTCTGGTGAACCAAGTTCTTTCCAGTAAACATTGTCAACGGATACGATCTTCTCTGCTAAAACTTGTGCCGCGCCACCGATGGCATGCATATAAACACATCCATATTTCTTACAAGCGGCCAAAGTCTTTGGCCCCATTCCACCTTTACCGATGACACCTACAATACCATAGTCACGCATAACTTCCCACTGATAGGGCTCTTCTCTAATTGAGGTCGTTGGTCCTGCGGCTTTAACTTCGTATTTACCTTTAGATGTCTCTAAAACAACAGGGCCACAGTGATAGATAATTTGATTCTTTAAATCCACAGGAGGCTTCGCTCCTTTATGGATTTTATGATGAACGGCATCTCTTCCAGTAAACATTTTTCCAGAGATTAAAACCATATCTCCGACTTTCAACTTTTTTATATCTGATTTTTTAAAAGGGTAGTCTAACTTTATCATGATGTTTATCCTTAGTTTTTAGTAGAGCCACTTAGAGATTTTTTGGTTTTTATTAAGACTTATTCCTTGTCTTCTAAATGCCCAACACATGTATGAGATAGAGACATAGTAAGAGGCAGGTAGTCTATTGATAGCACCAATCTTACAACCAAGAAGAGTTGTTTTGCCACCAAATCCCATTGGGCCAATTCCAAGTTTATTAGCTGTAGTGACAATATCTTTTTCAAGTTTTGCGAGCTCTTTAATTGGGTTCTCATCATCCATAGTTCTAAGTAATTGCTCTTTTGCATGAGCATATCCAGAGGCACGATCTCCTCCGATACATACTCCAAGTGTTCCTGGACCACAGCCTTTACCTTGAGCTTTTTGAATAGCATCTAAAATAACTTTTCTCACTCCTGCGAGATCGCGTCCAGCATCAAGAGTTGTGTACGGCATTGCATATTGAGCACCAACGTTTTCACATCCTCCACCTTTGAGCATAAGCTTCACATCAATATTTTTCTTTGTGGTTTCTATAAAGTTAATCTGTGGATGCCCTCCGCCAACATTCATACAATCGTTTTTACCCGTTAGAGAGTTCACAGAGTTTTGTCTAAGATATCCAAGCTTTGTGGCCTTGATGACAGCTTTCTCTATTACTTTTCTAAAATCCAATTGAGAAAAACCTGCTGGATGATACACTTTAAAGACAATCGTTCCGGTATCTTGGCAAATGGGCTGGGACTTCATCTTTGCCATTTTTATGTTGGCATCAATTATATCCATCGCGTATTTTGCTGATGTGTTTTTCTTCTCACTTTTTAGAGCCTTCATTATTACTCTTTGAACGTCATCAGGAATAACTGTTGAGGTTATACGAATTAGCTCTAACAGACTGTCGTGTAAGTCTTTATTTAGCTCAGTTTTAGTTTTTTCTTTAGTCATAGTTCCACCTTTAATCAGTAACTTCACTATTGTACCTATAAATGGTGAATTTTAAAGAAGTAAGCTTCTATTTTGCATTGCATATAGATGCTATTTATGATTAACTCCAGCAAATTTGAAGGATTCTCTTATGAACACTACTAAGCAGGGCTTTGAGCTCCTCCTACCTTGTGGAAATATAACGATGGCCACAGCCGCAATCCATAATGGTGCAGATGCAATTTATGTTGGAATGCCGGGCTTTAATGCTCGAGGAAGAAGTCATGATCACTCATTCGAGCAACTTCAAGAAATTATTGAGCTTGCACATCTTTATAACGTTCAAGTGCATGTCGCATTTAATATACTTATTTTTGAAAATGAAATAAACGATGCGATTGCCGCTATTACAAAAGTTTTAGCTCTTGGCCCTGATGCTTTAATTATTCAAGATTTAGGTCTTGTGAAAATAATCAGACAAATTGCACCTGATCAAGTTATTCACGCATCCACTCAAATGACGACAACCAATCATGAAGCAATTGAATTATTAGATGATCTTAATATTCAGCGATTTGTGCTTGGACGAGAGAACTCTCTTGAAGAAATTAAAATTATAAAAGAGAAAACGAACAAAGAACTCGAAGTCTTTGTTCACGGTGCACTTTGTGTGGCTTACTCTGGTCAATGCTTTACTAGTGAAAGCTTAGGTGGAAGAAGTGCCAACAGAGGTCAGTGTGCTCAGTCGTGTCGATTTGAGTATGAGCTTTACGTTGATGATAAGAAAAAAGAATTATTGGATAAGAAATTTCTCGTTTCCCCTAAAGATCTTTGTGGAATAGATGATATACCGGCTCTTAAAAAACTTGGCGTTGAATCTTTCAAAGTCGAAGGAAGATTAAAATCGCCTGAGTTTGTTGCAAGTGTAGCGAGAAGCTATAGAGATGCAATTGATAATGATAAAACTTCTGAAAAATCAAAACTAGAGATGGCCATGACTTTTTCTCGTGGTTTTTATAATGGTTGGCTCGGAGGAGTTGCCCATCAGGAACTCGTTGATGGAAGTTACGGTGCAAATAGAGGTGTTGAAGTTGGGGTAGTTCTTAAAGTTCATAAAGACGCTCTTTTGATTAGTTCTGATATTGATATTCAACTAGGGGATGGTCTTTTCATTGCAGGTATAAAGACTTCGCTTGGTGCATCAGTTTATAATGTTACTAAAAAGGCTAATGGATACTTAGTTAAGTTTGATAATAAGATATCCCTAAAGGAAGTTGAATTTGATGCAAGGGTCTTTGTTAATTCTAGAGATTCACTATCAAAAGAACTTAAAAAAACTTATACGGATAAAACTCAATTTAAAAAGTTATTTATCGATATTGAAGTGAAAGCAAGACTTGTTCAAAAGATTGAAGTTAAAGCTTCAATTGATAATATAGAAGTTAATATTCAATCAGATTTTATCTGTGAGAAGGCCAGTAACTCTTCAGTATCATCAGAATTAATTTTAAGTGCTCTTTCAGGTTTGTCCCATACTCCTTATCAAGTTCGCTCTCATAATATATCAGTGGATGAGGGACTCTTTATTCCTGGAAAAGTTTTAAAAATGCTAAAGCAAAGTATGGTTGCACAGCTGAATGCTAAAAGATTACATAGAGAACAGCCAATCAACACGATAGTTGTAGAAAACACTCCCGTTATCTCTGATCAAATGAGAGAGCCAATATTAAATATTCTCCTTAGAACACTTGAGCAATGTGAAAGTTTTGCAGTGGAGTTCTCTGGTAGTAAAAATATTGGAGTCGTTACTCTGGATTATGAATTTGGTAAAGATTATGTCAAAAGTGTAAAGCTTCTAAAAGAGCATGGATTCAACGTCGCAATTGCTACCACTCGAATCCTCAAGCCAAATGAGTATCATAACTTTAGATTAATCGAGCGTGCAGCTCCCGATGGAATACTTGTTAGAAATTTAGGTGCACTAAATTATTTTCAAGAAAGTGACTTTGATCTGTATGGAGACTTCTCATTAAACGTTTCAAACTCTCATACATTTAATTATCTTTATGCTAAAAAACTTAAAACCATATGTCTGTCATATGATTTAAATGCTAGCCAACTTGGAAGTCTTATAAAGAATATTGACGGGGCAGTTGTTGAAATTACCGTTCATCAGTACATGCCAGAATTTCATATGGAGCACTGTGTGTTTGCAGCTTTCCTATCAAATGGAAACTCTTTTAGAGACTGCGGTAAACCATGTGAAAAACATAAAGTTCATCTGAAAGATATGTTTGGTAATACTCACGAAATCAAAGCGGATCAGGAATGTAGAAATACAATGTATAATGCAAGCCCTATGAGTGCCGCAAGTCTGGTCCCAGGCTGGATTGAAAATGGTGTGAAAAACTTTAGACTTGAAGCTCTTCACGAGACTAGTGATGAATTAAACATAAAAATTCACTCTTATATTGATTTGATTTCAAATAAGCTTGATCCTCAATCCGTTTTAGATAAAATGGGTGCTGTAGGTTCTTATGGTGTAACCACAGGCCAACTATTTAATAAGAAACAATATGAGGATAGAAAGAAAAATGTCTGATGAATATAAGGCCATTCCAGCTTCAGTTCATAGAGCTCGAAAAAGATGTTGTAAATCGGCATGTCTGCATTGCCCATATGGTCACACCCTTAAGCAATTTGGACTGACATTCAAACCTCTTGAGAGTTTTACTGACCCACAACTGAAACTTTTCATTGAATTTAATATAAATAGCGATACCTACCAACCCTCAGACTATGAATTCATCTATCTAAAAGAGACTCTTTGTGGCTTGATGCGCAAGGATAAACTCTTTGTGAGGGAGCTGAGTCTTATATCAGAGTTTCAGGATCAAGAATTAGACAAGGCAGTTGTAGAGAGTTATTATTTCTACTAATTATAAGGAGATAATAATGAAAACATTAATCACGATTGCGTTCTTAATTTCAAGTATTTCACTTTTTGCTAGCTCTGAAGTTATCAAAGTTAATAGCAAAGCATTAAGTGATAAATCTGTCGTTTATCCTCAAATAACTGTTTGGCCATTTGGTATCGATGTAAGAGTTTGGAATAGTACAGACAAAGATGTTAGATGCTCAGGTTCAATAAATATTAGAACTATGACTAGCTATAGAACTGAATTCTATAACGCTACTATTTATAGAGGACAGACAGATTACAGAAGATTTAATAATTGGAATCCAAACGACAGATATATGTCAGCTCATCACTCAATTTATTGTTACGCTTACTAAAATAAGTTAGTTAAAATAACCAGGACGCGAACAGAGACCTGTCTTTGCTCGAGAGTCTAAATGCCATTAATGGAGTCCACTTGGGCTCCACAGGTATCTTCAATAATTTCTTTCCCCATTCTTCTGGTGTCTTTGAATCCTTTCTATTATTACAATCCATACATGCAGCGACTATATTTTGCCAAGTCGTTAGACCCCCGCGACTTTTTGGCATGACATGATCAAATGAGAGTTCATTATCTTTAAATTTATCGCCGCAATACTGACACATGTGTTTATCGCGGAAAAAAACATTTGAGCGATTAAATTTTACTCGAGAGAAGTCCTTGTAAGTTGCAAGAAGTCTTAGGACCTTTGGGACTTTATGATTTGCGTGAGTTGAATTGACGGTAAAGTCTTGATGAAGTTCAACCACTTCAGCTCGTCCTGTGAAGAAAAGGATCATGGCCCGTTTCCAGTCAATAATTTTAATTGGGTAATAACTTGAGTTTAAGAGAAGTGCGTTCATGGTCATGGTAATCTCCTATACCTTATTTTATCAGATAAATTGTGTTTAGCGCAAATACTAGGCAAGATGCGTATATTACGTAATTTAAACTGTTAAAATTACATAATTCCTTCTAAATTATTTACCCAAATATCCAATTGAGCTAAAAATAACCAATGAAATTGATGATCTTGCTCATATTTTGTTTTTCTGCGTTTGGTGGGAATCTTTTGATTCTTGGTGATTCTCATACCGTTGGACCTTTTGGAATAAAGCTCCATAAGCTAATGAGTGAATCTGAAAGATTTGAAAGAGTCGTAACTTTAGGACATTCATCTTCATCATCTTTGCACTGGATGAGTGAGACAGATTATAAACTTAGTGGCGGAGTGTTTCACCAATTTATGAGCTCCTTTGGGGAACAACAGTTTCATCCGAATCCAACTCACTGGCGTGAAAAAGTTCTCGTGCCCAAATTGAATGATGTAATTAACAATCCTCTTTATCATGAAGCTTGGCAAGATAATGACTTCAGCTTTGATTCAGTTGTAATCGCTCTTGGAGCAAATGATGCTGCCGCGATTTCAAATAGTAGTGGCGTTGTAAATATTTGGGAATATAAAAAAAGACAAAAGTACGTTGCACAGATGCTTGATCTTACAGATAAAAATAATATTAAGTGTTACTGGGTTGGACCACCAATGGGCATTAAGAAGTCAGAAGCCAACCAAGATGTACTTTATAAAATGCTTGAAGAAAAAATAATAAATAGATGTGAGTTTTTCTCATCTAATCACTATAAATCAACTGGGTGTGACGGAGTTCATTTTAGCTGTCCTGCTCAACAAGGGAAAGCATTCTCATGGGCACGAGAAGTTAGTACTTGGATATTAAATAACTAAAAAAGGTAAGTATGAAAAACTCTTTAAAGTTTCTTTTAGTAATTACTCTTCTATGTATAAGTGTCGCTGGTTTGACGAGACGTTTTGACATTGTCGTCAGCTCTGAGGGAACGGCACAGTCTTTTGTTTTCTACGACACTGGTGAAGTTGGCTCGGTTAGATCTTTTTTTCAAGGACAGAGCTCAAACGTGTTGTTTGATGTTGAACATCTATATTTACCAGAGAGTAAAATAGACGCTGTTAGAGCAAACTATCTTCGTACAAGTGACGGTGAGATTTATACTGTTGATGCAAATGGTTTTGTTTATCACAAAAGGTACTACGAGCTAGACTCTTCGATTAAGCACTTTGGTGGGAACTTCTTTGTTACAAGATCTGGTCAGATTCATATTGTGAGAAATGATGGAGCAATAATTAAATATGAAGCAATCGAAGGTGTCGATCTTAGAAATTTGAAAGTTGTAGGTGGTAATTACTTGGTAACAAGTGACGATAGAATTTTCATGATTGACTTCAAAGGCTTCTATTCTGAAAAAACTGAACTTTTTGAAGATAGTTTAGATGATATTAAAATTTTAGGCCATAACTATATAGTTCTGAGTAATAATGTTCTCTACACTTTTGGTTCTGAAACAGTTGCAAGCCTTGATGAATCTGGTGAAGTCATCATTGATGAGAACAACGAAGCCGTTGCTCTGTTAGATCAAAATGGTGAAAAGCAGTATTATGGTGCAATGTATAGATATGAAAATATTGAGTTTGAATCAATAGTAAAAGTTGGTGGAAACTTCTTCTTTGATAAAGACTTTAATATCCACACTATCTCTTTATCTGGATCTTACGATAGAGGTATCGCTGATAGAAAGTTAAAAGTAGTATCTGAGCACGACGTAGATAGATCAGCTGAACTTCCGGCTTTCTATGGAACAAATTATTTTGTGTACGAGGATGGATCTTTCTATTTATTAGATAACGATGGGTATTATAATTTTGTTGAAATTTTATCTAAAAGAGTCGCTATGACAGGCTTTGCACATGAGCTTAACAATTCAAGCAAGTAAATGATTAAATAGATGTAATAATTGAGTCTTCCTATTCACTTATAGAGAATTTAATCTATAATTTGATAAAAAGGCTCTTTAATGAAAATGAAATTACTTATTGTAGCGATTATCGTTACAGTTTTTGGCGCTTTCTTCTACTTTGATTTAGGCTCTTACCTAACACTTGAATACATTAAAGAAAATCAAGAAAATCTACAAAACTACTATCTCAACAATAAATTTCTCACCATGGGGATATTCTTTGGAATATACATTGTTGCCACAGCTATGTCTTTTCCTGGAGCGACTATATTAACTCTCTTAGGTGGAGCTATCTTTGGTCTTGGATGGGGACTCGTTTTAGTTTCATTTGCCAGTACTATTGGTGCAACATTAGCATTTCTCATGTCTCGAACCGTACTTAGAGATACAATTCAAAATAAATTTGGTGACAAGCTAAAGACTTTTAATGAAGGAGTTGAGCGAGAAGGCGCACTTTATTTATTTACTTTAAGACTAGTGCCTATCTTCCCTTTTTTCTTAATTAATACTGTCATGGGTCTAACTCCTATGACTGTTGGAAAATTTTATATTGTCTCCCAGTTAGGAATGCTGCTAGGAACTGCAGTATATGTAAATGCTGGAGTTCAGTTGAGTCAACTTGATTCACTGTCTGGTATTTTAAGTCCAGAACTCATTGGATCGTTCGCTTTACTTGGAGTACTTCCAATTATCTCTAAAAAGATTATTGAAATGATAAAGGCCAGAAAAGTTTATAAGAAATTTAATAAACCTAAAAAACTTGAATATAATATGGTGGTTATCGGTGCAGGGTCTGCAGGTCTTGTTACTTCTTATATCGCAGCAGCTGTTAAAGCTAAAGTGGCACTTATTGAAAAAGAAAAGATGGGTGGCGATTGTTTGAACACAGGTTGTGTGCCGTCAAAAGCACTTATTAAAAGTGCTAAAGTCGCCCACATGATCAAAAAATCATCTGAGTTTGGAATTAACTCTTCTATTGATTCAATTGATTTTTCAAAAGCGATGAATAGAGTTCATGATGTTATTGGAAAAATTGAGCCGCATGATTCTATAGAAAGGTATACAGAACTTGGAGTTGAATGCCACACAGGTTCAGCAAGAATCATCTCTCCTTGGGAAGTTGAAGTTAATGGAAAAATTTTAACAACTAAAAATATAACAATCGCTACTGGTGCATCGCCCTTTGTTCCACCTATTAAAGGTCTCGATCAAATTGAATACTTAACTTCTAATAATCTTTGGTCAATTAGAGAACTACCAAAAAGATTTGTAATCTTAGGTGGGGGACCGATTGGTTTAGAGATGGCCCAATCATTCAGACGTTTTGGATCTGAAGTATTCGTGGTTGAGATGGGTGACAGAATCATGAGTAAAGAAGATGAAGATGTATCTGAAGAAGTTACCAAAAAACTTGAAAGTGAAGGGGTGCATATTAAAACTTCTCACAAAGCGGTTGAATTTAAAGGAAAAATACTGGTATGTGAGACCAAAGATGGTCTCGTTGAGATTGAATTTGATCAAGTTTTAGTGGCCGTAGGACGTAAGCCAAATATTAAAGGCTTTGGTTTAGAAAACCTTGACGTGCGAATGAGAAAAAATGGAACAATACACGCCAATGATTATCTGCAAACAAATTACCCAAATATTTATGTTTGTGGTGATGTTACTGGTCCATACCAACTTACTCACACAGCTGCTCATCAAGCTTGGTATTGCGCTGTAAACGCTTTGTTTTCTCCATTTAAACGTTTCAAGGTTGATTACTCTGTAATACCTTGGTGTACCTACACAGATCCAGAGGTTGCAACAGTTGGCCATACTGAGGCGACAGCTAAAGAGGCGGGTATTAAATACGATATAACAAAATATGGTATTGACGACCTAGACAGAGCAATTGCCGATGGAAATGATTATGGATTTGTAAAAGTTCTTACTGCTGAAGGTAAGGATAAAATTGTTGGAGCTACTATTGTTGGTGTCGGAGCAGGAGAGTTGCTGGCAGAATTTGTAACCAATATGAAACACGGTAAAGGTCTCAACGCAATTCTTGGTACTATTCACAGTTACCCAACTATGGGGGAGGCTAATAAGTTCGCCGCTGGGAATTGGAAAAAAGCTAATGCACCAATTAATTTATTGAAATGGGTTCAGAAATATCACAACTGGAGAAGGTCGTAATGAAAATTATTTTATTAGTTCTGCTTGCATTTAACTCATTTGCTTTTGATCAAACTCACGAAGCATTTGATAAAGTTTTAAAAACTTATACTTCTAAGAAAGGTTCTCAGGTTTTAGTTGATTATAAATCACTCGCCGAAAATCAAGGAGATCTAGACACTTACTTAAAACAACTAGAAGCTTTGAAAAAAATTGAATTCAATAAATTTAGTAAAGATGAACAATTAGCTTTTTGGATTAATGCCTATAATGCATACACTTTAAAATTAATTATTAAAAACTATCCTGTTAAATCGATTAAAGATATCGGAGGTCTTTTTAGTGGACCGTGGGATCAAAAGTTCATTTATTTAATGGGTAAGAACATGACTTTAAATAAAATTGAACATGGCACTATTAGAAAACAATTTAAAGAGCCCCGAATTCATTTTGCTGTAAACTGTGCAAGCATTGGGTGTCCATCACTTCTACAAGAAGCTTTTGTTGGTAGTAAGCTGGATACTCAACTTGAGACAGCAACTAAAAACTTTTTAGCAAATAATGAGAAAAACTTTTATGACAAATCAAAAAATACACTTTTTATGTCGAAAATATTTAAGTGGTATGGTGGAGATTTTGAAGATAAATTTGGAAGTAAAGAGCAATTTATCTCTAAGTATATAGAGTTTCCAAAAAATGCTGATACTGATTATCTAGACTATAATTGGAATCTTAACGAATAATTATTTATCGCTCTCATATTTTGCATTGAGGGCAGTTTCTTTCTCATATTGTTTATTTAAAACTTTATGATCAACATTAAAATAATATTTCCATTTAAGGATTTGATTTGTGAGGGCTTGGCGCCACACTCCGTTTTTACGAAATCTCACGGCACTGGTTAGACTAATTTCATCTAGCCTTAGTGGTTCACAATAAGTATTCAATAATTTACTTAATTCAGTGTCTTCAAAAATATCTACCTCAGGCATTAAGCCCACTTCCTCGAATATTTCTCTTTGGATATAGAAACAGTGGTCAAGATAGAAGATTCCTCTTTTGTCTCCTCGCCACAAATTTGACCACCAAGATGTGAATCTTAAAAGGGGATGGTCAAGATCGAATCTATGCGTAAATGCTCCCCAGTAGAGATCTTCTTCATTTTTTAAAGTGTTAAATGCCGATACACATAAAAGACTTCTTGGATGGTGGAGAAGAATCATTGACCCCGTAGAATTCTCAATACCTATATTTAGTCTCTTTGCCCTGGAGGTTGTGTCTACACTTATAAGCTTAAAATTGAACTTATTAATAAGTTCTACAGTTCCATCTGTACTATTAGAGTCGACACATATGACTTCAATACCCTCTGTGTTTTTTAATAATGGAAATGACTTTTGAAGGTAGCCACTTTCAATTTCATTAAATGTAGGAATGATTACTGACAACATCTTGGAACAATAGCTAAAATAAACCACTATGGAAATATTCTTTGAAGAAATGGATACCTATTATATCTTGAAAGTTACAGTGAGAGCGGGTAGTAGAGTAGCTTCTTTCAAGGGATTATATGGGAATCCAGCAAGACTTAAACTGAGTTTATGTGAAGTCGCGGAAGGCGGTAAAGCAAATACTGCCCTCATCGATATTATATCTAAAACTCTCAAAGTCTCCAAATCCTCTCTTTCTATACTCAGAGGGCAAACCAGTCAGAGCAAAGACATAAAAATAGAAAAAAGTGGACAGGATAAGGCGGAAATAGTTAGAATAATCAATAACTTATCTAAATAATTATTTTTGCGAGAGCTTATGGCCAATTCTCTTAAATTCATCGATCTCTTCTCTGGTTGCGGAGGATTCTCTAAAGGTCTAGAGATGGCCGGACACAAGTGTGTTCTGGGTGTCGATTTTGATAAGTATGCTGTTGAAACATTTGCTAAAAACCACAAACATGCACAAGCTGTCTGTATAGATATTCATAAGCTCTCTAAAGCTAAGCTATCCCAATATATAGAAATAAATGAAATTGACATGGTTGTAGGTGGTCCACCTTGCCAAGGTTTTTCAACCGTTGGTAAAGGTGACGCTGATGATGATCGAAACTCACTTTTCAAACAATTCATTAGAATCGTTAAGCTTACTAGTCCTAAAGTTGTTATTTTTGAAAACGTAACAGGTATCCTTGCCAAGAAAAATGAGAAAGTTTTAAAGAACATATTAAAAAGTTTTGAAAAACTTGGATATGAAATGGATGCTAGAGTAATGAGTGCTGAAGAGTACGGCGTTCCAAGCAAGAGACGACGAACTATTATTATGGGTGTGCGAAATACAGATCCTGTTTTTCCAAAGATAAGTCATGGTGTTAGGTCAAAAAAATCTGAAGTTACCGTGCAAGATGCATTTAAAAAACTCGAAACGAAATCTGGTAAGATCTTTAACCATAACGTTGACTTAGCTACGGTTAAAAACAAACTAGATGAAAAGCGATTAAAACATATTCCTGCAGGCCATGGTATTCGTTATGAAAAAGATGAGCTGCAGTTCTTACCTAAAAGTTTACGCTATGATATAGATTGGGAAACCATAGGTGAGAAACGATTTAGACAAACTCGTCTTCAAAGACTTCCGTGGGATAAACCTGCACCTACAATTTTAACATCACGATCAATGTATTATCACCCTGAAGAGCCAAGGTACCTCACTGTTAGAGAGGCTGCTGCATGCCAAAGTTTTCCGGCAAACTTTATCTTTGAAGGATCTCAAACGGCGCAGTTTAGACAAATTGGAAATGCTGTTCCTCCGCTTTTAGCAAAAGCGATAGGGCTTGAGCTTAAGAAAATGAAATTCAATCTTCATAAGATGAAATCTAATAAAAAAAGTAAGGGGCAGATAGAATCCAAATTTATGGATAAAGCTTTCTCTTATAATGACAAAACCTATGCCTAGGAAATTCTAATGCACAAAGATCCAAAGAAATTGTCTCTAAAAGAGGCAATTGTTAACAAGAGAATGCTTAATTGTATCTTTAATGGTCTCGCTGCTGGTATGCCAATTTATTTCTTGCTCAATCTTATTCCTGCTTGGTTGAGATCTGAAGGTGTTGATTTAAAAACTATTGGATTTTTTGGACTTGTTTTTCTTCCATATTCTTTCAAGTTTGCATGGGCACCTCTTGTAGATCGATACACACCTCCATTCTTTGGAAGAAGAAGAGGGTGGATGCTTCTGACTCAAGTTGTAATCATGATATCTATGATTACTTATGCTTTTCTTGATGCCCAAACACAAATTGATTTCGTACTTTATACAGGTTTAGCAATTGGAATCTTCTCGGCCACACAGGATATAGTTCTCGATGCTTATAGGCGTGAATTATTACCAGATAATGAACTAGGTCTTGGTAATTCATATTATGCGAATGCTTACAGGTTAGCTGCTTTTATTCCAGGGTCTTTAGGGCTGATTCTCTCAGATATGATGTCATGGAAATATGTTTTTCTAATCATAGGTCTTTTCATGCTGATCGCTGTCGTTTACTCAATTGTAATTTCAGAGAATGAAGATGAAGTTACTCCTCCTAAATCTCTTGCTGAAGCAGTAGTAGAGCCTTTTAAAGAATTTTTTGAAAGAGACGGATTTTATAGTGGAATATTTATTTTATTATTTATTTTGTTTTATAAGTTCGGTGATACTGTGGCGACTTCCCTCATAACTCCTTTTTATATTGATGTCGGTTTTACAATGACGATTATTGGTACAGTCACTAAAGCTGTTGCTCTTTGGTCTATGATTGTTGGAGGCTTCCTCGGTGGAGTTCTTATGTTTAAAGTTGGTATAAATAAATCGCTTTGGATCTTTGGCTTTGTTCAAATGGCTTCAATATTAGGTTTTGCAGTTTTAAATGAAGTTGGGGCCAATATCTCAGTATTAGGAATTGTAGTCGCATTTGAGTATTTGGGGGTTGGACTAGGTTCCGCTGCACTTATGGCCTTTATTGCAAAGAATACTAATAAGAAATTCACTGGTACTCAACTTGCTCTTTTAACCTCTTTATTTGCTGTACCAAAGTCATTTTCAGGTGTGCTTTCAGGTCTTATGATTGAAGGTGTGAAGATTACAGATGGTGCATTTTATGATGTTTTTGGACAATTGGAAGGAATCGGCTATACGAATTATTTCTATGTATGTACGCTTTTAGCTATACCAGGAATGTTGCTACTCTTTAAAGTTGCTCCGTGGAATAAAGCTGACTAACAGTCTAGTATTCTTTTTATTTCTCGTTTCTTTTCAAGTTTTTGTTCATTTCTTCTTAGCAAGAAACCACCTAGGTTTGGTAAGAAGTCACAAGCATCAAATACTGATCTTCTGTTAGGATCTACTTCGTAAAACCTTTTAGCATTACCTTCAAATAGAATCTTAACCATTGTTGGTGAGAGGTCACTAATTGCGTATGTTATGGCAGAACGTCGACTTATGTTTATTTTATTAATCAATGCTCCAGCTTTAATTAAAACTTTTACAGAGTCAAAATCGCCAAGACTCACTGCTTGGATAATAGGAATATTAGATCCATTGTCTCCGTCTATGTTAAATCCATTTCTGACAAGTGAATTTAAAAATGAATTTCTATAATAAGATGTTTCAATATTTAATACTTCAAAAACTATATTTGAGTTTTTAATTTGATCTGAAAACTCAATGTTTTGAAGTAGATACTTAAATGAAGTCATTCTTTTCTCAGTTATAATTTCACGAAGGTGTTCAACTTGAAGACCAAAGATTTTTACTCTTGATACATCTTTTAGAAGTGGAATTGCATCGGTGATATTCTCACGAATTGCTAGGTCAATCGCAGAGTTTCCGTGATCATCGATGATGTCGATATCTCCACCAAGATTTATTATTGTATTAGCTAATAAGTAGTTTTTAGATTTTAAAGAAATTGATAACGGTGATTGTCCATTTTTATCAAATTGATTTATATTTGCACCGAATTGAACTAATATTCTGAGAAGTGATCTATGATTGTTTGAAGCGGCTTCAGTAATAGGAAATTGACCATGCCAGTTGTCTTGATTTAATTTCGCACCATTTTGAATGAGTATAAGAGTAATTTTTGTAAACCCATATTTAGCAGCAAGAGTGAGTGGAGTTTTTCCTGAGGCGGATAGATAATTTGCATCTGCTCCTGATAAAATAGCGTGTTTAACGAGAATTTCATCCTGGTTTGCGATAGCACTTATAAGTGTTTCACCTACAACTTCAGAAGCCGAAAGCTTTTCCTTCTCAACACTATTATTACTTGGAATGGGACTTGTTTTTCCTTCATCAATTGCTTCATTTCCACATGAGCAGAAAAGAACAAAAAGTGAAGCTAAAACGATATGTCTAACCATAGATTTACCTCAAATTTATATTGGGTTTATTTTATGATGAGAAACGATAAAGGTGTTGTAAGTTGAAAAGATTATACTATCTGTATAATAATGTGACTAAATCTACACATATTTTATTGCTGAGTATCGAGTCATTAAACACGTCTAAGTCACCAAAATCATTAGTAAATGATGTGTTTGTTCTTATTCTTTTTTGAATATTTCAAAAGGGTTTGAAAGTCATCTATTGCTCGAATTTCCTCAAGTGTAAGCATGACTACTAGTCCTGAGCCCTGACCATTTGAATCTTCTTCAATTATGGTAAACACTCCGACATTCTTATCATTAACTCTGAGCCTCATCGTATCTCCATACCGATAGCTATCAGGCACTTTCAGAGGTAAGAAGAATCCAAACACCCTTCGTGACGCATAAAAAGTCATATCAAACGATTTGGGAAGATGAAAAGCTAGCGATGGGATCTCTCCGCCTGTGACAAATGGAAACAGCTCTCCACTGGGAAGGGTCTGCCCTTGAACGATCTTAAAGATATCTCTTTCAACGTCATTTATATCAAAAGCAACCTGTATTAAAGATCCACCCTCAGGGCCAACTTTTAACGCAACAGATGAGTTCGCCATCTTTGGTATGGATAGGACCAAGCTCTCTGGTAGCGCTATATTTTCAAGAACTACAGAGAGAAGAATCTTTCCATCTTTAATATTAAATTTAGGCCCGTCAATGCCTGGAATCTTTGGAGTTTTATTTTGGTTTAAGCAAGAGGTTGATGCGAGAACTATTATAAATAAAATATATAGTTTTGGGCACCAAAACTTAGGTGCAAGCGTCGTCGTGTGCATTGAAATCCTTTTCAATAGATTGTGTCAGTTAGCCTCTTCGGCATTTCCTGCCGAATCATTAGCACCTTTGGCAGAATTTAGACTGATCTATAAATTAGGCTTATCTAAGTGAATTTATACTTACTTTTTACTTCTTTGGGGTTATATTCGGCTTAACTACAAAAAGGGGTTACACATGAAAATAAGTTTTTTAATTACTACACTTCTAATTCTTTCAGCACAGGCTTTTGCTTACGACGCTGCAAAAGTTTTTAAAGTCAACTGTACTACATGTCACAATATTGGTGGTGGAGATAAGACTGGTCCAGATCTTGCTGGTGTTGGTAAAAGACGATCAATTGAATGGATGGTTAAATTCATCAATTATCCTGAAGGAATGATTAATGGAGATGCTGACGAAGAAGGTTATAGCGAAAATAAAGGTACACTCAACGGTAAAGCTATCACTTACGGTGATAAAGTAGCTTATTCACTATACCAAATGTACAAGCCAAATATGATGGCCGAGCATGAAATGAGTAAGTCTGAAGTTGAAGCAATGGTTAAATATATCGATTCCGTTTCTAAGACTCCAAAAGGTAAAATTACCACTTTTAAAGTTTTAGATATTAAATAATGAAAGAAAATAATCGCTCTATCATTATCTGGTTGATCATCATATGTATTATGGTTTTTACGATGGTGATGATAGGTGGGATTACCAGACTCACTGACTCTGGACTTTCTATGGTGGACTGGAGACCTTTTATGGGTTCTATTCCACCACTGAATGAAACCGAATGGCTAAAAGTCTTTAGTGACTATAAGAGCTCTCCTGAATACATCAAAATCAATGCAGGCATGTCACTTTCAGATTTCAAATCTATATTCTTTTGGGAATACTTTCACAGACTTTGGGGAAGACTTATTGGGATGGCATTCTTTTTTCCCTACCTCTATTTTGTAATAAAGAAAAAAATATCTGGAAAATTAAATATAAAACTTCTTGTTGCTTTTATTCTAGGCGGCTCTCAAGGTCTTCTCGGTTGGTACATGGTGAAATCCGGTCTTGTAGATAGACCTGATGTTTCACACTTTCGTCTCGCAGCTCACCTTGGCCTGGCTTTTCTCATTATAGGTTATATTTCTTGGATCATTTTTGGTTTAAGATCTAACCCTAAAAAAGATACATCTACTCATAAGACTGGAAGAAACATCGTTGTTGTTTTCATTGTGCTTCTTGCGTTTCAAATTATTTATGGAGCTTTTGTAGCAGGTCTTGATGCTGGTGTAGGATATAATACTTTTCCAAAAATGGGACGAAGTTGGATTCCAAATTCCATTTTGTCTTATCCATCTTTACTAGAAAATTTTCTAGAAAATAGAACCACTATTCAATTCGTTCACCGTATGGGCGGGTGGTTACTTTTCTTTTATTCACTCATTTTTATTTTTTATAAGAAAAAT
>Ga0307930_1000066_pt1 | contig 69971 bp, 48 predicted proteins | sample OrgLakmetageno46_FD_203161 | JGI IMG/M metagenome (GOLD analysis project Ga0307930, IMG submission 203161) | Saline water microbial communities from Organic Lake, Antarctica - #46 | ecosystem: Environmental > Aquatic > Non-marine Saline and Alkaline > Saline | place: Antarctica: Organic Lake...
ACACCGTATTTATACCAAATCCTAAGATTTATGAGAAAAAAGCTGAACCGTATAACAATCAAAAAGAATGGATAGATTGGAAAAACAACTATTGGTATAAAAAGGATAAAGGTAAATTTGTTGCGCCTTCATCTATTCATTCAGAACCATTAGACTTTACTAAATGGATGATTGGAGTTATGGACAAAAAAGTCTTATCGCAAAGTAGTTACGAAGAGTTGTTTAAAAATCATTCGAAAATTTCTACTTCATCCACAGGAATAAGTGTATATTATACATTAGGCTTTTTAACGGCTGATAAAGAGTACAGGAACACCTATTTTCATAGTGGGAATAATGCTGGATTTACTCGTGGCTATCTATTAGACACTGAAAAAGATTGGGGTTTTGTGCTTTTTACTAATTCTGAAAAAGGAGAAAAACTTACTGATGAAGTTTGGAACTATTTTGAAAAGGAGTATAAATAAAAACGAGGTACAACTGCTAACAAAAATGGGAAGATGTGTGATTATATCAATTTGACCATGAAAAGTCGCTATCTAACGTATTCATTTCCCTTTTAATTTCCTTGTTCATAATTTCCATAGCTACACTATGCAAATAACTCACAGCATTATTAAAAAAAAAATTGATATTAAACCAGCATTTTGTGTATTGTAAGAGTTTTTCTTAAACCGAAAAACTTTTGTGTTTTAACTCAATACTAATTTTTTGAACTAAACTTTGGCAACATTTCTAAAAACAAAAAGCTTCCTTTTTACAGCTCTAAATAAAAAGGAAGCTTTTAGAATAGAAAAATAGTGGAACTTATAAAGTCCCTCTCAAACCTTGTTCTCTTTCAATAGATTCAAATAAAGCTTTGAAGTTTCCGGCCCCAAAACCACGGGCGCCCATACGCTGAATGATTTCGAAAAATAAAGTTGGTCGGTCTTGAACAGGTTTAGTGAAAATTTGTAGTAAATATCCTTCTTCATCTGCATCTACCATAATACCCAAACTTTGTAAAGTCTTTAAATCTTCTTGTAGTTCATGGCTAAATTCTTCTAGCCTTCCAGGAATAGCAGAATAGTAGGTTTCTGGTGGTGTAGATAAAAACTCCACTCCACGTGAGCGTAAATGGGATACTGTTTTTACAATATCATCTGTAGCAACAGCAATATGTTGAACTCCTGAACCTTCATAAAAATCTAAGTATTCTTCAATTTGAGATTTCTTTTTTCCCTCAGCTGGTTCGTTTATTGGAAATTTTATTCGGCCATTTCCGTTGCTCATCACCTTACTCATTAAAGCGGAATAATCGGTGTGAATTTGCTTATCATCAAAAGACAAGAAATTAACAAAGCCCATTACCTCTTCGTACCATTTTACCCAAGTATTCATTTCGTTCCAGCCAACATTACCAACCATGTGGTCTATGAATTTTAAGCCAACCGATTCAGGTTGGTAAGTAGATTCCCATTTTCTATACCCCGGCAAAAAGCTACCTTTATAGTCTTTGCGTTCAACAAAAAGATGCACCGTTTCTCCGTAGGTATAAATTCCTGAGCGTACTACTTTTCCATGTTGATCTTCCTCAACAACTGGCTCCATAAAAGATTTTGCCCCACGTTGAGTAGTTTCTTCCCACGATTTTTTAGCGTCTTCAACCCAAAGAGCAATCACTTTTACACCGTCACCATGTTTTACAATATGCTCATTAATTGGATTTTTAGAATTTAATGGAGAGGTAAGCACCAAACGAATTTTATCTTGTTTTAATACATACGAAACTGTGTCTTTACTTCCTGTTTCTAAACCTTTATAAGCGTGCGACTGAAAACCAAATGCAGACTTATAAAAATGAGCTGCTTGTTTGGCATTTCCTACATACATTTCTACGTAGTCTGTCCCTAGCAAAGGCAAGAAATCTTGAGCGCCTTCAAATATTTTTTCTAATCCGTAGTTTACTGATTCTACTTTTTTCATTGGTATTCCTTTTTAGATGTTATTGTAAAATATGCTTTTCTCTTAATTTTACGGTCTTCATTCAATATTAAAACTGTTTAGTATGCTGAAATTCAGCTTAGTTAATCATGAAACATCAAATCAACAACTAGCAGCCTTTATGCAAAGTACGTCATTTTTTTGGAAGAAATAAACAAACTTTTAAAGAATACATTCCATATAACATAAGAAAATATCAAATTAAAGCAGCTATTAATCGTGTGCTATGGAGAATCAAATTTCATAAAAGGGAAGCTGCTTCAAATTGTAAATGGGCTGATAAATTGAAAGTGAAAAAGAAGTTCAAATAAAATCAATAGAAAAATAGGATTGAAAAGCAAGTAGCTTAAAATTAGTAAACTGCTAAAGTTTGAATTACTTCACAATGAATTAATCCTTGTTTTAACAGCTTTAGCTAAAAAATAATTTATTTTTGGCTAGTAATACCAATTTTATAATTTGATGTTACGTATTATTTCTTTAGGTATAAGTTGAAAACTATGATTAACAAACGGCTTTTAATTAAAAACTTACTAGCCCACAACGACGAAAATAGTTTTTACGACAAAAAGCTGAAGCTCAACATTGGTACTCAGGAAGGGAAAGCCAAATTTTTAAAACATATTTGTTCCTTAAGTAATAGCAACCCAACATCTAATGCTTATTTAGTCATAGGAGTAAAAGATGAAGACAACGGCATAGTTGGAGTAGATTTTTTTGATGATGCAAAGATTCAAAATTTAGTAAATGCCTATTTAGAAAATCCCCCAATTGTAGCTTATGAAAATATTCCTTTTCCACACTTAAATAAATACACAGTCGTGGGTTTGGTTAGCATCCGACCAAAAAACGATTTCAGTATATGTTCACTAAGGAAGAACATTTGGAAATACTATGGTGGCACCGTTTTTATGCGCGAAGGCAGCATCAGTAAGCCTAAAGTTTTTGATATTGAAATCAAAGATATCAACACTAGTTTGGTAGCTGCAATAGAAAAACATTCTGAAAATAATATTGAATTAACCTTAAGTGGGGTCTTCGACTTTATGAATCAAAATCAATTTTACCAACCTAAATATAAGGTGTTTAAAGAATACTTTGTACTCTGTTGGGCAGGTAAAAAAAAGCAAAAAGGCAAACAAACTTTTTTCTCCAGAGTGAATATAGAATTGGTAAACGAGCAAGTAAAACTCTTTTATTCTAATTATGATGAAGTTGAAATTGAAATGGGAAAAGATTATTTTGAAGTCCTTGAGTATGTGCATTTAGGTTTGCAAAAAAGCTTCAAATATTATCCTTTAGAAAAACTAAGAATAGATTTTAATGATAATATGACTTATGATATTACTTCAAAGTTGGTTTTTCAACCCCCGGTTTACGATGCCAAATCACTGCATCATTTTTACAATATGAACAACATGCTGCTTCAAAAATTGACAAAAGATATTCCGCTTAGAGAAAAAGAAAAAATAGATTTAATAAATTTACCCTCCTTATATTTAATCAGTCATTTAAATGGTTTTGGTGATGCACTTGCAAAACTAGAAGAAGCAAAACCTTACTTAAGAAGCCACCCAGAGGCGTATGAAAAATATAAAGAAAACATGCGTATTTTACGTAAAATCAAGTACAATTAAATATGGCTAAAACAAAAAGAACCTTAGTAATTGGAGATATTCACGGAGGTCTTAAAGCGTTACAACAGCTTTTAGATAAAGCAAAGCTAAGTACAAAAGACGAGCTTATTTTTCTAGGAGATTATGTAGATGGTTGGTCAGATTCTGCTGCTGTAATTAGCTATTTAATACAATTAAAAGCAGATTATGATTGCCGTTTTATAAGAGGGAATCATGATGCTTTAGTAAATAACTGGTTAAAAACGGGTGAAGCGAACGAAAAGTGGATGCAGCATGGTGGGCAAAGTACAAAAGATGCCTATCAAGAAATAGACCTCCAGACCAAGAAGCTACACATTCAATTTATGGATGAGTTGGAAAATTACTATATAGACAGGCAAAATCGGTTGTTCTTACACGCGGGTTTTGCCAACTTGCACGGACCAGAATACGAATTTCATAAACATGTAGTTTACTGGGATAGAACACTTTGGGAGATGGCTAAGTGTATGAATCCAGAATTAGATAAAGAAAGTGACTTATATCCAGACCGTTTAAAATTGTTCAACGAAATTTATATTGGCCACACACCTACTTTTCGAATTGGAGAAAGCCAACCTGTTAATTTTCAAAACTTATGGAATGTAGATACGGGAGCAGCTTTTAAAGGTGCCTTAAGCATGATAGATGTAGATACCAAAGAGATTTGGCAAAGTGACCCTGTGCATACACTATATCCAAATGAAGACGGAAGAAATTAAATACCTGTTTCGTGATTTATAAATTATTTGTATTAAAAAATGATTTAAACATCTACTTCATTGCTTAATCCTTACAACTCAATTAACTTTGCAGCTTAATATATAGTCCATGATTCATTCTATGACGGGGTTTGGAAAATCTGTTCTCCAACTACCCAATAAAAAAATAAGTGTAGAAATTAAGTCTTTAAACTCTAAAAACTTAGATGTAAATACTAGAATGCCTTCACAATACAGAGAAAAAGAGCTGGAAATGCGCAAAATGATTGCTGAAAAAGTGAATCGTGGAAAAGTAGATTTTAGCTTACAAGTTGAAGCAACAGGAGAAGAATCTTCAACTAAAATAAACCAAAAACTTGTAAAAGCTTATCTAAATGAATTGCGAGAAATCACCAGTGTACACGATACTGAAAATGCAACCTTATTACAAATTGCACTCTCACTTCCAGATGCAGTAAGTACGAGTATCGCAGATGTTGATGATTCTGAATTTGAAGCTATTAAAACCACGATTAAAGAAGCCCTTACCCAATTGAATTCCTATCGAAAAGACGAAGGCTTAGCCATGGAAAAGGATTTTACCTATCGAATAGAAAAGCTGCATGAATTGCTGGAGGAAGTAATGGAAATAGACCCAGAACGAATTAAAAATGTAAGGGAAAGGTTAGAAACTGCAGTGGAAGATTTAAAAACCAAAGTAGATGAAAATCGGTTTGAACAAGAATTGGTGTTTTATATTGAAAAGTATGATATCACTGAAGAAAAAGTGAGGCTTGCCAATCACTTAAGTTACTTTACAGAAACCCTATCTTCTAATGAATCCAGTGGGAAAAAACTAGGCTTTATATGCCAAGAAATGGGAAGAGAAATAAATACCATTGGCAGTAAATCTAATTTTGTAGGCATGCAAAAATTAGTGGTTCAAATGAAAGATGAGCTTGAAAAGATAAAAGAACAAATGCTGAATGTTCTCTAATGAAAAAACAAGGCAAACTTATTGTATTTTCTGCGCCATCTGGTTCTGGCAAAACAACCATTGTACGGTACTTATTAGGCAAGGAAGAGCTTCAGTTGGATTTTTCTATTTCGGCTACTTCTCGCGCCCCTCGCGGACATGAAAAAGACGGAGAAGATTATTATTTCATGAGCTTAAAAGAGTTTAAGCAACACATCAAAAATGATGACTTTTTAGAGTGGGAAGAAGTATATAGAGACAACTTTTATGGCACCCTAAAGGCAGAAATAGAACGGATTTGGGCAAAAGGAAAACATGTAGTTTTTGATATAGATGTAGTAGGTGGGTTAGACATCAAACAAATTTATCCGGAACAAACTTTAGCTGTTTTTGTAAAACCACCCAGTATTGAAGAACTGAAAATCAGATTGAAAAAACGAAAAACAGAAACCGACGACAAAATTAATATGCGAGTTGCAAAAGCCTCTATTGAATTAGCAACCGCACCACAATTTGACCACATTATCATTAACAATGAACTAAATGAAGCCCTGGAAGAAGCATACGATTTAGTTTTGGAATTTATTGAAAACTAATTTGAAATGAAAAAGAAAGTCGGTTTGTATTTTGGGAGTTTTAACCCTTTTCACATCGGGCACCTAATCATTGCAAATTACTTAGCAGAATTCACCGACTTAGATGAGGTTTGGATAGTAGTTTCACCACACAGCCCATTTAAGAAAAAAGCATCTATGTTGGAAAATCACCATCGTTTAGAATTGGTGTATCGTGCGGTAGAAGGTTTTGAAAAACTAAAGGTTTCTAATGTTGAATTCGATTTGCCAACACCCAATTATACAGCTAAAACACTGAGTGTACTTTGCGAAAAAAACCCAGAATATCAGTTCAATTTAATAATGGGGGAAGACAATTTGAAGAGTTTTCACAAATGGAAAAACTATGAATATATTTTAAATAATCATCAACTTTATATTTGTCCCCGTATAACCAAAAGCAAAGTAAATGAAGATTTTGTAAATCACCCGCATATCCATTTTACTGAAACACCCATCATGGATATTTCCGCAAGTTTGATTCGTGATTCCATTAAAAAGGGTAAAAATATTCAATCTATGTTGCCAACGCCAGTCTGGAAATACATAGACGAAATGAACTTTTACAGATAATATTGATGCTGTATCGCTTATTTATTGCTAAGTTTCCATCTTAATTGCCTATTTTTGATAGCATATTGATAAATTGATAATTCATGCAAAATCAGCATCCTAATTTTACAGTAATTGGAGGAGGAAGTTGGGCAACAGCCATTGTAAAAATGCTTTGCGAAAACTTACCTAAAGTCACTTGGTATATGCGTAATAAAGAAAGCATTGCGCACATCAAAACACAGCAACACAATCCCAATTACTTAAGTTCGGTTGAGTTTAATACAGACCAACTTGATTTAACCAACGACATCAATTATGCCATTGAAAAAGCAGATATTGTTATTTTTGTGGTTCCCTCTGCATTTTTAACAACAGAGTTGAGTCCACTAACTGTTTCCTTAGAAGATAAGATTGTTTTTTCGGCTATTAAAGGAATTGTTCCCGAGACTTATTTAATAGTGGGTGAGCATTTCAATGAACACTACAATGTGCCCATTGAGAACATTGGGGTAATAACTGGACCATGTCACGCAGAAGAAGTAGCTCTGGAACGTTTGTCTTATCTAACCATAGCTTCAGCAACAGAAGAACATGCAGAGTTAGTAGCTAAATACATCGGTAGCGACTACATCAAGTGCAAAGTTACAGAGGACGTTATAGGTACAGAATATGCAGCTGTGCTAAAAAACATTTATGCAATTGCAGCAGGTATTGCTCATGGTTTAGGTTACGGAGATAATTTTCAAAGTGTACTGATGAGTAATTCCATTCGGGAGATGAAGCGTTTTATTAAAAAGCGTTATAAAATGAAGCGTAACATCAATGATTCGGCTTATTTAGGAGATTTATTAGTAACAGGATACTCCGTTTTTTCACGCAACCGATTCTTCGGAAACATGATTGGAAAAGGCTATACCGTAAGAAGTGCGCAAATGGAAATGAGCATGATTGCGGAAGGATATTATGCAGTAAAAAGTGCGTACAAAATAAATGAAGACTGCGGTAAGAAAAAAGTGAAAATCCCAATTGTAGACGCTGTACATAAAATACTCTATGAAGGTAAAAACCCACGAAAAATATTCGCTAAACTAGCAGAAAAACTTGATTAAAATTCGTTTATAAATCATTTCGACGATAGGAGAAACCCCATCACACTGCTCACGCCCTGCTTGGTTGACTAAACTTGTTTTTCAAACGAGCGTAATATTTACATCTGAAAGCACAACAAGGGTAAAAATTTACTATTTTTACCCTTGTTTCAAATATAAGTAAAAATTTACGCTTGTTATGAATACGTTTATAAAAGATAAGCCTTACAATACACTTCCATTAGTTCCACCATCAGGAGACTTGGAAACGAAAAGTATTTTAACAAAAACAATTAAGGCAAGTAGATCTCTTGCCCAATTAAATGGAGCTTTAAGGAACCTCCCTAATCCAGAACTTTTTTTAGATACTTTGCACTTACAAGAAGCAAAAGCAAGCTCTGAAATTGAAAATATAATTACAACTAACGATGATTTATATCAAACAGTAGTTGCAGATAAAAAATTTGATAATCCAGCAACTAAGGAAGTTATTAGTTACAAAGAAGCAATTTGGCTTGGTGTAAATAGACTAGATGAAAAACCTTTTATAACTACAAACTTATGTATAGAGCTTGTTCAGTGTATAAAAAAAAATACTGCTGGAATAAGAACTTCGATAGGCACTACATTATCAAACACAAATGGCGAGGTTATTTACACGCCACCTTCTGGTGAAAAGATAATTCGAGATAAAATGGCGAATCTAGAAAAGTTCATAAATGAAAATGATACAATTGACCCACTGATCAAAATGGCAATAGCTCATTATCAATTTGAAGCTATACATCCATTTGCAGATGGTAATGGAAGGACGGGAAGAATACTGCTCTTACTTCAACTTAAAATGGAACAACTTCTTGATACTCCCGCTTTATTTTTGAGTGAATACATCATTAAAAATAAAAGTCAGTATTACAAATGCATAAGAGGTGTTACAGAAGAAAATAACTGGACAGATTTTGTTTTGTATATGCTCGACATGGTAGAAAAAACCTCAATAAAGGGACTTGAACGGCTAGAAGCAATTACTCATTTAATGGAGAAAACAGGTCTGGAAATAAAAGAAAAATTGCCTAAAGTATATTCTAAAGATCTTTTAGAAGCTATCTTTAAACTTCCGTATACCAAAAGACAACATCTCATTGACATTCATCTTGGAACACCAAAAACAGTTGGAAACTACCTAAAATCTTTAGAAGAGAAAGGTTTTTTAAAATCTGTAAAAGTGGGTAAAGAAAAATTATACCTAAACCAAAAATTGATGGACATACTGGAATCGCGCTAATTTTGGCCGCCATAGTTGTAATGAATTTTATGCTAATCTTAGCCTACTCATTCTTAACAGTATCTAGCAAGAGCATCCGAAGTTGCAAACTTTACAGAGCTGTTTTTTTTGGAAACATGATTGGGAAAAGCTATACCGTAAGAAGTGCACAAATGGAAATGAGCATGATTGCAGAATGGTATTACTTTTTATTGTTATTTTGTTTCTTCTGAAGTCGTTCTTTTTCTTCGTTTTGTTTTTTCATTTGCTCACCAATTTGGCTTGAAGCAGTAAAAGAAGCAATCATGTTATTTAGCATTTCGCTTCCTGCTTGTGGAGAGTTTGGAAGTAAAATTAAATTGGAATTGGTTTCGCTACCAATGGCTTGTAAGGTATCATAATGTTGAGTAACTACTATCAATGCTGAAGCTTCCTGAGAATTGATGCCTACGTTATTCAACACATCTACACTTTCTTCTAGACCGCGTGCAATTTCTCTACGTTGGTCTGCTATCCCCTGCCCTTGTAAACGTTTGCTTTCTGCTTCTGCTCTTGCTTTAGCTACAATTTTAATTCGCTCTGCTTCAGCTTCAAATTCGGCAGCTACTTTTTCACGTTCAGAAGCGTTAATTCTATTCATGGCTTGTTTTACCTGTTCATCGGGGTCGATATCTGTTACCAAAGTTTTGATAATATCATATCCGTAATCTTGCATAGCATCATTCAATTCAGATTTCACTGCGTTAGCAACATCGTCTTTTCGTTCAAAAACATCATCCAACTTCATTTTTGGAACCTCAGCTCGAACTACATCAAATACATAAGAAGTAATTTGTGCACTAGGGCTTTCTAGCTTGTAAAAAGCATCATACACTCGTAACCTAACCACTTGGTATTGCACAGAAACCTTCAACCCAACAAACACATCATCTTTGGTTTTGGTTTCAACAAACACATCCAATTGCTGTACCTTAAGATTAATTCTTCCCGCAACTTTATCTACCAAGGGAATTTTAAACTGTAATCCAGACGAACGGACGCTATGAAACTTACCAAAACGCTCTAAAATAGCAGAGGTCTGTTGTTTTACTACAAATGCAGCAAGAAAAATTAATAAAATAACGAAGATGACTATAACAACAGTCGTAAAATTTCCCATGGCTTTGAAGTATAATATTATTGAATCCAAGGTACAAAATAAAAGCAAGTGAAAAACATTCTTGTAAGTTTTATTCAGTTTTGAACTAGGTAAGTTAAAAAATCGCTCCCGTTAAATATGCTTCGCCATTCCGCTGGGTAATTTCGCTGTTTGAAAAAGACAATGAATTGATTTAGTATCTACACATTCACTAATACGAATCAACAGAAGTGTTGCCGTTAATCCAAAAGCTATAGATGAAATTAGCAAAAACCATTTAACAATACTTGCTAAAGAATTTAAATTATCTCCTAAATACTTTGAAGACTATAAGCACATACTACAAATATGAGATGAGTTTTTCATCACTTTAAAACTTTAGGAAAATCTAAAGTTTCCAAACCAAAGGCAATAGGCATAAAATAATAGACTGCCAATGTGATGAAAATAATGGATATGATGTTCATTAAAAAACCTTTTTTAACCATGTCTGAAACTTTAAGGTAACCAGAGCCAAAAACGATTGCATTTGGTGGTGTTGCTACGGGTAACATGAATGCACAAGATGCTGATAAAGTTACGGCAATCATGATCAAAAATGGATGCATATCAAAACTTAAAGCAACCGGAGAGAGAATAGGAAGCAACATTGCTGTGGTAGCCAAATTGGAAGTTACTTCGGTTAAAAAGTTGACCATTGCTGTTACAATAAGTACAAAAAGGATAACAGCCACCCCTTCAAAAACCGTAATTTGGCTTGCTATCCAGTTGGCTAAACCTGTATCTGTAAATGCTTTGGCTAACGCCATACCTCCTCCAAAAAGAATGATGATGCCCCAAGGAATTTTAACTGCTTCATCCCAAGTTAGCAACTTTTTGCCTTTTCTATTTTTAGAAGGAATTAAAAATAAGAGTAGTGCTGCGATTATAGCTATAATGGTATCATCAAGACCGATAATTACTTTTTCTAAAAGCCCTCTAAAAATCCAACCCATAGCTGCCAAAAGAAATACCATCCCCACCATTTTTTCTTCATAAGATAGTTTTCCTAGTTTAGCAATCATTTCGTTGATTTGACCTTTGCTATCACTAAATTTGATGTTCTTCAATTTGAAAGCAAAAGTGGTTAAGTATTTCCAACAAATAATCAATAAAATGATGGAGATAGGTAAGGCAAACATCATCCATTCAAAAAAACCAATCTTAATATTGTATAAATTTTCTAACACACCTGCCAAGACTAAATTGGGTGGTGTACCTATTAAAGTAGCAATACCGCCAATAGAGGCACTGTACGCAATGGATAGCATTAAGGCTTTAGAGAAATAAGAAGTTGAAATGCCTTCTTTAGTATTTTGATCGTTAATTTGGTTAGTTATAGCAATGGCAATGGGTAACATCATTACAGTAGTAGCTGTATTAGATATCCACATAGACAGAAAAGCAGTCGCTAACATAAAACCTAAAATTAAATAGGAAGCTTTTGAACCAATTGCTTTTATAATGTAAAGCGCAATCCGTTTATGCAAATTCCAGCGTTCTATAGCAACAGCTAAAATAAAACCACCGAGATAGAGAAACACAAATTTATGACCGTATTGCGAGGTGGTTTCTGATAATTTGAGCACTCCAAACAAGGGGAAAAGTATAATAGGAAGTAAGGCTGTAACAGCAATTGGCACAACTTCAAAAACCCACCATATTGCCATCCAGGCGGTAATGCCTAATAACATAAATCCAACTGGACTTAAACCTTCTGGCGGTTTAATAAATTGAAACAACACAAAGACCAACGGCCCAAGTATTTTAAAGAAAATAGATTTTAACTTATTCAATGAGAAATATGTTTGTTATTGTAAATCAGGTTCTAAAATACGATTTGAAAAACTAAATCAGCTTGAAAAGTAGATACTCCATTCATATCTATTGAAGAAAAAGCTGTTTGAATTTTTAAATCATGTCCTTTAATGTATTTGGTTAAGCCCAGTGTATACACAGTTGTATCTTGCAAAACAGAATTGGATAAAGCTTCAAATTCTGGTGAAATGCTGCTGTATCTAAAATCAATCGCGTAACCACTTTTAGTTGCGTAGCCCGTTTGAACATTTATAGCATCTCCTAGTGCAAGATAACTGCTGATTTGTTGAGGTTGTAAGGCAACAGTACCAGCTGCGTTGATGAAAGTCTCTTCAAGACCAGTTGCTGTAGCATTGGCATATTCCGTAAGGAATGAAAAACCTTTGTATTTAATGAGCATATCCACATACAATTGTCTGTAATCTGGTAATTGAACATCTCCATTTTCGTCAAAAATTTCAAAAATATTATGCCCTTCACCAACAGATTCACTTGCGCCATCGTTGTAACTTCCAGCAGCACCAATTACTAATTTAAATTCTTCTTCATGCATGAGGTCTGCTGTAGTATTGTCATTACCTTTGGTAAAGAAACCAAAAGGATAAAGGTTTAATCTACCACCGTATTTAATGCCACCACTATCTACATCTCTAGAGTCAGCACCAAATGAATTACGCCCATCTCCGGAGCTTACACCAGCGAAAGGTTCTATACCAAAACCGCCTAAATTGTATTGTGCATCTACAAAAAGCCCAAACTCTCTTCCTGTGTTGCTCAAAGCTCTGCTTAATTCACTTCTTCTGGTAAACTGGAATTTATCTTCATTAAAGCGCATTTCAACATTGTTGTAATCTACCCTTTTTTGACCAACAGTTATATTTATATTTTCAGTAGGATGGTAAGCTAACCAGGCATCTAATAAAATATCTGAGTCACTAAAATCAGTTTGAATAAGAAAACTCACTTTTTCTTTTAGAGCTTTACCACTCAAGCTAAAATAGCTTCTTCTGGAGTTGAATTCATGTTCTGCATCCAGCTCTTCTGTTTTAAGATAGGTATAAGATGGTTGAATAAAACCACTGATTTTAAATTGGTATTGGTTGTCTTCAAAATTGAAATTCAATCCTTCTCCAAGTTCAAAATTAACTTCATTATTATTGAGGTTATTACTTTCTTGCGCATTACCAATCATGGTAATAGAAAATAAAATGATGTAAAATAATTTTTTCATGACGCTGTTGGTTTATTTTAAGTCGTTTTTACTTTTTAAATATCTATAGTACGGCAGTGTTTCGCCCAAACTGGTGTTTATTACTCTAAAACTAACGAAACTGTTTCTGGTTTCAGGCTCTAAAGTGGCAATAGCAATATTTGATTTTCTTTGGTCTAAATTCACAACATAACTTCCCTTTGGAAAGTTTTTGACCAAGGTTTGTATCTCCGTCATTACATCTTGGCGCTTCACACCTTCATATTTGTTTAAATCTCTTAAGTACTCAGTTACTTTGTAGGATTCTACTTCTAATTCTAGTTCTTCTGTAAGTTCTTCCACTTCTAATCCTAATATTTTTAAGCGTTTTACCAATTCTTTTTCTGAAGGTAAAAGGATATATGCAGTTGGTCTTTCTCTAGTTAAAATAGGAATGGACTCTAAGGCATTTCTAAGAATTACTTCTTCTGTAATGATTTCATTTTTAGCTAAATCAATCATCTTCATTTCATATTTTGATGTGCTTCTTTTTGAAATTACAGCCGCATCTTGTTTAGATTGAGTTGCAGTTTGAATTTGAGATTTTATTTCATCTTTCAATTCAACTGCTTTTTTCAAATAGGATTCAGCTACCCAATACGTGGTCATGGTTCTTCGTTTAAACGAGGTCCGACCCAAAGCAACTCCTCTAACTTCAATTAAGGTTGAAATGGCATTGGTTAATGCGTAGGAAGTTGCACTAGACCTTGCATTTACAGAGCCCATGTTAAAGCAGTCTTGTCCTTTGTATTCTCCTGTTGAAAAATAATTAAAACTTCTTAAGTCTTTACTTTCTAAGAAGTCTTTGGTAGGATTTACAAATTTATTTTCTGTAAAGTCTCTCAAATTTTTAGGCACATTCAAGTTTCCCGAAAATAAAAACATGACATCGTATGGATTGGTAATCCCATATTCTCCATAATCTACAAAGTCTCTTCTGTAAGCTCTGTATTCGTGAAAGTCTAAGGCAACATCTGCATTAAAGTCACTAAAGCTTTGCTTTAAAAATATGCTTTCTTTGGCGTTCAATTTGGTTTGATCACGGTTGAGGTCTAAACCGTTTACAGCAACTCTTAATTGCCTGTTCATGCCATCTACATTAGCCATTGGTACTACTGCTATTTCTAATGAATTCAATAGTTCAAGGTGTTTTCCTTCAGACAGCATTTGGTGCAGTAAATGTAAAACGCCTTCTGTACTTGCAGGCTCATCACCATGAATACCTGCTTGAATCCATACCTTTATTTTATTTGAAGCATTTCCTTTGCTTAAGTTAATAATAGGTACTTTTAGTCCTTTTTGGCTTTCTCCTATATAGCTCAATTTTGCAATGTCTTGGTTTTGATTCACCAACGGCTTTATAAAGGCCATCATTTCCTCATAGTTGGTAAATCCTTTTTGCTTCAGAAAGGCAGGAGTTTTTATCTCGACATCTGGATTTGGGAAAAACTTTTCTGTGACGTCTTTCGGTTGTGGAACAAATAATTGTCCCCAACTGCTTGTAAAGACTAGAAAGCATACTGTATATAAAATTGTTTTCATGTTTTCTTTTTAAAATCCAACTGTAAAAATTAGTCTTGCAATCCATTCGTTTCCGTTGATGGGATTTCCATCTAGATTATTAGATCCTTCTGCTACGTCTACGTAGGTAAAAGAGGCTTGTATTTTTGCACCATAATTTCTATCAAGATACTTGCTTACCCCAAGCGTATAATAATTTGGTCTGTTGTAAAATGTTCCATTGTTTAAAAATGAATGGGTGTCTGCATTTAGATGGGTATACCTCGCATCTATTGAATATAAACTTTTAAAGACATAACCGGCTTGAATGTTGTAAGCTTCACCTAACATCATTCTACCTCTCACGTAGCTATTTATAGCTTGAACTCCGTCTACTAAAAAACCATCAGTTACAGAGCCATTGTTTCTTACTCTTTGTGAAATAGCATCATTTATACTAGCCCAACTTTTAGCATATTCACCTAATACCGAAAAACCTTTGTATTTGAATAAAAAATCAATACTAAGTTTTGCATAATCTGGAAGGGCTTCGTTATTATTTTCATCTAGATAAATAATACTGCCACTAGTTCTACCTCTTCTACTGCTCATGCCTTGGTTGTAGCTATAACTTCCACCCACTACTAGTTTTGGGGTAAGTTCTCTTACAATATCAGCTTGTCTAAATTGTCCAAACTTTGTAAACAGACCAAATGGTAAATAATCTAACCTACCACCGTACTTGAAACCTCCTCTATCTTTTCCAAAAGCATTAAGACCATCACCATTGGTAATCGCTAATGATGGTTTTAAGTATGAGCCCCCTCGTATTCTATAAGTACCATCTGCAAAGATTCCAAATTCTCTAATGGTACTAAATGCAGATGTAATTCTGCTTCGTTCTGGTAACTGTAAGGTTTGAGAATTCATCCGTAATTCTCTATTGTCTGTGGGGGTAGAGCGTTGACCAAAAGTTAAACTTAAATCATTATTAAGTTCGTAAGAAACGTAGGCATCTAGTAAAAAATTACCAGAATTGTCTTCATCTTCTACTCCTATTTCTGGTGTACCACTAAGGTCTACCTTAAAGCGGTATTTCAATTTATGATTTTCAGATTCTCCCGATAACACAAGCCTTATTCTTCTCATTCTAAAACGAGTATACAAGTCAGGGTCATCCGTATTCAAATATTTTTTGGTATCTGCATAAGGTTGAACATAACCATCTAAACGTATGCTATAGCCTTTTTCTCCTGAAAAGTTTAGGCCTTCTCCAAATTTATATTCGTTTAAATAAATCTGGCTAAGACTTTCGTGGGTTAACCCCAAGAAGCATATAAATAGTACGAACTTTAAATATCTCATGGGCTTAAATTATTATTCAAAATTTCCTTTTTCTATTATGGTGTTATCTTCCATCATTAACTTACCTTTTGCAAAAACGTCTTTCAAGTATAAGTCATCATCAAAAGCGCAGAAGTCTGCATCATATCCAACTTTAATGCTTCCTTTGTGTTTCAGTCCTAAATTTTCAGCAGGGTTAGTGGTTATTAGTTTAAAAGCTTCTTCAATTGGAAGATTCCCTTTTTTAACCAGTGAAACTACTTCTTCAAGATTTTTGTCTATCGGTGCTTTTCTTACACCAATAGGTTGACCTTGTTCATTAAATTTCGTAAGACCGGCATGACCATCTGTACTAAAGGTCATTTTGTCAATACTTGCTCCTTTTTCTAATGCATATAGCACGGCTTTATAAGGATCTGTGTATTTTGATGCTGCCGTGGTAATATCTATCATGCCACCGAGTTTAGCAAATTCTATGGCTTGGTCAAACAATTCTTTGGTTCTGCCAACATGGGTTGGGGAAATGTGTTTGATGGGAAAATGAAAATCATTTACCAATTCAAACAAGACATCCATCTTGCTGGGTAAATACCCCAAATGTACATGTAATATGCCTTTTTTGCCACCAATCATACCGCCCACCATAATGTCTCTGAGTTTTCTAACCAATTCTCTTGCTGTAGGATAAGAAGAGCGAATGTCACTAATGGCAATTTTTACTCCTAAAACTTTATCAATAAAGAGCATGTCACCCTGAATACTTTCTGTTATGGTTTTGGTATCCATTCCGTAGTAACCACTCAACATATAGGCTGAAATCCCTTCTTGATTTAAGGCTTTTACTTTGGCATAAAGCGTTCTGATATTTCTGGCGGTGCCGTCTGTTCCCAATAGACTGCAAACAGTAGTCGTTCCACAAGAAATAAGCTCGCTGAGATTTACTTCTGGTGTCATGGTTGCAAATCCGTCTTTACCACCGGCTCCTATAACGTGAATATGCTGGTCTATTAAACCTGGAGTTACTACTTTATGTTGTACATCCCACGTTTTTTGAATGGCAGAATGATTTTCTATATGATCTTCAATCGCTAAAATTTTACCTGCACCCACTAAAATATCTTTTTTACCAAGATGTTTTGGTGCGTAAACATTAGCGTTTTTGATGAGTGTGAGCATAATTTTTTATATAAAATGATAGGTTAACATGACTACTAAAGCTACTACTAGTGGAATTAAATTTCTTTTTACAATTTGAAATGTATTTACTTTTGCAATTTCCGCGGTTGCAATTAATACTCCAGCAACAGGAGAAACGGTTCTACCCATTGAAGCTGAAAGTTGCATAGGCAATATCATAGAGCTACTATTAATGCCTAATGAAGCTGCTATTTTAGGAACCAAAGGACCAAATGAGAAGAATGAAGCATTACCGCTTCCCATCAACATAGAGGCTAAAAAAATCATCACAGTAAGTATAATTGATATGCCCACGGCCTCGAATCCTAAACCTTGTGAAAATTCTAGTAATCCATCAATAAAGCCTAAAGCGATTAATCCTTTTGAAAAAATATCTGCGGCTATAATTAGGGTTACAACCGTTTTGAAAATATTTCCCATACCATCCCAAAATATTTTTAAGGAATCTAGTACTGCTCTAAAGTTCTTTTTCCTAATCAATTCAAAAATAAGGGCAACTCCCAAACTGATGAACATAGCAGTTGTAGTATCTAAAGTAATGGGTGTTTCAAAAATGTTGAATAAACCCGAAAAGACAATCAAAAGAATTAAAGGTAAAATGGGAATTATAGCATAATACAACGGTGCTGTAAGCTCTAGTTCTTCTACTTTAATAGGTTCTTTATCATCTTTATTTTCTTTTTTATCAAAATATCTATTCACAAAATAATAGGTAATCATCATGGAAATACTCAAGGGAATAACCAATGGAATTTGGTCTTGCATAAAAAATAAGATGGTGTCCTTTTCAATTATGTCTGAAGCGCTTGCTGTAATGGCAGATGCAGGACCTACTGCAAAAGCAGTACAAGCTGTAATGACAGATACAGCAGACAATCTGCTAATGCCAAGGTTAATCAATATTGGAAATACAGAAGCCATAAGCAGTAAGCCTAATCCCGCAGCAGAGGGAATACAAACAAACAACAATTGACCAATTGGTATAACTAATGATGCTAAGATGTAAGGTCTTTTCTTAAATAAAGACAAAGGCTTCATGCTTAAATATACCAAAGATTTAGAAGCTCCTGACTTATCTATATAAGCTACAAAACCTCCTATAGCCATAATCATTAGTCCTACTCCTGCGTTGGTATCTGCAAAGGATTCTTTTATGTATCTGAATAAATCAAATCCAAAAAAGCCAGTATCATTTACTAGAGAAGGTAGTTTTTTATCTAGAAAAAAACCAGTTACCAACATAGCTATACCTGATATGAGTAAAACTGCATGAGGATAATACTTTTTAATAAGCAAAGTTGCCACAACGATGATAAAAAGTACTGCTATGATGGGTCCTAAATACGTCATATATTTACTTTAATTTTTTGTATAATTAGATTAAAATGAAGAGCCATCTGCTTTTGTACCAGCTGAAAATAAAACTCCATCAACCACATTCGCGTGTTGCTCAAATTCTCCAGTTATATCTGGATTTCTGGTGTAAGATTCATCTGGGTTGTTTGATAGCGGTTCGATGTCAAAAGTAATTACGGTTACGCCCATGTTATCCTGAATGGTCAAAGCATCGCCAGCATTATTCAAATTCAATTCACCACCAGAAGCTACTTGAACAATGGAACCACCAAAGTCTCCAACTGGGCTACCTCCTCCAAAAATAACTAGAGCAGAATTGGGTGGTAATATAGTTCCATCTGGAACAACATGTCTTGGTGTTGATGTATCTAAAGCTTCAGCATCAAATATTTGGAATCCACTTACATTTAAAGGTGAATTAGAGTTATTATACAATTCAATGAATTCATCTTCTAGTGGGTCTCTGGTTCCATCTCCGTTGGCATCTCCGTCTGAACCACTTGGTGGGTCATAAAGAATTTCATTTAAAATAAGGGGTACATTAAAGTCATCATCTTCAATTGTAATGACAAGATTTTGGTTTTCACCAGCCTCCGCATTCTGAACACTTTCTATGCTAATGGTTAGGTTTTCATCTCCTTCAATATCATTATCTTGAATACTCGAAAGCGCAATACTTGCTTCTTGATTACCGGCAGGAATTGTAACTTGCTCACTGTCTACAGAATAGTCTGTGCCTAAAATGGCGTTACCGGAAAAGTTTAAATTTACAATCACCTCCATGTCAGTAGTTTGATTCAGCGAAATGGTGATAATAGACTCACCTCCATCTTCTGAAATTACACTATTTGATGCATCTAAAAATACACTAGTTACTACATCTGCATCAGATATTACTCCTAATCTGTTTTCATCTTCAAGTTGATTGTAAATAGCAGCCGGCACAATAATATCTCCAGTTTCAGGATCGCCATCTGGACCTGGATTACCTTCCATATTCAATTCTACATCTATAAGTGGATTATTACTTAAGTCTATACTTACAAAATTATGGTTGCTTAATCTTAGCTCTCTTAACTGTGTATTATTACTTAAATCTATTGAAGACATTTTCTGACTTTCCTCTGCTTGTGAACTAGAAGCACACCTAATGGAAGTTAAATCTGGATTTTGAGTAACATCTAAATCTCCAATTAAATTAAAATTAAGTCCTAAATCTTCCAATCCTGTAAGGTTTGTAAGATCTATAGAAGTTACGTCATTGGAAGTTAAATTCAAGATCTGTAGACCTACAAAATATTCTAAACCTGTTAAATCTGTAATTTTTTGATCTGCAGTAACCAAACCAGCATCTTGTAATTCTTGTATATTAGTACTGGTTTTACTCAAAGGAAGTTCGTTTACAACAGCTACTTCACTTGGATTTAGGTAATACTTAACCAGGTTGTTTTCAATTTCTTCAGTAACACCAGGAATGTTTTTGTAGAACATATATTCTCCAAAAGCGGCATTTGGAATTTCGATTTTTTCATCGATTACTATTCCATCACTACCATCTACATCGTCTGTGCTACAGCCTAAAAATGTAATTAAAACTAGTGCTATCAAGCAGGTTAAGTATGATTTCATATTCCTTATTATTTAATAATTATTTTCTTGTTCAGTGTTTTATTGCCTGAAGCAATTCTGATGATGTATGCACCTGAATTAAGTGCATTCAAGTTGATAGATTGTCCTTGAATTGTATCTTTAGAAAATACTTCAACACCCGTAATATCATAAATCTTAATACTGTCAATTTGTAATTCGGTATTGATATTCAACATACCGTTAATTACTGGTATAGGATAGAGTACCAACTCCGTATCTAAAATGACATCTTCAACAGATAGTGTTGAACCATCCACTTCCAATCCTGGTGAATACACTAAACTTGCATTTGCATCTAGGTGTAAAACATAATCACCAGTTATATCTGGACTTCTTGTTATAGATTGATTTTCACCAAAATCTAGAGCAAAATCTGAACTATTGAACTCAATTACATTTTGACCTAAATTATTTTTCACCGTAATAACATCTCCTGAGTTGGTTAAGTTAAGCTCTCCACCAGATGCAGTTTGAACTATTGCAGTTCCAAAACTTCCAGTAGGTGTTCCGCCTCCAAATACTACAAAGGCACCATTTGCAGGAATTATCGTGTTATCTGGCACTACATGTCTAGGTGTATCTGAAGATAGTGCGTTGGCATCGTAAATAGTGTACCCGCTAACATCTAGCTCAGTATCAGAATTATTAAAAAATTCAATAAATTCATCTTCAAGATTATCTCTTATACCATCATTATTAGCATCTCCTTCTACTTCATCGGTTTCATCATCGTCACTTGGTGGATCAAATAGCGCTTCGTTTAGCACCAAAGACACACAGCCTGGACTTGTAATGTCTACAGATAAATCACAATTACCGCCATCTGCTAAATCACTCATGCTTACAAATGCATCTGTTCCTTCTTCAATGACAACAACTATGGTTCCAGAATCTACCAGATTTGGGTCATCACTTGCATCTAAATCTATAGTTCCTTCTGTCGTGGTAAGTACAAATGTATTTCCACTTTCAGCATTAGAAAAATCTATTGTTGCTGTATAAAAATCATCTGTACTTCCGTTTGTAAACGTATTACAAAAAGTTGTAATTGTATTTCCGAAAATGGTTGTACAAACGTCTGCAGTAGGAGTCCAGCCAGAACCTGTGCCCAATGGGAAGGTATCTCCTAAAGTTCCAAAATAAGTTTCTAGATTAGCACTTGCAACACTTCCTTCGCAAGCAGTATGGTCATCCAAATCATTTTCTGGAGTAATATTCCAATGTGTAGGATCCCAAGTACCTAAATCTGGAAGAGCATTTAATCTAGTGGCAACCGCATCACTATGCTGCCAGTTGGATTCTGTATCATCATCAGCATCTGTCTCTGTTTTACCAAATTGGCTTACCACTTCTCCATTCAAAACTACTTGATAGCCATCATCTCCGTTGGTAGATGTTCCTACTTCAATAGTGTTACTAGCATCAAAGGTGGTAGAAGGAAATTCATTTTGCATAACTGAAATATCTCTTACAATGTAAATAAAAGTATCGCTTTGAACTCCAAATGGGGTAACATCAATTTGATTATCCGCCCAAGGAGCGCCGTTCTGCATATAGTTTAACGTAACTTCTGAGCTAAAATCTACTGTGCCGTCTACATACAATTCAACCGTTTTTAAGAATCCTGTATCGGAAGGACATCCAGTTTCGATAATTTTAGTAATGGTTACATTTTGAGCAAATGCACCAAAACACACGAATAAAAATAATACGTATAGATTTTTCATAAATATAAATTTTAAAGGATTAATGGTTAAATAGAAAAATTACAACCTTATAGTTGTGGCTAATGCAATTCTAATATTTATTAGCCTATATTTACCATACCAATTACTTTTTAAAATGCATACCAGTAAAGATATAATTTTAGATATCATTCATTGTTCTTTTAAAGAAAGGATGAAAAATGAAAAAACAGCAATTTATATTCAAATATTAAATTTATTAAAAAACAAAATAGAAGAGCATAACATACCAAGTGAATCTGATTTACCTTCTACAAGAGCATTAGCTAAGTCACTTGGTGTATCTAGAAGTACCGTCATAAAAGTGTACAATTTACTATGCATTGAAGGTTATATTAAATCTAAGCAAGGTTCGGGTTATGTAGTAAATAGTGTTAATTTATCTACTACTAACAATCAAAAGATAAATACGTTGTCAGATTATCCAGACATTTCTAAAAGAGGGAAATTGTTTAGCGAAAATGCTAGTTTAATTCATTCCACTACACAAAAAGATATTGCTTTTAGGCCAGGTCTTCCACCTTTGGATGTGTTTCCAGTAAACCATTGGAAAAGGCTTTACAATAGCTATTGGAAACAGATTAAATTCTCAAACCTAACTTTTTCAGATTCATCTGGAATTGAATATTTAAAGAAAAATATTGCCATTTACCTTAATCTTGTCCGGGGTATAAAATGCGATCACGAGCAGATAATTATCGTTTCAGGTTCTTTACAATCTTTGTATTTAATAGCCAACTCTATACTGAATCCGAATGATGGAGTAGTTATGGAAAATCCAACTTTCCCCAATGTACAGTCTATTTTTAGAAGTTTAGATGCTCATATTTCTGCATTACCCGTAGATGAAGAAGGAATGGATATAGACCAATATACCACAGCAGACGCTTCTTACCCAAAGCTCATTCATGTAACTCCTTCCAACCAATATCCAACAGGAAAGCGAATGAGCCTTGAGCGAAAAAATAAAATTGTAAATTGGGCGCAAAAACATAAATCCATTATTATTGAAAATGATTACGACCACGAAATAAGCAATTGGAATGATAAAAAGGAATCGATTTTTAGCTTAGACAATAACAATAGAACAGTATTTTTGGGGACATTCAATAGGTTGCTCCATCAATCCATTCGGTTAGGATATATGGTTGTTCCTTATTATCTACTAGATGTAATTAAAGCCTTACAAATGCATTCACATAGATTTGTATCGCCATCCAACCAAATTGTAATGAGCCAATTTATTGAAAAAAATTATATTTACAACCACATCAAAAATGTTGTAAATATAGCAAGTGAAAGAAAGTTGGTTTTCGAAAAATACTTTACAGAATTGATGCCAAAAGATTTCGAAATACAAAAGTCAGATGCCCAAAGCTTACATATCTTAGCCAAAATTCCAGAAGAGATAAAAGATAAAGAATTAACAAAAGCACTTTTTAAAAACCACATAAACGTACACCATTACAGCAAGTGCTTTATAAATTCATCGCAAAACGGACTAATTTTTGGATATTCCTCTGTTAAAATACCTGTAATGATAAAAAAATTAAATAAAATGCAATCCGTAATTCAAAAAATAAGAACTAAATGAAACGACTACAATACCTAAGTTTATTATTAATTATCATTTCTTTCAGTTGTGATAATAACGATGTAAGTGAGGATAACAATCCCGTTATTGAAGGCACAGGTGCTTTTAATTTTGAATACAATAGAACTAATGAAACATTAAATATGAATGTTTTTTACCACATTCCTGCTGGAGATGTAGCTACCATGCCAGTATTGTTTGTTTTTCATGGTAATGGTAGAAATGCATCAGAATATAGAAACGCTTGGATAGATAAGGCTAATGAAAAGCAAATTATAATTGTGACACCAGAATTCTCATCTGTAAATTTTCCAGATGGTGATGCATATAATTTAGGGAATGTTTTTGAAGATGGCGACAACCCTAGTCCATCAACACTCAATCCAGAACAAGATTGGGCATTTTCTGTTATAGAACCCTTGTTTAATCAATTCAAAAATCATTCTGGAAGCAATGCTTCATCGTATGATATTTTCGGGTTTTCTGCTGGGGCACAGTTTGCCCATCGTTTTATGTTTTACAAACCCAATGCTAGGTTTGATAAAATAGTTGCTTCAGCTGCAGGCTGGTATACGGTGCCAAATCCAACAGTAGATTTTCCGTATGGGATACGTAATTGTCCAATTGAAAACACAACCCCTTCTTCATATTTTTCAGAAAATTTAACCCTCCAAATAGGAACTTTAGACAACAGCCCAAATGCCCCATCATTAAGGAGAAATACCATTGTAGATGAACAAGGTGATAATCGCTACGATCGTGCTTTTTATATGTTTAACTTTTCACAATCAAGAGCACAAGACTTAGGAGTAGATTTCAATTGGCAGATTATTGAAACACCAGGTAATGATCATGATGATGAAGGAGCCATTGAACAGGCTGCTGAGGTTTTAGCTCCTTAAGCTCTGTGGGAAAATTCATAGCTCTTATTACTTATAGCCAATGAGTTTGGAGTATTACTTTTATAATCAATCTAAATTTTTGATTTTTCCATTCCATCTTTCAGCTAAAAGACTCTTTTAAATACTGTAGTTTTAAGCCAAAAAAATAAATAACGCCATTTCGTTACTTGAATTTAAAATCTTCTCAACACATTTTTTTGAGACAAAAAATAATTTGAAGCTTACAACAAATGTTTTATGTAACTTTATCTACTTGTAAAGCACAGAAAAAATGCTATACATTTAAGAAAACTAAATGTAATGCTAGCCATTCAAACAAAAAAACTATGTAAATATTATGGAGAAGATCTAGGGGTTAAAGATATTTCTCTTGAAATTGAACAAGGTGAAATATTTGGATTCATCGGTCCTAATGGTGCTGGAAAATCTACCTTAATCAGGACTTTGCTGGGTTTATTAATTCCCACTTCAGGTTCTGCCCATATTTTTGGTCAAGTTATAACTTTATCTGGTGAGACCATCAGAAAAGACATTGGCTACCTTCCTTCAGAAGTGAATTATTACGATGAAATGTCATCCAGAGAACTCTTAGAATACCATTGCAGATTTTATGGTATATATGATTATTCTGAAATTAAAAGACTGGCAAGTATCTTCAAATTAGATCTTAATAAAAAAATAACAGATTTATCCTTTGGCAACAGAAAGAAATGTGGAATCATTCAATCTTTAATTCATAAACCTAAGCTTCTCATCATGGATGAGCCTACTTCTGGATTAGATCCTTTGATGCAGAGAGTTTTTTTTGAGATACTTAGAGATGAGCATGAAAGAGGGACGACCATATTTTTTAGCTCTCACATTTTATCTGAAGTTCAAAATTTATGTCACCGAGCTGCAATTATTAAAGACGGTGAAATTAAAGCAACGGAAAACATACAATCCTTGCAAAAAAAACAAATGAAAAAGGTTGCTTTGGTTTTTGCTCAAAAACCGGAGCATTTAAAATTCACTGAGGGTATTCAAAATGAAGAATGGCAAGGTTTAAAACTCACTTTTGAATACGTAGGCCCTTTAGCTAATTTGATTAACTGGATGTCAAGTTTAGACCTACTAGATGCTATATTAGAAGAACCAGATTTAGAATCAATTTTTATGAACTATTATTAAGCAAAGATGAATAGAAATCTGTTTTCAAAAGAGTTCAAAAGGAATAAAAAAACCCTAATAATTTGGTCTTTTATTGTTATAATACTTACAGTTTTAGTTTTGTCTATTTTTCCATATATGAAGGACATGGGAGATGATATGGCTGTAATGATGAGTAAATTACCCGAGGGTATGACCAAGTCTATGGGAATTAATATGGACACTTTTAATACTATATTGGGGATGTACAATACCTATTATGGGGTTTATATTATTGTGTTACTCTCAATCTACGCCTCTACTACAGGAGCAACTATTTTATCAAAGGAGGAAAAGGAAAAAACTGCCGAATTTCTTTTAACAAAACCCCTTTCAAGAAAAAATATTTTCAATACAAAACTTTTGGTTTTATTTACGTTGTCTGTTTCTGCTTTTTTATTGCAAACCCTCACGGCTGTTATTTTTGTGTTTGTTTTTGGAGGAGAGGAGGTTCAATGGTCAGTATTTACAACAATGCACACACATGGTTTAATGCTTATATTGTTTTTTACTTGCCTAGGTCTTTTTTTGTCTATGGTCTTAAAATCTAAAATGAACTTTATGGGCATGACAGTAGGCCTAGTCTTTGGATCCTATTTTTTAAATGCCATTGCAAAAACTTCAGATACTATTAGTTGGATTGGTTATTTTTCTCCTTTTCATTATCTTGATTTTTCCGTTTCAGATCCTAGTTATAGTTTAAATTTTGCCTCGGTTGTAGTAATCCTTTTTATATGTATTTTGCTATTAGTTACCTCCTATAAAATGTATGCAAAAAAGGATATCAGTGCATAATCAACTAGTTTTTAAATTCTGAATATTCTCGATGCACAAGCTGCAAGCAGGTGTGTGAAGGAATACTTAAATGATATTTATAATAACAATCGGTATTATTCAAAAAGTATATTTCAACTTTAAATTTTAGCTATCTAGCTTTTTTAATTCGTTAGATTTATTGCCTTTATTTCTGAAATATGCGAAAGAAATTATTCCTAGTTTAAATATTAAAACACCAATTTTAAATTTTTTATTATTATTTAAAAATGAGGCCGTACTAAGTATTTTAGTAAAAACCATATTTTTTTGAACAATTTATTTTTTTTTAGAAATTAGTATTGATTCAATTCATTTTTATATTAACTCATAAAATTAATTGGTTTTTTTGCCAATACAATTGTATTACATCTCTAGCATCAAAATATAAAAATGACTTTTACAATAAACTTTCATGCCATGGAAAAAGGGTCAAATCGAAATTACTCTAGCACTTCCTTCCATCATCGTAGATAATCTACCGTCCTATAATTTCTTTAAAACCAAGCAAGATTCATGTAACTAAATGTATATCAAAATTATAACAAATTCCAGTAGTAATATTTTCACTACTACTATTATCATCTGCAGATCTTATTTAATTCCCACAATTCACTAAAATTTGCTCTGCTCTTTCTTTACCCCACGAAGGATAAAATTTTTCTTCGGGTGTTTCTTCTGTTTTAAAGATTTCAAGTGCAAGCTCAACATCTTTACAATACGAGTCGGTAGATTTATTGAAAAAACTTGCTAATCCCATATCCCATTCAGCTTTAGCAAGAATCACTCTTGGGTTTTTTGGAGCTAATTTAAGCGCTTCTTTATAAATTGCTGCGTTCTTAGGTGACATGATCATTCCATATTTTTGACCATCAAAATTGATATATGCTGTATTATGTAAGGCTTGAGCAATCATAATTTCAGGATTTTTAGGCAAAATCTGTTCTGCCCTCTTTAGCAATTCAGAGGCTTTATCCAGTTTTAGTTTCAATTGGGTTTCATCTTTTTCATTAAATGAAGATAATACTAGGGTATATCCTGCATAAAATGGAGGTAACCAATTGTCCTTCTCTACACTTGCTATGCGTTCAAATAGATTTGAGGCTTCTGTTAGTTTATCTTCATCCCACAATTTAAAGGCGCTTTCCATGCCTTTTTCGTAAGGAGTTTGTGCGTTTAAATTAGCACCAAGCATTAAAGCTACTATAACTAGAACTATATGTTTCATAAGACTTGTGTTTGGGAATTACTTTACAGTAATATTTAAGTTAGTGTTTTTTTCTATCATAATTTTTGAATCACTATAACTAGGAGGTCCAAAAGTGCCACTCTGTCCATTCGAAAATCCGTAAGGTTCTTTTGGAATACCCATCATGTTTTTATCTATTTCATCATCACCATCCAAGTCATGAAAATAGGAGAAGCTGTACTCACCAGCAGGAAGATTATCAACCGTAATTACTGCTTTTCCTTCCACAAATTTTGCTTTGGCAGTTTTGAAAGGTTTCTCCATATGCGTGTCTTCTGAATCATAGAGCGCCATCAAAACACTGCCCTCTTTGTACTTTGTCGCTTCAAATTCTATGCTCAAAGTAAAGGTTTCATCATTTTGTGCTGTGAGGGTAAATACGCTACATATTAAAATCGTAATTACAACTAAATTTTTCATGGTTTATGTTTTTAAAACTTTTTATAAAAATGCAAGTTATCTGCCTAATATCATCATTTATTATACCGAAGTGTTTATTTTCAATGCTGAATTGTCATATCTAAATAGGTTTAAGCTATAAATTATTCAGTTGGTTAGATTTATTGTCTTCGCTTATGGTCCAAAAGAACCCAACAAAGAAAAACTGATCGTAATTAGGAAGCAGGGCCTGCCTTTGGAAAACACCGTTCATATCGGCTTGATTGGCATAGTTATACCCAAATACGTTTCGAGTTCCTAGAACATTACTAACTGAAAAATACAATATTTTTTGCGGATCTAACAAATAGGCCCAATTAAAGCTTAAGGAATTAAAATTTTTGGTTTCATTATTTAAAAACCCTGGCTGGTTGGGGTCTGTATAGTTTCGTCCTGATGCAAAAACATAACTAAAATCAATCTGGCTTTTCCAGTCTTCTATCCAGTACTTTGTTACTACAGAAAAATTGTGAGCAGATGCAAAATTGGGTCTTGCCTGGTTTGGAAAGTTTCTAAAATCCCGTTCTGTATCCAAATAAGAATATGATATCCAGTATTCCAGATTTTTAATGGAAGCATTATCTCTCCAAAACACATCTACTCCATTGGCATACCCAAAGCCGTTGTTGTTGTATTCTGAATTAAAACCTGCAAAATCGGTATCAAACTTAATCAAATCATTGTAATCCTTTAGATAAGCTTCCACTCTAAAAATCTGTTTTGGTTTTACAAACTGAAAGTTGGCTATAAAGTGTGAAGCATTTTCTGCACTGATGGAACTGTCAAATTTCAAGAAATTAGCATTTGGGTTTTGATAAAAATCACCATAAGCCAATGAAAACTGAGTGAATTCTCCTGACTTATAAGCCACCGAAGCTCTTGGTGAAAACACAGTTTGATTGAGCAATTCATAATGGTCAACTCTTGCACCTACTTTAGCCGCCAACTTTTTTGAAAAGAAAATATCAGCTTCTACAAAACCTGCTGAAATATTATTCTGAAATCCATAGCCAAAATCACCTGATTGCAAACTTTCAAAGCTTTCATCAAAATCTGTTATAAAGTATTCGCCTCCAAAATTTAATTCAATGCGGTTACTGAATCGCTTGCGCGCTTTGATTTTCATGTGAGCTGAATTATCGTTATTATTGATAAAATCATCTCCAACCCGCAGATCGTTGTTGTCATTTGAAATTGAAAATCCTGTGGATAGAATCCATTTGTTACCCAAGAAACTTTTATAAGAGCCATTAAAATAAAGGTTTCTGTTTTCATTTGAAAATCTAAACCCATCAGCAAAATTGATGTCTTGCTGAATCAAATCTAAATTTGTATAGCTATACGCTCCATATAATTTCAGCAAATCGCTATCGTTGACCTTGTAGCGATAGACCATTTCGCCATTGAGTGATTGTACAGGATTTATCCATTCATTTCTATCGGGCAAGGCTTCAATATAAGGAGCTAAGTTGATATAAGAAGTATTGATACTAAAAGAACTTCTCTCCCACTTTTGAGTATTTCCTACGCCAACGCCAACAGTCATCAAGGAAATATCTGTTTTTTCCTGATCAGGTTCATCTATAGTATTGAGTTGTAAAACACCTGACAAAGCTTGACCAAATTCAGCAGAATAACCCCCTGTTGAAAACGAAATTCCTTTAAATAAGAAAGGAGAAAAACGACCACGAGTAGGGATATTATTAGCCGTTGGTGTAAAAGGTGCAAATACCTTTATGCCGTCAATAAAAATCTGTGTTTCATCTGCACTACCACCTCTTACAAACAGTCTTCCATCTTCAGCATTTGTAGATGTACCTGGCAAAGTTTGTAGTGCGCCCAAAAAATCTCCCAAAGCACTGGCTGTAGTTACAATATCTAGCGGTTTAAGGGCAGTTACTCGTGATTCTTCACCAGCTTCAAAAGTTCCAGTGCTTAATACAACAGCATCTAAAGTGTTGACGTCTTCTTTTAAAACGACAAGTAGATTTTTTAATTCTTTTACGTCTTGAGTTGTTCTGTAGTCTAGATAGGACAGGTAAGAAACGATTAGCGTTTGATTGCCAGTCTCTGAAGAAGAAAATCGAAAAGCTCCATTTTCATTTGTCATTGTTCCTTCATAGGTTCCCTCCAAATATACATTAGCCTCAGAAATAGGATTTCCTTTTCTATCTGTAACTGTGCCAGTAATCGTATTCTGGGAGAATGACAGAAAGCTGAATAACAAAACCAAAATAAACAAAACAGACCTCATTGTATTATATTTTTAATTTGATAATACAAATGTGTACAAACAGGAAGTCTTGAACTAAAGATACTAACCGAGTTGTAATTTTAGACGGATGAATTGTAATAAGAAGAGCACGTACATTTAAATATTGCAGATTTCAAGCTCCTAGATAAAAGCAAATAGAGTATGGTCAATAAATTCATATTAAATCTAAACAATTATTTAGACACGGATAGGCTGTCTCTTTGAATGTTTCGACTTTAGTTTATCCTTAGCTTGAGGAAGGGCTATCAATGACGTTTTTAAGTAATGTGTTTGGTATTATTTACTTACGTCTCATCGAGTGATTTTTGTTTTTGCTCAATTACAGAGCAAAAGTAAAAATTGTATCGAGATGTTTCCGTGTAATCACAAAGGTTCTCGATACAATTTTGCTGATTTTTTGTCTTAAAAATCAGTAAAATCACTCGAACAGACGATGCCAACCTGAATTTTCGGGTACAAAACTTGACACTCGCACTACAATTATAAAATATAGTATGGAACCAATAACCCACCTAGTAAACTCCAAATCCTGTTTTCCTAATTCCTAGCCCTGCAAAGAAAGTAGAGCTGATTTCCAATTTTTAATTGTAATCCCAAAAGTGGAAGCTATCTTATCTGTATTCATCACACTATAAGCTGGACGTTTTGCTTTTGTGGGATAAAAATCTGTAGAAGAAAGTTGAAGACCGTCTAGTGCATTTTCATTTTTGAAAATTGCATGAGCAAAATCATACCAAGTAGCTTCACCCGAGTTGCAAAAATGATACACTCCAAAAGCTTCGGATTTAGACGAAATGATTTCAAAAATAGCTTCCGCCAAATCATTCGCATTGGTAGGGCAACCGGTTTGGTCTGTTGTTATTTTTAAATCTATTCCGCTGCCTATTTTACTACACATAGCAGTATAAAAGTTAGGACCAAACTGAGAGTATAACCAAGAAGTCCTTATTATGTAATAGGCTTTCATTTGCTTATGAATTGCTTTTTCGCCTTTCAATTTAGAAGCTCCATACACATTGATGGGATTTGTTTCATCGGTTTCTACATAAGGCTCGCTTTTCTGTCCATTAAAAACATAATCTGTTGAAATATGGACAAGCTTAATATCATTCTCATGACATAACTTGGCTATTTCTTCAACTGCTTCGGCATTCACTAAAAAGGCCTTGTCTTTTTCGTCTTCAGCAACATCTACTTGGGTATATGCTGATGCATTGATGATAAATTCAGGCTGGTGTTTTTTGATGGCCTTTTCTAAATGGTCTTTTTTGGTAATATCACATTCTTTTCTGCCTAAAAAAGCAACATTAAAATCAGGAAATTGCGATGCTGCTTTTTGTAAACACTGGCCAAGCTGTCCATTTGCTCCCAAAACCACGATATTTTTTTGCATACTAGTTATTTTTTTTAAAAGGAATTTCCATCCTTTAGCAGTTCAATTTAATTTTTCTATTTATTTCACACCCAATTTTTAGGCTTCTGAAGTACTTTTATCAACTCTTCTTCTTCTGAATTTTGTTCTGGCTCATGATTATATTTCCACTGCACATGTGGAGGAAGGCTCATTAATATACTTTCAATTCTGCCGTTGGTTTTTAAGCCAAATAAGGTGCCTTTATCATGCACTAAGTTAAATTCTACATACCTTCCTCTTCGTATTTCTTGCCAATTGCGCTGCTGTTTTGAGTAAGAAAGATGTTTTCTTTTTTCTACAATAGGCACATAGGCTTCTAAAAAATGATTGCCCATATCGGTTACAAAGTTAAACCAATCTTGCATGCTTTTTTCTGAAGTTGCTTTGCAATAATCAAAAAACAATCCACCTATCCCTCTAGCTTCATTTCTATGGGAATTCCAAAAGTAATCATCACATTTTTCTTTGTATAGTTTATAAAAAGAAGAATCATGCCGATCGCATACTTTCTTGCAAACCTCATGAAAGTGCTTGGCATCTTCTTCAACTAAATAATAGGGAGTTAAGTCTAGGCCACCACCAAACCATTGATCGATGATGTTTTGTTTTTGGTCGTACATTTCAAAATACCTAAAATTAGCATGTACAGTTGGCACCATTGGAGATGTAGGATGAAGCACCAAACTAATTCCACAGGCATAGAAATCACAATCTCTTACATTAAAGTAATTTTGTATAGATTGTGGTAAAGCTCCATGAACAGCAGAAATATTTACTCCTCCTTTTTCAAATACATTTCCATTTTCAATTACTCTAGTTCTGCCTCCGCCACCTTCTTTTCTTTCCCAAAGATCTTCTTTGAATTTGGTTTTTTGGTCGGCTTGTTCTAGTCCTGAAGTAATTTGGTCTTGCAGTTGAGTTATATAATTGTAAAAAGCTTCTTTCATTTCATCAAAATTTGTTGACAAATATAAGATAGTTGAGAAATTCTGCTCTTGCTTTGCTCAATTCTGTTAAAGCTATAATAAAGGAATTTAAAGAAGTCAGGTAAGCAATAGCATTTCAATTACATTTGTACAAAATTCTATTTATGCATTTTAACACAAAGACAATTCACGGTGGACAAGAAAACATAGATCCTGCTTACGGAGCGGTAATGCCACCTATTTATCAAACATCAACTTACTCACAAAGCAGCCCCGGAAAACATAAAGGCTTTGAATATTCTAGAAGTGCCAACCCTACTCGTTCTGCTTTAGAAAATTCTCTTGCGAGTATAGAAAATGGAAAATACGGTCTTGCTTTTGCTTCAGGATTAGCAGCCATAGACGCCATTATCAAATTACTGAAACCTGGCGATGAGGTGATTTCTACCAATGATTTATATGGTGGTTCTTACCGCTTATTCACACATATTTTTGAAGGATTAGGCATTAAGTTTCATTTTGTAGGAATGGAAAGTACAGCTGCAGTTGAAGCTAAAATCAATAAAAACACAAAATTGATTTGGGCAGAAACACCAACTAATCCTATGATGAATATCATTGATATTGAAGCTCTTGGTAAAATTGCCAAAGCACATCATGTTTTATTAGCGGTAGATAATACGTTTGCCACCGCTTATTTACAACAGCCTTTAAATTTAGGAGCGGATATTGTAATGCACAGCGCCACAAAGTATTTAGGAGGACATAGCGATGTTGTGATGGGTTCTATTGTGGTGAATGATGAAGAACTTGCAAACAAATTGTATTTTATACAAAATGCAAGTGGAGGAATTGCCGGACCAATGGACAGTTTTTTGGTTTTGCGGGGAATTAAAACATTGCATTTACGTATGCAACGCCATTCAGAAAATGGAAAAGCAGTAGCAGAATACTTGAATCAACACCCTAAAGTAGAAAAAGTATATTGGCCAGGCCTAAAAGATCATCCAAATCATGAAATCGCTAAAAAGCAAATGAAAGATTTTGGGGGCATGGTTTCCTTTACTACGAAGGGAAATAGTTACGAAGATGCAATTAAATTCACAGAAAATGTAAAGGTGTTTACTTTAGCAGAATCGCTAGGAGGAGTGGAGTCTCTTGCAGGACATCCAGCAAGTATGACGCATGCTAGTATCCCGAAAGAAGAACGAGAAAAAACAGGGGTAGTAGATTCTTTAATTCGATTGAGTGTTGGTATTGAAGATGAAGCAGACTTGATTGAAGACTTAAAACAAGCTTTGGCTTAAAACGAGTATTCAATACGTTTTAAAATAAAAAAAGGCTAACTGGGAAGTTAGCCTTTTTGCTATACCCTAATTTCTTTTAATCTAAATAGTAAATATATCCAATAGTTAATGCAAACACCCAATCATTGCTAGAATTATTTGGGTTATTTGGGTTTAGGCCATCTACAAAATCTGAAAAGTAATAATGCCACCTTCCTTCTATAAATAAGTCCGCAGATTTATTTAATCTGTAACGTGTACCTGCATGAAAATTAATTCCGGCTGTAATTTCAGAAGAGTTTGTTATCGGTTCGTTACCAGATAAGTCGGGTAAAAAAGTTGGCCATGTATTTGTGGGGGAACCAATTTCTCCAGGTAAACTAGTTTCCACAGTAGGATTAAAATAAACTAAATTAAACCCAAAACCTGCGTAGGGATTAAATACATTATTTTGCCGTTCATAACTTCGTATATTTGTCCAATACCATTCTAAACCCGAACCAACTTCAACTACCGAAGTTTTACCAGACATATTATCTAATAAAAATGGAGCGCCTTCATCTTCAACCCATTTTCCATAATGGTTTAAATTGGATTGATAAAAAGAAAGATGACTTCTAACTTTAAAATGTTTATTAAAATAATTGTAAGTGTTTCTTCCGTATGCAAAGTTTATAAAATGTAAAAGCGAAAAACCAAACCCTGTATTTCCAAAATTGGTTTTTGCTTCTTCTCGTTCTCCCCAATCTCCTCTAAAAGATACAGGGCCTGCACCAAAACCAATCTCATAATAATTGCCTTGTGAAAAACAATTAAATGATAAAAAAATTAAGAACAGAATATAGAAAAAATTTAATTTGTTTTTCATATTGATAAATAATTGATAGCAAATATATTAAATCAATCCTATTAAATAAATAAAATTTATAGAAGCTATAAAAAAATTGATTTTGAGATCAAAAAAAACACGGCAATTTAGGGTGTGACAATATAACAAGTATTATTTTAAATAATTGACAATTTGGGTGCTAAAATGAATAGCTTTTTTGCGATATCTTAAATTATAAATTTTATCTTTGTGAATAATTAATTTAAAGTAAATTAAATCTTATGCAAGCCAACATTAAATCGTTTTTACAAAAGGTTGAAGTACGCAACTCACATCAACCTGAGTTTCTTCAAGCTGTAGAAGAAGTAGCAGAAACTATTATTCCTTTTATAGAAGAAAATAAAAAGTACCAAGGACATTGTTTATTAGAGCGAATGGTTGAACCCGATCGCGTAATTATTTTCAGGGTAACTTGGATAGACGACCAAGGCGACATTCAAGTAAACAGAGGTTACCGCATCCAAATGAACTCAGCAATAGGTCCTTACAAAGGCGGATTGCGTTTTCATCCCTCTGTAAATTTAAGCATATTGAAGTTTTTGGCTTTCGAACAAGTTTTCAAAAACAGTTTAACTACTTTGCCAATGGGTGGAGGAAAAGGAGGTTCAGATTTTGATCCAAAAGGAAAATCAGATAGTGAAGTGATGCGTTTTTGCCAGAGTTTTATTACAGAATTGTATAGACACATAGGTCAAAATACAGATGTACCTGCAGGAGATATTGGCGTAGGAGCAAGAGAAATTGGATATATGTTTGGGCAATACAAGCGAATACGAAATGAATTTACTGGAATTCTAACGGGTAAAGGATTATCTTACGGTGGTTCTTTAGTTCGTCCTGAAGCAACTGGATATGGCAATGTGTATTTCTCACAATGTATGTTAGAGCGAAAAGGAGATAGCTTAGAAGGAAAGACTATTTTAATTTCAGGTTCTGGTAATGTTGCACAATTTGCTGCTGAAAAAGCAACTCAGTTAGGAGCAAAAATAATTACGATGTCAGATTCTGATGGTTACATTATAGACAAAGATGGAATAGACGAAGAAAAATTAAGCCACATCATGGAAATAAAAAATGAGAGACGTGGTAGAATTAAAGAGTATTTAGAAAAATATCCTGATGCAACTTTTCATGAAGGTAAAACCCCTTGGGGAGAAATAGCTGATATTGCTATGCCATGTGCCACCCAAAATGAATTGCTAAAAGACGATGCGCAAAAATTAGTAGAGAATGGCTGTATTTTAGTAGGAGAAGGTGCTAATATGCCATGTACACCAGAGGCGGTTGAGGTATTCCAAAAAGCTAAAATTTTATACTCTCCAGGTAAAGCGTCTAATGCAGGAGGTGTTGCTACTTCTGGTTTAGAAATGTCTCAAAATTCACTTCGCTTAAGCTGGTCTTCTAAAAAAATTGATGATAAGCTAAAAGTAATTATGAAAGACATACATGAGTCTTGTGTCCGATTTGGTAGTAACGAAGATGGATACGTAGATTATGTAAAAGGGGCAAATATTGCTGGTTTTGTAAAAGTAGCAGATGCAATGATTGCACAAGGCGCAGTATAATATATGTTTTTTATAAACGTTTTAAAGCTTGGAATAATTTCCAAGCTTTTATTTTTGGTATATATTTGAAAACTAAAGTTTAGTATTAAAACATATGAGAATATTTCAATACATCTTATTGCTATTTGTTTCAGTTTCAATAAATGCACAGGAATTTCCTGGGTGGGAAGGGTACTTTTCCTATCTAAACGTGGGAGCTCTTTCGCAAGGAAATAACAAAATAGTTGCAGCGGCAGATAATGCGTATTTCAATTATGAGCCTGCTTTAAATTTTACCACAAGTTTTAATACGGTTAATGAATTATCAGGGAGAACTATTTCTGCAATTTTCTATACTGAAGAATTTGAATTTACTTTAATTGGTTATGAAAACGGTCTTATTCAAATAGTAAGAGACCAACAAAGCCAAGTTTTTAACTTCGTTGATATTGTAAACCGTGTAACTATTGCCCCCACACAAAAAAAAATAAACCACATATTAGCATATAACGGAAATGCATATTTATCAACAGACTTCGGTATTGTTGCTTTTAATTTAGATAGTAGAGAGTTTGGCGATACTTTTTTTATTGGCGATGGAGCTTCTCAGGTTCAGGTGAATCAAACTGCTGTTCTGAACGATAAAATTTATGCTGCAACCGAAAATGGATTATACGTAGGAGACTTAAATAACCCTAATCTCATTGACTTTAACAATTGGACAAGATTGTATAACAACACATTCCGAACTATAGAAAACTTTCAAAATCAAATTTTTGTTACCAACACATCCAATAACTTACAAGTTCTAGACGAAGCTACAAACCTTTTAAATTTTGTAAGTTCTATTGGTGCTACTGTAAGAGACATGCGTGTTTCAGAAGGACAATTGCTAGTTATTACAAGTCAGCAGGTTTTTTCTTATGATGAAAATCTAAATGAAGACATTCCTATTTTTGAAATAGAAGGAATTGAGTTGAATCTAAGTACTGCAATTATCCAAAATAACACCTTTTATTTAGCAGATCGCAATTTAGGATTACTTGAAATAAACGAACAAACTGGAATTCCAACAGCTCAATTTTTAAGTCCAGATGGACCATTGCTTAATCGTGTGTTTAGCTTAACTACGGTTACAAATCAACTTTGGGTTACCTATGGAGAATATGACCAGTTCTTAAATCCTTTCCCTTTAAATACAAGAGGTGTTAGCCATTTGAATGGAGAAAATTGGTCCAATATCCTGCCAGAAAGTTTAGACAATGCTAGAGTGATTGTGCATACAACCGTAGACCCTGCTAATCCAAACCGAGTGTATTTAAGTAGTTTTATAGATGGTTTACTGGTATTAGAAAACGAAGAGTTGATTATACGCTATGATAATAGCAACTCTGATATTGAAGGAATAGGCTCTTCTATAAACGATAACCGTATCGGTTCGACTGTATTTACCCCCAATGGCGATTTGTATTTTTCTAATGCAATTACACCAAACCCAATTAAACGTTTAACCGCTGATGGAAATATAGAGATCGTTGATGTTTCTTCAGCTTTTCAAGAACCGCTAAGTACAAGTTCTAATAAGATAGTTGCTGATGATCGAGGTAATGTTTATTTAGCCACATTTAATAGTGGAATTATAGCATACCAATCCTCAGACAATACTGCTGCTCGAATTAGTAGCGAAATAAACGGAGTTGATTTTCCTGATGTTACCAATGAAAACCCAATTATGACTGCACTTGCTGTTGATAATTCAAACCGATTATGGATTGGCACATCAGATGGATTGCGGGTTATGTTTAACCCTTCTAGTGTTTTTGACAGTAATACTTTAAATGTGTCTCCTATTATTATAGTTGAAGATGACGGTGTAGCCCAAGAATTGTTGTTTGGTCAAGCCATTACAGAAATTGTGGTAGATGGAGCCAACAACAAATGGATTGGCACAACAGATTCAGGTGTTTTTCAAGTTTCACCTAATGGACAGGATATTTTAAACCGATTTACAACAGATAATTCTCCATTACCTAACAATAACATTACCAGCATTGCAATAGATGGCAGCAATGGTTTGGTGTATTTTGGAACACCAAATGGTCTAGTTTCTTTTAACAGCCGGGTTACAGATGCGAATAATGACTTAAGTAGCGTTCGCGTTTTTCCCAATCCAGTACGACCAAGTTATACCGGAGATGTAACGGTAGATGGTTTAACTGAAGGAGCAAACGTGAAGATTACAGATATTACGGGGAATTTAGTTTTCGAAGAATTTGCTCAAGGTGGAAGCATTCGTTGGGACACTACTGCTTTTGGAAAACACAAAGTAGCTTCTGGAGTGTATTTGGTGTTAATTACTGGAAGTGAAGAAGTTGAAACTGCCGTTAAAAAAATAATGATTGTACGCTAATGTACATCAAAACAAATGCATTTGTAATTTCATCAATTAAGTATGCGGAAGCAGATTTAATTGTTAAGTGCTATACAGAAAGCCACGGAATGCTAAGCTTCCTAGTAAAAGGAGTGCGGAAAAGCAAACGAGGAAAAATAAAAGTATCTTACTTCCAAGCCCTAAGTTATTTAGAAATAGAATTTAGTTTTAGGCCTAATAAAAATTTATTATTCTTCAAAGAGATAGGAGTAAAACATACCTTTAATCTCATTCAAAGAGATGTTTTTAAATCTACATTAAGTATGTTTCTTGCTGAAATTCTTCAATCTTGTATACAGGAAGAAGAAGCCAATACAAAGGTGTTTAGTTTTATTGAAACCACTTTATTTGAATTGGAAAAAGCAGATAAAATCGGTCATTTTCACTTGTTATTTTTGATTCAACTTAGTGAGCATCTGGGCTTTTATCCCAATAAGGAACTCGATGCATTTGGCTATTTTAATTTAATTGATGGTGTTTTTCAGCTAAAGGAAACCAACCGATATTGTTTTATTGGAAGTGAAGTAGAAGATTTAAAGATGTTGCTGAATTTCAATTACCACAACGCTCAACAACTGAAGTTAAACAAGCAAAGCAGGCTTCAATTGTTAGATTTATTGTTGTTGTATTATGAAATTCAAGTCCAAAACTTCAAAAAACCATTGTCTTATAGTGTTTTACAGGAAGTTTTTGCAAGCATATAAAGACTACGAAGTTACTAGTTTATTCAGAGGAATATTATTTATTGACTACGACTCTTTTAATGAAGCCACCCAATTTAGTAGATTCGTCAAAGATATCAGGTTCACCAAAAACACTTACTTCGCCGCCAGCAATTACGCTTGCTACACAAGATTCATGAGCAAAAACCTCTGCTATGCCTTTGTAGCTAACTTCAACGTTTGTTATGTTTGTCTTTAGAAATTCTCCATAATATTCAGCACCAGTCTTTATAACAATATCTTGCTGATGTGCACTCCCATTTAGTGTTATAATCCCGCCTGTAAGCAAATGCAAATTCAATTTATCAACTTCAATACTGGCGTTAATTTTTGCCATTTCAACCACTTTAAAGAAAATTTCTTTTTGTTTGATTTTCCCTTCTACATTAAGCTCAGCACTGCTAGTGGCTTCTAGTATTTCTAGGGTTTTTACATAAATATCTACTTTGGTATCTGAGTTAGAAAATAGATGGTTAAGGGGTAAGCTAATGCGCAGTTCATCTTTTCTAAACCGAATGTCTACTTCGTTTTTATCTAACCCATCTACTACCACTTTGTTAATCTCTGAGTTTACGTGTATGGTAGCAATTATACCGCTGGAGACCTTTACTTTTGTAAAACTTTCTGCAATATTTTCTACTCTTTCTTGCGCCAAGCATAGCGTAAAAAAGAATGAGAAAACGAGTAAAAAAGTTGGCCTTTTCATGGCTGATAATTAATTTGTAAATGTATTCATTATTTCCAAAGATATCTATTATTTAGAAAATAGCTAAATTTTGATTGTTAAGGAAATACTTTTAAAATTACTAATATAATGAAATTAAAGAATATGAATCTTTGATTCTGAGCAATAATGTATCTTTGAAGCAGAATAAGCAGTGATGGAAATTCCTAAAGGAAAGAAAGTATATTTTGCGAGTGACAACCATTTGGGCGCACCAACCAAAAAAGAAAGCTTAATTAGAGAAAAAGATTTTGTATGTTGGCTTAATTACATACAAAAAGATGCTGCTGCTTTATTTTTACTGGGCGATTTATTCGATTTTTGGTTTGAATATAAGGAAGTTGTTCCAAAAGGATTTGTGCGAACCTTAGGTAAATTAGCAGAGCTATCTGATGCTGGAGTACCTATTTATTTTTTTGTAGGAAACCATGATTTATGGATGAATGATTATTTCAAAGAAGAATTAAACATTGATGTTTTTCATAAACCAAAAGCCTTTAAACTTAATAACAAACATTTTTTTATTGGTCATGGTGATGGCTTAGGGCCACATGACAAGGGCTACAAACGAATGAAAAAAGTATTTGTCCACCCGTTTTCAAAATGGCTCTACCGGTGGTTACATCCTGATATTGGAGTTCGATTAGCAAGACATCTTTCAATTAAAAACAAATTGATATCAGGAGATGAAGATGCTACATTTCTAGGTGAAGAAAAAGAATGGCTCGTACAATATGCCAAGCGAAAATTAAGCCAACAACATTACGATTACTTTTTATTTGGACATCGACATCTACCTATGGAAATTCAATTGACGGATAAATCAACTTACATCAATACTGGAGATTGGATTAATTACTACACCTACGCCGTTTTTGATGGTGAACACCTCACCTTAGAAAAATATACTTTTAGTAAATAAGCGCATGCTCTTTTTTTGGTTTTTGTATTGCATTTTATCATAAACGAACAGGATTCATTTTGTAATCAGGTTTATGTTGTGTAAGTCAACTTTCCTCAATTGTATTATTTATAGAATAAAATACCGTATACTTGTTGTATAGGTTTTTTTATATGTTAGTAAATGCCTAGAAGATAGATTTTTTTAGTATATTCAACTGTTATTTCGCTAATAGTCAACTTCCTTTATATGAGAAATGTATTTTATGTAAAATGTATTCCGTTTCATTATATTTTATTTTTTATAATTTGTATAGGTAGTGTTTGTCCTGTTTTTTCGCAAGAATTACCTCCCGTTAAGAATTATACAACTAATGAGTACGGTGCTGACAACCAAAATTGGTCTATAACTCAAACACTAGATAAAGACGTTTTTGTAGCAAATAGTGAGGGCTTATTAAAGTTTGATGGAGAGAAATGGGACTTATTTACCTCTCCAAACAAAACCATTATTAGATCTGTTTTTGCAGATGGAAACAAAGTTTATAGTGGAGCTTATATGGAATTTGGTTATTGGACAAAAAATGAAAACAACCAATTTGAATATTCTTCATTATCTGAAGACCTAGATTTAATTGAAGATGAACAATTTTGGAAAATTGATAAATTAGATCAATATATTGTTTTTCAATCCTTAGATGCCATCTATTTGTATGATATAAATTTAGGAGAATTTAATGTTGTCTCTTCAGATTCTGGCATCAGCAAGATGATGATTATAGATAACATGCTTTATTATCATAAGATTAATGAAGGAATTTTCAAGCTCATTAACGGGGAAGAGATCGCAGTGAATACTACCGCCTTTATAAGAAATAGCCTGGTTGTGAACATGTACAAAATTGAAAACGAATTGTATGTACAAACACAATTTAATGGGATTATTAAACTAACTACTAACGAAACCTATTTGCCAGATAATTTCCTAGACATTTGGTCTGATTTTTCTGTGTACAATAGCTTACAAACCACCACAGGAGATATTTATTTAGGTACGATTTCACATGGCTTACTTAAACTTTCCAACCACACCATCGATTTTCAACTTAACCAAGAAAATACCCTTGGGAACAATACGGTTTTAAATCTGTTTGAAGATAAGCAAAACAATATTTGGCTAGGTTTAGATAACGGAATTAGTCTAGTTAATATAGATTCTAGCGTACAAATATACAACGATTACAACGGAGCATTAGGGACCGTATATGCTTCTATTCTTTTTAACGATACACTATATTTAGGGACTAATCAGGGTCTATTCTATAAAGAATCTAACACGGATATTTTCAAATTTATAGACGGCACAAAAGGTCAAGTGTGGACACTTTTTGAGTTTGATAATAGCCTATTTTGTGGTCATAATTTAGGAAGTTTTATAATACAAAATAACACAGCAAAACTCCTTAGCGATTTACAAGGAACATGGCTGTTTAATGCTGTAGATGATACAACATTAGTTTCGGGAAACTATAATGGCTTACATGTGTACAAAAAGACAAATAATACTTGGGCTTATAAAAATAAAATCGAAGGATTTAGTAATTCTTCCAAATATTTTGAATTTGTTGATAGAACTAAAGTGCTGATAAACCACGAATACAAGGGGATTTACGAGCTTCAACTAGACGATAGCTTAACTAGTGTAGTAAGTGTCAAAAAGGATTCTTTATCCAAAGGCTTGTTTTCTTCTTTAATTGAAAATCAAGGTAAATATTTATATGCTTATAAAAATGGAATATTTGAATACGATTACAAAACATCAAAATTTGTAAAAGATACAGCTCTTTCCAAAATTTACGATACTACCGATTTCACTTCTGGACGTTTAGTTAAAACACAAGACAACAAAGTTTGGGTATTTTCTAAAACAGATATCATTATTCTTTCTCCAAGTTCTTTGAAAGATAAATATGTTATAGACAAACTACCTATAAACAACGAAATGAGGCATCAGATTTTAGGATATGAAAACCTTAGTTTGGTTGCGCCAGACACTTATATTTTTGGGAGTAGCAATGGCTATTTTAAAATCGATCTAAGCAATTTTGAAAAACCCAAACCAGAATTGTTTTTACAGCATCTTTTCATTCAATCTAACAATTCTCAATATGAAGAATCGGTAAGCTTAACCAAAAATATTTTTGCAAGCAATAGAAATTCATTAGGGTTTTACTTTACCATGTATAACTTTAATCCAGTATTCAAAAGTGAGTACCAGTATAAGTTAGATAATTATAGCAAGTGGAGTGATTGGTCAGCTAGTAATTTAGCTAGTTTTAAAAACCTACCTTCTGGAGACTACACCTTTAAAGTGCGTTCTAGAATTGGAAAAGACAACATAAGTGAAACACTTGATTATAGCTTTACAATTGAAAGACCTTTTTACTTAACCAATATAATGATAGGTATCTACATCATTATACTTATTTTTATAATCCTTATCATCCACGTTATTTATAAGCAATATTACAAAAGGCAAAAACGTAAAATGCTTGAAGAAGCAAATAGAGAGCTTGAACTCAAAGAGCTTGAAGCCCAACGTAAAATTATGCGAATTAATAATGAAAGACTTGAACAAGATATAGACAGTAAAAATAGAGAATTAGCTATTTCTACGATGAGTTTAGTAAAGAAAAACGAATTTCTAGCGAGAATTAAATCCGATTTAAAACAAGTTAATCAAAAAGACCAAAAACTGGATAATGTGCTTAAGACAATCAATAAAAACTTAAACAATACAGATGATTGGAGCTTGTTTGAAGAAGCATTTAATAATGCCGACAAAGACTTTTTGAAAAAAATCAAATCTAAACATTCTGCGCTTACACCTAATGATTTAAGACTATGTGCTTACTTAAGATTAAATTTGACTTCTAAAGAGATTGCTCCCTTATTTAACATTTCAACAAGGAGTGTTGAAGTTAAACGGTACAGGCTAAGAAAAAAGATGGATTTATCAAGAGAAGCAAGTCTTACTAATTATATATTAGAAATATAAGGGACATAATCTTTAGGCAATATTTTAAGAAAAGAAGAAATAATCTATACATTACCACAACATATAAAAATTCAAGAGCATATATTAACAATTTTTTATCTACTTTTTTAAATTTTAAGTAATTGATATATAACATATAAGCTTATTTTTTGAATGAATTTTAAACATTACTATAACGATGTAGATGTTTTGTATGTTTGTTTTTTACAGAGTTAACAAAAATCTGTTCTAATTTTACAGAAAACAATAATAATTATGCTCAAAAATTTTCTATTCGTTATTTTTTGCATCATTTCGCTTAATATAACAGCCCAAGAAATTGAAATTTCGGGTACTGTTTTAGATGGAGGTAGTAAAATCCCTCTACCTGATGCAAATGTTCAAGTAGAAGGCACAGACATTGGCGCTTCTACAGATTTTGATGGTATTTTTAACCTTAAAGGAGCTCCCGCAGATGGATACCTTGTAGTTTCCTATTTGGGATTCGTAACCCAAAGAATACCAATCAATAATAAGACAAGCTTCAACATAGTTTTGATGCCAGATTCAGAAGCTCTTGATGATGTTGTAGTAATTGGTTATGGGAAATCATCTAGACGTAATATTACAGGTTCCGTTTCTAAAGTGGGTTCAGAATCCATTCAAAATTTAGAACCAGTAAATGCAGCCCAATCTTTACAAGGTACTATTTCTGGTGTAAATGTTACTCCACAAGGAGGTAGTCCTGGTGCTGAAGCCAATATTAGAATTAGAGGAGTTTCTTCTAATGGGCAAAACCAACCCCTTATTATTTTAGATGGTTATCAATATGAAGGAGGTATTAATTCTATTAACCCGCAAGATATTGAAAGCATAACTGTGCTTAAAGATGCTCAAGCAGCAATTTATGGTACTTTAGGTGCTAATGGGGTAATTTTAGTAAATACCAAGACTGGGTCTAGAAATCAAGACGCCCAATTTGAATATTCTACATATTACGGAATTCAGGAAACTACGCGTAAGTTACCTTTATTAAACGCAACTGAATATGCTATTTTACTGAATGAAAAATACGCTAATGCTGGACAAGTTAGTCCTATAAGCGATTTAAATAATTTAGGTAGAGGAACCAATTGGCAAAATGAAGTCTTTGACACTGCTCCAGTAGTAAGTCATAACATATCAGTACGCGGAGGTTCAGAAAAAACATCCTATAGAATTAGTGCTTCTCAATTAGAACAAGAAGGGATAGTTGGAGGAGATAAATCTGGTTTTAAAAGACAAACCGCACAAATTAGTTTAGATTCTGACTTAAAAGAGAGCTTCAATTTAAAAACTACCCTTTCATATTTTCATACAGAAAATAAAAACTTAAATACATTTGGCTTGGGTTCAGTATTGTTTAACGCTATTAACATGGCACCAACTATTGGAACTGAAGTAGATGATTTAACAGGATTCATAGATTTAGGGAATGAAGTAGTTAACCCTCTCACACAAATCCGAAATACCTACAACGAAGGAATTGCGAATAGGTTTAGTGGAAATATACATGGGACTTGGGATTATTATGAAAATTTAGATTTACAAGTAAGAGTTGGTTTCAATTCTGCGAACTCAAGATACAGAGAGTTTTTACCTATTTTTAACTATGGACCAAATAAAGTTTTCAATAGGTTAGATGATAATCTAGTTATCCAGAATCAACAAAGTGATTATGATTACACCATCGATATATTCAACACTTACTCAAATACCTTTAATGAAATTCATGATGTTACCTTTGTAGTAGGGATGAATATATTTAAGCAATTTGGAGAACAGGTGTCAGGCACTAGAACAGGAGTTCCGAATAACTCTTGGGAATTTGCTAATCTTGGTACTGCTACAGGAACAGGAGATCAGCTCAACGCAGGTTCATTTGCTTATGATGTGAGACGCCTCTCTTATTTTGGTAGAGTACAATACACTTTAGATGAAAAATACCTGTTTTCTGGTATGCTTAGAAGAGATGCATCTACCCGATTTGGTCCTGAAAATAGATTTGGGGTATTTCCATCTGCAACGGCTGGTTGGATAGCTTCAGATGAAGACTTTTTTCCAAAGCTTGATGCGATAGACTTTTTTAAAGTAAGAGGTAGTTTTGGTATTTTAGGAAATGATAGAATTGGAAATTTTTTATACAGATCCTTAATGACAGGTTCTGCCAATTATGTAGACCCTACAACAGGAATTATATCAGGTCAGGCACTAGGTCCATTATCAAACCCTGATGTAAAATGGGAAGAAAGTACCATGTTTGATGTTGGTTTCGACCTTAGACTTTGGGGGAATAAAGTAAACCTAGTAGTAGATTATTTTAGAAAAGATACAAAAGACTTACTAATTAGTGGTATTCCAGTTTCAGGAATATTTGGAATTGCAGCACCAGGTTCTTCTTCGCCAACAATTAATGCTGGTACAGTTAGAAACCAAGGTCTAGAAGTAGAGTTATCCTATTCAGACAATTGGTCAGATGATTTAAGTGTAAGCACGAGTTTCAATATTTCATCACTTAGAAACAGAGTTACTCAAATAAATGATGCTGAATTCCTAGAAGGAGGAGCATTTGGAGTAGGCCAACCCGCTCCATCTAGAATGGAAGAAGGAAAACCACTAGGTTATTTTTATGGATATCAAACAAACGGTATATTTCAAAATACAGAAGAAGTAGCAGCTCATCCATCACAGCAGGCATTAGGGGCAACTGCTCAACCAGGAGATTTTAGGTTTGTAGATGCAAATGGCGATGGTGTAATAGATGAGAATGATAGAGTTAATATTGGTAGTCCAATCCCAGATTTTACACTAGGGTATAACTTAACTTTGAAATATAAGCAGTTTGATTTTTCAACATATATGTTCGCAAATTTAGGGAACGAAATTGTAAGAAATTTTGAAAGAGATCAGCCAAATGTAAATATGATGGGGTACAATATGGACAGATGGGTTGGCGCAGGTACTTCAAATTCAGTTCCTAGATTAACTTCAGGTGCAACAACCAACCGAGTATTTTCAGACTTCTTTGTAGAAGATGGATCTTTTTTAAGAGTACAAACGGTTAGTGTAGGATATAACTTCAAACCAGAATTATTGAAAAAAGTTAAAATTTCAAATTTAAGACTATATGCCAAAGTAGATAACGTATTTACCTTTACAGAATATTCAGGGTATGATCCTACTGCTTCAACAGGTGCGCCTATTGGAGGTGGTATCGATTTTGGTTTTTATCCATTACCAAGAACTTTTATTCTTGGACTAAACGCACAATTTTAATATTAAACTTTTAGAACAATGAAAAAGTATATCACATTTTTATTAATAGCTTTTATTAGCTTTTCCTGTTCAGATGATTTCGTTGAAGTAGAACCTCCTTTTACGGTAGATTCAGAAAACTTCTTCTTATCTGAAGAAGACTACAACAATGGTCTGATTGCAATATATGATTTGTTGCAATCCAATTACGCTAGCGTAATGCTTGCTGAAATTGCTTCAGATGACATCAATGTTGGAGGAGAAAGTCCAACCGACGTTATCGGATGGCAACAGATAGATAGAATGATACATACCCCAATAAACCAACAGCTTAGAGATGTTTGGAATTTCAATTATGCTGGTGTTTACAGAGCGACTTTTATGATAGAAAATCAGGACAATATAGATTTTACATCTAAAAATCAAATTCTAGCTGAAGCCCGATTCCTTAGAGCATTTTTTAATTTCAATTTAGTTCGATTTTTCGGTGAGATTCCCATTAAACCAGAAGGTAGATTTGAATTGGGCGAGGAATTAGCCCTACCTAGATCAAGTGTAGAAGACGTTTACCAATACATAGAAAACGATCTCTTATTTGCTGTAGAAAATATGTCTACTTCTTCTCTAGAACCATGGAGAGCTAATCAATTTTCAGCTAAAGCACTTTTAGGTAAAGTATACTTATACCGAGAAAATTTTGGAGGAGCCGCAGCAGAATTAGCGGATGTAATTAATTCAGGTTCATTCCATTTGTATGGAACACAAGACAACGAAAATTATGCAAACTTGTTTGAATTTGTTGCCGAGAATAGTCCAGAGTCAGTTTTTGAAATTCAATATACAGGAGCTTTGGGAGCAAGTTTTGATTGTTTACAGTGTAGTACTGGTAATGTAATGGTCGGTTTTAGCGGCGTTAGAGGCTACGATGGACCAACTTTTGAACCTGGTTTTGGCTTTATTCTTCCAAGAGAAGATGTTTATAATGCATTTAGCGAAAATGACTTAAGAAGAGATGTTAGTATTTTGAATATTGAGGAATGGGCTGCTGAAAATAGCGCCGATTTCAATATTGGAAACCAAGATGAAGTAACCGGTCACACAGGATTTTATAACAGAAAATATATTCCTAGAATTGCCGAAAACGAACCTGATGCTAACTTAACACAACCTAATAATTATAGAGCTATTCGCTATGCAGATGTTTTATTAATGGCCGCAGAAGCTTTAGTAAGGGGTGGTGGAAATGGTGATTTAGCAAGAAATTATGTAAATGAAGTTAGAAATAGAGCTGGGCTTGACAATTTAGAAACCGCGGGGAATCAACTTTTAGAAGATATTTATACAGAAAGAAGATTAGAACTGGTAGGAGAAGGTCATCGCTTTTTTGACTTGGTGAGAACAGGTAGAGCTGCTAATAGAATTGAAGGGTTTACAGCTAACAAAAATGAAGTATTCCCTATTCCCTTAGAAGAATTACAATTTTCTCAAGGAAATTGGGAGCAAAATGAAGGATATTAAAATAAAAAATTTAGATTATGAAAACAGTTAAATATATATTTAGCATCTGTGTAATTCTGTTAGCCTTTTTCAGCTGTACAGAAGAAGATGACTATAGAGATTTCCTAGAAAACACAGAAGCTCCAACAAATATTTCTGCAAGCGTATCAGTTACACAGGATAACACAGGATTAGTAACAATTACTCCTCTAGGTGAAGGAGTCATTAATTACGTAGTAGGTTTTGGTGATGGATCGGAAGACTCTGATGCTTTACAACCAGGAACTAGCGTTAACCACATTTATGAAGAAGGCACTTATGAGATTTCAATAACAGCTAACGGTTTGAATGGTTTATCCACTACGATTACTCAAACAATTGATGTTTCTTTTCAAGCACCTGAAAATTTAGTTGTGGATATCGTAAATGATTCTGCGGTTTCAAGACAAGTAAACGTTACAGCCACAGCAGATTTTGCTCTCTCTTATGAAGTAGATTTTGGTTTACCAGATACAGAGCCTTTACAAGCTAATAATGGAGACACAGTTTCATTTCAATATGATGAAGCAGGAACATATACCATTACAGTAACTGCATTTAGTGCTGCTATTGAAACACTTACCTATACGGAAGATTTTGTTGTCACTGAGATTTTACAACCTTTAGTAGCTGCTCCAAATCCGCCAAATAGAGCCGATGAAGATGTAATTTCAATGTTTAGTAACGCTTATGAACTAGATGTTAATGTGAGTTCTTGGCGTTCAGATTGGAGTACAAGTGTTTTAACAGATATTCAAATTGAAGGAAACGACACCAAATTTTATGCTGATGCAGATTTTGTAGGTGTAGAATTTTACGATGAAGACGCAGTAAATGCTTCTGAAATGGATGCTTTTCACATAGATTTTTGGAGTTTGAATGCTACTACGTTTAGAATTAAATTAGTAGACTTAGGTGGGGCTGCTACTGAAGCAGAGATTGTAATCGAAGATATACCTCAAAACGAATGGGTATCGATAGATATCCCAATGTCTGATTTTACAGATGCAGGAATGACATCCATCAGTTCAATCCAACAATTAATTTTCTCAGGATTACCAACGGGAACTTTTGATTTCTTTATAGATAATGTATACTTCTATAAAGCTCCAAGTAATGTTCCAGAAGGCCTTCAAGGTACTTGGAGAATGGCACCTGTAGCTGGAGCTTTAGGAATTGGTCCAGCAGTTGGAGATATAAGTTTCTTTTCTTGTGATGCAGATTGTGTAGATTTAAGAGCTTGTTACTATGATGATACTTATATTTTTGGCGCCGATGGTACATTCACCAATGATTTAGGTGCAGAAAGTTGGATTGAAGATTGGCAAGGTGGAGGTAATGCTTGTGGTGCGCCAGTTGCACCACATGACGGTACTAATCCTTCAACTTATGTTTATGATGAAAATGCTGGAACAGTCACCCTTAACGGTGCTGGAGCTTATATTGGTTTAGCAAAAGCCAACAACCAAGGCGAATTACCAAATGTACCTGTTCCAGACTCAATTACCTATAACGTAAGCTTTACGGGACCTAATGAAATTAATGTAAACATAGATATAGGAGGTGGGGTTTACTGGCAGTATCAATTAGTACGAGAGTTACCTCCTGCAACTCCTTTAACAGGGACTTGGCAAATGGCTTCTGAAGCAGGAGCTTTAGGAATTGGTCCAGCTGTTGGAGATATAAGTTTCTTTTCTTGTGATGCAGACTGTGTAGTATTAAGATCTTGCTATTATGATGACAACTACATTTTTGGAGCAGATGGTTCATTCACTAATGACTTAGGTGCTGAAAGCTGGATAGAAGATTGGCAAGGTGGAGGCAATGCGTGTGGTGCGCCAGTTGTACCTCATGATGGTTCTAATCCTGCCACATACTCTTATAATGAAGCAGATGGAACAATAACACTAAATGGAGCTGGAGCTTACCTAGGTTTAGCAAAAGCTAATAATCAAGGAGAGTTACCTAATGTTTCTGTACCCAATGAAATAATCTATAATGTAACTTTTATAGATGCCAATACCATAAATGTTAATATAGATATCGGTGGTGGAGTATTTTGGCAATACAAAATGATAAAACTTTAGAAAAAAATTGATTATGAAAAATATAATAAAATTCACGAGTATCATTCTTACACTTACCTTGTTTGTAGGATGTCAAGATGATGATACAAACTTAGGAGACCTTATAGCACCTTCCAACCTAGTAATATCCGCTGAAATTCTAGGAGTTGATGCAGATAATCCAAACGGCGACGGTGATGGGTTTGTTGAGTTTACAGTTACAGCAGATAACGCAATAACTTATAATTTTCAATTTGGAGACGGAGCTAGTGAAGTTGACCCATCTGGAGTCATTACTCACCGATACAGCTTACCAGGACTAAACACTTATACTGCAGTTGTAAGCGCAACAGGCACAGGCGGACTGGCCACAACAGCCACAATTGATGTAGAAGTCTTTAGTTCCTTTGATGATTTAGAAGCAAAAGAGTTTTTAAGTGGAGGATCTGGAAGCTCTAAAGTCTGGTATCCTAAATTAGATGAAAACGGACATTTAGGTGTTGGGCCAACCTTAGCTCAAGATATTGCAGATGATAATAACTTAAATGGTCATTGGTTTCCGCAATATGATTCAACTAACGCATTTGGAAAATGTGGTGACGCAGAATCAGATTGTTTTTGTAATTTTTCATTAACATTTTCTTTATCACCAAATGGTGATCTAACTTTCACCCATCAAAATAACGGAAATACATATTTTAATTGGGCAAGCGGTGGAGCAGTAGGACAAGTTTTTGATGAATTTGCAGACACTTGTTTTGATTTTGATACTTCTGGGCAGAGTAATGTTTCAGTTGCTCCATCATCTACAGATTGGTCTCAAGTTGCTGACCCAGAGTTTCCGGCTCCAAGAGGAACTGTCTTGAACTTTTCTGATGAGGCATTTATGGGATATTACACTGGTGTATCATCTTATGAAATACTAGAAATAACAGATAACTTCTTGTACGTAAGATTCTTTGATAACGAAAATCCTGTATTGGCTTGGTATCAAAAGTTTACTACATCTCAAGCCTCCGACGGCTTTACCTCAATTTATAATGACTTAATTTGGGCAGATGAATTTGATGTAGACGGTGCACCAGATGCTGCTAATTGGACTTACGATTTAGGTACTGGATCAAGTGGATGGGGTAACCAAGAACTACAATCCTATACAGACAATGCGGAAAATGTTATTGTAGAAGATGGATTTTTAAAAATTACAGCTTTAGCTGATGGAGACGGATACACATCAACACGTTTAAAGTCTGAAGATTTGTTCGAGTTTACCTACGGAAGAGTTGAGGTTAGGGCTAAGCTACCTTCTTCAATTGGTACGTGGCCAGCAATCTGGATGTTAGGCGAAGATTACCAAACCAATACTTGGCCCGCTTGTGGCGAAATTGATATAATGGAACAAAAAGGACAGGATAAAAATACCGTTTTAGCAACGGTTCATCATCCAGCAGTTTCACCTGGAGCGGGAGATTCAGCCAGTACAGTTTTAACAACTTCCACAACAGAATTTCATAATTATACTGTTGAATGGACACCAGATACTTTGGTTTTTTTAGTTGATGATAATGTATATCATACGGTAGCCAATACACCTGACTTGCCTTTCGAAAGTGACTTTTTCTTAATATTAAACGTTGCAATGGGCGGTACTTTAGGTGGAGATGTAGATCCCTCTTTTACAGAAGATTCCATGGAAATTGATTATGTTAGAGTGTACCAATAAACGAATTTAAAAAGATTAAAAATCCCTTAATTAGAATTTCTTAGATTCTTTTAAGGGATTTTTTTTGTATCTTAAATTGATACCTTGACAAGAATAGGTATAGTATTGTATATTTCAATTAATTTCAATTTGAATATATCATGTCGTAACTTATTTATTTAGATGTAATGCCGATGAAACTGCCTAGCTGGCAAATGCAGACATTTTATGGAGTATTTATGCCATATCTAAATAAGAAATCGGGATAATTAGATATTGTACAGAAACTATTCTCTAAAATTAGACTTGTATTTGTATTGAAAACATATTCGCTAGTCTATTTGATTATAAACATTAGAGTTATGCGTTTTGTAGAATTGAAATGTTAAGTTCTTTTTGTAACTTGTATTGGTCAAACTTTATTAAAATAAAATTCAATTAACGATAACGTTTGCGGAAATAACCCTTATTACACTTTCTTTTAAATTTTAAAACCCATCCTAAAAGTAATAGATGGCTCATAATAACTATACATTACACATACAATTATGGATATTTTAAATATCTTTGGGTTTGTTTAGTTAAATTAAACATCAGTAAAACAAATGCTTATATTATAATTATTCACATTTTGCACCAAAGTCCATTTATTTTAATTTGTATGTTATTTGTAGTGTTAGTTTTTTAAATACTTTTTAACTAAATCTTTTAAGTTTGATTTCTATTGACTCAATAAAATTTATCATATGAAAAAAATTCTAATTTTAATAGCCTTATTGCTTGGATTTTCGTTTGGCTATTCTCAAACTCAAAATGTAAAAGTCGTAAGTGACGCTGATGGAATGAAATTGCAAGTCAATGGAAAAGACTTCATGATCAACGGTATGAATTGGGATTATGTACCTAGAGGAACAAACGTTGTGGATGCTAAATTTTATGAAAAATCTGATGATATTATAAAAGCGGGCCTAGACGCAGAAATGTCCCTTTTAAAGAACATGAATGTAAATGTAATCAGGCAATATACTGGTGTTCCAGCAAAATGGGTAAAGTACATTTATGAAGAATACGGTATATACACCATGTTGAACGACTCTTTCGGACGCTATGGTTTAACCATTGATGGTGTTTGGACCCCAATTACTGACTACAATGACCCAAGAACTAAAGAATTGTTGCTTTCTGAGATCAAACAAATGGTCACTGAATATAAAAACACTCCTGGTATTTTACTATATCTTATTGGTAATGAAAATAATTACGGTTTATTCTGGCAAGGTGCAGAAACAGAAGATTTTCCAGAAGGTCAAGAAAAAATAGATGCCATTGGAGAATTGAGAGGTAGACCTATGTACAAATTGATGAACGAGGCTGCAAAAGAAATGAAAGCTATTGATAGTTCTCATCCAGTTGCAATTTGTAATGGAGATGTTCTTTTTATAGAAATTATTGCTGACGAGTGTCCTGATGTTGATATTTACGGTACTAATATGTATAGAGGTGAATCTTTCGGAGATGCATTCACGAAAGTTAAAGAAGTATATGGCAAGCCAATCATGTTTACTGAATTTGGTTCAGATGCTTACAATGCTATTGAAAATGCAGAAGACCAAAAAATGCAAGCGTATTACATGAAATCAAATTGGAAAGAGATTTATGAGAATGCTGCAGGATTAGGTAAAGCAAATAACTCCATAGGTGGTTTTACATTTCAATTTTCAGATGGTTGGTGGAAAGCAGGTTTCGATGACAGAAAAGACGCAGATACACAACAAACAGAATCTACTTGGAATGCTGGGGGTTATACTATTGACGAAGCTTATCCAGGTGCTAATAATATGAATGAAGAGTGGTTCGGTATATGTGCAAAAGGGCCAACAAACCCTCGAGGCTTGTATACATTATACCCAAGAGCTGCATACTATGCCTTAAAAGATGCTCATAGCTTAGACCCATACGCAGAAGGTGTGGATCTAAAATTTGTTCAAAATTACTTTAATAATATCAACTTAATGGAAGCTGTTTTGAAAGCCAGAGGAGATAAAGCTGCTATGGGAGGAGGTGACTCAGAAAAGATAGGCATTAGCAGATTGGCTGCTAATTTATCGACATTTTATACTGGAGGAAGTTTGATTACTACACCAGACAATCCAGATCCAACTTCAACCTCATATCCAAATCAACTTGGGTTTGATCAAATGCAGTCTTATTTTATTGGCGTTGGAGGAAAGCCTGCACCAAATGTTAGATTCAATGTAGAGTTTAACATTGTTGGAGATGTAGCTGATAATCCAATCAATGAAATCTTTTATGAAAACAGAGCTAGACCTATACGTGTAGATGGTCCAGACGGAGAAATAGTTATTCAAGATAACAATAACCTTTCAGTATATCAAGCAGATTTAGAGTGGTTGACAGAATACTTCGATTTAAGAGCATTCTACAGAACAGGACATTACCACTGGGGTTATGAAGGAGATATTTTTGGTCTTTATCCAGAAGCAAACTATGGCCCTAATTTAGATATTTATGGAGGTATCATTGCTGGTATAGAAGTAGATGCAAAAGGAGATTTAGAAGGGCTGAAAGCAGCATTAGGACCACAATTATGGTGGGGAGCTAACCCTACCATGTTGTTCAAATATTCTAAAAAATTAGGAGATTGGAACGTTACAGGAATTTATAATAGAGATGTAGAAACAGATATAGAATTTGATGAAAATGGACGTCGTGTACTTGATCAAAACCAAGTTCGTAGTGGGGTAATACCACCATGGGCAATGGAAAGAGCTACTTTAGCTTTTGAAAGAGAAATAGGTAAGTTTGGATTAACACTCGGTGGAATTTGGGCCGGGAGACCGCTTAACGGAAGTACTTTTCAAGATATTGATGATGATGGTACTGTCGTAGTAGATAAAGTACAATCTTCAGACAATTGGGGTGGAAAAGCCAAAATCATGTACTCTGGTGGTAAATTTAATTGGTACGCTCAAAGTGCTATAATGGGATTAGTTGCCAATGGCGGAGCAGATCCAACTTTAACCTTTACAGGTTGGAAACTGAAAGATACTGGAAGCGGAAATCAAACTAATTTTTTAACTGGTTTTACATTCAATGTAGGAGATTGGCAAATTGCACCAAACTTTTTATGGCAAAAACCAATAGTTGATGCTATGCCGAACAACGGTGATGCACCAGGCAGACTAAGAAACTTCATAGACGACCCATTTGCAGTACGTTGGAATAGAGAAACTACTGCTGGGGAAATTTTATTTACCTATGACCCTACACCAGGCACATACATGTACGAATGGAATAACAACAGAGCTGAAGACGCAAAATTTGCGATGAGCGCTGGCTTTGTATACAGACATTTGCCAACCACAATGGATGCTCATATTGGTTTCCTTGATACACGTGAATTTTTTGCCTTTGGAAATTCAGTACCTGCAGAAGATTTATGGGAGTTTCACGCTAGAACAGTGTCTAAAGTTAGTGCTGACTTGAACTTAGTAGGGAATTTCTTTTACGGTAATGGCCAAGCTCAAGGAGATTCAGAAAGATTAGTTACTAACAGATTTGGTGCCAATATCAATGCACTTTACAAAAACTTTATTTTAAAGGGTGATGTAAAAGTAAACGATTGGGGTCCTTTTGATTACCACAGAGATTTTAACTTGACCTTCCCGCTTCAATTAATGGCAGACCTTTCGATGACACTTGGCAAACCACAATGGTATGTTTTACCAAGTACACAAATTGGAATAAGAGGAATATGGAGATCACTAAACGAATTCTCCCCTAGATTCTCGCCAAACGCCACTCCAATAGGTTCTTTTAACGCCGACCCCACTTTGAGTGCTACTGGGTTCCCGAACGGATCTGAATGGGAAATTATGACGTACATTAATATTAACATTGGAAAATAATTCAAAAATGATACATAACACATTAAATAAATTAAGATTCGCAAGCTATCTAATGTTAACCTCATTAGTATTTATAAGCTGTGAAAGAGAACTCTCGGATGATGTAGTAGATGCAACATTTCCTTCAACTGCAGACATATATACTGATAACCCAGTGGGTTTAACAGATGAGTTTTTCATATCTTTCGACCCTGCTGACGGTGCAAATCCAGAAGCATTTGATGTAGATGACAACGAGTCTTATATGGGATCTTCCTCAATAAGAATCGATGTACCATCACCAGATAACCCAAATGGAAATTTCGTAGGAGCTATATTTAGAGACAGAGGAGAAGGAAGAGACCTTAGCGGTTTTGATGCATTAACTTTTTGGGCAAAAGGCTCAACCACTGGAACCTTAAGTGAAGTTGGTTTTGGAACAGATTTTTTAGATAATAAATTCCCTGCTAGCCGAACAGGAGTTCAACTTACCACAGATTGGCAAAAATATGTAGTTCCCATTCCTGACCCATCAAAACTTACACAGGAAAGGGGTTTGTTTTTGTTTGCGGCTGGCGGTTTAGATGTCGTGGATGATGAACCTAATGGAAATGAAATAGGATGGACTTTTTGGTTAGATGAAATTCGCTTTGAAAAGTTAGGAACATCTGTTTTAACAAAGGCCTCAGTTTTTAACGGACAAAACGTTGTCCAACAAGGTTTTGTTGGCTCTAAAATAGATGTATTTGGAACTACTTCAAGTTTCAATTTATCAAATGGGCAAAATGTTGATGTGAATACATCACCTGGCTATTTTGATTTTCAATCTTCTGAAGAAGCAGTTGCTACTGTATCCGTAGAAATGGGTTCAGCCGAAATCAGTGTTATAGGTTCTTCAGGCTCTTCTACCATTACAGCATCACTAGGTAATAATGAGGCTGAAGGTTCTTTTGAAGTTACTTCAAGTGGAAACTTCCTTTTTGCACCTACACCTCCAGAAAGAGAACCTAGCAATGTAGTTTCCTTGTTTAGCGATGCCTATGAGAACGAACCTGTACGCCATTACAATGGTTTTTTTCTTTTTGCAACCACTCAGGGTGGTGAAGGAAACGACCCAAATGATGTAGACATTCAATTTCCAAGACCAGAAGGAGGAGTTGATAATATTATAAATTATACCGAATTAAACTTTGTAAGTATAGGAATGTATGAAAATGTTCCTTTTGTAGATGCATCTAATATGACACACTTACATCTGGATATCAATGTAAGAGATGAATCGGTTGCTACTAGCGATTTTATTAGACTAGAAATAGAAAGTAATACAGGAACAGGAAGTCCAGCAGGTGGAAGTTCTACGCTTACTGGGCCAAACTTACAGCCTAACGATTGGCGCTCTTTCGATATACCTCTAAGTAATTTTTCAGGGAATATTGACTTTGGAAATGTCAGTCAGTTGTTCTTTGTTTCAGATGCTTCAATTTCCGATATTTACGTAGATAACGTTTACTTTTATTCAGAATAATTATCAACTTATAAAAAAATCGCATGAAAACTTTTAAAATACAATATTTTTCAGTGTTTATCTTACTTGCTTTAATGATAATTAGCTGTGATTTAGACGAAACACAAGAAGTAGTAACTATCAATAATTTAGTATGGTCTGATGAGTTTGATGTAGACGGTGCTCCAAATCCAGAAAAATGGAGTTTTGATATAGGAGATGGAACAGAAGAAGGTATTCCTGGTTGGGGCAATAGCGAACTTCAATATTATACAGACAGAACAGAAAATGTAACCGTGGAAAATGATGTGTTAATCATTACCGCTAGACAAGAATCTTTTCAGGGTTCTGGCTATACTTCAGCAAGATTAACTACAGAAGGTTTGCTCGAACAACAGTATGGTCGTTTTGAAGCACGCATAAGATTGCCCTACGGGCAAGGATATTGGCCAGCATTTTGGCTTTTAGGTGTGCCAGAAACTATAATAGTTGACGGAGAGGAAGTACTTGAACAATGGCCAAATATTGGCGAAATTGATATTATGGAATATCTTGGGGATGAACCTACGTCTGTATTTGGTACTCTACATGGACCTTTCTTTTCAGGAGAAGAGTCAATAACTAAAGAATATACTTTGGAACGAGACAGGTTTGATACCGGTTTTCATGTATTTGGAATAGAATGGTCACCTGAGCAAGTTAATTATTATGTAGATGATGTTTTATACCAAACTATTACCAAAACAGATGTAGATGAGGAAACTGACGGAGAAGGTGTATGGGTATTTGATAGACCTTTTTATATTATACTGAATGTTGCAGTAGGTGGTCAATTACCTGGACCTCCCACTCCTGAAACTGTTTTTCCTCAGAGTATGATTGTTGATTATGTTAGAGTATATGAATAATTTAAAACTTCTTAAAATGCAACTAAAACAAAATTTTTTATTTCCTGTATTATTTATATTTACCTTACTGCTGCTCTCTTGTGAAGAAAACGAAAGCGGAATTGACTTTGTAGGCTTTGAAGCCAGATTTGTCACCAATGTTAATGTCAAAACGGTAAACTTCGTAAATATTTCTAATGAAGCTACTGATTTTCTTTGGAATTTTGGTGATAGCAATAATACAACATCTACAATTCCAAATCCCGAGTTTACTTATGAAGAATTTGGCGTTTATACGGTTACTTTAACAGCAACAAATCCCAATGGTGAAACAGACACTTTTCAAGCAGAAGTTGAACTAGAAGTAGAATTTGAGCCCCTTGTTAATGGTGACTTTGAAAATGGCTCGGAGGGCTGGATTCAGGGTGTAGATGATAACGCCCCTGCTCCAGTAGTTACAGAAGGAGGAAATTCATTTTACCAAGTAAATGTCACAAACCCAAACCCTAATCAACCATTTTTAGTCAATTTAAGTCAGAAAGTGCTAATAGTTCAAGGTGTAAACTATACCTTAACCTTTGATGCATGGTCTGACCAAGACAGAACTTTGATTGCTGGAATTGGATTAAGCGGTGGTGATTTTTCAAATGATTTTGAAGTTGTAAACCTTACTGATACACCACAAACATTTGAACTTACTTTGAGCTCACAGGAATTTGGAGCATCTGATGCAAGAGTCTTATTCGACTCTAATGGAGATGGAGGTTTAGTAAGAATTGATAATGTTTCTATAAGCCTAAATTAAAAAATAAATCAACCTTACTAAAATATGACTGACAACCACCAAATGGAAAATAAAAGCACACTAGAGCAAGTACGAATTAATGGAGAAAAGTTTCTGAAAATCACTAACAATGATCTTTTAAGACCCTTTTTTATGAGTATCGTAAGTGACTCTAATCATTGGATGTTTATTTCTAGTAATGGCGGTTTAACCGCAGGAAGACGAAATGCACAATATGCACTTTTTCCTTACTATACAGATGATAAAATTACCGAGTCTGCTCACTATACAGGAAGCAAAAGTATTTTTAAAGTCAAACATGGAAGTGAAGTTAGCTATTGGGAACCATTTTCGAATCGTTTTGTAGAGCAATACCAAATTACAAGAAACCTCTACAAAAATATTTATGGAGATAAATTGTGTTTCGAAGAAGTAAACCATACTTTAAAACTCAAGTTTACATATCAATGGGCAACTAGTGATGAATATGGATTTGTAAAAGAAGCGCACCTGTACAATCTAGATACTAAAGAAGTACAAGTAGAAGCTTTAGATGGTATACAAAATGTATTACCAGCAGAAGTAGATAGTGCCTTACAAACACAAAGCAGCAATTTAGTAGATGCATACAAACGCAGTGAACTAGACCAAAAAACAGGCTTAGGTATTTTTGCACTTAGCGCAGTACCCGTAGATAAAGCTGAACCTAGTGAAGCTCTAAAAGCAAATGTTGTATGGTCTTTAGGAATAAAAAAACCAAGTTATTTACTTTCTTCTTTACAGCTGGAAAACTTTAGAGCTGGTAAAGAAATTACTCAGGAAACCGATGTAAAAGCAGAAAAAGGCGCCTATTTTGTTCACAAAACATTCCACCTAGAAGCAGATTCTAGTACAACTTGGTTTATTATAGCAGATGTAAATTACAACCATTCTGCAGTAGTTAAACTGCAAGAAAATATACAAAAGGACAACGTATCAGAATTGATAGCTAAAGATATTAATTCAGGTACAGAAAAACTCATTCAACTGAATGCAGCAGCAGATGGCTTGCAACGTTCGAATGATAACCTAAGAGACATTCGCCATTATTCCAACACCATGTTCAATATTATGCGTGGAGGTATTTTCGATAAGAATTACCAAATTGAAAAATGGGATTTCAAAAGATATTTAAGCAAAGCAAATAAGTCACTTTCTATAAAATTTGCTTCTGAAATTGATGCCTTACCAGAATTATTTGACTTAAGTGTCCTTAAAAAATTAGTTGAGAAGCATAATGATGAAGATTTTTCACGTCTTTCATTAGAATATTTACCACTTAAATTTAGTAGAAGACATGGTGACCCAAGTAGACCTTGGAATCAATTTTCAATAAATACGAAAGATGAGAATGGAAATAAAATTTTAGATTATGAAGGCAATTGGCGAGACATATTCCAAAACTGGGAAAGTCTTGCGCATTCTTATCCTGCTTTTATAGAAAGTATGATTTATAAGTTTTTAAATGCATCTACTTTCGATGGTTACAATCCATATAGAGTAACAAAAGATGGATTTGACTGGGAAAGCATTGAGCCAGACGACCCATGGTCTTATATTGGATATTGGGGAGATCACCAAATTATATATTTACTTAAATTTTTAGAGTTTTGTGAAGATTATAATCCCAAAAGTCTAGCTACATTATTTCATAAGTCAGAATTTGTTTACGCAAACGTTCCTTACAGAATAAAAGCTTATCAAGATATTTTAAACGATCCTAAAGATACCATAGAATTTGACCATGATGCGGATGTACAAATTCGAAATATGAGAGCAACAATGGGAGCGGATGGAGCCTTACTTCAAGATAGTAAAGGAGAAATTATTCACGTTAACTTTATTGAAAAAATACTAGCAACAAGTCTAGCAAAACTCTCCAACCTTATTCCAGAAGCAGGAATTTGGATGAACACCCAACGCCCAGAATGGAACGATGCAAACAATGCTTTGGTAGGTAACGGAGTTTCTATGGTTACCTTAGCCTACTTGCGTAGATTCTTAGCTTTTTTTGAAGAAATTTTCAATGATATAGATGATACTGAACAATACGAAGTGTCTTCAGAATTAGCAAGCATGTTCTCTAAGATGAATGAAACATTTAATCATTTTAAAGATTTGACTAAAGGTAAATTTAGCGATGCACAACGTAAGGAAGTGCTTGACCAATTAGGTGAAGCGGCAAGCGCATTTAGAACAGAGGTATACAATTCAGGATTTTCTGGAGCGAAGACTGCGCTTTCAGCAAAACAAATAACTGAATTTATCCATACCAGCTTAGCCTATTTGGAGCATGCCATAAGAGCAAACCAACGCGAGGATAACTTGTATCATGCGTACAACTTAATGACGGTAAAACAAGATCAAGTAAGTATTGATTATCTAGATGAAATGCTAGAGGGGCAAGTAGCTGTTCTTAGTTCAGGTTACTTAAATGCAGATCAGTCACTAAAGTTATTAGATGCTTTGAAAAAAAGTGCTTTGTTTAGACCAGACCAATATAGTTATTTGTTATATCCTAACAAAAAACTGAAAGGCTTCTTAGACCGCAATCAGATACCGGAAGAAGCTGTAAAATCTTCTCAACTTCTTCAAGATTTAGTAAAAGACGGTCACAAAGGAATTATAGAAAAGGATGTTGAGGACAACTACCATTTCAATGGGCATTTTAATAATGCCAAAAAGTTAAAAGAAGCTTTGCTTTCTCTTGAAAATCAAGCCTATGCAAAATTAGCAAAAAAAGAACTCAAGGTTATTCTTCAAGCCTATGAAGAAGTATTCAACCATAAATCATTTACAGGACGTTCAGGTACATTTTACGGCTATGAAGGTTTAGGGTCAATTTATTGGCACATGGTATCTAAGCTTCAGCTTTCTGTTTTAGAAACTTGTTTACAAGCCATTCATGCCAACGAATCTCCAGAAGTAATAGGTAGATTATTAGAGCATTATTATGAAATTAATGAAGGTATAGGTGTACACAAGTCACCTAAACTTTACGGAGCATTTTCAACAGATCCGTATTCACATACTCCTTACGGTAAAGGGGCTCAACAACCAGGAATGACTGGGCAAGTAAAAGAAGACATATTAAGTAGGTTTGGAGAGTTAGGGGCAAGTATTAAGGCTGGAAAGCTTCAATTTAAACCACATTTACTCAGAAAAACTGAATTTTTAGATGAACAGCATATTTTTAGATTTGTAGATGTTGCCAACCAAAAGCACGAGCTTCAATTAAAAGAAAAGTCCTTAGGGTTCACATTTTGTCAAGTACCTGTAATATATTTTATTTCAGATGAAAATAGAATAGAAATCAACTTGGGTAACAACAAAGTGGAACATATTGATGGTTTGGAATTATCAGAAGAATTGAGTAAATCAATTTTCAACAGAAAAGGAGAAGTAAAAAGTATAATTGTATTTGTAAAGAGTTCAATTTTGAAATAAAAAAAATGCTATCATGAATAAAATTATCCCTATAACATTATTTTTTGTTATCGTTTTGATGATATCATGTGGAAAACAAAAAGAGCAAAAAGCAATGAAAGAGCAAGTGAGTGTTGAAAATCTATCAGCAAAAGATATTCTTGGGAATCCTAATTATCAGGCTATTTCCTATGGTGGATACAGACACAAAACAAGAGATAAACAACCTAGTATAGCAGAACTCAAGCAAGATTTGAAAATCATGTATGCTATGGGTATTCGTATTTTGAGGACTTATAATGTTAGGCTTCCACACGCTGCCAACATTCTCAAGGCCATAAAAGAATTGAAAGAAGAAGACTCAAGTTTTGAAATGTATGTGATGCTTGGTGCTTGGATAGACTGTAAAAATGCGTGGACGGAACACCCTGTTAATCATAATGAAGAAAGTGAACATAACGCTGAGGAAATTCAAACCGCAGTGGATTTAGCCAATATGTACCCAGACATTGTTAAGGTTCTTGCGGTAGGAAATGAAGCAATGGTAAAATGGGCTGCATCTTATTTCGTACAACCCAATGTTATTTTAAAATGGGTAAATCACTTACAAAACCTTAAAAAAGAAGGGGAACTGAATTCAGATTTATGGGTTACCTGTTCAGATAATTTTGCTTCTTGGGGCGGAGGTGATTCCATTTATCATGTCCCTGATTTGGAAAAATTGTACCACGCCGTGGATTATGTTTCAATACATACTTACCCAATGCATGATACGCACTATAATCCTGTTTTTTGGGGAATCCTTCCTAAAGAAAAAAAGTTGAAAAACACAAAAATATTGGACAGTGTAATGAAGCGTTCCTTAAATTATGCTGTTTCTCAATATGATAGCGTAGTGAGTTATATGCATAGCATTGGAGTTAAAAAACCCGTGCACATAGGAGAAACAGGTTGGGCAACATTCTCTAATGGTCACTATGGCACCGATGGTTCAAAAGCTACAGACGAATACAAACAATCATTATACTACCACAAAATGAGAACTTGGTCTGATCAAAACAAAGTTACCTGCTTTTATTTTGAAGCCTTTGACGAAGTATGGAAAGACGAACACAACAAATATGGTTCAGAAAATTATTTTGGTTTATTTACCGTAGATGGCAAAGCAAAATATGCGTTATGGGACAAAGTAGATGCAAATGTATTTGAAGGATTAAAACGGGATAATAAAATAATATCAAGAACCTATAATGGAGAGCTTTCTGATTTGCTTTTAGATGTGGAAATGCCTCCAGTTAAAAAAGACATTATGCTAAATCATTAATTATGGACTTTACAAAACTCAAGAAACAACCGAAACCAATTTTATTAGGATTATTTATGCTAGTTATTATGATATCTTGTACGGAAGAAAAAAAACAAGAAGTTTCCATTAAAGAGGAGTTCAAAGTATATGAAACCTCAAGGTCTGGAAATCAATTAACACCTGTAACAACAGTTTTAGAAACAGATACAGTTTCTGAAATTAAACTCAATCCTTCTAAAACATACCAAGTTTATACTGGGTTTGGAGGCGCATTTACAGAATCTTCAGCTTACTTGCTAAATCGCCTTAGTGAAGAAAACAGAAAAAAAATTATAGATGCTTATTTTGGTCCTGATGGGGCTAGATATTCATTAACTAGAACACATATGAATTCCTGTGATTTCTCCCTTAGCCAATATTCTTACGCTCCTGTGGAAGAGGATATGGAGTTAGAAAACTTTAGTGTAGATGAAGACAAAGCAGATTTAATTCCTATGATCAAAGATGCCATGGCAGCTTCTGAAGACGGATTTAAGATCTTCGCTTCACCATGGACAGCTCCACCCTGGATGAAAACCAACAACGAATGGGTAGGAGGTGAACTAGACAAAAAATATTACGATACTTGGGCTTTGTTTTTTTCAAAATATGTAGATGCATACAAAGCAGAAGGCATAGATATTTGGGGGTTTACTGTAGAAAATGAACCCCACGGAAATGGCAATAATTGGGAAAGTATGCACTATACTCCTCAACAAATGACAGATTTTGTAAGCAACCACCTTGGCCCAAAACTTGAAGCAGACGGTAAAGGAGATCTAGTTATTTTAGGTTATGACCAAAACAGAGGCGGTCTGAAAGAGTGGGTTGATGAAATGTATAAAGATGAAAAAACAGCTAAGTATTTTGATGGTACAGCTGTACATTGGTATGAAAGCACCTATGAAGTTTTCCCAGATGAATTACAATATGCACACAACAAAGCGCCAGACAAATACTTGTTAGAAACTGAAGCTTGTGTAGATTCTGAAATACCAAAATGGAAAGATGATGATTGGTATTGGCAAAAAGAAGCTACCGACTGGGGTTGGGACTGGGCGTCTGAAGAAGACAAACACCTTCACCCTAAATACAGACCTGTTTACAGATATGCAAGAGACATTATTGGTTGCATGAACAACTGGGTAGATGGTTGGGTAGACTGGAATATGGTATTAGATACAAAAGGAGGACCAAATTGGTTTGAAAACTGGTGTGTTGCTCCTGTAATTGTAGATCCAGACAAAGATGAGGTATACTTTACGCCATTGTTTTATACGATGGCACATTTTAGCAGGTTTGTAAGGCCAGGAGCTAAACGTATAGATTTTGAATCTTCAGATGAAAGTCTACAAGTTACTGCTGCACAAAATCCAGATGGTACTATTGCAGTAATTGTATTTAATCCTACCATGGAGCAAAAAACCTTCAATCTTTCTTTAACTGAACAAACTCAAATGATTAATATTAGTCCACAAGCCCTTCAAACTATAATTTTAAACTAAAACAAATCTAATGTCTAAAGTAAAAACGCTACAAAAAGATAAAGTACCTATCGGGCAAAAAGCTGCATTTGGAGCTGGCCATTTTGTGCTCAATATGCTACCAGGGGTTCTAGGAGTATATCTGCAAGTTTTTATTTTAACTGCTTTTGGTATGGATCCTATCTGGGCAGGATTGTTAGGAGGTTTACCTAGAATTTTTGATGCACTTACTGACCCAGTGATGGGTTTTATTTCAGACAACACAAAGTCAACTTATGGAAGGCGTAGGCCATATATTTTTGTAGGTGCTATTATAAGTGGAATCTTATTCATCTTGATGTGGCAGATAGACGAAAACGCATCAGAAACATTTAATTTTTGGTATGTGATGATTCTGCAGATTTTATTCCTTGTTGGGAATACTATGTTTGCAACTCCATTAGTGGGCTTAGGTTATGAAATGACTTCTGATTATAATGAAAGAACAAGGCTCATGAGCTTAGCGAACTCCATGGGACAAGTTGCTTGGATGATTGTGCCTTGGCTTTATGTTATTATACCAGATGTCAACACTTTTGATAATCCAGCTCAAGGAGTGAGGACTATGGCAGTTATTGTTGGAGTGGTATGTATATTATTTGGTGTTTTACCTGCTTTATTTTGTAAAGGTATTGATGCATCAAATATGGAAAACAGACAAAAAATCAGCTTCAATACCCTGGCTTCAAACTTAACAGAGCTGTTTAGGGGCATTGTACAAGTTTCCAAAAATAAACCATTTATGAAACTATGTGGAGCAACCTTTCTGGTGTTCAATGGGTTTCAATTAGTTGCTGCTTTTTCTGTATTTATCATTGTTTTTTATATGTATGAAGGAAGTTGGGCCCTTGCAGGAACATGGCCAGCTTGGTTCAACACGCTAAATGCAGTAATTACAGCATTTATAGTTATACCTATTATTTCTAAAATGGCTACTAAAATTGGAAAAAGAAATGCTTTTTTGGTTTCTACTTTTTTATCTATAATAGGTTATATTTTAAAGTGGTGGGGTTTTGATGTAACTCTTAATGAACGTTTCAATCAAACAAGTTTAGCAGGGACTTTGAATAATGGTGTTGGTTCTGTATTTAATTTTCTTAATCCTTATTTAGAAAGTGTTGGAATGTCTTGGTTTAGTATAGATGTAGGGGATGGAGTGCCATGGCTTATTTTCTTACCCATTCCTTTTTTTGCTTTTGGTATGGGAGGATTGTTTACGCTAATGATGTCCATGACAGCAGATGTTTGTGACTTAGATGAATTGGAAAATGGCGCACCTAGAAAAGAAGGTACTTTTGGAGCTATTTATTGGTGGATGGTAAAAGTTGGTCAAGCTTTAGCCATTATATTAAGTGGTGTTATTCTCAAAATTGTTGGTTTTGATCAAGATATCGCTGACCAAGCCACTGAAACAATGACAAAATTACGATTAGCTGACATTATTGTGCCAGCTTCTACTGCTGCAATAGCTTTTTTAATAATGTGGAAGTATGACCTTGACGAAAAACGTGTTAGAGAAATAGGACTTGAACTAAATAAGAGAAAAATTTCACCTCAAAAGTCCAGTTCTTTCTATTATCAAACAAATAAATTATCATCAATATCTTCACAAAATATATTAATTAATAAAAAATATGACCTTGATTTCTCAAATAAAAGTGAAGACGACATCAAGAAACTTTTTGCTTCCACTTTAGAGAATGGTATGCACGGTTTATGTTTTAGTCCCTACATGGAAGGTCAAGATATAAATGATTTACTTTCTGAGGAACAAATTCTAAGACGAATAGATATTATTAAACCTTATACCAAATGGGTTCGATCATTTTCTTGTACCAACGGAAATGAAATGACACCAAGAGTTGCAAAAAGCAGAGGCTTATTCTGCATGGCAGGAGCGTGGTTAAGTGATAATAAGGACCAAAATGCAATAGAAATTGAAAACCTAATTAGATTAGGTAAAAAAGGACTTATTACTATCGCAGTTGTGGGTAATGAAGCTTTACTCAGAGAAGAACTTACTTTAGAAGAAATTATTGGATACATCAAACAAGTTAAAAAGGCTCTACCCGATATTCCAGTTGGTTATGTCGATGCCTATTATTTATTCAATGAAAATCAATCGTTAATTGATGCTTGTGATGTAATATTAATCAATTGTTATCCGTTTTGGGAAGGTGCTGATATAGATATATCTACAGCTTATTTACGTAGAATGCATTCCTTAATTGAAGAAAAAGCAAATGGGAAACCTGTTATAATAGCAGAAACAGGTTGGCCAAGTCAAGGTCAAAATACCGAACAGGCACAACCCTCCAAGTTAAATGCGATGAAATACTTCATCAATGTTATGAGCTGGGCACAGCAAGAAGATATTAAATTATTTTATTTCTCATCTTTCGATGAATCTTGGAAAACACGCCATGAAGGAGACGTTGGACAACGATGGGGAATTTGGGATAAATACGAAAATCAAAAATATAAATAAAGCATGTCATACAGAAAAGAATTACAAATTACGCAAGAATACAAAGAGTTCTTAGCCTCTTTAGATGAATATAAACATACTAAAGATTTATCAGAAGAGGATTTAGTTGCCCTTTTTCATAAAATAGTAAAAGGCGGAATGCACGGTCTTTGCTTTAGTATGTATGAAGATGGTCAAGAACCTGGAGACCATATTACGGAAGAGCAAGTACTTCGCAGAATGAAAATTTTACAGCCACACGTAAAATGGGTTCGCTCTTTTTCGTGTATTGAAGGAAACGAATTTGTTCCTAAAGTAGCTAAAGATTTGGGGATTAAAACTTTAGTTGGAGCCTGGATTAGTGATGACAAAGAAAAAAACCGTGAGGAACTTGATGCACTAATAGACTTAGCTAACAAAGGGCTAGTAGATATAGCAGCAGTTGGCAACGAGGTTTTATACAGAAATGATATTCCTCTAGAAGAATTAAAAGAACATATTGCAGAAGTAAGAAGATCTATTCCAGCTCATATCCCTGTAAGTTATGTAGACGCTTATTATGAATTTAGCGTACACCCAGATTTAACAGAAATGTGTGATGTACTTCTTACCAATTGCTATCCATTTTGGGAAAGCTGTCATGTAGATTATTCATTGCACCACATGCAGCAGATGTATGGTCAGGTGTTGAGTGTTGCAAAAGGGAAAAAAGTTATCATTACAGAAACAGGATGGCCAAGTAAAGGCGAAAACCTTGGAGCAGCACAACCATCAGATCACGGTTTTTTGAAATACTTTATCAATACACAACTCTGGTGTCAAAAAGCTGGCATTGAGTGTTTTTACTTTTCATCTTTCGATGAATCCTGGAAAGTTGGAGACGAAGGAGTGGTCGGTGCGTACTGGGGATTGTGGGATAAACACGAAAAACTGAAATATTAACAAAATCCACCTTTATGTTGTGGTGGTGTATAGGTTATTTTAACACTATAACGATTGATTATTGCTATCTTAGCAATCTAAATTAAACTAAATTTTTAAAACTTAAATTTTAATATTATGAGACAAATTACATTTTTTTTATTCATGTTGCTAACAGTGACATTTTCATTCGGACAGACTTTACCTGTAGATTTTGAAAGTGCAGAAGATGATGCATTTGAAGCTTTTAATGGAGCAACAGCAGCAGTAGTAACCGACCCTACAGATGCAAGTAATACTGTTTTAGAATTAGTTAGTAACGGAGACGGTTTTGATGGTGCTACATTAACAATGGCAACTTACGT
>Ga0307930_1000074_pt1 | contig 67187 bp, 62 predicted proteins | sample OrgLakmetageno46_FD_203161 | JGI IMG/M metagenome (GOLD analysis project Ga0307930, IMG submission 203161) | Saline water microbial communities from Organic Lake, Antarctica - #46 | ecosystem: Environmental > Aquatic > Non-marine Saline and Alkaline > Saline | place: Antarctica: Organic Lake...
TCTAGTTTTTTGGGTGTTACATTCGAAAATGTATCGTTAATTTACTATGTTCTCGTCTTCTATCTGATCCTGTTATGTAATTATCAAAGAATAATGTCTTTAAGTCGCATCCACACTCTAGCATGGTGGGTGTACCAGGACTTGAACCTGGGACCCCGTCCTTATCAGGGACGTACTCTAACCAGCTGAGCTATACACCCAGACTTAAAGATATTTAGTTTTTTTTTATAAATGTATAAAGAAAATAGAGAGAGAAAGAACCAAAATATTTAATAGCATTGACCTGGAATATTCATTCCTTAAAAAGGAGGTGATCCAGCCGCAGGTTCCCCTACGGCTACCTTGTTACGACTTCACCCCAGTCATCGCTCCCACCGTAGACGCTCTCTCCCGAAGGTTAAAGTCACGTCTTAAGATGAAAACAACTCCCATGGTGTGACGGGCGGTGTGTACAAGGCCCGGGAACGTATTCACCGTGGCGTGCTGATCCACGATTACTAGCGATTCCAACTTCATGGAGTCGAGTTGCAGACTCCAATCCGGACTGAGATTGGCTTTTTGAGATTTGCTAACATTCACATGATCGCTTCCCTCTGTACCAACCATTGTATTACGTGTGTAGCCCAAGGCATAAGGGCCATGAGGACTTGACGTCATCCCCACCTTCCTCCCGGTTAACCCGGGCAGTCTCTCTAGAGTGCCCAACTTAATGCTGGCAACTAAAGATAGGGGTTGCGCTCGTTGCGAGACTTAACCCAACATTTCACAACACGAGCTGACGACAGCCATGCAGCACCTGTCACTTCATTCCCTTGCGGGCACTCCCAAAATTACTCGGGATTCGAAGGATTTCAAGCCTTGGTAAGGTTCTGCGCGTTGCTTCGAATTAAACCACATAATCCACCGCTTGTGCGGGCCCCCGTCAATTCCTTTGAGTTTTAGTCTTGCGACCGTACTTCCCAGGCGGAGTACTTAATGCGTTAGCTGCGCCTCCGAAGGAGTCAATACCCCCGAAAGCTAGTACTCATCGTTTACGGCGTGGACTACCAGGGTATCTAATCCTGTTTGCTCCCCACGCTTTCGCGCCTCAGCGTCAATAATCATCCAGGAAGGCGCCTTCGCCACCGGTGTTCCTTCACATCTCTACGGATTTTACCCCTACACGTGAAATTCCCCTTCCCCCTCTGATATTCTAGACTAACAGTTTCAGACGCAGTTTCGAGGTTGAGCCCCGAGATTTCACATCTGACTTGCTAGTCCGCCTGCGCGCGCTTTACGCCCAATAAATCCGAACAACGCTTGCACCCTCCGTATTACCGCGGCTGCTGGCACGGAGTTAGCCGGTGCTTTCTTCTATAGTACCGTCAAATAAACCGGGTATTAACCGATAAACCGTTCTTCCTATAGGACAGAGCTTTACAACCCGAAGGCATTCCTCACTCACGTGGCATTGCTGCATCAGGGTTTCCCCCATTGTGCAATATTCCCTACTGCTGCCTCCCGTAGGAGTCTGGACCGTGTCTCAGTTCCAGTGTGACTGATCATCCTCTCAGACCAGTTAGACATCGTTGCCTTGGTAGGCCATTACCCCACCAACAAGCTAATGTCACGCAGACCAATCTTCTAGCGAGAGCCGAAGCCCCCTTTCCTTAGTTTTTTCAATGTCACTAAGCTTATGCGGTATTAGCACCGTTTTCACGATGTTGTCCCCCACTAAAAGGCATATCATCTACGCGTTACTCACCCGTGCGCCACTGTACTCACCCCGAAGGACTTTCTCGTTCGACTTGCATGTATTAGGCATGCCACCAGCGTTCGTTCTGAGCCAGGATCAAACTCTCCAAGTATAAAACTTAAATTATTTAAAAATTAACTCATGTTCGTTATCTAGTGCTTGATTATAACTCACCATAACAGTGGTTACCGACAGCATAAAAACCGAAGTCTTTATATCAATTCATCTGTCTAGAACTATTAATTTGGTTCTTTCTCGTCTATTTTCGAATCCCGAAGGATTCAAAACTTATTCATATATTCGAATTTCAAAGATCATTTTTTTCAAGATTGTCTTTCTAACACTTTAGTATTTTTAAGGCAACACTTATTTCCGCTTTCTAAAGTTTTTTTTGAGAAATGGTGGAGATGACAGGAGTCGAACCTGCGACCCTCTGAATGCAAATCAGATGCTCTCCCAACTGAGCTACACCCCCATTTACTTCTCAAATCTTTTTGATTGCGGAGCACTAATGTATTTAAGTTCCTTTTAGCTGTCAATACTATTTTTTAAGAAAAAAAACTTTTTTTGATTTTATTTTCAACTACACTTAAAGGTAATTTGTTTCCATGAATTAAACTGAGCGAAACTTACTAACTTTAATCATTAAGAAGGATATCAAATGAAGGCTCTATTACTATCAACACTACTATTACTGACTTTTAGCTGTGATGACAAAAGTCCAACTGCATCTTCTAGTACTAAAGCCAAAGAATCTTCGTCTACTTCTAAAGCAAGAATTAAGACCGTTCACGGTGATATAGTTTTTTACTTTTATAAAAAAGACGCTCCGAATACTACTGCTAGAATTAAGGAGCTAATTTCAAGCGGCTTTTATAATGGATTAACTTTCCATAGGGTTATCCCAGGATTTGTTGTTCAAGGTGGTGATCCAAAAGGTAATGGAACGGGCGGAAGCGGTAAAAATATAGTTGCGGAATTCAATAAAAACAAGCATGTTCCAGGTACTGTTGCAATGGCCAGATCAAGTGATCCAAACTCCGCAGATTCTCAGTTTTACATTTCTCTTGGAACCCATCCCCACTTAGATGATAAATATACGGTTTTTGGATTCGTTGGTGAGGGTTTGGATGTTGCTAGTAAAATCCAAAAAAGCGACAAGATGATTAGCGTAACATTAGAGTAGTTTCAAATTTGTTTTATCCAAATAAAAACTTTATTCGTACCTTTTGGGCCACCAAAAACGGTTTTGCTTTCCAAAATTCGAGATTCTTTGACTGAAGTGACATGAGATAAAAACTCTTTAATAAACTTTCTTGGTACATGAAGATTAAAATAGATACCTCCGGGAATACTCGTTCCCGGCTTAACATTATCAACCTGTTTAATATCGTATTTTTCTAAAAGCTCTACTAATTCATTTTTAGTTATTTGTGGGCTGTCAGAGGTCATCATGACTCTGTAAGCCTTTCTCCCACCGTAGCGTGAGTTTCTATAACCGTTTTTACGATTTTCTTCATATGCAGATTGCTCAAGGTCTGCAGATGTGAAGTCTTTAGGAATAGAGTTCACGGAAGTTAAAACGACATCCGACTCTACATCAAATCGTGCCGTTTCTTCGTTATCTTCAAATACTTCTTTAGACTCCAGTTTCTCCAACTCTTCTAACTCTCTATAACTCAGCTTAATATTCTCAGCATCTAAAGGGTCTTGTGCTTGATAATTTATTCCTTTATCAAGCCAGAAAAAATTAGGCTCAAACAAAGTAATCTCTTTAACTAATTTCTTTTCATACCATTCATTACCGAACTTGACGGCAGCAATAAAAATCCCTCCAATTAAAAATAAAACAACTAAGTCTTGTAAGAATTTAACTTGTTTTTTCATTGAGGTTTTCTTTTTAACTCTTTCAATATCAACTTCTAGCTCAGAATTCTTCATTGAAATCTTCTCGTTCAACACCCCCCAGTCTTTATAAAGAGTAACTTCAAGGTTTCTGAGAATTTCGTCTTCTGATGAACCACTTTGAACTAACTCTAAGTCTAACTCTTTAGAAAGATCAGAAAATTTATAATGAATTTTCTTACTCGTAACATGAGACAGTTGAAAGTAATCACTCAACTGTTCATCTAAATGAGCATGTCTTTCAACAAAAAAGTCTCTCAGAACTACAGATACTTCTCTCAAGGATATTTTTGACCCTTGGCTTATTTCAAGGATTGTTAATTCTCTTTTAGAGAAAAGGTAACAAATAAGTTTATTCTTCAACCAACTAAACCATGAGATTAAGGGACCAGACTTTGACATCATCATAGATTTTTCTAACTTATCAAATTGATCAGCGACAGATATATCGCTTGGAAATAATCCTCTCCAAAAAGAATTAAAATCATCAATATACCTTCCTTCCCAAGAAATACTATTGAGGTTCAATTCTAACCAAATTTGGAATTCATTTTGTTCAATTTCTGTAAGGAGCAAGTTTTCTTTCATTCAACAGCTTTCAACAAGATTGATATTCCTTGTCCGCCACCTATACAAGCTGAAGCCACGCCATAACTTTTCTTGGTTTCTTTGAGTTGTCTGGCTAGAGTTGTCGTAATTCTTGTACCCGTTGCAGCAAGCGGGTGTCCTATTGCAACAGCCCCTCCCCAAATATTTAATTTATCATCGGCAATTTCTAAGTCTTTTTTACAAGCAATTACCTGAGCAGCAAATGCTTCATTAATTTCAAAGAGATCAATGTCGGAAAGTGACATATTATTTTTTTCTAATAATTTTTTAATTGCTGGAACTGGACCAATTCCCATTATGGTTGGATCAACACCTACAACATGGCCGTCGATAATTTCAGCTAGTGGACTAAGCCCATTCTTTTTAACAAAGTCTTCTGAAGCTACTATAACGCAACTTGCACCGTCGACAATACCAGAAGCTGTCGCGGGTGTAACTGTTCCATCTTTTTCAAAACTTGGATTTAGTTTTTGCATCTCCTCAAGAGTCGCTCCATCCCTCACGTGCTCATCTTCTGTGCAATTAATTCTTCCCTCGACTATCGGAGCAATCTCTCCTGCTAGGTATTTTCTTGCAGCAATAGCTTTCTGATGAGATTTCAGAGAATATAAATCTACGTCTTCTCTCGAGATGCTGTGACTTTTCGCAAGATTCTCTGCAGTGATTCCCATAGGTGTATTGGTAAATTTATCTGTTAGTGTGTCTAGCAACATATCAACAGTCTCAAGCGATCCATAGCGTGTACCAAAACGACTTCCATAAACTAAATGTGGCATCATCGACATATTTTCTGCGCCGGCTGCTAAAACACATTCTGACTCTTCGAGTTTAATCTGCCTGACAGCATCTAAGATAACTTGTATACCTGATCCACAAAGACGGTTAACAACATAACCTGGAGTCTCCTCTGGCATACCAAGTTTTAAGGCAAGATGGCGACCTGCATACATAGTATCTGTTGTTGATGGCGCGACATTACCAAATATAACATGGTCAATTTTACCAGGTTCAAGGCCTAATTCTTCTAAAAGTGCTTTTGAAGCATGAACTGCGAGGTCCACCGGAGTTATTTTTTTAAGACTTCCACCAAATTTACCAAAGGGAGTTCTCTTTCCACCTAATAAAAACACACGTTTACCACTATTTAAACTCTTTGCTGACATTTTTGCCTCCTTGAACCAGTTAATCAATTCCAAGTATTATAGTTAATAATGTCTTTAAAGACAGTAGAAATCAAGGAAGTAGAAATGGACGCGATGAAAGAACAAATACATGTTAGACGACAAGAAGCGCTAGAGAATCGTCATCTGTATGAAGTCAGAAAAGCAAAAAGAGGACATGCTGGTGAACTTGAAAAACTCAAAGATAATAATAAAGATACTGAGGTTAAAATCAGTAAAGACTATAGAAATGAAGAACTAGCTGAAAAGAATAAACTCGAAGCGAAGCTTATTCAAGTACGTCGAAAAAATGATGAGACTATAAAAAGAGAAGAAGCTCGATATGGATCAATCATAAATGAAATGAAAGCAAACCACGAAGCAAAAGTAGACGAAATTAAGATTTCTCAAGAAAGTGAAATAGAAAAAGTCCAGGATGATCATCAAAATCATCTCGAAACTGCACGACAAAAATATGAAGCTGAACTCAATAAGCTAGAAGCTTAAAGGACTGAAGGATGAGCAACACGAACGAAGGTGGAATCTTTATTAATGGTAAGAAGCAAATTATAGATATGCTTCAATTTATGAATGAAGATGAAAGAAAAAAATTATTAGGAAATATTAAGAATCGTAATGCGCCTATGGCCAGAGAACTATCTGAGCAGAGTCTGTCTTTTAGAGACTTATTTCAACTTGATGACTCTGTTACGAGAAGAATCCTTCAACACATCAATCCTACAATTATAGGTTTAGCGCTATATCTTTCATCAACAAAGGTACAAAGAAAAACGTTAAATTTGATGGAAAGAGCTGATGCTGAAGAAGCATTTAAGGTTATGAATCAAAACCTTAGTCATAAAAAAATAGAATGTAAGAAAGCTCAAGATAAGATACTAGCTACTGCAATTCAACTCAGTCGTAGAAATATGATTCAGTTATAGTTTGCCTTTAAAAAGGACTTCTTCTTCTTGGGAGAAGTCTAAGTTTTTTAATAGCGCATCATCTTTTATCCCATGTTCAGCAATTACTTCGGTAGTGTGTTGAATTTTTTCACTTAAGTTATCTAGTATCATTCTCACCCAAGGGCTTTGAGAGTTTAAGTACTTAAAAACATCATTTTTTTCTACTCTTATCAAACTACAATTACTCAATGCTACAGCCGAGTAGAAATACTTATTAGAATCGCTCAGAACACAATCTTCACCAACAATATCCCCCTCCGTGGCAGTAAAGACGGGAGAGAGTCTCTTATCATTCCACTTCAAGCATCTGACACTTCCAGACTTAATAATATAAAAAGCTTCAGGAATATCACCTTCTTTAAAAATAACTGAGTCTTTTATAAACTCACAAGATTCATCAGAATTATCTAACAAGATGTCCATTATCAATCTCCTCTATTTGAATTGTACCGTACCTCAGGCCATATGTTGAAATTTCAACCGTTTCTACACCGAGTATTTTAAAGATTTCAGTTGCCACTCTCAGCCCACCTTTAATTGAATTTGACCTTTTACCTAAAAATGGAAATTCCTCTAAATACTGTTCTATGGAATAATCTTTATGCTTTTCCACAAGACTAAAGATATCTTTTGTTGAAATCTCCAGACCATGAATTTCTTTTTCTTGAAATTCTCGATGACCTAAATACATATTTGCAACGGAAGTCATTGTTCCCGCAACACAGAATAGTTTAGTACAGTGAACTTTTGCTAAGTTTTCTGCATAGTCAGTCAAAACATGAGCGAGTTTATCCTCTAAAACTTCATCTTCATCCCAGTTCGTTATTCTGACAGCACCAAACGGAATACTAAAGTCGTGAAGTATCTCATTTTTTTCATGATCAAATTTTATAATTTCTGTAGAGGCTCCACCAATATCCATAATATGAATCGGATTTTCTTTAAAGCTTGTGTCAAAACAGATACCGGTTGTTGAAAAGTGAGCTTCTGCTTCAGGACTAATAATCTTGACATCAATCTCAGTATTTTTTTTGACTTCATTAAAAAACTCTGTTGAGTTACCAGCAACCCTAGCAGCTTCTGTAGCTGTAGCAATTATTTCCTTAGGATCAAGACCCACCAACTTAGAGATTTCAGCATACTTTATCAAAGTTTCCATAGAGACTTCCATGCTCTCGTCGTGAAACATACCTGTTTTATCTAAGTCTTTACCAAGAGCTGTTACTGTAGACTCATTGGCAAGTTCCTTAAAGTTATCATTATCAAACTCTCCAATTAAAAGAAGAATACTATTTGATCCTATATCAATCGAACCTTTAATTTTCATAAAATAGTTCCCTTATTGAATCTGTGAAGGGTTTGGATAGACAACCTTTTTCACAAATAATTTTAGTGATCGTTTCACCACTTGTTATATCAAAACTTGGATTTAGTGCTCTAGTGTGATCTGGAGATATTTTTATATTTTTAATTTTAGTGATTTCTTCCTCAGATCTAAGTTCTATCTCAATTTCAGCTCCAGTTTCCATTTTTGGATCGAATGAGCTCAAAGGTGCAACCACATAAAAAGGAACTTTATAGTATGAGGCGACAATCGAGAGACTTGAAGTCCCTATTTTATTTGCAGTATCCCCATTCAGGACAATTCTATCTGCTCCCACGAATATTGCATCAACTAGTTTCTCTCGCATAAGATAGCTTGAGCTTCCCTCAACAACTACTTTAAATGGGATTCCAAGTTTTTGTAGTTCAAAAGCTGTCAATCTACTTCCTTGTAGGTATGGTCTCGTTTCATCTACCCAAACATTTTCAATTCTATTTTGAGCTCCGAGCAATTGAATGACACCTAAAGCCGTACCAATTGTCCCACAAGCTAAAAAGCCTGTATTACAATGTGTTAAAATATTTAATTTTTTTTCTGGATATAACCTATCTAGCTCAGCAATAGCTGCATTTGCCATAAGTGTATTTTTTTCTTCTAAAAGCTTTATTTGAATAAATCCAAACTCGATAATACTTTCATGAGGATTTGTAACATTACTACTTTTTATGAGTTCGAATACATTATCAACTTCAAATGCTAAATTAACCGCTGTAGGTCTCGATGACTTAAGATATAAGCATGCTTGTTCAAATTTTTCCAAATCAAAATTATTATTTTGACACCAAAGAGCAAGTGAAAAGATTCCTGCAAATCCAATACATGGAGCACCTCTTACAATCATTTGCTCAATAGCTTTAAACCCATCTTCAAGAGTATTACATTCAATATAAGTCTCTTCATGAGGAAGAAGTCTTTGATCAAGTAAAATAAGTTTTCCATCTTTAAACTGAATTGGTTTTACTGGGATCATTTAACTACCTCAAGTGGTGCAAATTTTACTAGAAACTTCTTTCGCGTTCCCTCGGGAAAAAGTATTACAATTTTCTCATCTTGGCCAAGTCCTTCACACTCGAGAACCTTGCCGACTCCGTAGAGTTTATGCTTAACAGTTGATCCAACTTCATACTTTCTTTTGAGTTTTGGTTTAGAAGCATAACTAACTCCAACTTCTTCAATAGAAGATCCTGCCTGGGAAAAGTCTTCAAAACTTTTTTCAGGAAGACGGTTCTTTCTTCCCCCTACGTTTAGCCATTTATAATATTCTTCAGGGATTTCATCCAGGAATCTGCTGGGTCCATTAAACTTTATACTTCCCCAGAGCATTCTGCTTTGAGCAAAAAGAATATAGAGCTTTTTCATTGCTCTAGTCATTGCGACGTAGAATAGTCGTCTTTCTTCCTCTATAGCTTCATCACCATTTTCTGTGCTCTGAAAAGATGGAAAAACATTTTCTTCAACACCACAAACGAACACGTATGAATATTCAAGACCTTTTGCTCCATGAATAGTCATCATTGAGACTTCACGAACTTGTTCTTCACTAGTTGATGTATCGAGAGTTATCGTTTCTAAAAAATCAAGAAGTGTAGGTTTTTCGACAGTTTCTTCAAATTGTTTTATAGCTGATAAGAGTTCATCGAGGTTTTCAAGACGGGCTTTAGATTCATAACTGTTCTCTGCAACAAGGTTTTCATAGTATCCAGACTCCATTAAAAGTTTTTCGTAACAATTTGATGGCAACTGCTCAGCCTTTTGCAGTTCCTTAACTTCTTGAACTAATGAAACAAAGTTTGATATTCCTGCTTTTACTTTTGCCGTTAATTTTAGGTATTTATATTCATCGGGAGAAAGTACAACTTTTTCAATCATCTCCCATAAGGATAGATCATTTTTAAGTGCTTCATCTTCAATTTTTCTTAAGGTTCTAGTACCTATTCCTCTCACTGGAGTGTTAATGACTCTAGAAAGAGCAAGGGAGTCCTTATCGTTGACAACGACTTTCAAATAAGACAAAAGATCTTTAATCTCTTTTCTTTCATAAAACTTCATTCCAGCAACGACTCTATATGCAATTTTATAAGTTCTTAATGCATCTTCAAGCATTCTGGACTGTGCATTAGTTCTATAAAAAACAGCGATTTCATCACCGTCTACATCGTGCTCTTTTATCAGTTTTTGAATATTTTGAGCTACAAATTCGGCTTCTACTCTATCATCTTTACACTCAACAATACTGATAGAATCTCCAACCTCATTGTCAGTCCACATATCCTTTCCCTTCCTCTGAAGGTTCTTAGATATTACACAAGTGGCTGCGTCGATAATATTTTTTGAAGACCTATAGTTTTGTTCTAACTTTATCAAATTTGCATTTGGGTATACATTTTCAAAATCGAGAATGTTTCTAATATCAGCACCACGCCAAGAATATATAGACTGATCTTCGTCACCGACAACACAGATATTCTTATTAACATGAGCTATCATTGTAACAAGTTTAAATTGGCATCTATTTGTATCTTGGTACTCATCAACTAAGAGATATCTATATCGTTTTTGATACCTTGCGAGCACCTCTGGAAAATTATCAAAGAGGTTTAGTACACCAGTAATGAGGCCACCAAAGTCGACTGCATTATTTCGGTGAAGTTCCGCTTCATAATCTAGAAAATATTGATAAAATTCATCATCTTTATCAATTTCATCCAGAAGGTCATCATCTTTAGCTCCAACATAATGACCGTTATTTTTAACATCATCAATGTAGTATTGAACTTGAGCGGGACTCACTTCCTTGAGATTTATTCCTCTCTTACCAAGAATATTTTTTATAACCGACTTTGATTCAGTCGTATCGTAAATAGTAAAATTTCGGCTCAATCCTAAATACGTTGCTTCAGATCGGAGCATACGTGCACAAAATGAGTGAAACGTCGTAATTTGTAAAGCTCCAAGGTCTATATCGGATTGAGATGAAATTCTTTCTCTCATCTCTTTGGCAGCTTTATTTGAAAAGGTTACTGCAAGTAAGTGATAAGGGCTTACACCCTTTTCTTCAATAATATATTGAATCTTAGTGACAAGTGTTCGTGTTTTTCCAGAACCAGCTCCCGCGAGAATCATTAGCGGTCCCTCAGTACTTAGGACCGCTTTTTGCTGGGATTCATTTAAGTGATCAAGCTGCACTATTCTACAGTTACAGATTTAGCAAGGTTTCTAGGCTTATCAATATCTGTTCCTTTAAGTTTTGCTATATGGTAACTCAAGATTTGAAGAACAACGTTTGTTAATAAAGGAGCTGTATCATCAAGACCCTTTAGTTTAACACCAAAAAAGTAGTCGGCCATGCCTTCTAACTCTTTATTTCCTTCTTCGCCAACGATCATCATAATTCCTCGTCTGGCCTTAACTTCTTCTGCGTTAGATAAAGTTTTGTCATAGAGATCAGGAGTTACAATTGCTATATTAACCATATTTTCATCAATAAGTGAGATTGGTCCGTGCTTCAATTCACCGGCTGCGTATCCTTCTGCATGAACATAGGCTATTTCTTTTAATTTTAATGCACCTTCAAGAGCTACAGGATACTGCATCCCTCTTCCTGTAAAAATAAATCCATTGTGACTATATATTTTTAGTGCGATTTTTCTTATCTCTTCTTCTCGACTTAAAACATTCGAAATTTGTTCAGCTAAAAGTTCGTATTCGTTTTTAGTTGTTTCAAATTCTAGTTTATTTCCCATCGCCTTCGCCATCAAGTTTCCAACTAGAACTTGTTGAGTAAATGCTTTCGTACTCGCGACTCCGATCTCTATTCCTGCATATATCAAAAGGTTTTCTTCACAGTTACGGTAGAGTGTTGATCCTTCAGTATTAACGATTGAATAATTAGTTAATCCCTTTTCTGTACACAGCTCCTGGCAAGCAAGTGTATCTGCTGTTTCTCCAGATTGACTAATGAAGAGACCAAGTTCATCTTTTTTTAAGTTCGGTTTTTTATATCTAAATTCACTAGCATAGTCGGAATGAACACGCATATCAGTGTGTTTTTCAATATAATTTTTTATAATGAGTCCAGCATGTAGGGCCGTTCCACATGCAGCGATATGAGCAAACGGGAACTTTTTTTCTTCGATTCTTTTCAATTGAGCTTTTCCAGAATCAGAGAAGTAGATACTAATAAGTTTTCTTATCAGTTCTGGTTGCTCGTGAATTTCCTTAAGCATAAAGTGTTCGTATTTTCCTTTACTGACTACATCAAGCTTTACTTGTTTTTCTTGAATTTTAAAACGCTTCGATTCAGTCTCATCGAGCTCGTAGAACTTAACTGGCGACTCAACATTTGTATAATCAGATTCACAAAGTACTTCATCTTCAGGAAAGTAAATTTTACTTGCAAAGCCTACAAGAGCATATGGATCACTTGATACATAGACATCAGAGTTTTTAGGGTTTAGTCCACAAACAAGTGGGGCTGATCTTTTAATTGAATAAAGAACATGACTGTCTCGACTCATAATAACAAATGCTGAATTCCCTGTGACTTCTTTAAATGTTTTAATAATTGCAGTCTTTAGTACTTTAGCATCACGTAAGTTGTAAGTTAAAAGATTTAAGAAAACTTCAGAATCAGTTTCAGATAGAAATTCTAAACCTTCTTTTTTTAATCTTTCACGTAAAACATTGGCATTTTCAATAATACCGTTGTGAACTATTGAAATCTCATCATTTCCATGAGGATGTGCATTATCATCGTTAACTTTTCCGTGAGTTGCCCATCTCGTATGACCAATTGCTGTTGTAGATACAGGTTTTATTTCACTGATAGCTTTTTTGAGATTTTCTAATTTTCCCTCTTTTTTAAGGATATTTAACTTACCTTCAAATCGATAACTAATTCCAGCTGAGTCGTAACCACGATATTCAAGCCTTGCAAGCCCCTCTAATACGGGATGAACTGCATCACTTGTTCCGCTATAACCAACTATTCCACACATAACTTTTCCTTTTATTTCTTTTTAGTTTTAATGAATTTCTTTGCCATATTTTCTTTATTTACCTGTCGCTCTCGTGCAATTGCAAAAGCTCCGTCCGGTACATTTTTATTTATTGTTGAGCCACTACCTACATATGCCTCTTTTCCAATTGTAATAGGTGCAACCATTTGAACATCAGAACCAATAAATGATCCGTCTCCGATGATAGTTTTATGTTTATTTGCACCATCGAAGTTGCATGTAATAAAACCACAACCTATATTTACGTTTTCACCTATCTCAGCATCACCAAGATAACTGAGATGACTGATACTAGAGTTTTTAGAAATCTTTGATTTTTTTATCTCTACAAAATTTCCGATCTTAGATGCCTCACCAATATCAGCACCTGGACGAAGCTGACTCATTGGACCAATCTTAGCATTCTTTCTAACAGTTGAATCTGTTATGTAGCTATATGCTTTCAAGTGAACACCATCTTCTATTATAGAGTTTTTAATAAAACACCCAGGCTCGATTATAACATTCTCACCAATTTTTGATTTAGTATCTATGTATACATTTGGATATAAGAAAGTACCTGCTCCTACGTTAATCGTACTAATAAAAGTATGACTTGGATCAACGACCCTTACTCCTGCTAAAAGTATTGCTTTCATATTACGACTTCTAAGTCTAATACCAGCAACAGAGAGTTGATAAAGATCATTTACGCCTAAAAATAATTCTTTATCATCAAACTTTAATGCTTTTACATTGGCACCAATTTTACAAGCATCAGTTAAGTAAAACTCACCAGAGTTATTATCTGTATTAAGTGCTTGAACATTCTTTTTCAAATAAGCAGTATTAAAAATATAAAGCCCTGAGTTTACCTCTGTGACTAATTTTTCTTCCTCAGTAGCGTCTTTTTCTTCAACTATTTTAAAACCTCTATCGCCATGGACTATTCTCCCGTAACCAGTAGGCTTTTGATCAACAAAAGATGCACAAACAGCATCAAAGCCACTATCTATTTCTTGAGTCAAAGACTCAAATACTTCTTTAGTTAAAAGTGGTGTATCAGCGCAAGCAACAATTGTGTATTTAAAATCGTCTGCTCGAGAAAATTGATTGAAATATGTTTGAACGGCATGGCCGGTACCAAGTTGTTCTTCTTGATGAATTAAATTATATTTTAAATTTTGCCAATTGTTCTCCATATGCGTTTCAATTAGCTCTTTTTGATGGCCTGTAATCAATGTTACCTCTCCAAAAGTCGCTGCAGCATCTAGTACGAAATCGATCAATGTGCGCTCCTCAAGGGGTGCTAGAGGCTTAGGTATATCCATTTTGAGTCGAGTACCCTTGCCTGCTGCCAAGATTACTATACTTGTTTTGTCAGTCATTAGAAATCCTTTAAAATCAATTATTTCGTCTCCATATTATCACCTAGATTGAGATAAAAAAAAGAAAAACCTTAAAAAAGCTTAAAGGTTCCGGCGATTTAACCCGAAAAATAAAATAGCAAAAGGATTTGTTAAAAAAGCGTTCAAATATAAGTGGAGGAACAGTTATGGTTACAAATTACGAGGGTGATAGTATTGATTTTAAAGAAACACTCCCTCTCCTGCCGATTAGAGACCTTGTCGTCTATCCGTTCATGATTTTACCTCTATTTGTTGGAAGAGAATCTTCTATCAAAGCAGTTGAAGAATCATTGAATAACACCGATCGATTGATCCTCTTATCTAGTCAAAAAGATATTTCAGCTGAAGCTCCGACTCCATCAGAGATTTTTGAGATGGGTACAGTTGCAATGATTATGAGAATGAGAAAACTTCCTGATGGTAGAATTAAAATTCTAATTCAGGGTTTAGCGAAAGCAAGAATTACTAGCTTTGAAACTTCACAACCTTTCTTTAAAGTTAAGGTCGAAAAAGTTGAAGCCGTTGAGTCGACTCAGACAACAACAACGATCGAAGCACTAATGAGAAGTGTTAGAGAGAATCTTGAACAAGTGATCAACACTGGTAAAGTATTATCTCCAGATATTCTTATGGTTCTAGAAGATATTCAAGACGCTGGTAGATTAGCAGACCTTGTTGCATCTAACTTGAATTTGAAAGTTAAAGAAGCACAGCAAATTTTGGAAACTGCCGATCCAGTTGAAAAACTGAATACTATTAATGAAATTCTAGGAAGAGAATTAGAAATCTTAGCAGTTCAGCACCAAATTAAGTCAAATGCAAAAGAAGAAATATCTAAGACTCAAAAAGAGTATTTTCTTAGAGAACAAATTAAAGCTATTAAAACAGAACTTAATGACGAAGATCAGCCTCAAGATGAGTTTGCAGAATTGAAAACAAAACTTATTGCGAAGCAAATGCCCGAAGAATCTGAAAAAGAAGCTTTGAAGCAATTAGCTCGTCTAGAGAGGATGCATCCTGATTCATCTGAATCTAGTATTTTAAGATCATATATTGAATGGATGATTGATATTCCTTGGAATGAGACTAGTGAAGAGAATACTGATCTTGCATACGCAAAAGCTGTATTAGATAAAGATCACTTTGATCTCGATAAAGTTAAAGAAAGAATTCTTGAACACCTTGCCGTAAGATCGCTTAAAGGCGGAAAAGTAAAAGGTCCAATCCTTTGTTTCTCTGGCCCTCCAGGTGTTGGTAAAACAAGTCTTGGAAAATCAATTGCAAAAGCTACTGGACGTGAGTTCGTAAGAATCAGCCTGGGTGGTGTAAAAGATGAATCTGAAATTCGTGGACATAGAAGAACATACGTTGGAGCTATGCCAGGAAGATTTATTACGGCAATGAAACAAGCAAAGACTAGAAATCCAGTTATCATGTTAGATGAATTAGATAAAATGGGATCAGACTTTAAAGGTGATCCTTCAAGTGCACTACTAGAGGTTCTAGATCCTGAGCAAAATTCAGAATTTAGAGATCACTACCTAAATGTTCCATACGATTTATCGGATGTAATGTTTGTAGCTACCGCTAATATGCTTGAAAATATCCCAGGTCCACTTAGAGACAGAATGGAAATTATAAGTCTCAGTGGATACAGCCAAGAAGAAAAGTTGGCTATTTCAAATAAATATCTTATCCCAAAACAAATGGATGAAAACGGTATTACTCATGACCATGTTGAGTTTCATGAAGAAGGTGTAAAAACAGTAATAAACGGATTTACGCGTGAAGCTGGACTTAGAAACCTCGAGAGACAAATCGGTTCACTATGTAGAAAAGTTGCTAAAAAAATTGCAACTGGCGAAACAGAAAAAACACATGTTAAGCCACAAATGGTTGAAAAACTATTAGGACCAGCCGTTTATTCAAAAGAAGATGGAAAAGAATTTGATGAAATCGGAGTAACGACAGGTCTTGCATGGACTTCCGCTGGTGGAGAGATTCTCTTTATTGAAGCAAGTATGATGAGGGGAAGAGGAATTACTCTTACCGGTCAACTTGGTGATGTAATGAAAGAATCAGCACAAGCTGCAATGGGATATATTAGAAGTAACGCCGAGATGCTTGGAATAAATGAAGATATCTTTGATGAAAAAGAGATCCACATTCACCTTCCAGCTGGTGCAATACCAAAAGATGGGCCTAGTGCAGGAATTACACTTGCAACTGCGATTGTTTCTCTATTAACAAATTCATTTGTTAGTAAAGATATTGCAATGACAGGAGAGATAACACTTACTGGAAAAGTATTACCAGTTGGTGGAGTCAAAGAAAAAGCTCTTGCTGCAATGAGATGTGGAATAAATACAATTATTATTCCATGGAAAAATCAAAAAGACTTAGAGGATATTCCAGAAGAATTTAGAAAGAAAATCAACTTTATTCCAGTTAGGAATTTTAGAGAAGTCTTAGAGGTTGCTTTACTTGACTGGGAACCTCAAAAGAAAAAAGCAAGCACAAACACGACTACCAAAAGCGATCCACAAATCGCTGCCTAGAAATAAAACTGATTTGATCAGACAAACTAATCAATAAAGAGGGATCCGAATGGATCCCTTTTTTATTTTCCCCCTTCCATCTTTTGCGTTACAATATAGTCCTAATGGAGATCTATGCATGGATGCAGATAAAGCTTATAAAATTCTCATTGTTGATGATTCAGACTTCTCTAGAAGTAATATCTCGAAGATGCTTGATTCAAAGAAGTACAACATTATTGGCGAAGCTAGTAACGGATCAGAGGCGATAAATTCTCTAAAAGATAGGCTTCCGGATATTGCGATTATAGATATTGTTATGCCTGGAATGAGTGGCTTTGAACTGGCAAAAAAGATTTCTGAAAACTTCAAAGATGTGATGATTATTATGATTTCATCTCTAGCTCAAGAAAATATAGTCATTGATGCAATAAGCTCCGGAGCTTCTGACTTCCTTCAAAAACCTTTTACTAAAGAGACATTAGTTAATTCAATCGAAAAGTTAATCTCTAATATGGAAGAGGAATAAATGATTGTACAGTCTTGTCCAAACAATGTTGATATTTACGGACAAGCCGTACTAAGAAAGTACGACAACACTGACTCTCCGGTAATAACGACGCCAAATCAAAGTAGAGTTATTTTTCCAATTAATGGAGAGCTTACAGGATTTATTGAATGCACAACTTCTATGAAAGTTAACTTCTCATTATTCGTTGAAAGTATGAATATTCTTCTTGGCCAAATGCTCACTAACCTTGAGTCTGAAAGTGACTTATTAGTAAGGCTAGAGCCACCAATATTATCTGAGAAGGAATTTGAAACTGACCAATATGAAATTTCAACAAATTTGATGTATGAGCTGAATACATTGGCCAAGTCATATGACTGCAAGATTTTATTTTACGCTAATAAACACAAAGCAAAAGAGGTATAGAATGATAGGTATAATTTTTAAGTCTACAATTGCATTCGTTTTAAGTTTTATTGTTCTCTCAATTCCTATCTCGAACAAACCACTTTTTAAACATATCTCCGATTTTACAGGACCTCTGGGTGGTGATATTAAAAAGTCATTTTCTAAAAGTGTCGATAACACCGTTAAGAAAACTAAACAAATGAGTAATAACCTCTTTTCAGGTAGTGATAGTGTTAAAAGTAAACAAAGCTCTATTCTATCAAAGAGAAGAAAGAGAATAAAACAAAATGGAAAAACTAGTGAAGAACTTCATCATTCAGAAAAGACTGCTTTGGATAACGTTATTAATAAGTAGTTCTTGCTTTCAACAAACACCCGATCAGACTATTGACTTCAGCGACCAAAGTGATTTCAATGTGACTCAGTTTAAAAGTGTTCGCGAGGACATAAAGTTAAATGCATCGATTCCAAAGCTTTATTCTAGATACTGCAACTCTTGTCATGGATATAAAGCCGGTGGCTTGGTGGGTCCAAATCTCACTGACAAGTTCTGGATTTATGGGAAGGGTTCAACTCAAGATATATATAAGATTTTGAGATATGGGATTGCAAGTAAAGGCATGCGAGCGTTTGAGAAGACTTTAAGTGACAAGGAACTTATGGCCATGTCACTTTATATAAAGTCTCTTGAAGGTGCTAATCCTCCAGGAGCTAAGAAGCCTGAAGGTGTTGCTTACTAGTTACCTACAACGTCCGTAGAGTCTGATTTAACAGGCTTAGAAGTTTGATTGATAACTTTCCCCTCTCTTTTGTTTGATTCAGCTAGAGCTGGGCATTCTTCACCTTGAGTTTCAAATGCATTTGCTACGCTTGAAATAGATAAAGTTAAAATTGCTGTTAAAAATAATGTTTTCATAATCTCTCCCTATGTTTTTCTTACTATTATATAAGCAAGGCTTGTGCCAAGTTCTATCGACATAAGTAGCTGTATTTGCATTCATAGATTGAGTAGATTTTAGACAGTGTAAAAAAAAAGACCACGCTCGGGGAAACGTGGTCTATTTGGGAAAGGAAGTATACACGGTGATAAATCACCAAGTAACTTTTATTCTTTAGTTGCGCTTGATGTTTTTGTTTCAGTAGTAGTTGAAGATTCAGCTACAACTTTTGATTCTCTTTTGTTTGACTCAGCAAGAGCTGGACATTCAACTCCACTTGTTTCAAAGGCACTTGCCACTGATGAAAATGTTAATGCTAAAATTGCTGTTAAAAATAGTGATTTCATAATCTCTCTCCTGTTGTTTCTCTTACACTTATACATGCGAGAACCGTGCCAAAAATTCATACTCTTAAGTTACTGATAGTTCGATATAGTAGTGTTCAAATTCTAGTCAGTGTTTAATCTTTAATCAATTTTTTTGATAAATTTTCAGTTGTAAACTCGTGACATACAGAGGCCCTCAAGACATGCCAGATGACGTATATAGAGGGTGTGGTGGTAAGAATGCGAAAAACAGTTTCAACTCTTTAATTGAAGGCTTTTAGAGCAGGATAAGGTGACTTGTTACAACAAGGATTAGTATTAAGATAGATAGTTGAGATAATATTGGATTGTATACAAAAGACCTGCCTATTATGTGAAGCAGGTCTTATTATTTAAGATTATTTTAAATTATTTATTTTTATTAGTTCTTAACTGCTGATGATTCAACACCATACTGCTTACTAGCTTCGTCGAAAATCACTTTGATTTCAGTTCTGTCAGTTGCACATAGATTTCCATCAGTATCGCTGCCTTCAAGTGCTTTATCCTGCTCACTACATCCACAGGTAGGAAGAATCTTATTATACTCAGCTACGAATTTTTCAAGTTCATCCTTAGAAAGAGTGGTTTTTTTAAAGTCAGCAGGGTTAACCTTGCAAAAACTTTTTTCACCACCTGTAGGGCCAGGTACATTAATTTTCTTAACACATATTGCTATTGATCCAGCAAACGCTGAAGTAGAAAGAATAAGTGTTGTAAGTAGTAAAAGTAGTTTCTTCATTTTATATCTCCAGTAACTTAGTTACATATTTAAATTAACACCAGCTGGCTTAACGATTGATAGTAAGTTTTGAAATGCTTGAGTTACTTGTAAAGCCATTTTATGACCAGCTTTTGATTCAACTCTTTTGATTTCACCAAAGTTGTCATAAGCCACATTAATCTTTCCAACTTTACTCATTGAAATTTCGACTGGCTTACCAAGAGCATTATACTTAAATGATAATGTTCTCGTTTTCTTTGTTTTCATATTTTTATCAACCATTTTATTGATCTTTCCCTTTCTGTCATAGATCAATTTTACAGCTTGGCTTTTGCTATTTTGTGCAGTTGTTAAGTTTCCTTTTCTGTCATACTTAAACTTAGTCCAACCAGCATTATTTTTAACTTCAGAGATTTTATTTAATACTTTGTCATACTTAATTTGAACAAAGTCTCCCTTAGTTGATTGTTTTTTAGTTAAAAGACCTTTTTCGTTGTACTCAAAGTTCGTAACATGTTTTCCTCTAGCAATTTTCAAAGGAAGCCCACAACACTCAGAATAGATAGTTTCAGTCTTAATATTGTTAATTTTAGTATAAATTCTGTAAGTATAACTTGAACCATCTGGGCGAGATTTAATCTCATACTCATATTTGTTGGTAACAGGTTTACCTGAAAATCCAGTTTTTGTTACTTCAGTCCAATAGTGATTATCAGCATTTTTTGGATTCGATCCGTATTTGTAAGCAACTGCATCTCCACTTCTATCAGTAATTTTTGAAACAAAGAATGTCTTTGGTTCATATTCCATTTTCATAGAGTCTTCTTCAATTCCAGGAAGTCTAACTGGATTATAGACAACTTTTGTTAGATTATGACTTTTATCATAATCAAATTTGTATTGGTTTCCCGCAACATCTTCAGAGAAGATCATGTTGTCACCGTCATATTTAAAAGTTGCTTTCTTATCGCCTGTTGACCAGAGCTCAGAAATTTTTCCGTTAGAGTTCCACTTAAAGAAAACTTGCTTAGCTTGTGAATCTTTTAAAGACTCAAGCTTATTGTTATCGTATCTAAACTCTACATAGTATCCATTTTTCTCTTGGATTTTTGAGAGGTTTCCGTTTTTATCAAAGTATTCTTTTTTTCCACTATTTGAATGTCTCTCATACCCTTGTGCAGTAACTTTAACTTCTTGAATTCCTCTCTCATTTGAATAAAGAGTAGTTCCTGTAGCTATAGTTGATTTAACACCAAAGTTTTTAGCATATGCATGACGAAGATCTGAGTTCGACTTTAATCTTTCAATTAATGATTTTAAAGATGATTCAGGAAGTTGAGTTTTTGATTTCTTTCTCATTGCCTCAACAATCTTTTTCGCAGCCTCTTCAGGATCAACTTTAGAGTTAGGACAAAATCTCGTCTTACCACCAGAGCCGTATTCACTTACAACCACACATCCATCTGGAGAAGGAACTAAGCTAGTTTCGTAAACATTACCCCAACCAAATCCGAACCATCCAACAGATGTAGATTTAGAGTTGTAAGTTCTCGTAATCTCGAGCTTTTTACCACCACCCGGAACAATAATATCCGTATATGAGATATAAAAGTTACCATTTTTTAGGTTAACTCCAGCATTTGCAGAAAGTGCACAAATACTTAGTAGAAGTAGCATTAATTTTGTTTTTTTCATTCCCTCATCCTTTGGTTTTATCCAAAATACTTATATAGTCTTATTTAATATCGGCTTTTTCTTAGCTTACCTTTAGAGTTTATTTTAACATTCTTTTGGCTAGCTAAACTTCTATTTTTACTACTTTAAAAATTACCCATAAACCCAATAGGTCTAAACCTAGAGCAGAAATCAACATCACAAGTCCCAAAGGTGTTGTAAACATTGGGGTCATAGAAGCGGGATCAGAGGCTGCAAATACGGCACCAAGAGCAAAAGGCATAGCGAAAATTGTAAACCCTTGAAACTTACCCTGAGCGGTAAAGGTGTCAATTTTCTGTTGCAGTCTCACTCTTTCTCTAATAACTGCGGCAATGGTATCAAAAACTTCAGACAGATTACCACCTGTCTCTTTTAGGATTGATATCGCTGAAACAAACATATCGTTGTCTTGAGTAGGAATTCTAACCACCAGGTTCTCAAATGCTTCTTCTAGTGGAACCCCAATTTTCGTTTGCTGAAGAACTGTATTCATCTCTTGGGCCACAGGATTTGGAAGTTCATCAACGACCATCCCAAGGGATTGAGGAAGTGATAATCGAAGACCGTTTGAAAGTAATTTAAGTGCATCTACCATTTGATTCTTATATGCATTAACTCTTCTATTAACGAGTGTATCCATAAATGGTCTAGGAATTCTCCAACCAATAAGTGAGGTTACTCCGGCTAAAATTGCTCCAGCTAGTAAGTGCCCCATTACGGCAAAGATACCAAAAACAATTACACTGATTCCAAATGATAAAAAAAGAAGAATATAGGTAATTTTTCTCGGTTCAATTTCAATATGAAGTAACTCACACCTTTGAAGAATATAATCTCTCGTTCCAAAAGTCTGATCTTCAATCCAGTCAAAGAGTTTTAAGGAATTTTTATATGAATAAATAAAAACAATAAGAAAAATTAAAAGTACTAATCCTTTACGACCTAAAATGTCAGTCATGAAGTTTAGTTCTGCTGCTTTTTCTTGAGCAAAAACGGAAGTAGAAATAAAAATAAGAAAAAATAGGATCTTATTCATTATTAAATAATCCCCTTGGAACTTTGTATCCTTTTTTCTCAAGGTTTTCGATAAATTTTGGAATAAAACCGGTTGGCATAAACTTGCCAATAATTTTTCCTTGTTTACTCATACCTTCTTGTTTGAACACGAAAATATCTTGTAGAGTGATAATATCACCTTGCATTCCACCAATTTCTGTAATGTTCAAAATTCGTCTAGATCCATCTTCAAGTCTAGATTGCTGAATTACCATATGAACCGCAGATGCAATCATCTCTCTAATCGCTCGAGGAGAAATTGGTACACCTGAGTACTGAACAAGTGTTTCCAGTCTCGACATACAATCTCTTGGAGTATTTGAGTGAACCGTTGTCATTGAACCGTCATGTCCTGTATTCATTGCTTGCAGCATATCCAGTGTTTCACCACCACGACACTCTCCTACAATAATTCTATCTGGGCGCATTCTTAAAGTTTGCTTTACTAGACATCTAATATCAACAGCTCCATCTCCCTCAAGAGAAGGAGGTTTAGTCTCAAGTCTTACGACATGCTCTTGAGGAAAATCTAGTTCCGCTGAATCTTCACAAGTAATGATACGTTCATTTGTTGGAATAAATCCCCCGAGCATATTAATGAGAGTTGTCTTACCAGACCCAGTACCACCGGAGACGACAATATTTCTATGCGCTTCAACAGAGATTCGAAGAAAGTCTGCCATGTTCATTGTCATTGAACCAAAGCCAACTAAATCCTTATAAGTAAGTCTGTTTTCAGGAAATTTTCTAATTGTAATTGTTCCACCATCAAGTGCACATGGAGGGATAATAGCGTGAACTCTCGATCCGTCTTGCAGTCTTGCATCAACGTAGGGAGTTTTCTCATCAATACGTCGTCCAATTGGTGCAACGATTCTCTCGATTACATTTAATACTTGTCTATTATTCGTAAAAATAACATCTGACATTTTAACTTTTCCATCTTGTTCATAGAAAATTTTATCAGGCCCAACAACCATAATCTCAGAAATTGATTTATCTGCAAGCATATCCTCGAGAGGACCAAGCCCTAAGGCTTCATCTAAAACCTCTTTAACAATTTGATTCATATCTTCACGTGTATTGAGAACACCTTTAGTATCTTCTTTACCAAGGAGTTCAACCACGAGTTTCTTGGTTTTTTCTCTTAAAATAATTTTCGCTTTTGGATCATTATCGTCTTGTTTTTTCATATCCATCTCTTCAACGAGAGACTTGTGAATTCTAGACTTTAGGTCTAACCAAGGATTCTTCCCACCTTTTATACTAGGAGTATTAGAAGTTTTTTTCTGTGCAGCTCCTTCAGGTTTTTGAAGTTTTTCTAAAGCGGCAAGGATATTTCTTTGTTTAAGCTTTCTAACAATATCCGTGATTCCTTGTGAGAATGGGGAGTTTTTAGCTATCACGTACAAAGGAGTTGAACTTGAAAGAGCTCTAAGACAACTTTGATCATCTTTAGCAACTGCTCCAAAAACGGGTTTACCAATTTGCCTTCCAATGGTCTCTGGAGTTACGGGATGACCTTTTTGAAATTGATTTACAATTATATGCATCATCTCTTTTGGAAACAGCATTGTAGTTAGATCTGAAAAGACTCTTTTAGTTTGGTTCGCAGCTAATAGATCCGGAGTAACAACAAGAAAAATAAGTGTTGAATACTCGAGTGCTTTTAATGCGAGATCGTTGAGCTCGCTTCCACAATCAATGATAGTGGTTTGATATAGATTTGGAAGTGCCTTTAGAGTTTTCCCCAAACCTTCTGGGTCTATTGAATCTGACACATTCGGATCATTTGGCATACCAATAAAGTGGACACCATTTTTATGTTGCCCAACAAACATATTTATTGAACGAGGATCCATTGCTCCGTTAAACTCGGAAAGATCTTTAATACTTTTTTTAAATTTGATACCAGTGATAATGTTTTGATCACCAGAGGCAACCTTATCAAAATCAAGAAGTAGTGTTTTTGAACGATTTTCAGCAGCGAATGCAAAAGCTAAATTGGCAGCGACTTGAGATTTTCCAACCCCACCTTTACCACCAATAATACTTATTATATGACCTGCCATTATCTTTCTCTTTTTCTAAATTTTTTACGAATTTCGTTCGTTCCATCCGCCGCCGATTCTATAATTTCAGGGGTCACAAAAACGACAAATTGCGCTTTATCAGTTGTATAACTTTTTCCACGACCAAGATTAAAAAGAAGCTGAGTACCAGCTTCTGGGTTTGGTGGCTGGACATCTTTATCATAATTAGTTGATGATGAGCTTTGAACAATTCCACCTATGGCGGCTGATTCCTTAGATTTAACTGCAACATTTGTAGTGATACTATTGTTCGTTGAAGTTGGTTGACCACCGTTAGCTCTTGCTGCTGGTAGAGCGACTGATATAGTTAGTGAATCTAAGTTTACAATTTCTTTATCCCCTATTGATGGAGTAACAGTTAACGTAAAGTTAAAAGTTGCATTACCAGTTGTCTGAAGGTCACCTGCACCAATTGAGTATGGAACAGCTCGAGACTTACTTACAGTAGCTTGTTTTCTATCTTTAGTGATAAGCATCGCAGATTGAATCACTCTTGCATATCCAGCTTGTCTTGCTGAAGATAGCTTTGGAAAAAGAGAAGCAATAGTTCCACTTAAAGTATCGTTTTCATTTGTGGTTACATCACCGGAGTCAGTTTTACCAAATGAGATTGATCCACCAGAAGTTAAAGTTGGGTTCCATGAGAATCCAAATATTTTTTGATAATCTTTAGATAGTTCAACAAACTGAGCACTAATTTTTACAAGTTTAGCCGGGGGCTCTGGATCTTTTTTTTCATTTACTGAAATAAAATTTACTATAGGATCTCCAGCTTTAGCTTGAAAACTTGAACCACCGCTTTGAGCGGCCAATGAGTCGAGCTTATCAGGAAGATATTGTTGGGCAATTTCAGTAGCAATAACTTTCTTTTGTTCTGAGTTCACAACTCCCTCAATCCAAAAGTCACCATTAACTATTCTGACTGTTACGTCTTTCATATTATTTTTATTAATCTCTTCCTGCATTTTTCGTGCGATAACTCTTTGTGTTTGAGGAGAAAGTTCAATCAGTCTCAGAACTTCTCTATACTGACTAAGAACGGTGTTGATTCTTCCGATATCACCAGGCACAACAATCATTCCTTCAACAACGACCTTTCCGCCTTTGATTAAAACTTCTATTCCTTCAATATTTCCAATTAAATCTCTAAGCTCTCTTACAATTTGAGATGTTCCATCTGCTGATACGTTCACAATAAACTTATCTCTAATATCACCAGCTGCGTCTCTTACTGTAACTGAAGTCTTTCCTGCATTTTTCCCTCTAAAAGTAATTTCACGTCTCGAAGGGGCGAGGATCAGTGATACAATTTTCGGATTACCTATTTGAACTTTTGTATTGTATTTGTATTGTAGTTTTATAACTTCATCGATACCAATCGCAATAGATAGGTTCGACTCCTTAGCGGCCTCTTGGGCACTTATATTCAAAGAAATAAAAAGAATAAATAATAATGTTTTTAACATTTTTACCTTTTGTTTTTGAGCGCAGCTTGTTCAGCAAAGTAGGCTTTTGCATCCTGGGCATCTTCCCCTAGAACATCGTAAAGTCTCGTACCACTTATACGCTCAATTGTTTTGTCGTCATTATTTCTAAGTGATAGGTAAATTCCGTTTCCGGCAGTGATTAAAAAAATCATTTTTTGAACTTCGTAAGGCTTTAACTCGAGAGTTACTGCATTAAAGTTTGTATAGTTATTCAGGTTCATTTTACGAACCTCTTTATCGACTTTCATTCCAATCAGTGGAATCTCTTTTGTTACGTTTAGTCCTGTTGCTAATACATAAACGTCTTGCAGAACTGTTTTAACTTTCATTTTTTCTTTTTTACCGCCTGCAAAGTCAACAAGTGTTAACACATCTACTCGATCTCCAGGTTTAATCAGCTTGCTGACGGCTTGACTCTCATTCACCTGAACAGAAAGCGCTCGACTACCGATACCAACTTGCCGTGATAAACCAGACCTTGCACCAGGGTAAGTAACCCTAGGTTTTGTAATTTGTTCACCTTTTTTAATTGGGACTGCAGCGATAGTATTGTAAAGATTTTCTTGCTTATCAAATGCACCGTTCATTCTGTATTTTTTTGGAACTGTAATCATTTGCACTTTACGATCGTCTATTAGTTCAAGCTCTTTAATATCTCTTTTGGCTATTACGACAGGAACCATGTTTCCGTATTCTTCTTTAAATTTTGATTCTCTACCTTCGATATATGACTGAACCATAAATACCGCAATGACGGCAATGATCAAACTGAGAGTAAACGCACGACTGTTCATAGAATTCCTTTCTAGCTATTCACCTTTTATTATATACTTACGATAGTTTTAAAAGTATGAGGAAGAAATGTCCTCTATTGGATAAAACAGCCTTGCGCAGCTACAGCAACTCCAACTGGTATGCCACCAGAGGGTACTCTTATCTTACTGCCGCCTTGTTTTTGGTAAGTTGCACCACACACTCCGTATACAGTACCAACTCTAATGTATTGAGTAGTTTTACCTGAATATGCTTCTTCACAACTATCCTTATCTCCTGTTCCAAGAGGTAAATTAAATTTGAAGCAAGCTGCTACAGGTAATCCTCCGTCACCGGAACCATCTGCAAGCTCTGTTGCCCATCCCATTATTTGCATCCCAAACGTCTGCCAACTATCGGATGGATCTGGACCGTTTCTTCTTGGTTTAGGAATAGTAGAGTTGTTTTGCATGTTATAATAAAAATAAGCTCTGGTTACTTTCTGTTGATTCAAAGAGGCGTTAATAGCACCCGATACATTTATAATTACCGAATATATCATCATCATAAATGGCAAGAATAAAACAAACTCTATTAAAGACTGACCTTTTTGATTTTTTAATAATTTAAAAATTTTCATTTAACATCCATTATCAAAAAGAGTTACATCCATATTGGCCGTGCAATTTCCACCTGATCCAATAGCAAAACAAGTCTGCTGATAGCAACTAGCTCGAGTTGGTTCTTTACCTAAAAATCCTTCAGAGTAAAAAGTTGCTTTTTCACCATTTAGAATGAGCTTAAAAGGCGATAGAAGCTTGTCATATTGGGCAGTCACACCACTCATCAAGGAGTTTCCATCTGAGGGTTTTACGATTTTTACGACTGGAGAAATATCGAGAACTTGTAAATTGTAAAAACTGAATGTCTCTTTAGCAACGTTACCTGCTTGTCCAATTGATTGAGATATATCTCGGCCAAAGCTGTCATGACTCAAAAAGGTTCTTCCGGCCATAAATGTTCCATAATGAACCATAAAACCAACTGTCATATTGAGAGCTTGTGAGACAAAAAGCATTGTAATACCTATTGCAAAGGATAGAGTGAGGATGAACTCAATTGTCGATTGTCCCTTTTCATTTTTTTTAAGGATAGGCACGCTGAGCTCCAAAAAACCTAGTGGTGCCAGGACTTTTATTATAAGACTGATGAATTGAATTGTAGTTAGGTTGAGTAAACTCTTTTCTTCCTCGAAGTGCATGTCTATAGGAGAATTCTATTTCCTCTTTGTAGGTTTTTGCAAAAGTGCCTTGCTTACCAAATATTTTTTGAAAAGAATCACTTTTAAAAACTGATGTTACTAAGATGGCAACCATTGCAAAAAGCATTATGTATTCGACAGTTGACTGCCCTCTTTGCTTTAGATGAGATTGAAATATATATCTAGACCAAGTAAAATCCATGCAACAAGTATAACAGGGGCAAAGGCAAACTTGGTACCAAAGAAACTTTTTACCCCTTGAAGATAGAAAGAGCGCAAGTAGTTGATGATATCACTTCTGTTTTGAATTATGTTTTTAATGAAGAAGAAACCTGCAAATAGTATCGTTCCAATTAGTAAATATTCTAAAAAAAGTAAATGCAACTTAACGGGTATCAAAAGAGTGAATGTTGTTAAGTACTTTGCATCCCCGCCTCCCATAATTTTTAACAAAAAAAGCATAAATCCTAATACGAGGAAAGCTCCACTTAAAATAAGTGTTTGCCACTCAAAGGAGAGAATTGATGGAAAGAAAATGATAAATAAAAGGTAGATACCAATATTTAGAAGACTCCAGTTATTGGATATCTTTCTATATTTTGCATCCAGAAGCGATACAAAAAGTAGTTGAATAATAAGAAATATAAAGACCGTAGGGATCATTCGCCGGAATTCCCATTTTTATATCCTTTGAAAAAACAAATTGACTCACACACGCCAGAGCTTAAATTTACAGAAAGTTCATGGCCTAAGTTACCAACAGAGTCCCTCATAAAACTCGAAAAAACTCCAACAATTTTGAGGGATATACCCACTATGAAAATTAAGACAAATAGATATTCTATGGTCGCTTGACCTGATGATTTTAGGAAAGTTAGTATATGCATGTAACAAGGTTACATGATTTAAGTATTATAGGTACGCTTTAGGAAATTAATTCCTAAAATTAACCTTCGAAGCCGTCAAGCGAAGCATCTGCTCTAGTAAAGACCTTGTCTACCATCGTATTCAGCTTTTCTTTGAGCTTATCACCGAACTTAATAACAATCAGAGCGACAATTGCAACCAACAGAATATACTCTGTAGATGTTTGCCCTTCTTCGTCTTTTAAAAATTCAATAACTTTATTCTTCATCACAACTCTCCTATTAGTGAACACTCTTACTTGTCGGCTCGAATGTTCCTAAACTTTACAAAAAGTTTATCTAATACCTATATTTTACCATTACACTCAACTTTTCGCAATGCATCACGACCTAAAGCCCCGATATGAAATATTATCAACAACTTAGACAAATCAAGGCTGCCAATTTTACTTATCTACTATGGCCCATTTTTCTGGTATACTGATTGTGGGCTCTAGATAATGCAATACAAGTTTCGCCCTACATTCTTTTTCGCGGGAGCTGTCACTGGTTATTGTGAGCATGCCCAACAATCTTCGAACGAGGATTGATAAATGGGAAGCCTAAGATAATTACTAATTGCACCCACCTTTTTATTTAGGGCGCGAAACCACAAGCATTATCTAGACCCTCTCATTTCTTGACATGTCGTCCAAATACCTTGATCATTTTTATATGAATAATCTACAAACCAATAATACGATTGCTACCAACTGGATTGAAACTCTTGCCCTTGAAGAACTCAACATGGAAGAGACAGGTGTCATTAATTTTAATGAGCACTTAAACCCAGTGAAACTACTTGAAGAGTCATCAATTGAACTGATGGAAGAGCTGAAAGAAAGGTTTGAGATATATCTCACAAAGTTTAATGAATTTAGAGGAAGTCAAAGTGGGCTTATAAAATCCTTTAAAATTTCCAATACAATAAACGACTTCATGCTTTATAGAAATTCATTAAAACTCGTTATCGCAAGAAGATCTGCTGACGTTATTACGATTGGCTTTCTTTCTAACTCTGGTGGGCTTTTCTCAGCACGTTTGAATTACGAAGAATCTTCAACATCAAAAATCCATGAAATTAAAGCCCACGTTGGAGCTTTTAACAAAATATCTTGGAAGTTTAATGGTGAAAGTGTTGATGTTGATGCATTAACCAGACACTACCTAACTGAGTTCATTAAGCACTCTGCTAGATAAAGCTTACTCCAGCAGATTTCTTTTTGGAACTACCTACAACTCCTGAGTATTGATCGAGAACTTTTTGAAGTGAACCCTTTGCCGTTAAAAGTGGCGTCGAGAATGTAGTTTTTGCATTATCAAGGTCCATTCGATAATAGCTCTCTTCCACAGTTTGTTGTCTCGTTACTTGATTATCAAGTTTCGGAAAATACCAATCAGACTTAGATAGAAGGGACTGATTCCCCTTTATAGTTTCTAAGTATAATGAGGAAAACTCATACTTATTCATGATGTCCGTCGATGATAGTTGAAAAAGTCTGTTCGTAATATTTTTTTCAATTGCCTCATCTACAATTGAAGCCAAAGTTAAAACATCTAAAAAGCCTGTATGAACCTTAGTGTCGCAAAGAATTTTTTTATTTTGATACGATAACCTATCAAGCGTCTCTACCCAATTTGAGTCATGAAACTGATAACCTCGTCCAATAAGGGGAGAGCATCTAAAAATAATATAATTAAGACAAGATTTTTGAACGTAAAACTCACTGGATGCCATTGTACTTCCATACATTGTCGAAGGCATAGGAGTGTCATTTTCTCTATAAAGAGTATCCTCACCGGAGAAAATATATGACGTAGAGAAATAGATAAACTTTGAGTTGTACCTCTCAGCTGCAGCTGAAACATTAAAAACACCAGCTGTGTTGAGAGCGTCTGCTACCTTAGGGTATTCGTGACAGTCTCTTATGCTAGTAAGTCCTACGGCATAGATAGTAATATCAGGCTTAACCATAAAGCTTATTTTCTGAACTTCATTTTTTTGATGAACGTCACACTTCAGTGAAAAAACACCATCGATTCGAGTTTCATTATTAAAGTAGGTTCCAACAACTCGGTACTTATCCTTGAGTAATTCGGCCAGGTTTGACCCCAAAAATGAAGAAACACCAAAGATGAGAATTGTTTTTTGATTTGTCATAGTTTGATTTTAACAGGTTTTAAGCGAGGGTAAATGGAAATAAAAAAGGTATCCCTCATTTGAGGGATACCTTGTAGATATGTGACTATCCAATAAGTTTAAGTGCAAGTTGTGGCGTTTGATTTGCCTGAGCTAACACTGAAGTTCCTGCTTGCGCGAGGATATTACTTCTAGCTAACCTGGCAGACTCGCTTGCCACGTCAACATCTCTGATTCTTGAATTCGCTGCTGAAAGGTTCTCTTCACTGATACCAATTGAGTTGGTAACAGATTGGAGACGATTCTGGAGCGCACCAAGTTCAGCTCTATTGCCGTTAATTTTAACAATGGCGTCATCGAGTTTAGCAAGGGCCATTTGCGATGATTCTTTATCTGCAACAAGCTCTCCCCCAATTCCCAGGTCTTCAAGAGTAGATGCGATTTTAGAACTATCGTAACTAATCCTGTCGTTGAAGGCATCGTTTTTAATCCCAACTTGGATATCTGCGATCCCACCTGTTCCATCGAGAAGTTTCCTTCCGTTAAACTCTGCTGACTGAGAGATTCTTTGAATTTCGTCTTTGAGTTGTTGAAACTCAATGTTTGAAAATTCTCTTTCAGTGTCGCCAACTGTATCTGATGCTGTTTGCATAGCGAGCTCTCGCAAACGAATGACAATATTAGATACCTCTGAGAGTCCACCTTCTGCTGTCTGTATGAGTGAGATACCATCTCCTGCATTCCTTTTCGCTTGCCCCAAAGATCTAATATTAGCTTTGAGTTTTTCGCTTATTGCTAAACCGGCAGCATCGTCGCCAGCTCTTGTTATTCTTTCGCCGCTTGAGAGTTTTCTCATGCTGCTATCTAATTCTAATTTCGTATTTCCTAAATGTCTCTGAGCTGAAAGGCTTGAGACATTGGTATTGATTCTGAACATATTAAGCTCCGTCTAGTATAGTCATCTTAACCTCCTGGTAATTAGCGAACATACTGTTCTTTGTTGTTAATCCAAAATTGGTGTTTTCGTTTTGCACTTTTCAAACTTTCCAATCTTGCACGAAACACTATTGTTTCGACGTCACATACCTACGTGTTGTTAATTTAAATAACACTTGCAGGTGTTTTTTTACAATTCAAAAGCTTTAGCCGGAGCTAGGGGTAGCTATTACCCGGCTGCTTGTTGAATAAGTTGTAATGCACTTGTAGAAGACTGGTTAGCTTGCGCTAGAACCGATGTCCCTGCTTGCATTAAGATATTATTTTTAGTCAATTCTGCTGTTGTTTTAGCGATATCTGCGTCTCTAACTCGCGAGTTAGCTGCACTTAAATTTTCAATACTAATCTGCTGATTATTAATCGTAGATTGTAATCTGTTTTGAAGTGCACCAAAGTCTGCTCTAATACTTGATACAGACGTGATCGCCTGGTCAATTGCACTAAGAGAGTTTTGAGATGAAATTTTATCCGAAACTGAAGCAAGATTTAAACCAAGTGCTGCAACATTTATGTCAGCACTAGAAGCGTCAAACGTAAGTCTATCAGCTAAAGGATCATTTCTTGTTCCGATTTGAATATCAAAAACAGCGCCCGTACCATTTAGAAGTGGTACTCTGTTAAATTCTGTTGAGTTTGCAATTCTATCTACTTCTGCAGTTAATTGCTCAAATTCTACATTTAAGAACTTTCTTTCAGTTGAACCGATGGTATCCGATGCAGACTGAACCGCAAGTTCTCTTAATCTAATCATAATATTTGAAACTTCACTTAAACCACCCTCGGCGATTTGAACTAGTGAAATACCGTCTTGAGCATTTCTTTCTGCTTGTCCTAATCCTCTAATTTGTGCTTTAAGGTTTTCTGAGATTGCTAATCCGGCAGCATCATCTCCTGCGCGGTTAATTCTTTGACCTGACGATAGTTGCTCTAAAGTCTTTTGTTGATTCAATCTTGTCCCGCTTAAATTTCTTTGAGCGTTTAAAGATGATACGTTAGTATTAATTCTTAAACCCATCTGTTCCTCCTTGAACTTGGTTTTTGTGTCAATCCTTGACACACCAAATGCCCTAAAGCATCCAAGTACTTTATCGACTGATAAAAGGAACTCTTAAGAAAAGAACTGTAATATTATTGAAGGGGAAAATATTGCCTTAAAACAGATTAAAACCTCACAAAATCGAACACTTAGCTTCTTGTCTTTTTTGCCCATTTAGATAAAAGAAGCTAGAGTCTAACTATGAAATATACAACACTGGCCAAAAGCCCCGAATTTTTTAAAGAAACCATTACTCTGATAGAGAAGAGTTTCAACTACTCTATAGATAATAGCTTTCAAATCGATTTCGCCCCTCTAGTGGAGACAAAGAATCATCATAATTGTCACATCATTATAGAGAACGATAAAGTTATCGCGCATATTGGTGTGTCTAATAGAGAATTTAAAATTAAAGACAAAAGCTATCCTATAGATATGTATGGTGGAATAGCTGTTGATGAAGCACATAGAGGGAAAGGGATTTTTAAAAATTTTTTTGAACACGTACTAGCTCTTCAAACAAACTCTACCTTTCATATACTTTGGAGTGACCAAGTTGAGCTCTATGAAAAGTTCTCTTTTTACCCTTGTATCGAACAACTTGAATACGATCACTCTCTAGATGATGTTGATAGCTACTCTCCAACAACTCTATCCGAACTTAGCCAAACTGACCTTGTAACTCTCACTTTGATCTATAATAACCAAAGTGAGCTGCGTATTCATAGAGAAGTAAGTGACTGGGATTCACTAAAACTCATTACTTCATCTTCTTTATTTATAAAAAAAGAGAATGATGTCATTACTAATTATTTTTTTATGAATAAGGGTGAAGACTTAAGTGGAGTAATCATTGAAGTTGGTGACTTCTCTGACTATATAGAAATAAGTAAGTACGGAGTCCTTTGGTCTCCTCATACACATTTTGAAGATTATGAAGTTCAGTTTGCAGCTCTTTTAAAAGTCGGAGAACACTCCTTATTCAAAAGATTTGTTATTAACTACTCGAACAGTGAAATTGAAGTAACTAAAATAGATAATATGAATATCGAGTTTATTTTTGAAAAGAATAATTTAACAATGGATATCAGTGATTTTCTAACTGGTCTTTTAGGCCCAGGAAGATTTGAAGAACTTAGTAAGCTTCCTCCAATCTATATAAGTGGTCTGGATTCGATCTAGTTTCTTAAAAAGAGAGACGCACGGATAACTGCGAGCATACCTAATGACCACAAAGTCCATACGATAACTGGTATATCCTTCAAGCTTTCAACTGAGATTCCTTTTATCAGAAATACACCTGAGAAAAACAATGTTGAAGACAACAACATTAAGCCCACAAAGAACATACTCTTACTAACAGCAGAAATTTCTTTTTCTATTCCCACAAGTTGAATATCAAGACGATATTTTTTCTTGGCGAATTCTTTTAGGAGCCAACGAAGGTGCCTAGGTATTATTCGCATGGAATTCAATGTGTCTCGTCCAATCCACATGGCGTCTTCCATGATTGACTCTTTTGAAACGAGCTCTCCCATAATATCGTGAATCTGACTGTCTATAACTTCAAATATATTTAAATCTATGTTTATAGCTTTACCGACACCATCCAAAGTCATAAGTGATCTAAAAATGATAAACCACTCACGAGGAAGATACATTTGATGCTTGCCTAAAGTTGTAACAATTGAATGCACCAATGCCGTCATATCAGTTTGTTGAACACTTAAACCAAGAAAAGGGGAAAGTACCTCTTGGATATCACGAATAAGAACTTCATGATTAGGTATTTCATCATATTCAGCTACATCTAAAAATTCATAAACTAAGTTTTCATAATTGTTTGTTACTAGAGCAAGTAAAATGGCCACAAGGTTTGTTCTATTCTTCTTTGATAGATTCCCCATTAATCCAAAATCAATTAGCCCTATTTTATCATCTTTTAGTAAAAAGAAATTTCCACCGTGAAGGTCAGCGTGGAAGAAGCCATCTGCAAGAAGAGTGTGAATAAACATTTTCACACTCTCATTCATCATATTTGAAAGTTCTGGAGTCTCATTCTTAAGGTCCCCAATTTCATTAAAAGGTCTTCCATCCAAGAAGTCCATCACTAGCAATTCTTCACAAGTGAATTCATCATAAATTTCAGGTAAGACAAACATATTTTTTGAATCAATTGATTCAAGGTTTTTCTTTAAACGTTTACAGTTTTGAGCTTCAATAATAAAGTTTAGCTCTAATTGGATACTCTTAAAGAAGTCATCAATTGCGCGACTTGCTCCAAGGTACTTGAAGTCACCAGAAACTTTTTCAACTTGAGATATAATAAAAGCCACAATTTCAAAGTCAGTTTTTATTACTTTTTCAATACCTGGTCTTCGCGCTTTAACAACAACATCTGTTCCATCTTTCAATTGAGCTTTATAAGCGATCCCTATAGATGCCATTCCAATAGGATCACGATTAAAGCTTTTAAAAGCCTCATCAACAGACATGCCTAAATTCTTTTCAATAATTATTTGAACTTGTTCGAATGGAATACCACTTGCTTTATTTTGTAGAAGTTTCAATTCTTTGATAAGTGCTGGATCAAGTATGTCTTCTCTAGTGGAGAGAAGTTGTCCAAGCTTAATAAAACTAGGTCCAAGTTCCTCAAATGATTTTCGAAGTCTGAATCCGACAGACTGCCAGAAATTATCTTCATCGCCTTGTTCTGTGATTGCATTTAGGAATCTACTTCTTGGAATAACGAAGCCTGGAATAAATGAATGCAGTTTTGTCTTAATAATAAATTCATCAAAACCGTTTCTCCATAAAACATTGAGTATCTCTCGTCCGCGAGAAACATTCTTAATCGTTTTTGATATTCCAATTCCAGTCTTAACTATATCCATAATTTTTCCTAATACATTAATATTACTAGCATGTGCCTAGAAAACAACTAACTGCAAAAATTGCATAATATGCACTATTGGAATAAACTATCCCCTATGTTTTTAAAGTTAATAGCAATATTTTCACTTCTTATGTCACAAGCCTTTGCAGCTGAGACATGTAGTCGTGTTGCCATCATCAACTACCAAGAAGTTTTAGTCGATGCTGGAGCTAGTAAAAAAGGTGAGGGCCTTCGCTTTTATCTTGAGAAGGATACTCAAGCTAAAGACCTGCTCAATGAGTATCAAGAAAGAAACAAGCCAACTGTTTGGGGTGCTGCTACGAGTACAATTGGAAGCGTAATGATCCTTGCAGGTCTTGTTCAAACTAATAATGATGGAAATGTACAAAATAAGAATACTTTCATTTTAGGTGGAGCCGTACTTGTTGCGTTGAGTTATCTAACCTCAAAGACACTTCAATATAACAATGAAACTCTACTCAAGAGTGCTGTGGATCAATATAACAAAAGAAACCTACCTCAAATCTTTTTTACGGCTCCAACCGAAGACGAGAATTCAGGATTTGGACTAGGTTTTACCCAGGAATTTTAGATGACGGCAAAGTGTTACAAGTGTAATGATAATCTCATATTAGATGTTGGAAAAGATGTTAGTCGTTTCGAGAACTGCGACAAATGTAATGCCAGTATAAGATGCTGTAAGATGTGTCAGTTTTATGATATTTCCTCTTATAATGATTGCCGCGAACCAACTGCGGATAGAATAATTGAGAAAGAAAAAGCTAATTTTTGTGACCACTTCAAATTGGGAGATGGTTCAAACCTAAATAATGATAAACAAACGAGTGCACTAAGTGCAGCAGATGCACTTTTTAAAAAATAAAATATTATAAAGAGGTAATAAATGTCTACACCAATGACAGTACTTGGAAAGAGCCAATTAGACGCAGAACTTGAAAAACTTCTCAAGGTTGACCGAGAAGAACTTAAAATTCAAATCGCAGAAGCTCGTGCACACGGTGATTTAAAAGAAAATGCTGAGTATCATGCAGCAAAAGAGCAGCAAGGTCACGTTGAAGGTCGTATTGGAGAAATTCAAGGAAAACTTGCGACAGCAAATGTTATTGATCCAACAGCCTCTAAAAATACTAGAATCGTCTTTGGTGCAACTGTTACAATTACTCATGTTGAAAATGAAGAAACGACAACAATTCAAATCGTTGGAGAAGATGAAGCAATGACTGATGCGAGCAAAATATCTTTTAGTAGTCCTCTTGGAAAAGCTCTTATTGGGAAAGAAGAAGGTGATGAAGCGATAGTAAAAGCACCAAAAGGTAATATCGAATACGAAATTGAAAAAGTTGAGTACAAATAATTTAAGTTGGAAGAGCAGTATAACTGCTCTTTGCTCCTCCCCCTCTAAACCAACTAAAACGATTCAAAAACTTCTAAGTGCACAAATAAATACAATCGAAGATCTTTTATGGCTTCTTCCGCTTAGAGTAACCAAGCTTCCAGATATTCATCCCTTTTCTGAAATTAAAATAGGATCCTACTTTAAAGGCTCAGCGACTGTAATAACGGTTGATATTTCACCAGCTTTTGGAAAAAGAGGAAAAAATAAAGTTCAGCTATTTAATGCAACAGCAGTTATAAAGGATAATTTAAGTAATACCTTTATAAATTTAAAATGGTTTAACTCCTACCCCAATATAAAAAATCAGCTAGAGGCTCTTAATAGTTTTACATTTCTAGGTATAGTATCAGACTATAAGGGGGTCCCACAGATAGTAAATCCCAATCTTGATCCCAAAGATAATGACAATGGTATTCTGATAGAGTACCCCACCGTTAATAGTATCTCTGGTACTCACTTAAAGTCAGTTATTAATAGGATCCCTAAAAACCTATGGCAAAGTCCTCTAGACTTTTTCACCAAAGATCTCTCTCAAGAGTTAAGTATAGAATCATTGAATCAAACTTTCATGCGCCTGCATGGCCAATGCGAATATGATAATAAAAAGTACAAAAAAGCCAAAGAAGACCTTATCTACTTTGAATTTTTAAAAGATCAATTAAAAGTTGTTGCAAGAAAGATGTCTATTAAAAGTATTTCTGCACCGAAAATTAAAGTAGATTCAGCAGCTATAGATAATTTTATCAGTACTTTCCCCTATCAATTTACTGAGGACCAAACAAAAGTATGCGAGGAAATTTTCACAGACTTTCAGCAAGGTCATCCTATGATGAGAATTGTTCAAGGAGATGTGGGTTGTGGAAAGACTACAGTTGCCATTGTCGCGGCTCTGAGTGTTGCGACTTCTGGTGGTCAAGTTGCTATTATGTGTCCAACAGAAGCATTGGCCCAACAGCACTTCAAAACATTTAATGAACTTTTGAGTGGCGAATACACAATTGATATATTGGTAGGAAGTACTAAGACAGCACAAAGAAAGTTAATTCAAGAGCGACTAGATAAGAATCAAACTAAAATTCTTGTTGGTACGCACTCTCTTTTTCAAGATTCAGTATCATTTTCTAACTTACAGTTGGCCATCATTGACGAGCAACATAAGTTTGGAGTTGAGCAAAGATTGAGACTAGTTTCTAAAGGAGAAGGTACTCACTGCCTCCTTATGAGTGCCACACCAATACCTAGAACATTACAATTAGCGCAATATGGAGACTTAGATATCTCTACCATTAAAACGATACCTTCAAATAGAAAAGGAACTCAGACAAGGATTATTAAAACAGAAACTTATGAGAAATATCTATCTTTTGTTAAAACGAGAGTTGAGCTAGGAGAACAGATATACATTGTAGTTCCAGCGATTGAAGATAATGAGGAGAATGATCTAAAGAATATTGAGAAGGTAGAGTTACTATACAAAAACTATTTTCCAAACTTCTTGATTCAAGTTCTTCATGGAAAAATGAATTCCGATGACAAAAATAAAGTTCTCATAGATTATAACGCTGGCCGTATAAATATTTTGATTTCTACTTCGGTCATTGAAGTAGGAATAAACGTTTTAAATGCAACAGTTATGGCAATTTACAATCCAGAACGATTCGGACTCAGCTCTCTTCACCAACTAAGAGGCCGAGTTGGACGAGGAGAGAAACCAGGTTTTTGTTTTTTAATTCCTGATTCTAATACTTCATCAGAAGGAATTAAAAGATTAAAAGTTGTTGAGAGAAGCCACGACGGTTTCGAGATTGCAGAAGCAGATCTGAAAAACCGAGGAGAAGGTGACCTATTTGGCTCATCCCAGTCAGGAAATATCTCTTCCAATAAAGTTGCAAATATTTTTGAGCATTTCGCAATACTTGAAACCGTTCAAAGAGATGTTCAAAAAGTAAAAAATACAAAACCAGAGCTTTTCATTCCATTATTAGAGAAACTCTCGAGAGACAAGAAAATTTCAACCACTGTATAAAAGCTCTAATTCGAGATATAATACAATCATGATAGCAATCAATATTGAACAATCTAATGAGAACGATAAAAAGGGTGAATACACCTTTCATAAGAATCTCATATATATTGGTCGCGATACTGGTTCAGACTTATATCTAGAGGATTTAAAGTTGAACATGAATCACTTATTTATCGAAGTTATTGATTCAAAAATTCTTTGCCACTTGAGTAAAAATACAAAGTTCATACTGATTAATGGTAAAAGAACGACAGGTTACAAAGAAATTAAACTTGGAGATAAGATTAAAGTCGGAGATTGTATTTTTTCAGTGTCTGCCGCACTTGCCATTAAGGAAGAGTCTTACAGAGAACAGCTCAATAAGATTACTGAGAAAATTTTGGCTGAAGCACCTGAGCTTGTTGGTATTCTTAAAGATATTCAAAAGAGCGGCGAATGAAGACACCTTACACTAACTACTATAAAACTACAGACAATGAGCAGCTTTTTTATCAAGCAAACTTTGACCCTTTCGAAAATGAATGTAATGAAGATATTTTAATTTTCAACTACGGACTAGTGTGTAGTAATCACCACTGGACTCATCAACTTGATTTTTTTGCAGCTCAGGGTTACAAAATTCTTACTCATGATTACAGAGGCCATTATCAATCTAGTGGTATAAAAAACTTATCCTCTATAACTTTTAAAAACCTAACGAATGATCTTTATGGTCTTATAAATCACTTAAATATAAAACGCCCAATTTTAATAGGTCATAGCATGGGCGTAAATATATGCTTAGAGTTTACAAAATGTTTTCCGGATATTGTTGCAAAACAAGTATTAATCTCAGGCACTACAATGCCAGTATACGATATTATGTTTGATAGTAATGTTGTTGACCAAGTTCAGCCTTATATAAAAAAGCTTCTGAAAGCTTACCCCACAGCATTTACAACATTTTGGAAATATGGAGGATGGAATCCAATTATAAAAAAACTTATACATGCGGGTGGATTTAATATAAAAACCGTTTCAAGTGAATTTATAGAAGTTTACTTAAATAAACTTGGACAACTTGGGCCAGAACTTTTCTTTCAACTACTAGATCAAATGCAATTTCATCAAATTTTGGGTGAGGTTGAAATCATCACTACCAAGTCGTTAATCATTGGGGGGGATAAGGACAAAGTTATACCGAACTATCTTCAACGCCAACTAGCAGATACCCTTCAAGATGCAGAACTTTATATTGTTAAGAACGGCAGTCACGTTCCACAAGTAGACTTTCCCGATTTTGTTAACGAAAGGATTATTGAGTTTATAAAGAATTAGTCTACTTTAAGATTTTTTAGTTTGATTAGTGGCTTGAAAAGTCTTTTCATTGCCGAGTGGAGCTGAGATTTTTTATATTCAAGATGCGAAGCCTCTCCAACTGTATTTTCTTTATGACTATCGTGGTCAGTAATTTGAACCTCATATGGATAAAAGAATCGAACATCCTGAGAAACAAAACTTGTGTCAAGACTAAGAATTTTCTTAGCAAGTTCAGAATCTTCTTTTTTAGCTAGATCTTTAATATCACTAAATGCTTTTACAAACGGACTCTTGTACTTAATTAGCTGTCTGCAAGTAAAGTGGACTGCTCTATAATCGATAGAAGAATGTTCATTACTTTCAGATTGAATTGGCTTTAATAGTGAATTCATAGCAATAGACTCTAATTCATCAGCAAGATCCGATTCCTTAACAGAGTCGAGTTTCTTATCAACGAACTCTTCATAACTTGATTGAAGTTTTGCCATATCAAACAAAGTATTCTGAGAGCGACTAGGCTTAATATTGTTAGCGATAATGAGATAGTTTTGGACAAGAAAATCTATAACTCTTAGAACATCAATTTTATTTTGTGCAACAATTCTAATACCGATACGATCGAAAAGTTCTTCAGCAACATTTTCTTTTTTGTGTAGTAGTTTTATAATTGTACTTTCTCGTGTTTTTTTGGACTTAGTTTCAAATTCAACAATTGGTATTTTAAATGAGCCATCTTCTGATTCAAGATACAAATTATCCTTTTCATCCCTGTGTAAGTAACGATAAAAGCGATCAAAAATTTGCGTTTGAATAGTTGTGAAGTATCTATATCTGAGATCTTTATCAGTGTGAAGTATTGTATGCATGACTTTTAAAATAACACTCGCCCAGATTGCTTCTTCTTTTGCAGTCTCAGATTGTAATTTTTGAGTTGCGATAAGTAGAAGTTTAGAAACATCTGTTATGGAAAAAAAGACATTAGGAATTTTAACCTCAAGACCATCTTCATTTCCTTCTTTTAAAAAGTAACGCTTAATAAACTGAATAGCTTCTTGAAAGTTTCCAAAGAGCTCTGCAGCTTGAATAGGATCAGAGATATTAAATCCATAACCGGCTAAAAATTTATCGGCAGATTTTTTACCATCGAAGTACGACAAGTAGTGCTGTGCATCGATAGAGGACTTTCCTCCAACAATTATGTCGAAAGATTCCCAATTAAAATGAAAGTCTTTAGTTAGCTGACTTGCGTCCATGTAGTATCCAAATTTGTTATTTTCATTTGAGGATGCCAAAGTTAACCTATCTACAATGAAAAAACAAAACAAACCTTTGAGTGATAAAGCTTCACTTATGTACTTAACATTTTTTGGAAGCGGTTATTCTCCCAAAGCGCCGGGTACTGTTGGAAGCCTTGCAACATTACCTTTAATATATTTAATTTCAATTACTGGCTTTGGCCTCCCCATATTAATTACAATTATTTTATTACTGACGATATCATCATGTTTTGTTGCTGATTATATTCAAAAAAAATATCACATCCATGATCCGGGATGGATTGTAATTGATGAGGTTATTGGAATGCTGATTACTTGGTGTTTTGTTTTTCCAAGTATAAATATCATCGATCTTTCACTTGTATTTGTTCTTTTTAGAGCTTTTGATATCATCAAAATCTGGCCTGCGACTTACTTTGACAAAAAAATTCTTCATGGCTCAGGAACTATAATTGATGACGTGATAAGTGGCGTTTATGCAGGTATATCAGTTGTCCTAGTCAAATTGTATGTACCATTATTTAATTGATCAAAAAAATCAGGCATTTACGCTATCCGTATTATTTCCGTAAATTGCTTGGCTATTCCCGATAACAGTGATAACTTTAATCACACAACAATAATTGAGGGAGAATAAAAATGGCACTTAACACAACTACTAGACGCTAACAAAAAGAAAGCATTAGATCTTGCACTTTCAACAATTGAAAAGCAATTTGGTAAAGGTGCCATCATGAAACTTGATGGAACTGCTACAGAGAAAATTCCATCGATTTCTACAGGATCTCTAGGGATTGACTTGGCTCTTGGCATAGGTGGAATTCCTCAAGGTAGAATTGTAGAAATATATGGACCAGAGTCTTCAGGTAAAACAACTCTTACTCTTCATATTGCTGCCGAATGTCAAAAAGCTGGTGGAACCGTAGCATTTGTAGATGCCGAACATGCACTTGATACAACTTATGCAGCAGCTCTTGGTGTTGATATTCCAAATACATTAATCTCTCAACCAGATAGTGGTGAGCAGGCTTTAGAAATTACAGATATGCTTGTAAGAAGTGGTGCTGTAAACCTTTTGATCATTGACTCAGTTGCAGCTCTTACTCCGAGAGCTGAATTAGAAGGAAACATGGGTGATTCACACATGGGACTTCAAGCAAGACTTATGTCTCAAGCACTTAGAAAACTTACAGGATCTATTTCAAGATCAAACTGTACTGTTATCTTCATCAACCAATTGAGATTAAAAATTGGTGTCATGTTTGGAAACCCTGAAGTAACAACAGGTGGTAATGCACTTAAGTTTTACTCTTCTGTAAGAATGGACATTAGAAGAATAGGTGCAATTAAAGATAGCGAATCTGTTATTGGAAATAGAACGAGAATTAAGGTTGTTAAAAATAAAGTAGCTCCTCCATTTAGAGAAATTGAGTTCGACATAATGTACGGAACTGGTATTTCTAAAGAAGGTGATGTTCTAGATCTAGCCGTTAAAGAGAATGTTGTTGAAAAAGCAGGTTCTTGGTATTCTTATAATAATGAAAAAATTGGTCAAGGTAGAGAGAACTCTAAAAAATTCTTTATGGATAACCCACATGTCATGGAAGAGATTAGAACTAAAGTTCTTGCAAAACATGGTCTAGCAACTGATCCTGATGCTATAGCAGCAGTTAACATGGAAACAGGTGAAATTGCTGAAGAAGCGATTGAAACGTCGACTCCAACTGAAGCTAAAACTAAAAAGACTAAGAAAGAAAAGAAATTACAATAATTTAACCTTTAGAAAGCCTGAACAATTTTGTTCAGGCTTTTTTTTTGGCTTCTTATGAAAATAAATGCACTGCAAACATCTGTTAAACTTCTCTCAAAGAAAGCTTATTCTACAAGTAAGCTAAAAGCATCATTGAAAAAAAAGCTTTTTCCAGATGATGAGATCGAAGATGCCATCAGTAAACTTCAACAAAAAAACTATATTAATGATCAAAGATACACTGAAGACAGAGTTATCTGTTTAATTCGTAAGAACTACGGAGATATATATATTTATTCAAAATTAGAAACTGAAGAACTCTCAATATCAGAGTCAGAGTTAATGTCACTTCGACAAGAATATAAACTTGAAGAGAATTTTGTTTTAAAACAAGTAATTGAAGATAAAATGAGGCAACTTAAATCTGAAGATATCGATAGAAAGTTGCCTAAAATAATTAGATACCTAGTATCGAGAGGTTTCTCCCCGGACAAAGTGACAAGTGAACTTGGAGTTGATGATGTTTCATGGAATTAAAAAAGAATGGTTAAAAATTATAAAACACGAAGCTAAAAAAGATTACTTTCAGACTTTACAAGATTTTTTAGAGAGTGAAAGAAATGATCACAAACCTATTTTTCCCAACGAAAAAGATATATTAAATGCTTTTAAGATCGTTGATATCAAAGATGTAAAAGTTGTTATTATAGGACAAGATCCATATCATGGTGAGAATCAAGCTCATGGGCTATCGTTTTCAGTTAAAAAAGGTCAAAAAATTCCACCATCATTAAAAAATATTTATAAAGAAATTGAAGCTGATCTTGGATCGACGACACCTGATCATGGAGATTTAACAGATTGGGCCAAGCAAGGTGTTCTCCTTTTGAACAGCGTTTTTACTGTAGAAAAATCTACACCAGGCTCCCATCGAAAAAAAGGCTGGGAGAATTTCTCGGATAAAATAATCGAAGTATTAAACGATAACTATGAAGGGTTAGTTTTTATACTTTGGGGAAATGATGCGAAGAAAAAAGGAGGAAATATTGATCGCCAAAAGCACCTTGTCCTTGAGTCAGCTCATCCCTCCCCTTTTTCGGTAACAAAATTCAGAGGAAACAAGCACTTTTCAAAAACTAATACATATTTAAAATCTAAGGAAAAAGATCCAATTAGATGGGTTTCAAAATAGGTCTTTTTAAAATATTTATTTTAACAGACTTGCCTAAATTTTCATGTTCAAAATGCAGACCAAGTTTTACAATTTTCAAACTCTGATATTTAAAAAACTGAACTCTTTGGTATTTATCTAATGTATTTGAAAAATAGCGCAACTGACTCATAGACTTGAGATCTTCGTTAAAATATATCCCAGCATTATACGACTGGTTCTCTAAATTTGAACAGTCTATCTCAACACAATACCATTGTTCATCTTCAAGTGAAGAGGTCAAGTCAAAGTAAATCACTCTTCCACTTTGTAGGGATTGCTCAATAAAGTTCTCTGATTGCCAGCTATGAACCATACTGATCGAATCCTCAATTGGTTTCGGTAATTTTATAACTTGGTTTGGAATAAGATAGTTTAATTCAAATTCAATACTTAGTTCAGATTTATCATTTAAGCCTAGAAGTAAAAAATCAAATATGTTATCACTACTTAAGTTTTGGCAATATGGCTCCTCCCTCCAATCAACTAGGACTCTCGAAGATAACAGTTGGTTATCACCTATCAACTTTTCAAACTTAAATTGAATTTTTCGGATTTCTGTATGAACTAAATCTTTGAGTTTGAAGTGAATAATGACTCTACTATTTTCTCCTAAATATTCGCCAAGCATGATGAAAGTCTCACCATCAATATCTTCACATGCGCCAAGACAATTAATAAATCGCACATTTGAATCTAAGTTTTCTCCAAAGCGAAGGAATAGTAATTCGGAAAGATTAATTAGATTGTTTTTAAATAAAACATTTAATTGAGGAAGTGTATTTTCCATTGAAAGCTCAAACAGCTTACCGATAGGAAGAATTGTTTCAGTTGTACTGATGTTTTGATAAACTCCTAAGGAATTTTTAACAAACAGACTTTTTAAGTAACTTCCTACAATTCCCATAACTTCCATTCTATTGGAATAAAGGCGTTGTTTTCCATGATTAATATGGATAACTTCAAAGTCTACATAATCGTATTTAATATTATTTAACTTTTTAAACGAGTCTGTGTAATACCAAACGGCACTACTGGGAAGCCCCATGTTTTCCCCTGTGATTGTTTCAACAAGAAGAGAATCATTGCTTCCATCTGGACAGTAATCAGGGAGACCACCAAGTTGTTGAATTAATTTCGATGTCATTCCCCAAACGAGTCCTTGTGCAGAATTGCCTCCATTTAATTTGAGATGTTTATATGTCCAGGAAAAATCGTTATATTCTACATCAGCAGTATCAACAACATTTTTAAAACCATGAATAAAATCATTTTCATTAAGTGCTAGGAATGTAGAATCAATCCAATTATTTTTTTCACAATAAACCTCAGCATCAGAAAATATAAAGTTCTTACCACCGAAGCAAAAATAATAAGCGAAGTTATATAATGCCTCTTTATGCCAAGCTTGACCGGGGTTGAGATCAATCCAAACCTCGTCAATGCCGACAAAACTAATTTTGTTTTTACCAAGAGATATATGTAAATGGTTAAATTCCCCAATCTGTTTTTTTAAAAAATGTTTTGCTAGAACAACAGCAGTTTCTCGTTCTTTAGATTCTCCCCAACTAACAGAAACCAAATTATTAGTATTGAGAAATTTGATAGGTTTCTTGTATGTTGTTTTAACTTTTTGAAGGTCTGTAAGAACTTTTTGTAAAATAGTGAACCTATCGGAGTATTCATATTGTGGATTTAAACCAGAGATATATAAAGATTGTGCTCTGACTTCACTTAGAGCTCCATAAGGATGAGTTGTGTTATTTTGAGACAATCTCGTTAGAAAGGTGGGGTCAATGCATCCACTCAGATAGAAACTTTCGTATAAGGAATTCGTTATTTGGACACAATCATTACTTGAAGGTCTATCAGAGAAGCTATAATCTTTAAATTCAGCTGGAAATGCAATTACTTCATTAATACTCAAGCTATTTTTTATTACTTTATTATAAATTTCAATAAACTTAAATTCTCTTTGATAATCAAGCCATAAAGAAAGAAATGTCTCATCATAGATACTATTAATTAAGCTCAACTCATTTGAGGTCAAATTCTTCTTTGTCGTTCGAAAAAATTCTTGTGGGTCGCGAATCCATTCAACAGCGGAAAATATTTTTTGTAATGTTCTTTTAATCACGCGTTTTCTGTATTTATTTTTAGGAGCGCTTAAATTTTGAAATAACCAGATCGTCAAAAAATAAAGTTCGTCAATCTGATCAATGTAGAATTTATAAGGATGATAATAGTAACTTGGAAGTTCTAAATTAGCCCCCCGACATAATTCCCAAGAGGAATGATTAGCAAACTTAGTAGTACCAAACTCACTTAAAAAAATAATTTCTTCCTCACTAAAAATATCGTGATCTTTAATAAAGGGATATAAAGTTGATAATTTGGTGAATACTCCATTAATATCTGAAATATTCTCTTTAGAGTTCACAATAATTACAAAGTCTAGATCACTAACACCTAGATCAAAATTCTCAGAATCAGGTCCATTCTTTAAATATATAGATTTAATTGAAGAAATTGGTGATAATTTCCTCAAAAGAGTTCTCTTGCCAGAATTGTAATAGAGATGAATAAGCTTTTTTAAGCCTGGTGTACTTCGTAAATGCTGCAGACCTGAAACTAAGGACTCCATCATACTCCTATACTCTATCCATATATTTAACTTTCAATTAGTTAGAGATTATTATAATTTGTATCTATGGAATTTTATAACAATTTAACGAGAAAAGTAACTCAGAACAAGATATTTTTCCCTGTGGCCATTGCTCTATTCTACGCTTTCTATCTTATTTCCTCTGGATCAACTCCATTTGGTGATGACTATGTTTATATCTTCAAAAATAGCCATATAACAAGTACATCTCATCCTTTTGTTTTTTGGAATTTAAAATCTGAATCATATAAAGCTTGGCCGTTTACTTACACAGTCCTCTGGATTCTATTTAAAATTTTTGGGTCAAAATTTATCCTCTACAGACTTACAAATGCCACAATCCATCTTTTTAATGCTTATCTAGTTAAGAGGATCTCAGATGACTTCAACAAAGATAGATCAAAATTTATATTTTTAATATTTCTCTTTCATCCATTAGTCGTTGAAAATATATTTTGGATCTTTCAGCTAAAAACACTACTTGCGACGAGTTTCATACTAGGAGCTTACATATATTTAAAGAATTCAGTTAAGATAAGTTTTTTCTTTTTTATTTTATCTCTCTATACAAAATCAATTGCTGTTTTTTTCCCATTTATTGTTCCAAGTAAAACTCGTAGTTTGAAAAGAAACATACTAATTGTAATTCCATTTATCATAATTTCAATCTATGTCGGAGTTCAGAATATTAAAGGAATTACAGCATCGAGTTCTAATACTATCAATATTCGTGAGTTTTACTCTGATAAACCTAATTATGAGTTAGACAAGCAAATGACAAAAGAAAATATTCAGATTCAAGATAACCGAAAAGAAATGGAGCTTGCACCTAAATTTTATAACTACTTCATTTCATTTTTTCCTCAAACAATAGAGTCTCAGGTTTTAGGACAGAAAGTATTTAATTTCTTCAGTCATCTTGGATTTTATATAAAGTCGAGTTTAGGTCTATCTAAAAGCTGGTTGGTCTATCCTAGTTTTTCAAAGATTCAGCACTTTATTCATCTTATCTTCTGCCTACTATTTTTTCTGATTTTTTATTTCTCGAAACGATTGAGAGAACCTCTACTGGCATCGTTAGTTTTTTATATACCAACTAGTGGAATTTTTTATGTCCCATACATGGAACATTCTCCGGTCGCAGACCATTGGTTTTATACTTCACTAGCATTTCTTATGATTGCTATGTTTAATTTAGATTTTAAAACAAAGAAGATAACATTAATGATTTTCTCTATTTTTATTTGTCTTTTTGTTTCAAAAACTCTCAATAATAATTTTAGACTAAAAAATACAAGCGACTACTTTTTTGAAAATTTGAAGGAGGCTCCAAGATCTAAGATTCTACTCGAGTATTTAATTCAAATTGAGATAGAGAAGGAAAATTTTAGATCTGCAATTATTTTAGCTAAAAAGCTTTTATCAGAGGCCCACAATAAAGTTCCAATTTACAAGACACTTTTGTTTCTGCACTCAGAAATAGGAGATAAAGATTCTTTTCAAATTACGAGAAAGCGCTATTTGGAATATCTTGATTCACTTGGACTAAATGACTATAGGTTTCAAGAAGAACAGTCCTATTTTCTACCTCGCTAATTTATCTAAGGCTTCAAAGTTTTTTTGTATATCGTGTCCCATTTGTGCAAAATAGCATTCGGAACTCTTAATCAGCCTCACGCTTGCCATAAGCCTTTTACAGAAAATTTGGAAGTTACCAAAGTGATCTTTTATATTATTTTCTATAAAGTATTCAATAATCATAGGGAGACCAACACCAATAGTCATATTAACAAATACATACTTAAACATATGAAATTTATTCATTTTTGCTATTTTAATTTTATCGTTGTTAACCCTTACACCTTGAACCAGAATGCTTCTTTTATGTGGACAACTTACTCTATCTGCAAATGCTTTGAAATCAATAAGTATTTTCTCTCCAAACTGGTCTCGTTGTAGAGTGAAGATATGTTTACTATCAATCTTATCTAATAAAGATTTGTAGATAGGCTTATTCTCTAAGCCGAATCTTATGTTAAAATTAGAGACACTTCCGTCGCTATTAATCACAGGAGAATCATCAGAGATTAAGTCAAAACTTGTCTCTCCAAGAAACTTTGCAAACATAGTAGATTTACCACCTTTCATCGGTAGCATAAGTAGAAGATTCTTAGCTGTTCCTTTAATTCCCATCGCATGAACTTTATGAACTCCCTTTTTATCACACCACTTGCCTTGTCTAGACATAATTAAGAGATATGTAAGCTCGTGAAGTCTGTTCAAATCTTTTGCCCAAATTTTTGCATTATTTTTTTTATAATTAAGTTCCGTAATTGCACTGCCATAGTAATCATTATATCTAGTTGTCTTTTTTTGATAGCTCACAGAGTTAATAGATTGTTTAATTGATACAAGCCCCTTTGGGATTTTATCTATCAAAAAGTCATCTATATAGGCACTTATTGTAAGATCTGCTTGAGAAATACTGCTGTCTTTGAACATTGAGAAGTTTTTATCAATTAATGAAATGAGTTCGGCCTGATCTGAGTTCAAAGTGACTTTAAACCCAAAAAAATTATAACCAGTTAACATAAAACCTCTTTTAATTTTTTATAGTATCCACTGAATTGTCCAACAGAGTATGCAAAGTGATAACTCATTAGAATTTGCATTGCTGAGATTACTTTCAAAGGTGACATATTATCCTTAACCAGGAGTACTCCTATCAAAGTGATAGAAAGGAGATAAAGAGATATGTATGTTAGAAATATATCTAAACTACAAATCGCACTTACTAGAAACAAAATTAAAAAAACTTGAGGCACCATAAAAATAAAATTAAAAGTACCTGACTCTTTAAAAAAACCATATGTTCTAAACTGTCCTGACAAGTATGTTACACGTATTAGCTTTTTAACTGAATTCTTTCTTTCATGATAAACATAAAGCTCAGGATTGTAGCTGAGGTTTTTTCCATTTTTTTCAAGATTGGCGATTAGTATGTTTTCTTCATTTCTGATAAAACCTTCTGGAAAAAAATATCCTTGTTTGAATATTTCTGTCTTCATCCAAAGATTACAAAGAATAAGGTTTATCTCAGTTCCAGCTTGCGCTTCATGTTTTCTAGAATGTCTTTTAGCCGTTGGTCCCATTGCAAAATAACTTCCCATAACCTTTGAGAGTACTTCTTGAAATACAGAACTAGAGGGCTTCATTTGATCTGGGCCACCAAAAACATCTAGTTGATTATTTAATTCAATAATTCCAAAAGCTGTTTTAAAATAATTTGAAGGCAACTCAACATCATCATCAATAAAGCAGATATATTCTCCGGTTGATTTTCCTATGAGTATATTTCGTGCTTCGCCAACTGGTATTGATTGCTTTAAAGCAATAAATCGAAAGTTACTAGTTTCTGACTCATATTTATTCAGAAAATCATGCGTATCGTCATCGACACCATTTAGCAGTGCAACAATTTCAAGTTCAAAAGGGTTCGCTTGCTGATTTTCTATGCTTTTTAGGCAAGCTTTAATAAGCTCTAGGCGATGATGAGTTAAAATGATCAAAGTAATTTTCATAGTGAGACTATTTTGCCACAAATTCGAGTAAAAGCCTAAATTTCAAAATTTCATTAGGGGCTAAAACATGCTAAAAATACTGTAAATATTTTTTAGTAGGAGAGGCATGAAAGCTCAAGAAATTAGAGATAAGTTTACAAAGTTTTTCACAGATTTAGAACATGACAAATTAGAGTCTTCTTCGTTAGTTCCTCAGAACGATCCTACCCTTTTATTTGCTAATGCTGGTATGAACCAGTTTAAAGACTACTTTACTGGTAAAGCCACTGCCTCCAATCCAAAAGCTACAACTATCCAAAAATGTGTAAGAGCAGGAGGAAAGCATAACGATCTTGAAAATGTTGGTTTCACTGCGAGACATCACACCTTCTTTGAGATGTGTGGAAATTTCTCATTTGGTGATTATTTTAAGAAAGAAGCTATTCAATACGCTTGGAAATTTCTAACGGAAGAGTTGAAAATTCCAAAAGATAAATTATATGTAACAGTTCATACGTCTGATCAAGATGCTGCTGATATTTGGATGAGTCAAGAAGGAGTTCCCAAAGAAAGAATTTTCTTTTTAGGCGATGCAGATAACTTTTGGGAAATGGGTGACACAGGACCATGTGGACCATGTAGTGAGATTTTCTACGATCACGGAGAAGAATATTCCGACGGAGCTGACACAACTAAATGTATTCTCAATGACGAGGGAAGATACGTTGAGATATGGAATCTTGTTTTTATGCAGTATGAGAAGTTCAAAGAAGGAACTGAAGTAAAGCGTAGAAATTTACCTAAGCCTTCAGTTGATACAGGAGCAGGCCTTGAAAGAATTGCAGCAGCAATGCAAGGTGTTTACTGGAATTATGACTCAGATGTTTTCTCTCCAATTTTATCTGCAATCGAGAAACTGTCCGGACACAAATACAGCGATAAAAGATACACCTCAAGCATGAGAGTAATCGCCGACCATATCAGGTCAGCAACCATGTTAATTACAGATGGAGTAATGCCTGCAAGTGATGGAAGAGGATACGTTTTAAGAAGAATTATTAGAAGAGCTGTAAGAAATATGGAAGAACTAGGCGTAAGTGAATCCAAGTTTTACCAACTAGTTCCTTCAGTTTTTGAGTCTCTAACTGGAGAATATCCACAAAACCAAGCCAATGCATCTTTAGCAGAGAAACTTTTAAAGATAGAAGAAGATAAATTCAGACAAACATTGAAAACGGGTCTTGATCTTATAAAGAAAGAAATCCCAAACATTGAAAATAATCTTTTTCCAGGTGAACTAGCATTTAAATTATATGACACCTATGGCTTCCCATTTGACTTAACAGAAGTAATCCTTAAAGAGCGAAAAATTGAAGTGGATACTGATGGGTTTGAAGCCGCGATGGAAGAACAACGAATAAGCTCAAGAAAGACAAATAAATTTGCAGCTGATAATTCCAACATAGAAGTTTTCTACAAAATAAAAGAATCAATAGGTGAAACAGAATTTACTGGTTATAAGGAACTTAGTTCGAAGTCAAAGATTCTTCACATTGAAGTAATTAAAGATGCTACCTACCTTTTCTTTGATAAGACTCCATTTTACGGAGAAGGCGGAGGCCAAGCTGGTGATCTAGGATCTGTAAATGGATCTATAAATATTATCGATACTATAAAGCCAGTCGATGGACTCTTTGCTCATATTTCGACTGATGATTGTTCATCACTCAATGTAGGCGACAACGCCTCCCTTGTAGTTTCAAAAAACTCTAGACAACAAACAACTTACCATCATTCCGCAACTCATCTTCTCCAAGCTGCACTCATTGAGACTCTTGGAGACCATGTAAAACAAGCAGGTTCAAGCGTTTCTTTCGACAGACTACGCTTTGATTTCACTCACCCAGAAGCATTAAACAAAAAACAAATCGCATCAATAGAGAAACTTGTTAATTTAAAAATCCAAGAAGATCTACCTGTAAATGCATCCATCATGACTAAAGATGAAGCAACTCAAAAAGGAGCCATGGCCCTTTTTGGAGAAAAATACGGAGACGAAGTTCGAGTTCTAGAAATGGGTGATTTTTCGATTGAGCTTTGTGGAGGAACACATGTTAACTCTACAAAAGAGATTGGCCAATTTGTAATTAGTTTTGAGACCTCACTTTCAAGTGGTGTTAGAAGAATTGAAGCCTTTGTCAGTAACTCTGCTTTTAATTATCTGAACAAAAGATCAAAGCTCTTAGCACAGATTGAATTAGATTTTTCAGTTAAGGGAGCCGAAGTCTTGAAGAAAATTGAAAGCCTTCAAGCTGATTTAAAAACAAAAACGAGACAGGTGAAAGAGCTCAAAGATAAAGTTCAATCAGCTCAGGGAAAAAGTCTTTTCAATAATACAAAAGATATAGGTAAAGACTTTGGCCTAGTCAGTGTCCATTTAAAAGATGGTGATCCAAAGGAATTTAGAAATCTATCGGATAAGTTTATCGATCAAAATGATAAAGATGTTTTACTCGTCTACACTGAAGACAGTGAAAAAATTTCGTATATTTTGAGAACTCATAAAAAGAATAAATCTATCAATTGCTCAACTGTTGTTAAAAATGCTCAATCTATTGTTGATGGACGTGGCGGCGGTCGCCCAGACATGGCACAAGGATCAGGCTCCCTTGGAAAAACTGACCTTTTTCTTGCTGAAATAGAAAATCAACTCAAGGCACTTTAATGAAACTATTATTCTTACTCTCAATAATTGTTTTCTCTTCATGTGACGAAGTGAAAACTTCGGGAAGAAAATTTATCAATGTAGCACTCTCAACAAATGTTCCCACTCTTGATCCAGCGATTTCTTATGATACTGTCTCAGCAGAAGTAATATACCAAATTCATGAAACGCTCTATGAATACGACTATCTGATTAGGCCATATCATCTTAAGCCATTATTGGCTGTAGATATGCCAATGGTAGAAAATGGTGGCTTAAAGTACACTTTCAAAATCAAAAAAAACATTAAGTTTCATAAATCTTCTGTATTAGATAAAAATCGAACACTTAAAGCACAAGACTTCATAAATCAAATTAAAAGATTAGCTTTTAAGCCAACGAAAAGTAATGGATGGTGGCTATTTGATGACAAGATAATAGGACTAAATAATTTTAGAAAGAAGTCTGGAAATGATCTAAATAAGTTTTTCGCTTTGAATGTTGAAGGTTTAAAAGCTTTAGATGATCACACTTTAGTTATTGAGCTTACAAAGCCCTACCCTCAAATCCTTTTTGCATTTGCTATGTCTTTCACAACACCGGTTGCAGAGGAGGTTATTAGGGCCACTAACAATGACCTATCCCAAGGATCAATTGGGACAGGACCTTTCTTTCTTAAGAAATGGAATAAAAATTTAAATATTACTCTTAATCGTTTTCCAAATTATCACCCTAGCACTTATCCAAATAAAGGCGATAGAACCTCTTATGAAAACAATCTTCTTGCAGACAAAGGGAAAAAGATCCCTTTTATACAAGGAATAAAGTTTAATATTATCAAAGAAGCTCAGACGAGGTGGCTTAATTTCTTAACTGAAAAATTAGACTTCATTGTTCTAACCAAAGACCACTTCCCTATTGTTCTTAACCAAGAAGGAGTATTAAAGAAAGAATTTCTTGCAAAGGGAATGAAGCTTCAGGTTGAGCCTACACTAACCTACTGGTGGCTTGCCTTTAATATGAAAGATAAAGTCGTTGGAAAAAACTATAAGCTGCGATCTGCAATTGCTCACGCAGTAGATATAAATAAATATATTAAAATTTTCTCAAATAATATTTCTTTAAAAGCAAACTCTATCTATCCTCCAGGAATTCCTGGATACGACCCCTCTAGAAAAACTCCATATTCATACAATCCCCAAAAAGCAAAAAAACTTCTAGCTGAAGCTGGATACCCAAAAGGTAAAGGACTACCAGAGCTTCAATATGACGTAAGAGGAAACTCATTAGTTTCAAAGCAGATGGCAGAATTTATAAAAATTGAACTTGAAAAAGTTGATATTAAAGTTAGGATCAATATTAATAGTTTTCCAGGTTTCTTGACTAAAGCTAGAACTGGACAACTACAGTTTTGGCAAGGTGGATGGGCAATGGACTACCCGGATGCAGAAAACACTCTTCAATTATTATTATCTAAAAATCATTCACCAGGACCGAACTCAACTTATTTTTCAAATAAAAAAGTTGACGCACTTTTTGAAGATTACAATGCTGCCAGCTCCGACCAAGCTAAAAGTCAGATTTTAAAATCTATCGAAGATATAGTTCATAAGAATCTTCCATGGATTATGCAGTACTATTCGAGAAATTATATACTTTCTCATGACACGATAAAAAACTTTAGACAGTCAGATCTTATTTATAATAACTATAAATACTTAAAACTAGAGTAGTACCCGACTGAGGCTATCTCCCATAGAGAATTATTTGCCCCATTAGCTTAATCTTTTTCCACATTAGTCGATAAGTAGTTGTGTATAACTTATCGGCTCAAGGAAAAAGAGACATGAAAACAACCTGCATTACGATTTTTCTATTCTTACTATCTCTCAGCGCAATTGCGAGAGAACCTATTAACAAAGATCATCTTATCTATAGCGTGTCTGAAGAAATACCTATGGGTTATGAGAATGAAGTTACGAAAAGAAATTTCTATCTCAATATAGGATCTAACCAAGGTGTAAGCGCGGGAACTGTCCTGGATGTTTTTAGAGTTATTTCAAGGATCAACCCCTATGAAAATCTCACAAGAGTAAAATACAAAGTAAAAATTGGTCAAATAAAAGTTCTTCACTCTGATGATGAAGCAGCTATTGGTATAATGACTGAGTTAAAGGATGAAACTAATACACCACTGATTCACCTTAAAGGTTTTATGATTGGTGATCACGTTGCTGTTAATACCAATAGCTAATTTAGTTTTTTAAATTTCAAAATTTTTCCATATAAGCTAGAGTTCTGTAATCCTATGGGCTTGATCTTCATTAGATATTCAGCACCAATGTGAAAGTTATGACCTTCAATGTAGACCTCATTTATCTTCTCACCTTGAAAATATCCTTTAAAGTGAAAGATTGAATAACGTTTATTTATTTTAATACAGGTAGATATTAGATATAATTTCATAAATTAGTCCTCTAATGCCCATCCTTGCAATAAATATTTTGACCAGGTACGCTTTAAGACGCCGAAATAATTAGGATGCTACACGTGAAACTTGTTAAAAATACTATCGGTCACTTACTTTTATACAGAGTTAAGAGTGATCCCTCCAATTTTGCAATAGGTACTATTCAAGATGGACTTATTCAAAAGACTACGTTCGAACAGTACAAAAAAATGATAGAGGGTATAAGTCTGGCCCTAGCTAAAAATGGCCTTATGCCTCAAGATAAAGTTGGAATACTTTCTGAAACAAGAATTGAATGGAATGTTTTTGATCTTGCAACTATGGCATCCGGTGGCGTTACCGTTCCTATTTATCATACCTATAGACCTGAAGAGGTTAAATTCATTCTCCTGCAAACTCAGACTAAAATTCTAGCTGTAGAAGATGAATCACAACTATTAAAAGTAAGTGAAATTATTGGAGAGCTCCCTGATCTCAAAACAATTATTACATTTGAAAAAATAACTACTGAACTAATCTCTAAGTTTGATGATTCTATAAATATCGTCTCATTCAAAGATCTTACTGAACTTGGAGTACAGGAACTTATATCAAATCCCGACGTCTTCGATACAAAAATTATGGAGACACACGAAAATAATATCGCAACCATTGTATATACTTCAGGAACAACTGGTGAGCCAAAAGGCGCTGTCATCAGTCATGGAGCACTCGTTGCAATGCTCTCTAATATCAAGTCTTTTGCCAAAGCTTCACTAACTAAAAATGATATAAGCTTGGTCTTCTTACCTCTTTCTCATGTACTTGGGAGGTGTGACTCTTTACTAAATTTAAACTTTGGATGCTTAACAGTTTACGCAGAATCAATTGATAGACTACTTGGAAATATATCACTAGTTAGACCTACTTTTATGATTGCTGTCCCAAGGATATTTGAAAAGATTTATGAAAAGGTTCAAAAAGATTTAGAAAGTTCGGGAATTGTTAAAAGGTCACTATTCAACTGGGCGATGGATTGTACTAATAATTACTATGCAAAAATTGAAAAAGACAAAACTCCAGACACCCTAGAGATCATTCAATTTAATTTGGCCAAAAAATTGGTTACCGATAAAATCTATCAAAAGTTTGGCGGTCGCATTAGATACTTTATTTCTGGTGGCGCTCCAATTTCAAAAGAAATTATTTCATTCCTCAGAAACTCAGGCTTAACTCTAATAGAGGGATACGGCCTTACAGAAACAATAGCACCGTGTGTACTCAACCCGTTTGAGAAGCAACGAGGTGGGACTGTTGGAAAGCCTGTGGGTGATGTAGAGGTTAAGTTCTTAGAAGACGGAGAAATTTTAATCCGATCTAAAGCTTTATTCAGGGAGTACTATCTAAATCCAGAAGAGACTGAGAAGTCACTTGACGCTGAGGGTTGGTTTAAGACAGGTGATCTTGGATCTTTCGATGATAATGGCTATCTGGAAATTACTGGTAGAAAGAAAGATATCATTATCACTAGTGGTGGAAAAAATATTGCACCACAGAAAATTGAAAATATCTTAAAACTCTGTTCATCAATAAATCAAGTTATAGTGGTGGGAGATAAGCAAAAATATTTAGGCGCTCTTATTACTGTTGATAAAGCTTCATTTAATATTGAAAAATGGAGTGAGATAACAAAAGAGAAAGAGAAGGAAGTTACTGATTTCATTCAAAATGCGATCGATAATATGAATGAAAGTTTGGCAAACTATGAAACTATTAAAAGGTTTAAGCTTTTAAAAATGGAGTTAACAACTGATAACTACTTAACTCCTTCACTTAAAGTTAAAAAGAAATTAATGATTAAAGATTTCAGTGAAGACATTAACTCTATGTATTAAAGTTAACCTTTGACAATTAAATAGAATATATCTATAAAGTTAAGTTCAAGTAATTTAAAATGGGGTAATCAATGGCTCGTGTAACGATCGAAGACTGTTTAGACAATGTAGAAAATAGATACGAATTAGTTCACTTAACTATTAAAAGAGTTAAGCAATTAAAAGAAGGTGATGACCGTCTTGTAAAAAGTAAGAACAAAGATATCGTAACTGCTCTTAGAGAGATTGCTGCTGGTAAAGTTTCGCATGCACCTGTTGAAGAATACGACTCTGACGAATTCTAAAATAAGAAATATCTGGCCCTCAATAGAGGGCTTTTTTTATGACTATAATTTCAGCAAAAGAACATCACTTTAAATCAATCATCTCAATTTATAATTGGGCCGTCACAAATACAACCGCAACACTAGATGAAGAACTCAAGACCCTAGATAACTATAAAGAATTTTTAAGCTCATTTACGAGACTTCCGTTAATCGTTTCATTGAGTGGTGAACAGGTTTCTGGATGGGCGTGTCTAAAGCAATACTCAGATAGATCTGCTTACAATACAACAGTAGAGCTATCAGTATATGTCGATCCCTCTTTTCATGGGCAAGGTATAGCGACAAAACTTATGGAAGAAGTGATCTTAAGAGCAAAAGCTTTAGGACTTCATAGTATTCTTTCCAGGATAACTACAGAATCAGCTTCAAGCATTCATCTCCACAGGAAATTTGGATTTACTGATGTAGGGGTTATGACTGAAGTTGGATTTAAATTTGATAAATATGTTGATGTATTGATAATGCAGAAAATTTTTAATTAGCCTTAAGATTCAAAACTAAAAAGCCAGAGTTTCCTCTGGCCTTAATCATTTATAGAATCAAAATATTATTTCAATGCAATTTTCAATACTTCATCAAAGTGTTTAACTGGATAAAACTTCATTCCCTTTCTATGTCTATCAGGAACTTCCATTAAGTCTTTTTCATTTTCAAAAGGAAGAATAATTTCTTTAATCCCGGCTCTTTTGGCAGCTAAAACTTTCTCTTTTATTCCACCAACAGGGAGAACTTTTCCAGTAAGGCTTAACTCTCCTGTCATGGCCACTTGACCTCGAACTTTTTTATTTTTTGCAAGAGAGTATATAGCTAATGCCATTGTGATACCTGCACTTGGACCATCTTTAGGAGTAGCTCCTGCAGGAAGGTGAAGGTGAATGCATCTACTATCAAGATAATCTAGAGATTCCTTAGCATCAACTTCGTCTGGAGAACTTTTCTCTTCAACTCTTTTAGCTGCTTTTTTAACGGCTTTTCTCTTAACATTTTTACTGTTGAGTTTATCCATTTTCTTTTTCGCTTCGACTTCATCTTCAAGCATCTTTTTAGCGTAACTATAAGCGATGTTTGCTGATTCATTCATTACATCACCCATTTGTCCGGTAAGCTTTAACCCCTTACCTTTTAATGGAAGTGTTTCGATGAAAAGAATATCTCCACCAAATGAGGTCCAAGCAAGACCAGTAACGACTCCAGGGTTGAGAGGTTTTTGAGCAATATCACTTGAAAATCTCTTCGGTCCTAAAATACTTTCTAAATCTTTTGGTGCTGGAGAAAACTTCTTAGATTTTTTAGCACTTACTTTAATAAAAGCAGCGTGACGACAAAGTTTTGCAACAAATTGTTCCATTCCCCTTACTCCGGGTTCTCTAGAGTAATCCTGAATAAGTGCTTTTAGTGTCGTTACACTTAATGCAAAATCCTTTGTAGTTAACCCATGTTTTTTTAATTGTTTCGGTATTACCCATTTGGTAGCAATATTTACTTTCTCTTCTAAGGTGTAACCGCTCACTTCGATTAATTCCATTCTATCAAGTAGAGCTTCAGGAATCTCACCAACATAGTTTGCAGTCGCTATAAAAAGTACTTTTGATAAATCAAAGGGAACGTCTAAATAGTTATCGATAAATGTTCTATTTTGTTCTGGATCAAGAACTTCTAGTAGGGCACTTGATGGATCACCTTGATATGATTTTCCAAGCTTATCAATCTCATCAAGCATAATAACGGGATTATTGACTTCAACTCTTTTCATTGCTTGGAGAAGTTTACCAGGCATAGCTCCGACATAAGTTCTTCGATGTCCTTTTATCTCTGCCTCATCTCTCATTCCACCAAGGCTAAATCGATAGAACTTGCGTCCTAGAGCTTCAGCGATACTGCTTCCAAGACTTGTTTTACCAACCCCAGGAGGACCAGCAAGACAAAGGATTGTTCCATCGTATTCTGGCTTTAATTGTCTAACGGCCAAAAATTCAAGAATTCGCTGTTTGGCTTTTTCAAGTCCGTAATGATCTTTCTCTAGCATCTTCTTGGCTTTTGCAATGTTTGAAGTCTCAGGGCTTTCCTCATTCCAAGGTAAGCTAGTCATCCAGTTCAAATATGTTCTTGTGATATTATACTCTGGAGAAGAATCAGCAATTGAGTCAAGTCTCTCTAATTCTTCTAAGGCCGCTTTTTCTGCTTCTTCAGGCATATTTTTTTCTGCAATTAGTTCTTTAAACTTTTTAATGTCTTTTGTTTTTTCATCTTCTTCCATTCCAAGTTCAGAACGAATAACTTTCAATTGTTCGCGAAGAAAATATTCTCTTTGATATTTGTTAACCTTATCATTTACTTCATCAGTGATTTTCTTTTGAATATCGGCAACGTCTTTTTCTCTTTTGAGATATACAAGAAGTTTTGCAAATCTTTTCTTAACAACTAATGTTTCAAGAAAGTCTTGTGCTTCAGGAACATCTAACGAAAGAGCAAATGCCACTAGGTCGGCTAAAGATCCTGGTGATGGTGAGTTTAGCATTGCAAGTTTCATCTCTTCGTTAAAGTATGGATTGATTTCACTTAGCTTTTTAACCTGATTAATAACAGATCTTGTATAAGCATCAAGCTCTTCATCCGCTTCGTGCACATCTTCAAAAACATCTGTTTTTACAACAAGTAATGGAGACTCTTCTATGAATTTAGATATTCTAAATCTTTTAAGACCATGAACTAGAAGGTTGACAGAACCATCAGGAAGTTTAAGTTTTTTAACGACTTTACATAATACACCAACGCGATAGATATCCTTACTTGTTAAATCATCAATATCTTCATCATACGCTTCCATTTCGTAATCGCCGAGGTCATCCTCTTCTTCTTCTTCAAGATCATCCTCGTCCGGACCTTCATACTTTGAAGCCTCCTTAAACTTAACAAGATTTAAAGCAACGTAACCAATTTTACCAACTTGTTCATCTAGTTCAGCAGTAAATTTTTCTTGGCTTAGGATAATTGGAGCAATCATACCTGGAAAGATAGGACTGTTAACAATTGGTATAACTACAACTTGGCTTGGTAGTTTTGCGGGAGTAGTTACTACTTCCTTAAGTTTTTTTGTATTCTCTTTTTTCTTTTTAGACATTCTGTTCCTTATTATTGAATATCAATTACCAATCGACCTGGATTGGTAAGATAAAAAATATCGTAGCTTACGTTATTTGAAAGATTTAATTCTACGCTTAGATTGTTCTTATCTATTGTAAAGAAATCCACACTTTTAATATATTTGATTTGCGAAATTGAAGGTATGGATTTCTTTAATGTTGTGTTGAAGAAATCGATAAACACTTTATTCTTATCTTTAGAAAGATGACCATACAATCTTGGAGGGGTGTTACCTTTAAAGTCAAAAACTAGTCTCTCGTATCCTCTAGATTTTACATATGAGTTTCTAAGACCAATTAGTTCATTGGAACCTTTCATATCATCTATATGAAAAACTCCTTTATCTAAAAAGATAGATCTTTTTTTTGCTGAAATTTTCCAAATTCTTTGTGCATTTAAATTTTGCGAAAATGTGTTCATGGAAAAAACAATTAACGTAACAAACAGTAGTGATTTCATATCTATCCCTGATTTATATTTACTGAATGATTTTATAGAAAAATAAGGACTTAGACAAAAAATTCTGACTTTTTTCTTTGTGTTGCAACAAGTCCAAAAGCTAATAGAAGACCCATTACGAAACTCATCATTCCCCCTCCAGATCCTCCATTTTTATCAATATCAATTGTTCCACAGCTCATTGGCTGGCTTTCTTCATCTATTTGTGCAGATGTATATTCAAAGGGGGTGTTGGCCCTTGTAGTTTGTTGAATGTTTGACTCCAAGCAGCTAGAGTTATCACTATAAGGAAAGGAGTCTTTAGAATTTACAATACCTGACCCCGGAGCTCCAGTAAGGTTTACAATAACCACATACGTAGATGTCTCCTTTGACATAACACTCGTATTTCCAAATATCCCCTTAGAATCACCTGAATTCGTAACGAAAGGATTAATATTCAAAGTGAATTTATTTTCAAAGCTATTAAATGATAATGTTCTTTTGAACCTTAGGTCATTGGCTAGTTTTCCACTGGCAGAATATTGAGGAAAAACAGTATTTGATGATGATGAGTTACTTAAGCTTGCAACAGACGAAAAGTTTGAAGCAGTCTCATTAATTAATATAGTAACTTCAAGATAAGTTGAATTTGGAGCAAAATTTAAATGTGATAAATCAATTTCAAAAGAGTCGCTTTTATTTTCATTATTATTAGTTATTTCTTCATTTGAAAAATATCCAACAAATACTTCAGGTTCTTCCGCCAAAAGGTATGACTCACGTGGATTGGACATTTTTGAAAATAGATAGTTTGTATCGAGGTCTTCAGCACACCTAATTGTCACTTCTCCTATATCGATACTAGATTGTCGCTGGAGATTTATGGCCTGCGGAGATCCTTTATTTCGACCACCACACTTTGTGAAGAAGCTTGAAACATAAGAGCGACCATTACAAAATTCTTTTTGGATTGATTGATAATAGTCAGGGTAGTTCGTTACATCCTTCGGTGGACTAATTTGGATAATATAACTATCGTTGTCATCTAAATTTTTTAAAACAAAAGATCCATCCTCTTCAGAAAGAACAGCTGAATGAACTCCTCCGTTAGTAAGAGAAATTGCTTCAACGTGAGCACCAAATACTGCAACATGACTTCCGCCCGCAACACGTCCACTGATCTGTCCAGCTTGGGAATTATTTTGATATAAGTTTCTGATACCATTTTCGTCATCAGCATGAAGAGAAGCTTGTTCTTTAAACACACTGTACATCATGGTTGATCCAATAACATCGGAATGTCCTAAACCAAAAAAATGTCCTATTTCATGCGACAAAATATCTCCAATGAATATTTTTGATTGTAAGTTTGAGTTTGTAGTAAATCTATTACTCAAAGCTTGTGTGTCATTGATTAAAATATCTGCACTTAAAATTTCTCCACTTGCAGCAGAATGGCTAACACTTGTAACCGCTAATACCCCTGCCCCAAAGTAGATCGGATTATTTGAGAATTTAATTGTATTGGCAGAGTTAAATTGAGATTCTGTACTAACTTCACTTACAAAGACACTTTTATTTGCTAGCGGCGACCACTGACTAAAGGAATTTGAAACAATTTGTTTAACTTCACCCATTGGTAAATCTGATTGATTCTGATTTGAAGCATTTCCTAAAAACTCGACGATAATATTATTGCTGGTCCACTTTAATTCTTTATCGTAGATAGTTTTAGAAGGTACAAATGAATATGCACTATTTACAAGAAAAAATGTACATACCAATAGTCGTATCATTCTTTGTTTTGTTTCTTTAAAATTGTAAAGACTGCCCCAAAAAAAGCAAACATCAGAAGTATCCAAATCGTAGAGACCTTCGATTCCTCCTGCGTAATTCGCGACTCGACAGAAGCTATCTTTCGACCTTGTTTATTTATTTTAATTTTTCTAGATTCACTCTCAACATGTAGTTCATATTTATCTTTAAAACGAGATTGAAATTTTTGACCTTTAATTCGCTTAGCTAATTTATAGAATGTTTCAAGTGGCATTTGTCCAACTTTTGGCTCTTTAGGAAAAATTGAATTCACCAGTATTTTCGTACTTCCAAACTTTTTTATAGAAAACTTTCCGAGTCCCAAGTTCATTAAATAGTTTTTTCCCTCGTGATTCTTCAACATAAGAACTACTTGTTCTCCCATGGTAAACTTTGGTACTCCGTCAACTCTAAGAGATTTATCTCCAACGGTTCCACCTGGAAAAAATACTTCCGCATGATAGTGATCTGGATTAATACCAATCCACTTGTTGGCTCTCAAGAAAACTTTCGTAAGGATTTGACCATCTTTTGTCTCGATGGCTTCTGAGTTGATCACCTCTCCCACAAGTACCCCTGAGGAGTCGGAAATTTGTTTTTTTATAGATAAGGGTACGAAGGTCGTTGCTGAAACCTGAATAGTCACAAAAACAAATAAAATCAAATACTTAGTCATGAAAGCTCCGAAACTTAACAATTTAGTTACTTATCGGAGTTTTAGGCTGATTACTTGAGTTTGAAAATCAGCTAAATAAAATCGTATTAGATGCTACATTTTCGAAGATTTCATTCTTATCTATGATGACAACAGTATTCTTTGAACCAACTAATCCTTGCAAGAATTCACACATTGCTACAAGCTCAACACGGGACAGACCAAAAGATACATTTTCAATAATAATAAGAGTGTTTTCAATTTTTGTTTGTAGTTTTGAAAGTAGGTACAGTCTTTGTTTCTCTCCACCGGAAAGAGACTTTACTGGTCTATCAAGTGAGAGGTAATCAATTTTTAGTATTCGCATATATTCTAAAATTCTTCTATACTTTGGAGTCAGCTCTATAGATTTTAGTACCTCTCCAATTGGAAGATTATAAGATTCTGCGACAGTCATTTTACCGTCACTAAGTTCTGCATACAGAGGCTTAATTTTTTGTCCCTTACAGTCTTCACACTCAAGAACAATATCTTCAAGAAATTGCATTTCAACAATTTTGACTCCCTTACCTTCACAGTTTGGACATCTACCTAGATCAGAGTTTGAAGAGAGATGACCATCTTTCAGTCCCATTGATTTTGCGTAAGGAGTTTTCAAAAAATGCTTTCTCACTATTGCAAAGATCCCAGTCATACTTCCTACAGTCGATCGACTTGAATAACGATTTATATTGGCATCTACAACTAGAACATTCTCCAAAGACTTTGGAACATTTAATTTGGAATAGCTTCCAATTGCTGTATTTAGCGTGGACTGATCCCATCTTTTAAGTAGTCCCTGAGCTAGAACATTTACAAGCACAGAAGTTTTTCCCGATCCAGATCGCCCTTTAACTAGTGAGACCTCATTTAATGGAATTTTTATATTTTGGAATTCAAAGTTATGTATTAATGGCTTCTCAATTTCTATAAATTCTCTTTTAGAATCAACAACCTTTAAAGGTTTAAGTGTTATGGGATCATGTTTCTTTGGTTTATATACTCCTGCATACAAAACCTCGCCACCATTTTTTCCAGATCCTGGTCCCATCTCGATATGATAGTCAGAAGATTTATGAAAAAATTCAGAGTGCTCAACAATCAATACGGAATTGCCTTGATCAACTAAGTTTTGAAAACTAGAAAGAAGAACCATCGACTCCTCCAAACCTAGCCCCAAACTTGGTTCATCAAATATAAACATTGCTCCAGTCCCTTCGTAAGAGAGATATTTCAATAGCAGTAGTCTTTGATATTCTCCCGCTGAAACGGTTTTTACTTTTCTAGTTAAGGCCAAGTGACCGAGACCTATGCCTTCAGCAACTTCTAGTATCTTTATAGTCTTACTAACAAGCTTAGTTGAAGATTTATTATTTATAATTAGGGAATCTTGGTTTTCTTTCAAATAATTTAAAAGGTTTTCAACATTCTTTTCCCAGATATCAATATAGGCGACCTTAGAACCTTCAAATAAATACATATTATGAGAAATTTTATTTACTCTTGATCCGTGGCAACTTGAGCACTCTATCTCTTGTTGGATTCCACGAATAAAAATTCGTACATTTGGTTTATATTTTTTTGTTTCTAAATATGAAAAAAGTTCGTTAAATCCACAGTACTGACCAACACCTTCAAATGCCATTATCTTAAACTTCTCAGGGAGGTCTTTAATGGGAATATCAAGTGAGATTTTTTCTTTTTTAAGTTCTTTTTTAAAATCTTGAATTATAGATCCAAACCGTTTGTAAGCTAAAAGTTTAACTCCTCCCTCATTTACAGATAACTCTTTATTTAAGACTTTATCTTCATCATACTCTAAGTTTGCACCAAAGCCGTTGCACTCAGAACAAGCACCAAGAGCATTATATGGAGAGAAATGACTAACATTGTGTTTTCCTACTCCTTCATAATCACAAATAGGACAAATACTATTTTTTTCAAGGTCTACTTCTAAAAAAGATTCGTCATCTTTTAAAAGTATCCATACTGGAATTTTATTATTTTTATACTCACTGAGTTTTTCATCAACTAGGGATACATTCTTCCCTTTAATTCTAAGAAGCTCCCAGTACTCATGTGTTTTATCAAATTCTACAATTTCTTTATCTTCATCACTCTTCATCGTCCGTGTAGGGAAAGGTGAATCGAGAAGATATGTAATAAAGCTGTCTTTATCTGTGAATAAGTGAAACGTAGATTTTTCAGTAAATTTAAAGTTATCTCTAATAAACTTTTCAACTGTGTATTTCTCGAGCGGTACAAAGTGAGTGGGACACTTTTCAATGGAATAATTCCCATATAAATTTTGTAGTTGTTCAGTGAGATTCATAAGGTCAGATACGACACTTCTGGCCCCTACAATAGGGTTGATCTGAGGTAGACCAAACACGGGAAGCACTGGCTCTATGCGGTCCACATCAACAGGTGCAGGTCTTTCACTGAAAAATTTTAGATAAGTCGGAAATGAGTTTAGAAATCTTCTCTTTGACTCAGTGAAAAGTGTATGGAATGCGAGTGATGTTTTCC
>Ga0307930_1000085_pt1 | contig 64136 bp, 59 predicted proteins | sample OrgLakmetageno46_FD_203161 | JGI IMG/M metagenome (GOLD analysis project Ga0307930, IMG submission 203161) | Saline water microbial communities from Organic Lake, Antarctica - #46 | ecosystem: Environmental > Aquatic > Non-marine Saline and Alkaline > Saline | place: Antarctica: Organic Lake...
GCATTGCTCAATTTCAATGCCCGTGAGCGTTTACTAAATGTATCTTTGACTAAAGAAATGATTAAAGATTGTCCTAAAGTGGAAGAGCATGAAACGGTTTCCAGAGAGTTTGAAAAATTCTATTTCGATTATTTTGGGTATGGATATTATTGGATGGATACAGATACGTGGGGAGAATATGCTTACCCTACAGCCTTATCTACTCGAAATATGTTGTCTTTTGATAGCGCAAGCGACAAGGATATAGAGCGAACTAATCATCTTCAGTCGTCAAATGAAGTCTCACACTATGGCGTTAATGCAATGGGTGCCAACAAGGGGTATGTCAAAGACTTTATTTGGGATACCGATAACTGGTCACTGCGTTATCTAGTAATAGATACCCATGATTGGCTGCCTGGCGGAAAAAAGATACTCATATCGACCGAACAGCTAGAGAGCGTAGATTGGGAGTATAATACAATTACCTGCGACATTAGCATATCGCAAATAAAAGCCAGTCCAGAATATTGCCATGACAAATTGAATGACCTTGAGTATTTAGCGCGGATCAAAGACAAATTGCAGGTAGATCCATAAACGATACTTGGTCGGGTTCCCTTGCCAATGCTGCATCATTCGGCATCCGAATTACCTTTATCATTTAGTTCATCAAACTTGCCTGCCATAGTCGGGTTGCGCCTAGTCAATTTCTTGATTGTTACATCCTGCGATTTGTCATTTGCCAGACGAAGGTTGTTTTCCGCGCTGAGCAGGGCGTCCTTGGTTTTCTGCAAATGCTCAATAGACTTATCAATCTCATCGATTGCTGTTTTAAATTTCTTTGAGGCAAGGTCATAGTTCCTTGCGAAAGCGGTTTTAAATGAATCGAGATCATCTTCAAAGTTTGTTATGTCGACGCTCTGTGCTTTAACAAGTGCAAGTTCCCTCTTGTATTCGAGTGATTTCATGGATGCATTGCGCAATAATGTGATGATCGGAAGAAAAAACTGAGGCCGCACAATATACATCTTTGGGTAACGATAAAACATATCCACAATCCCAGTATTGTAGAGTTCGCTGTCGGGCTCTAACAGAGACACTAGCACTGCATACTCGCAGCCCTTCTCTATGCGATCCTTGTCCAACTCTCTCAAGAAGTCCTCGTTCTTTTTCTTAGTGGCAGTAGTATCATTTTGATTCTTCATTTCGAACATAATTGAAACAATCTCAGTATCATGTTCGTCCAAGTCACGAAAAATGTAGTCGCCCTTACTGCCTGTTCGAGCGTCATTGTCTTTTTCGAAATACGCCCGCGGGAACGCCGTTGCGCGAATACGGTTAAATTCTGTTTCACAATGCTGCTCGAGAGTTTCGCCAACCATCTTGGTCGATAAGCGAGCCTTCATATCCCGAAGCCGCTCAATAGCATCATCGCGATCTTTGATTTGTGTCTCATATTTATCTTTAAGCGCGGTCTCGGCGAGTTGTTTTTCAAGCCCTGCTTGCTTAAGACCGTGCTTCAATTCGTCGCGCTCCTTCTCAACTCCGCTGACGGCGGCGGTAATCGCCACCTTCTGCTCAAGTTCAGTAGTGCCCAGCTTGGCTTTTAACGCTTGGATCTCAATATCCTTGTCCGTCACAGCTCGATGCATTTCGCTACCACCTTGACTCTTGGCAAGTTCTACGGCATTAAACTTGTCCTTTTCAGCCAACTCAAGTCGCTGGTGTATCTGTTGCTCAAAATCGCTGTCGCGAACCTGTTTTAAAATGTCGGCATACCCAGTTTCGTCGATCTTGAATGCTTTATTACAGTGTGGACAGATGATTTCATGCATGTCTTATTCATTCCTTTTTGATGAAGATTCGCGTTGCTTACGTTTTGACGCTGCGCTAACTTTCAGTAATCTGTGAATTGGCTTAATACCTGCTGGTCCGGCAATGGCATCTGACTCATAAATGACTGCAGTACCAACCCTTATAATTTCTACTCGCTCAACCATACCATTAGAAACGCTGTGCTGAGTATTAGTATTGCTGCTGCCTTCTGATGTTCACGGTATTTCTTCTACCAAACTTTCAGCTAAAAAATCCAGTCCAGTATCTTAAATACTTTCTTTGTCTATTGTCACCAATGGCATAGCCATATTAAAGTTGTCTCTGCAAATACGAGAGCTCGTCACTTGAATTTAATTTGATGCAAAGAAGCTGATTAATCCTTACACTAGAACTATTGAGGTGGTTGAGGAATATGTTTTGAGTAAAGAGCCAAATATTGAAGAGGCCATTGTGCAGTCGTATTCTGAGTTATCTCCAAATGCCAGAATAATTGCCAATTACATACAGCAAAATCCATTAGCTATTATTAGTATGTCGGTTAGCGGCATTGCCAACGTTACACAAACTTCCAAAGCTACCGTTAGTCGTTTCTTTCGACAAATAGGTTATGAATCGCATAAACAAGCAAAAGCCAAGCTTTTAGCGCGTCGTGTTGGCGGATTTCCTGTGGCGAATACAACTTTGCATAGTCAAAACCAACTCAATAATGAAATCTCAAATATTACGAAAACACTCAATGGGGTTGACGCTTCGCAACTAAAAAATATTGTCAATTTACTCTCCAACAATAACAAAATAAGTATTATTGGATACCGTAATAGCTACCCTATCGCGTTGCATTTAAGACAACAATTGATGCAAATAAGAAACTCAGTGCGCATTTTACCGCAGCCAGGACAAACCCTTGCCGAAGAACTAGTAAGCCTAGATAAAGATGAAGTCATCATACTAATTGGCTTTAGACGACGTCCAAAGAACTTTGATAAATTGGTCGACAGCGTATCAAAACAACCTGTTATTTTGATAACCGACCCAACTGGCCAAGTATTCAACAAGCAAGTAAATCATTTATTGGTGTGTCATTTAGGTCAAGAAAATGCGTTTGATAGCTATGCAGCCCCGATGAGTATGGTCTCAATACTTTGCAATGAAACCTATAAGCGGCTTGCGAACAAAGGACAAGTTCGCACAAGCACTATTTCTAAAATGTACCAACAGCTTGATGAATTATCTGAACTTTAGCAACGACCTTATAAATTCCTATTTTAAATCAAATAGATAACGTAATAAAAATACAGCAGCTAATACATAGGTTATTACCGACACCTCTTTGAATTTTGACGTACCCATTTTTATACCTACATACGTAATAAATCCCAGTGCAATCCCTTCACTAATGCTGAAGGTTAACGGCATCGCAAGCATAGATATAGTTGCGGTCGCGAGTGAGGGCATATCATCATAGTCTAACTGACGAAACGACTCCATCATGAAAATACCAACCATTATGAGTGCTGGCGTTGTCGCCATTAACGGGATCACTTTCATAACGGGTGTAAAAAATAGAGCCAAGACAAAACATAAGGCGACTACTACAGACGTCAGCCCGGTGCGGCCACCTGCCGATACACCTGCAGCCGATTCTACATATGACGTTACTGGAGAAGTGCCTAATGCAGCGCCTATCACACTAGCGCCAGCATCAGCAGTCATAGCACTACCCATTTTTGGCAACACACCATTTTCATCAAGCAGCTTTGCTTTTCTAGATACACCAATAAGTGTCCCTATAGTGTCAAACATATTTACAAAAAGTAAGGCAAAAATAAGGTCCCATGTTTGCGCAAAATGGGTAATAGGATACATTATATCCATGGCAAAAAAGGTGTTACTGATACTATCTGGCATACCTATAAAGCCATCAGGCGAGGCGGTTAGCGTGCCCTCCCCCGCTGGCACAAAACAGCCAATAAGGGTAAGTGTAATCACGCTGATTAGAATTGCACCGGTGACTTTTTTAACTACCAATATAATGGTAAAGACAATGCCTAATAATGCCAGCATAGTTGCGGGATCAGACAAATCACCTAATGCAACAAAAGTGGCTGAGTTATCCACCACTAATCCTGCATTTTTCAATCCAATAAAGGCAATGAATAAGCCTATACCACATTGTACTCCTATTTTAAGAGCATTAGGAATAGCCTCTGCTATCTTTTTCCTTACCCCCATTAGCGAGAGTATTAGAAATAAAATACCGTTCCAAAATACAATTCCTAAACCAGCTTCCCAAGGGATCTCTCGGGTTAAGCAGATAGTAAATGCGAAAAATGCGTTTAGCCCCATTCCCGGCGCCATTGCAATCGGGTAGTTAGTCATTGCGGCCATCATTAACGTGCCAATGCAGGCAGCTAGCGCGGTAACCGTAATTAACCCTTCAATAGGCATGCCACTGGCAGACAAAATACTAGGATTGACTACCAATACATAAGACATGGCAGCAAAAGTAGTTAGTCCACCAACCAACTCTTTTTTAAAGCTAGACCCTTTTTCAGTCAATTTAAATAAACGCTCAAGCAGTAATGTCATATAGCTAGGTTCTTCTTGTTATGGTTAAAAATAATAGTTATCGGGCTAATTGTAATTTGCGTGCAAATGTTTGGTGTTGTGCCATTAAATCGATTGGATCAATGTTCTTGTGATGCCCATTTTCAATAATCCAATCTCCCGCTACCATGAGCTTATCAACAGTATGTGCACCGCACTGCACTAGCGCAGCGATAGGCTCACCGACTCCGCTAAACCTCAACGCATCGAGATTAAAAAAAGCTAAGTCTGCTTGCATGCCAACCGCTATTTCGCCTATATCAGGCCTCGCTAAAACATTTGCCGAACCCTTAGTCGCATAATTTAAAACAGTGTTAGCCGTTATCGCTTCTGCGCCATATTTAAGTCTTTGTTGCAACAAAGACTGACGCACTTCTTGGATCATATTTGAACTATCGTTTGACGCCGACCCATCTACAGCAAGTCCAACCTTACAACCGGCTTTGACCAAATCAAGCGTTGGGCAGATACCAGAGGCTAGTAACATATTCGAGCTAGGACAATGCGCTATGCCTACTTTAGCTTTGCCTAAACGGACAATTTCTTCAGGCGTAAAATGTATACCATGCGCAAGCCATGTTCTCTCATGTAACCAACCACAGGACGCTAAATAATCGACCGGACGCATACCAAATTGGCGAACACAAAATGCGTCTTCATCTTTAGTCTCGCCTAAATGTGTATGCAGCAAAACATTAAGTGATTTAGCTAAGCTAGCGGTATCTTTCATTAATTGGCTTGAAACTGAGAATGGCGAACAAGGAGCGAGTGCAATTTGCATCATGGCACCTTCATGAGTTTGATGAAAAGCAGATATTACTCTTTCGCTGTCTAATAGAATAGTGTCCTCTTTTTGAATGACCGTATCTGGGGGCAATCCTCCATCTTTCTCACCCAAGCTCATTGAGCCTCTCGTTAAAACAGCCCTGCAACCCAATAATTGTAGGGCCGACACTTGAACATCAATAGCATTTTCCAGACCACTGGGGAATACATAGTGATGATCACAAACTGTTGTTGCACCCGACATCATCAACTCAAGAGCGGCTAATTTAGTTGCCGACTCCAACATCTCTGCATCTACATTTTTCCAAACTTGATACAAGCTTTTTAACCAAGGGAAAAGCGGTTTATTAAGCGCCTCGGGCACGCAGCGTGTTAACGTTTGATAAAAATGATGATGTATATTTATTAACCCAGGTGTAATAGCAAAAGCACGACAATCAATAACTTGAGTAACGGCAGTTGTTGGCTCTTTACCTTTACCCACGAGTTCAACTATTTTTTTATTTGCTACGACGATACCATTACTTGCGCAATCGCTACTTGCAGCGTTCCCAGTAAAGATACCTGCAGGATGTTTTAACCAAATAGTATTAGAGGCTGTCATGCTTTAATTAAAATACTCATCATGTAATCGCTAATCATTATGCCATCCCAACTTTATAGTTATCATCTTTCGCTCACCTAACTTCAACTGCCAGCAATAGTTATGCCAAAATAATAATTCCTGACCAAGCGGTCTATTTTTATGTTTTTGTACACATCAGTGTTGTTATTTGCTCTATTTTAGTGAAACACATGCACACCAAAGGGGCGAAAAATAACATGAATGACAAACTGATTGGTGTATGCATAGTTTACTTTTAAGCATATCAGGTAAACCTAGAATGGTTTCGGAATAGACTGCCTTTCTACAGTCGTGCTTTTTTTATGTTAGTTATATCATTTAATGCAAACAATATTTCTGTATTTGATTTCACTCAATTTGCTTTTTGATACGTGACTTTATGGCTTGTACTTTTTAATGTCGCACATGTTTCTCTTGACATAATGATGAAACAATTGTTTCATTAGCATGTAACTAGAGAGGAAGTTTGTGCACAATAATTATTTCGAACAGGTATTTGTGGATCATCAACCCCCACCGCATAGCGATAAAAAAGCTAAGTACACTGCTAAGTGCGAAATCATGCCGCTACAAAATATGAGATTAGCGGTAAAAGACTTGTTTCATGTAAAAGGTATTCCTACAGCCGCTGGTAATCCAGATTGGTTGCGTACACACGCGTTACCTAGCGATACAAATTCCACCGTAGTGTCCTTAATCAAGCATGGCGCTGCATACGAAGGCAAGACATTAAGTGACGAATTAGCTTATAGTTTGAATGGACAAAATATTCATTACCCCACACTGATTAACCCCATCAATCCTGAGCGTTTACCAGGTGGTTCATCCAGCGGATCTGCAGTCGCTGTGGCGGTAAAGTTAGCTGACATTGGCCTAGGCACAGACACAGGAGGCTCTATTCGAGTACCTGCTAGCTATAACGGACTATTCGGTCTGCGCACTTCCCATGGTCTAATTGCAACCGACAATATGGTATCCTTAGCGCCTTCGTTTGACACTGTAGGCTGGATGTGCCGTAATATTAATGACCTGGAAAAAGTCGCGCAGGTCCTCTTGCCTAAGGAAAGTGCAAACCCGACAACGCACAGAACAGTAAAGTTGTGTATCGCTACAAACTTGATTTCATGTTCTGAGCAAGCTAGTCAGATTGAGCAAATGGTCAAGGGAATAGAAAGCGCAACCGCACTTACCCTAGTTCAAGACAACATAGATACGAACACATGCAAAATCAGCGAAACTTTTCGTACGCTACAAGGATTCGAAATTTGGCAACAGCATGGTGAATGGATTTCACGCACTCATCCAACTTTTGCAGATGATATTCAGCAGCGTTTTGACTGGTGCAAAAATATTACATTGCAAGACTACAACATTGCAAAGCAACAGCAACAATCCTTTACTAAATACATTAACTCACACTTACAAAAACATGATGTTATTTTACTGCCGACCACTCCAGGGCGCGCTCCACTGCTTAACACTGCAGCGAACCAGCTTGGTGAATATCGCAATAATTTAATGACATTTACGGCGATTGCAGGACTAGCGGGTTTACCACAAATCCATTTACCACTCTTCACAATCAATAAAGCCCCATGTGGCATTTCGTTGATTGCTCCTAAAAACCAAGATTTGCGACTTATTAATATCGCAAAAAAGCTGATGAAACATTTATTATGACAAGCCCCAAACAGACACAAATTGCTTTTACTGCTCCTCATCGTGGCGCAACCAACGCCGGTACACGAATACTTGAACAAGGCGGCACAGCTATAGAAGCGATGGTCGCCGCAGCAGCGTCTATTGCGATTGAATACCCGCACATGAATGGCATGGGCGGCGATGGTTTTTGGCTAATTAGCGAACCCAACAAACCTCCTATTGCAATAGATGCTTGCGGTACAGCAGCGCAAAATGCAACGCTCGACTATTATCAAAGCATGCAAAGTATTCCCAGCCGCGGCCCTAAATCGGCATTAACAATGGCCGGTGCCGTATCGGGTTGGGAAAAAGCCTTACAAATAAGTCAACAATGGCAACCTAATATGGCGCTTGCAAACTTATTTGATACAGCTATTAATCAGGCGCAATGGGGCATTGAAGTGACTCAGAGTATGCATGATGCCAGTCTAAAGACGTTTGACGATTTATCAGGTATGCCTCACTTTGAACAGTTCTTAATAAAAGAAAAGGCCTTGAAAAAAGGTAAAATACTTAAGTTACCCAAACTAGCAAAGACGCTGCAATTGCTAGCAAAAAATGGGCTAAAAGACTTTTATCAGGGTGAAATAGCCAATATGCTCGCCTCGGATTTAGCAGCAGCGGGTTCCCCTATTCAACTCAGTGATTTTCAGCAATATCAGGCAAACATCCTCGAACCAATTAGCGTCACTACGAGTAAAGGAAAACTATACAACCTACCTGCACCAACCCAAGGTATTGCATCGTTAATTATTTTAGCTTTATACGACAAATTGTATGAACAATATAAAGACACTTTGCTTGCATCCACTGACAGTGAACTTGAAATGGTACATTTGCTTATTGAATGCACCAAACAGGCCTTTATAAAACGTAATGCATATGTGACCGATGCTTCTCGCTTATCAGCAGAGCTATCTGCATTATTGAGCGACGCGAGTATCGACAGCATGCTTAAAAACATCCGAGCCGATGTTGCTTTGCCGTGGCCACATGATGCTAAACATGGAGATACTGTTTGGATGGGTGCATGTGATAGTGAAGGCAGAATGGTTAGTTACATTCAAAGCTTATATTGGGAATTTGGCAGCGGTGTTGTTAGTCCATCAACGGGAATTGTTTGGAATAATCGTGGTACGTCATTTTCGTTAGAAAAAAATCATTTGCAGCAACTTGCGCCCGGTCTGAAACCTTTTCATACCTTAAACCCGGCATTTGCAGAACTCAACGACGGCCGTCGTATGAGTTATGGCACCATGGGCGGAGAGGGCCAACCACAAACCCAAGCTGCGCTATTTAGTCGCTATGTCTACCATAATATGCCATTAGATAAAGCAATTGCTAGTGGGCGATGGTTATTAGGAAGAACATGGGGCGATGAATCAAATAGTTTAAAAATTGAGAACGATTTAGCGCAACGTATTGGTCATCGATTATCAGAGCGTAAGCACGAAGTGGCTATTGTAGAACCATGTAACGAACTGATGGGTCATGCGGGTGCAATTGTATTAGATAAAGACGGTATCGCGATAGCTGCGACCGATCCTAGAAGTGACGGCAAAGCATTTTCAGCTTCAACGCCAGGATAAAAAGGATAAATAAATGAATTTACTGATTGAAAACTGGACCACTATTGCTGCCTTGATGGCAACTGGCGTATTTGCAGGCTTATTGGCTGGTTTACTTGGTGTCGGCGGCGGCATTGTTATTGTACCAGTGCTTTATTTTCTATTTCAAGCCTTTAATGTATCTCCTGGATCAGCCATGCTGATTGCTACAGCAACATCATTAGCGACTATTGTGCCCACTTCTATAAGTTCGATCCGTGCACACGGCGGTAAAGGGAATGTAGACTTTGCACTAATAAAAGTGTGGGGGATATTTATATTAATAGGGGTATTAATAGGCAGTTGGTTAGTTACTCAGGTTAACGGTCAATGGTTAACTGTTTTATTTGGAGTAATAGCGACATTATCGGCCTTCAATATGCTGCTAGGTAGCAAAAAAGCTATTTTTGATGCCTTGCCTGGTAAAGCAGGACAATCTGCAATGGCTTCCAGCGTCGGTTTATTTAGTTCATTAGTCGGCATTGGTGGCGGCACGTTAACCGTACCCATGCTAACGTTTTGTAATTATCCTGCCCATAAAGCCATAGGAACCGCGGCGGCAGTTGGACTCATTATTTCATTACCCGCCGCAATTATTATGCTCTTGGTCGGCCAAACTCCAGTTGATGCGCCATTAGGCACCTTTGGGCTGGTCAATTTAGTCGGCTTTATTTGTATAGTACCTCTAACCGTTTTTTTTGCACCAATAGGGGCAAGTTTAGCAAATAAGCTCGATGCACAAAAATTAAAGAAAGTGTTTGCTGTGGTACTTATGATCACAGGCATTCGTATGCTTGCACAATTATTTTTTTAGGATATTCATATGAACCACATTCCCCATTCACGCAATAACTTATTAGCACCCCCTCCTCGTTTATTAATGGGTCCGGGTCCAATTAATTGTTATCCGCGTGTGCTAAACGCGATGTCAACCCAATTAGTGGGACAATACGATCCTGTCATGACCGGCTATATGAATGAAACGATGGCACTTTACCGTGAAGTGTTTATGACCCAAAACAAACAAACATTATTGGTAGACGGAACATCAAGAGCCGGTATAGAAGCCATGTTGGTATCGGCACTTGAGCCGGGAGACAAGGTGCTAGTGCCTATTTTTGGTCGCTTTGGTCACTTGCTTACCGAAATTGCAGAACGAGCCGGTGCGCAAGTGCATAGTATAGAAGTCCCTTGGGGCGAAGTATTCAAACCAGAACAAATTGAAGCTGCAATTAAACAGTTTCAGCCCAAAATGGTAGCAACCGTTCAAGGCGATACGTCTACCACTATGCTGCAGCCACTTGCAGAAATTGGCGAAATTTGCCGACGTTTAGACGTCATTTTATATTGTGATGCGACAGCTTCCATCGGCGGTAATGCGCTGGAAACAGATAATTGGAAACTCGATGCGGTATCAGTTGGTTTGCAAAAGTGCTTAGGCGGACCATCGGGCAGTGCGCCGATTACGATGGGAGAACGCTATTTAGAGGTAATCAATAAACGAAGGCATGTTGAAGCCGGTATTCGAAATGAACATCATTATGCAGGCGAAGGCTCTAGAATTCGTTCTAATTATTTTGATTTACCCATGATTATCGATTATTGGGGAGACGAACGTCTTAATCACCATACCGAAGCCGCCTCAATGCTCTATTGTGCGCGGGAATGCGCCATCAATTTACTCGACGAAGGCATTCAGAGTTGTATTGACCGTCATAAAGTCAATGGTGATGCAATGCTAGCGGGCGTTCAGGGTTTAAATTTAACACCTTTTGGTGATTTGCAATACAAAATGAATAATGTGGTTGGCGTGTATATCCCCCAAGGAGTCGACGGAGAGGCAGTACGCCATCAGATGTTGCATGACTTCAACATTGAGATTGGCACTAGCTTTGGACCATTGCATGGAAAAATCTGGCGTATAGGCACAATGGGATATAACGCCCGTCCTGATTGCGTATTTAATACCCTACAGTCACTTGAAACAGTACTTCGTCGAAATGGCCATAAGCTAGGCTTAGGTGAAGGCGTTGATGCTGCAATGTCGGTTTACGGAAAATGAATAGCATCGATGAATTTGCGCAGCAAATCATGCTGCGTTGCGAAGAATTAGGTAACATCAGTCAATCGCCAGGGATCGTTGACAGACGTTATCTAAGCCCAGAGCATAAGCTCGCCAACGCAGCTGTGGCTGGTTGGATGCAACAAGCCAATATGCGCACGTGGCAAGATGGTGCAGGCAATATTTGGGGGCGTTATGAAAGTCCCAACCCAAGTGCCCAGCGCCTAGTGATTGGAAGTCATCTCGACACGGTGATTAATGGCGGGAAATATGACGGAATGCTTGGTGTCGTATGCCCTATTGCGCTTATCGAAATGTTTTACCAAGAACAACGAACATTTCCATTTCATATTGATATTGTTGGTTTTGGCGATGAAGAAGGAACGAGGTTTGGTTCCACCTTATTAGGTAGCCGCGCCCTAACCGGCAAGTGGGATAATAGCTGGGCAGATCTATTGGACACCAACGGCGTTTCCTTGCGACAAGCTATGCTTGATTTCGAGCTTAATTTCGATGAGATACATTTAAGTAAAGTACCCGCATCTTCGCTCCTTGCTTATATAGAACTGCACATTGAACAAGGCCCAGTGCTTGAACAACAGGACTTACCTGTTGGCATTGTCACCGCTATTGCGGGGGCAAAACGTTTTACTATTAATGTTTGCGGTATGGCTGGACACTCAGGTACTGTGCCAATGAATATACGTAAAGACGCACTCACCGGCGCAAGCGAGATGATACTCGCTGTCGAACAAATTGCCATTGAAATGGGTGTGGTAGCGACGGTTGGCAAAATAGAAAATAAACCTAATGCAGTGAATGTCATCTCCGGGAACGCTGATTTTAGTTTGGACATTAGAAGTGACGATGATGACTTACGTGATCTTACTTTAGATAAAATATTGACCCGCTTTAGCGATATTGCCAATACACGTAATCTAAAGGTTAGCTCGGCGATTACGCATAGTGCACCAGCGGTTATTTGCAATAGTAAATTAATTAACGCGCTAACAAAAGCAACACAATTGGCGAATATAAAGCCTTTAAAATTGCTTTCAGGTGCTGGCCATGACGCCATGGCAATGGCAGATATATGTCCAGTTGGTATGCTTTTTACTCGCTGCGAAAAAGGCATCAGCCACCACCCCGGAGAATCAATCACTGCGACTGATGTGGCCGCTAGTTTGCAAGTATTACGACACTTTATTAACGATTTCAGATTATTAGGACCAGACACATGATCATACCCAGAATTTATAACGACGAACAAGGTCTAAGCGCATTTGGCCAAGTAGAAATTGAATTAGCCGATGGCGGCCCCATCGGCTTGCTGTCAAAAAAGTTTGAAGCGGGTTCAGTTATTTTTAGAGAAACCCCTGCTGATTATGATTTTAAATGGCATCCAGCACCAACACGTCAACTTTTGTTTATAATAAAAGGAAGTGCAGAATTTACTGTATCCAATGGTGAACAACGCGTTTATGGCGTCGGCGACGTACTTTTACTTGAGGACACCCAAGGTCAAGGGCATTGCAGCAAAGCCATCAACAATGAGGTTCGTCACTCTATTTTTGTGACCCTAGACAACAGCATAGGTGTCATTGTTAAATAAAGTACGCAACTGGGTTAAATTTACAAATGTATGATGTATTTACCTTGAGTCTGACTCGAAGGTAAACGCTACTAGGTAGGCTCCCCAAAATACCGGTATATGTATGCCACGCTCAAATTAATTATTGATAATAAGTGATCATTCAAGGTCACGTTCGAAAGGACAGCTTAACGCACGGACTAATGGAATTAGAGCTATGAGACTATATTATGCGAAAAAAAATCATTCAATTAATTAACCTTGACTGACGGCAAAGAGCGAATTGGAGTCAGTCGAGTTTGATTCAATCGTATGACTGCTTCAAACTGTGTTTCAATCGATACCTGCCTTTTTAGCTGGACGCAAGAGTGACAAATTATCGTGGCTCAACTAGACGTGGTGTTGCTTTTGCAAAAGAGCATCAAAACGACTATGCGGGTAAAGAGTTTAATGACTTGGTAGATGGAGTTGATGCACTCGTTGCCAAAGGCTTAGTGAATAAAGATCGCGTGGGTATTACAGGCGGTTCTTATGGTGGCTACGCATGAATGTGGGGCGCAATATGACTATTCACTTCGCTTTATGTGCTGGATGGATACTTATTTAGCTGAAGGTGCAACGCGCAACGAGCCAATGCCATCAACAGATTTGGGTTTTGCCGACAAACTTGAACCCAAAGAAGACGAAATGAAATAGTTTTAACTATTTACAGAAAAAGTCAGCGATTTGAAGTACTCTTATTCTGTAGACACTTTGATTGCTCATCCGTATATTTATAATTTGCTTGCAGATTAAATTAAGCAAATCTGCTTTAATGATAGCCATAGGCATAATGACGCACTCCTAAAGTGCCCGTTGGCAATATTCGAGTCGTGAGTATTTGAATTTTTATTGTATGAAATATAGCATCTTCATTTTTTAACCGTGGCAGCTCAGCGTAATATATTTTAAGAGAAAACATGTTTACACAACAACCGGGTCTCACTAAAGTTAAACTAGCGTACGTTGGCTTCTGCGCACTTTTTTTCACTTTACATATTCAAACTGCAGATGCGCAATCCTTAAACACAGTGGTTAATGTAGACGCCATATTTCCAGCGCAAGAACAAACTAACGAAACCATAATGCTTGCCGGCACAGTAGAGGCCAAACAGCACGCACAGCTTGCGCCATTGGCCCAAGGTAGAGTGGCTAAAATCTTTACAGAAATAGGCGATGTGGTTAAAAAAAATCACGTTTTACTCACCTTAAACAGTAAGCTTGCAGAACTAGAAATACAGGGCGCAATGGCAAATGTAAATGCGCTGCGAGTTAATGAAGTAGAAGCCAAGCGACTGTTTACCGAAGCAAAAAAGCTGTCGCAGCAGCAAGTAGTTCCGCAAACCTTAATATTAGAACGCCAGGCTTTAGTTGCTAACTCCCAAGCGCAATTAAAACGAGCCGATGCTGCTCTTAGTTTGCAGCAGGAATTGCTAAACCGGCACACTTTACGAGCGCCATTTGACGGTGTAATTGCGCTGCGCAATGTAGACATTGGGGAGTGGATAACGCAACAAACACCGGCATTTACACTAGTTGCACAAGACAATTTGCGCTTGAGTGTAGCGGTGCCGCAAGAATACTATGGTCGCTTAGCTGCACAAACCAGCTTAGCGGTGCGCGTATTTCTCGATTCATCAAGCACGCAGTATACAAGTGCAACAATTAGCCGGCTTGTTCCTGTATCTAACGCCATAACACGCACGTTTATAGCGCAAATAGATTTACCTGGGAATATTGACTTGGTAGCAGGCATGTCGGCAAGAGCACAAATTTTAGTTCCCAACACTAACAGCACTTTTATCTCCTTACCGCGTTCGGCTGTTAAGCAACATCCCGATGGCGGCAGCAGTGTTTTTATTGTCGTTAATGGTAAAGCCAAACGCGTTATCACCCCTTACACAGGTTTACCTAATAATATGGTATCGATTGCCAACCAGCCTGCAGATGTTGCTTATATATTGACGGGTATAGAGCTCCTTCAAAACGGTACGCCTATAAATGCCAATATAGTAACGAGCGCTCAATAATGATCGCCGAAGCGGTTAAACGCGACACATTGGTGACTGTTATTGTGTTGATAACGTGTATTTTGGGTATTGTATCAGCGCTTAATATACCGGTACAAATGATACCCGATTTAGAAGTACGGACTATTACCGTGCAAACTGGCTGGTCTGGTGCAACGCCGCAAGATATTGAAAAAGAAATACTAATTGAACAAGAGCGTTATTTGCGTAGCTTACCTAATTTAAAGCGCATGATTTCGTCTGCCGAAATGGGATCGGCTAACGTGGCCCTAGAATTTCCATTTGGTGTTGATATAAACGAAGCACTTATTCGGGTTAGCAATGCCTTAAGCCAGGTACCGGCTTATCCCGAAAACGTTGACCAACCGCGATTGTTCTCTAGCTCTTTTTCTAGCAATGCGTTTATGTTCTTTCGGCTTGCCCCGCTTAATGGCAACCCTATGGCTATTGACGTTGACATGCTGCGCGATTTTGCCGATGACTTCATTCGTCCTAGAATGGAAAGCGTACAGGGCGTTTCACAGGTAGATGTGCGCGGTGGTTCTTCAAGACAAATTCAAATAAAAGTAGATGCTACAAAGCTAGCCCAAAGAGGGATTAGCTTAATATCAGTAAGAGATGCTATTCGCGCACGTAATTCAGATGCGTCGGCGGGTGACTTAGAAAGTGGTGAAAATCGTTATTTATTGCGGGTAGTAGGACGCTTTGAGCAACTATCACAGCTAGAGAATTTAATAGTGAGCCGCACGGGCAATGCCAATATTTATCTCAAAGATATTGCAAACATAAAGCTAGATCATTTTGAATCTCGCGGCATGTCATATTCAGACGGTGAGCGTAATTTAACCATGTCGGTAAGGCGCGAAAGTGGCTCAAACGTTATATCAATAAAAGCTGAGCTAGTCCCGTTAGTTGCCGAATTAAACAAAACCTTATTGATGCAAAACGGCTTGAACCTCAAGCTTGTTAGTGATGATGTTCAATATGTTTCAAGCTCACTTAAAAATGTGTGGATTAACCTTCTTTTAGGTGCGCTTTTGGCCACCTTGGTCATGTTCTATTTTTTGCGCTCTGCTCGCTCTACTCTTATAGGCGTAATGGGTATACCTATATGCACAATTGCTGGTTTTTTAGCCCTGATTGCTTTTGGCCGCACCATTAATGTTATTTCTTTGGCGGGTATTGCCTTTGCAATTGGGATGACTGTTGACAACACCATTGTGGTGCTAGAGTCGATTATGCAAGCTCGAAAAAGAGGTCTTTGTCGCTATAAATCTGCAGTTGAAGGGGTTACCGAGGTATGGCCGGCAGTGCTTGCCTCTACAGCTACTACAGTGCTTGTATTTGCCCCAATATTGTTTATTGAACAAGAAGCCGGGCAGCTGTATTCTGATATCGCAATTGCAATTACCGGCGCTATTATAGCGTCGATGATAGTGGCTATTTTTGTGGTACCTGTGGCAATGGCAAATATTGGTAAAGAGACTGAAGCCCCAAGCAAATCTGTCCAACCCTCAAAAAGATGGATGCACTTGGTTGATATATTTTGTGCCAATAAGAAACGTGCGAGAGTGTTAGCAATGAGTTTTATTGTTATTATTATTGGTGCAGCCTACATCGTGATGCCTGCCGCTGAGTACTTGCCAGAAGGGGAAGAGCCTAAAGCATTTTCTTTGATGATTGCGCCACCAAGCTATAACCTTTCTGAGATGGAAACAATTGGCGATGAACTACGCGTTTATTTTAGTGATTATTTACAGGCATCGTCTGCAGACTTTAAAAGCGGGCAAACTAATATGCCGCCACTGGCTTACTATAGTATGTCGGTATCAATAGGTCGCATTTGGTTTTTGAGCGCGCCTGTTGAACCTCAATATATTGATGAAATGATGCAAGCGATTACACTTAAGTTCAAAAGCTATGAAAATATGCGGGCATTTTCATCCAGAGGATCTATTATTTCAAGCAACGATGGTGGCACTCGTGCAGTAGCGGTTGATTTGGCTGGAAACAATATACAAGACCTATATCAAGCTGCAAAGGCAGTATATGCCGAGGCTGAAGTCCGCTTCGATAATCCACAGCTAAACTCCGACCCCAGCTCATTATCGCTAAATCAACCTTTAATTGAAATTCGTCCTCGTTGGCAACGACTCGCCGAGCTTGGTATTAGTAACCGCGATTTTAGCTATTCGGTAGCTGCTATGAGTGATGGTGCATACGTAGATGAGTTCTTATTAAACGACGATAAAGTTGACATGTTTATGTTTAGTGATGCGGGCAATGAGCAAACCATCAATAGCTTAGCATCATCACCACTGGTGACCCCGCAAGGTAATATTTTGCCGTTAAATGCCATGGCTGATTTGGTAGAGAGTAAAAATAGTGACACCTTGCGCAGAGTAGACGGCAGCAGAACCGTCACGGTGTACATTATTCCTCCCCGCACTGTTGCACTAGAAACAGCTGAAGCAATAGTTAGAAACGATTTGCTACCTGCGCTTTGGCAACGCGGCAGTATTGCGCAGGGCATAAATGTGAGCATTAGTGGCGCTGCCGATCAGCTTGAGGCCACCAAAGCGTCTTTGACAAATAATTTTGTAGTGGCCGTTGTGCTTTGTTTTTTATTGTTGGTCGCGATATTTAGCCATTGGCGATACCCTTTATTTATTTTGGCTACGGTACCATTAGGCATGGCAGGTGGTTTACTCGGTTTGGTTTTAGTAAACATTGTTAATAGTGGTTTAGCGAGAATAGGCCTTGGCGGCGCTTATCAACCCTTTGATATGATAACTATGCTAGGCTTTCTCATTTTATTAGGAACGGTAGTGAACAATCCTATTTTAATTGTGGATCAAACAAGACGCTTTCTCGACCAAGGGAAAACCGTCAAAGACGCCATAAGAAGTGCGGTAAGTAAAAGGTTAACACCTATTTTAATGTCGACCGCCACGACCATTTTTGGCTTAGCGCCTTTGGTTTTGCTACCAGGAGAAGGCACTGAACTCTATCGTGGTGTGGGTATTATTGTGCTTTGCGGAATTTTTGTTTCGACCATCTTAAGCTTAACGTTCTTGCCATCACTTTTAATGGGTTTGTTGAATGAGCGCTCGAGTGAAAAGCAAGCCTAGCTATTTTCACACTACGTGGCAATTTGGATACTGGGCCTGACTCATCAAATAAGCATGCACTTGGTCACGTTTAGCCAGCACAAACAACAGCAGTAAGTCACCTTTTTTGGCGCTTTCAAGAGCATACTTCGCACCTGCTAATGGGTCAGAAACTTCAGTGATGGTTGCTTCAGTTACGCCTTTGTTTAATAAATGTGCTTTAACCAAAACAGATATTTCACCGGCTTGTCTTCCGCGCAAATAATCTTCAAGTTTTGACAAAGTATAAGTGTCAGGCTAGAGGCCATGCATTGCATCGGCGTTTAGCACAATAAAATCATCGCGGGCTCTAATTGCTTTGGCCACCATTAGTTTGATCTGTTCCAACAGTCAGTTCAATGATCCTGAACCCAGCAAAATCGGTGCCTGTTGAATAGATCAGATATGTCGTTTATTCTACTTGCACTCGAATTTGTGGTATTTTTATTGTCGTTATTATTAAGAGGTGTCTAAATAGTGAGATTGTGGCTCGAAGATGATTTAGCGTCTAAAAAAGCGCTTATCCAAAGGGCGTTGCTGTTCTCTGCTGTTACCTTATTTGTTTTATTCTTGTTTCAGCCATTTGGTACCCATGACGATGTTATTTCCTATAAATATCTTCGACTCTCAGGTTATGGATTGGTCACTTTTTGTGCCTTATTGTTGACTGGAGTATTAGAAATAGCGTTAACTCGCCGAAGGTTAAATCGTCGATTCAGAATAATACTTATTCCCAGCATTTATATTGGCATAATAGCAGTGTTTAATCACAGCTATTTTGTGGTGGCAGTATTAGGCTCATGGCATTGGCAAAATCAATTGTTGTTTTTTTTTTATACTTTTGCTATTGGTTTGTTTCCTATCAGTTTTATGTTTATTGTTAATCGCCATGCAGTCAAAATCTCCAAACCACAGCAAGGTGACTTTGTTGGCTCTGCATCTGCTGGTAGCGATGATGTATCAGGTAATAAGACAGCCCAAGCTGAGTTAATAACCTTAACTGGCGATAATAAAGACGACAATATACAAATAGCACTATCACAAATATTATTTATCAAGTCTGCTGATAATTATTGCGAACTGAGCATCCTCGAAGACAGTACCTTTAGCCTTAAATTATTGCGCTGTTCATTAACCAAAATTTTAAAACAGCTACCAAACAATTCGCAGGTGTATCGTTGTCATCGATCTTATGCAGTGAATCTAATGTCAGTTAAATCATCTGCGGGAAATGCCGGTGGTTTGCAATTATCAATAAAATCACTTGATGTCATGGTCCCTGTCTCCCGTACTTATGTTGATGAAATTAAACAAGGCTTGCTGTTAGTCCCTAAAGTTTGTTAATCAGCCCAAATCCTTGTCACTAATACCTTAAAAAGCAGGTTTAGCCCTAACTACTCGCTGCTTTGCTGGGTACTTGGCATGCTTAATTTGAATTCTAAATTTCAATTAAGCGAGAACACATGCAACACATAGCAAAATCACTGGTTATCTTAAGCACTTTTATATTCTGTCACTTTTTTATGAGAATGTTTTGGGGTGATAACTGGAGCGAAGTGCTTCTGAGGCTAGATCAGCAATCTTATGTTTTACATACCTTAGTGAAGTATCTATTTCTTTATGGGCCACTATTGCTGGTGGCAAGCTTGTTATTTAAACCAACGCCTTGGTATGAGGTGTTAGGTCTGAATATCAATGGAGTTCAAAGCTATTTTATAGCGGCGCTGACATGTTGTTTGCCAATGACCTTAGGTTACGCACTATTAAGTACTGAACTCAACCTTTCAATGTCAGCCATTATTACGGGGTCAGTATATGCAGGTGTATTCGAAGAAATTATTTTTAGAGCCGCTTTATTTGGGGTGTTGTTTCACTATTGTCGATGGGGATTTATCCCTGCTGCATTAATCAGTTCTATTATCTTTGGATTAGGCCATATTTATCAGGGGCATGATCTTATGTCTGCGGTGATGGCGGTGGCAATAACGGCGGTCGCGGGTACTTGGTTTTCGTGGCTATATTGTGAATGTGGTTACCGTGTTTGGTTTCCTTTGTGGATGCATATCTTTATGAATGCCGCCTACGGAATATTTGGAATGTCGGGCGGGGCAGCAGGAGATTTAGAAGGCAACTTATTCAAGGCCAGCGCAATAATCTTAAGCTTACTTTACGTTCACCTGCTTGTGCGTAAAGGTAAGTCCCGCCAAATAACCCTCACATCCTTATGGCATAACAAACCGACTATTCAACCACACTCACAACTAACCATCCAAAACGCTTACTAGGAGAACAAGTATGCTTGAATTATTTTTAGTCATGATGGCACTCACATCACCCATCCTAATTATTATCTTTGTGCGTAATTATTTTAATTACAAATCAGAGGTCAATCAGAAAATATTGGCGCTTCAAAAAGAAAGTGATACTGATGCGGAGATAAACATGCAAAAGAAGGTCGATGTGCTGATAAAAAGAGTCATAGTGCTTGAAAAAATTGTCACTGATGGCAATTTCGATTTAAGCCATGAAATCAATCAACTTTGATGATTTTTTTGAGTGTAATTCCATTGATGGATATCTTACTGAATAATCACTAGGAGTGGTTATTAAACGGCTTCCTTTGGTATTTACAGAGAAAGCCGTTTATATTAATGGTTGAATCTAAGCTCTTTGCCATAACTGCGCTTGCATGCGCGAAATCATGCTCCAGCCCACGACTTTTCGTAAATATAAATCTATAAAAACCGCCAAGTATAACCGGCCTTCTCGTGTCCATATATAAATAATGTCGGCGACATATGTCACGTCTGGCGCACCTAAATCAAACTGCCGTTTAAGCAAGTTTCCAAACAATGGTTTGTTGTGATTGCTGTCGGTAATGACCTTGTATTTCTTCCGATATTTCACCCATACACCGGCTTCATTTCAAAGAATTACACATCTAGCAAAGTCCAGTTTCATATTGACCGCGTTGAAAAGCGTATTCAAAAATACTTAAGTCAAATGGAGCCGTCTGTAAGATTTGGTAAAATTCAACATTTGTAAAATGTAAAATTGAGTCCTGACTAATTTAGATAAGCTTTTTACCTAACATTGATAAGAATATCTCAAAGGCAATAATAACTGAAAGCGACCACTCCAAGAGTAAGTCACTTTCAGTAGCGAACTATTCAAATAGTTGCATACATTATTTAACAACGACAATAAAAACCTAAATGTTTGCAGACTAAACCATTTATTTGATTGGATGAGTAGCCAACCAATGCTTAGCAATATCTTCTCGGGTGCAGACCCACACTTCTTTGTGTTGACTAATATATTCAATGAATCGCTCTAGTCCGCCTATTCTGCCAGGGCGGCCTATAATTCGGCAATGCAAGCCAATAGACAGCATTTTGGGCGCAAACTCACCTTCTGCATACAATGTGTCAAAGGCATCTTTCAAGTATTCGTAGAAATGCTGCCCGGTATTAAATCCTTGCGGTGTTGCAAAGCGCATATCGTTGGTATCTAAAGTATAGGGCACCATCAATAATGGTTTCGAGTAGTGCGTGTCATAATAGGGCAGATCGTCAGCATATGAGTCGGCGCAATATACTAGATCATCGCGTTCAGCAACAAGCGCAAGAGTATTTGGACTGGTTCTGCCGGTATACCAACCTGCTGGTTTGACTCCGGTTATTGCTGCATGTAGGTTAAGCGCATCATCTATTTGCTTGCGTTCCTCATCAATCGGCATATCTTGAAAATTAATCCAACGCATTGCATGACTCGCAATTTCCCAACCAGCAGATAACATGGCGTCAACTGCTTCCGGATTGCGTTGCATGGCCATCGTTACGCCAAATACAGTAAGCGGTAATTTGTAATCAGTAAATAGTCGATGAAGTCGCCAAAACCCTGCTCGACTGCCATATTCATATATAGACTCCATGCTTAGGTGACGATCAGGATAAGCCTGTGCGCCAATTATTTCAGATAAGAAAACCTCGGAATGAGTGTCACCATGAAGAACACAGTTCTCTCCCCCCTCTTCGTAATTCATTACAAATTGCACCGCAATTCTGGCCTTTGCAGGCCACTTGGGGTTGAGCACTGTATTTCCATAACCAACTAAATCGCGCGGATAACTACTCATTTATTGTATCCAAATATGTTTCCGGGACCTCTAAGCCACAGCCCCCAAGTATAAGTGATATAACTGTCTTTGTAGCATTTGCAAAGTCTTTTTTATTCATTTTACTGCCGCGTAAATCTTTTATCTGTGTAGAAAAATCTGCATAGTGCTGCGTACTTGCCCAAATATGAAACAACAAATACTCAGCATCGATGTTGTCTATTTTGCCGTTGCCTATCCAACCTTCAATTACATTTATACGTCCATCAAACCAAGCTTTGTGCCTTGCTTTGAAACCGGCATCAAAGTTTTGCGCACCGTTCAGAATTTCTAGACCAAAAATTTTAGAGGCATTTGGGTTTAGACGTGACATTTCCATTTTTTCAGCAATATAACTGGCTAACGCTAAGTTAGGCTCATCATCTATGGTGACTCCGTCAAAACTGGAATTCCAAGTATGTAATATTTCTTGCATCAGTGTACTGTACAACATCATTTTTGATTTAAAATAGTAAAGAACATTAGTTTTAGGTAAGTTCGCTAACTCGGCTACCTTTTGAATAGAAGTACCTTTAAAACCATTTTGGGCGAATGCTTTTTCTGCGGCCTTCAAAATAATGGCTCTACGATTCTTAGCAATTTCACCTGTTTTTATTTCTTTTTCACTCACCAGCTTCTGCCTCGTATTTAGTCATTAAATGACATTATTTATAAATTTACTAACACCTTTCAATTACTCCAAAAAAAACTAACCAATTGGTCTGCTTTTTGCTTGTAATAGTTTCTATTCTTTTAAATTAATTATATAGTCGTAGTGCAACTAAAAACGATAATAAACTATAAATGTAGGCATAGCATGATCCAGTTTTTATTAAATAACAAACTCGTAAGCATCGAAAAAGAACGAGCAGATACAACTGTACTGCATTTTCTGCGCGATAAACAGGCGCTTACAGGTACTAAAGAAGGCTGTGCATCAGGCGATTGCGGGGCTTGCACTGTCGTTGTGGCAGAACCCAGCAGTTGTGGTGACAATGAAAACCAACAACTCGACTATAAGGCAATTAATAGTTGTGTTACTTTTTTATCTGCCTTGCAAGGCAAACAGCTAATTACGGTGGAACACTTAAACAACAAACAACGCCTTCATCCCGTGCAGCAAGTAATGGTCGATTATAATGCATCTCAATGTGGCTTTTGTACGCCTGGTTTTGTTATGTCTATATTCGCATTATACAAGCAAGGCAACTCGGTAAATCGACTATCAGCGATTAATGCGCTATCGGGCAACCTCTGTCGATGTACAGGCTACAAACCCATCATAGAGGCGGCATTAGATGTCTGCAATGCAAGAGTAGCTGACCAATTTAGTCAAGCATCAACGAGCACTATTGCCCAACTATCAGCGCTAACAAAAACAAACGCAGGCACCGAAAACCTAATATTACCAAAAACTCGCCAAGCATTAGCACAAGCTATTCGTAAACATCACGATGCTGTGTTGGTGGCGGGCAGTACCGACTTAGCCTTAGTTCATACTCAGCAATTGCAGGCAATTAATAAAATGATTAGTGTGACCGGTGTAAAAGAGCTAAAACGCATTGAGGAAGCAGATGACATGCTCACTATTGGTGCAGCTTGCACTCTTAGTGGGCTACAAAGCATATTGTTAAGCCACTTTCCCGCTTTGCAGGAAGTGATGGAGCGCTTTGCATCAGTGCCAATTCGCAACCAAGCGACTATTGGTGGCAATATTGCAAATGCGTCACCAATTGGCGATATGCCTCCTATATTGATTGCACTAAACGCACAAATTGTGTTGGACAATGGCTCGAGATATCGAAGCATGCCTATTGCAGATTTTTTTACTGGCTATAAAGAAACCAAATTAAACCAGAATGAGTGGCTCGACAGCATAAAAATACCGCTACCCACAGCTAATCAAATTTTACGCGTTTACAAAGTATCAAAGCGCATTGAAGATGATATTTCAGCCGTTTGCATAGCCTTAAATATTACTCTGAACAACAATAATGTGCTTGAATTATCGGCTGGTTTTGGCGGTGTGGCGGCAAGTCCAAAAAACGCTTTAAACTTATCAAACAAACTAGTAGGCATGCAGTGGTCCAGCATTGAGAGCTTAAAACAAGGGCAACAGATACTGTCGAATGAGTTTAATCCGATTGATGATGTTCGCGCCAGTGGTGTCTACCGCAAGCAATTGTTACAGAATCTATGGCATCGTTTTTGGCTAGAAACCAATAATAATGAACACAGAATTGAAACCAGGGTGAGTCAGCATGCGTAAATTAATTCAACAACACAATGTAAATAAGGAAACTGCGCAGCACCTAATAAGCAGTAACATCAAAAATACGCCACATGAGAGCGCGGTAAGGCATGTCAGCGGTTCTGCACGTTATGTTGATGACATACCTGCGCCAGCTAACCTTGCGCATGCGGCAATAGGCATCAGTAGTGAAGCAAGTGGGCAGATATGCAGTATCGATTTAACTAATGTGTTCGCTAGCGAAGGCGTAATCGATGTCATTGTCGCGCAAGACGTACCCGGACAGATAGACATTGGGCCGGTATTTAAAGGTGATCCGGTACTTGCTGATAAAGAAATTAAGTTTCATGGTCAGCCCATTTTTGCGGTACTGGCACACACGGTTGAACAAGCGAGGATCGCGGCAACACTTGCAAAAATAAACATCAGCACTTCAAATCCTATTTTAACAATAGCCGAGGCTCAAAAAGCGTCTTCTTATGTGCGTCCCCGCCACTCAATGGCGCGAGGCAACATAACTAAAGCGCTAGCTGAGGCTGAGTATACAGCTACTGGCAGTTTGTCGATTGGAGGCCAAGAGCATTTGTATTTAGAAGGTCAAATATCAATGGCGGTGCCTGAAGAAGAAGATCGCATGCTTATTTTCACTTCTAGCCAACACCCCAGCGAAGTTCAAAAGCTGGTGGCAGAAGTGCTAGCTGTGAAACTACATAAAATAGTGGTTGATATGCGCAGAATGGGCGGTGGCTTTGGCGGAAAAGAAACTCATGCGGCGCAATGGAGCTGCATAGCTGCGTTGTTAGCTGCAAGAAACCAACGTGCCGTTAAACTGCGCTTACCACGACAACAAGATATGATCGTAACAGGCAAACGCCACCCCTTTGAAAATCAATTTCATATTGGTTTTACATCAGAAGGAAACATTATCGGCGCTAAAATAACCATTAACGGTAATTGTGGTCATTCTCCTGATTTATCCGATGCAATAGTAGATAGAGCCATGTTCCATGCCGACAATGGCTATTATTTACCACATTGCCAAATTGACGGCCACCGCATGAAAACTAATCAAGTATCGCATACCGCATTTCGTGGTTTTGGTGGACCGCAAGGCATGATTATGGCCGAGGCGATAATTGATACTATTGCTCGCAAAGTAGGCAAGGATGCTCTCACTATTCGCAAGCAAAACCTGTATTCAGAGGCTACAGGCATGACCACACCATATCATATGGAAGTGCAAGACAATGTGCTGCATGAGCTCATTGAGCAACTTGAAAGTACCAGCAATTATTGGCAAAGACGCGAAGCAATCACCCAGTTTAATATCAATAATCCAATCATTAAGAAAGGCCTAGCACTCACGCCCGTAAAATTTGGTATTTCTTTTACGGCCAAGCATCTTAACCAAGCGGGTGGGCTTGTGCATGTATATACCGACGGCAGTATTCAAGCAAACCACGGTGGTACAGAAATGGGACAAGGTTTACATACTAAAATCAGTCAAATAGTGGCAAATGAATTCGGCGTATCTGTTGAGGATGTAGATATTACATCTACCCGAACAGACAAAGTTCCTAATACGTCGCCCACTGCGGCCTCAAGTGGCACAGATTTAAATGGCAAAGCGGTACAAAATGCATGCATTATTATTAAGCAACGTTTAGCCCAGTTCTTTGCAGAGCAGGTAAATGGTGACCCCAAAGATGTTTTATTTACAAACAATCAACTGATCTTAGGTGAACACACAAGAACTTGGTTTGATGCCGTGCAGCAAGCCTATATTGGCCGAGTGTCATTATCGGCTACTGGTTTTTATAAAACACCCAAAATTCATTACAACCGAGAAACCGGTCAAGGCCGTCCTTTCTTCTATTTTGCATACGGAGCAGCGGTAAGTGAGGTCAGTATAGACACGCTAACAGGTGAATACAAAGTAGACCGCGTAGACATCTTGCACGATGTAGGCGTGAGCCTCAACCCAGCCATAGACAAAGGCCAAATTGAAGGCGGCTTTATTCAAGGTATGGGCTGGTTAACAACAGAAGACTTAAAATGGGACTCAACGGGCAAACTGATTAGCAATAACTTGGCGACATACAAAATTCCGGCCATTGGTGATACTCCCGACATTTTTAATGTCGATCTTTTTGAAAAGCCGAATCAAGAAGACAGTATTTATCACTCAAAAGCAGTAGGCGAACCTCCCCTTATGTTAGCCATATCAGTTTGGTGTGCTCTCAAAGATGCTTTGTCTAGTTTAAGCAATTACGAAATTGACCCGCCTCTACAAACCCCAGCCACACCGGAACAAGTGTTAGCCTGCGTTAATGCATTAATTAAGGAGGAGGTATGCGCATAAACACTTGGTTTGAGGCGCTTAATAACTGTCATACTCAAGGGCTGTCGTACGTACTACTTACAGTAATTACCGCAGCAGGGTCCACACCAAGAGAAGCCGGCTGCAAAATGCTGGTTACTGGCGCAGAACAATTCGATACGATTGGTGGCGGTCATTTAGAGTTTGATGCGGTAAACAAGGCCCGCGAATATTTAATTACAGGTATACAGGCACAAAATATCGTGTCCTACCCCCTCTCTAGCAAGCTAGGACAATGCTGTGGCGGCGCAGTAAAAGTATTATTTGAAGTTTACGTCAACTATTACCAACGAATAGCCATATTTGGCGCTGGACATGTCGCAAAAGCACTGGTTCCTATCTTGGCGCAATTACCACTGCAAATAGATTGGATTGAGAGCCGTGAAGAGTTGTTTCAAGTTAAACAGCTAGCACAAAACGTAAACTGCTTAATAAGCGATGAACCCGCAGATGAAATTGCAACCCTTCCCTCAGATACTTGGGTCATTATTCTGACGCACAATCATCAACTTGATTATGCGATAGTAGAAGCATGTTTAAAAAAGAAAAACATCTCTTTTATCGGTATGATTGGATCTGAAACAAAAGCGAAACGATTCCGCAATAGGCTTGCACACCGCGGCTTTAGTGACGCTCAAATACTAGCACTCAGCAGTCCAATCGGTGAACCCATTATTCCCGGCAAACGCCCCATTGAAGTTGCGGTCTCTATTAGCGCGCAACTTATTCAACAGCTACACAAAGTAAGCTCCTACAGTAGCCATAAACCAACCTCCAGTGCTGTTTTAAAAGACACTCAGGAGCTAACATCATGAGTGTAACTGCTATTAATTCATTAGCCCTTTTAAATATGGCGACAAACGAGATAGCGCAAGCTTGGTTTATGCAAACTTGCAGTGCTGAAAAATGGTCTCTCAATATGGTTAAGAAACGCCCTTTTTCAAACATTGAAGCCTTAACGATGGAGGCTACAAAACAATGGAATACAATGACCATTCAGGATTTTTTACACGCATTTAGTGGCCACCCCATGATTGGTGATATGAGTACGCTGCGCGAAAAATATGCAAATACTAAAGCACTCGCTATTAACGAGCAAAGCGGTGCGCAAGGCGCAAGCGAGGTAACGCTAAAAACCTTACAAAAAATCAATCTAGAATATCAACAAAAACATGGCTTTATATTCATTATATGTGCGACAGGTCTGAGCGCTAAGGCCATGCTAAATGAATTGCAAGTACGTTTACCTAAAAGTACCGAGACGGAAATACGAAAAGCGGCGCAAGAACAAATAAAAATAACCCTACTGCGAATTAACAACGCGTTTAGCCGCCCAAAGCATAAAGGATAGCCACACTGTGACAAGTAAAATGAATCGCAAAATAAATACTCTATCTAGCCATGTGCTCGATACCACGAACGGCAAGCCAGCGGCTGGCATAATGCTAACCTTAACCCTCCCTGACGACACCCATTTTGCAGGCACTACTGACAAAGATGGGCGCTTTAATCAATGGGGCACAATTGACTTTTTAGCGGGTGAATATTGCATTCGTTTTCATTGCAAAGACTATTTAATATCAACTCACGGGCAAAGCTTTTACCCGTTTATCGACATTCATTTTGAAATGACGAAAAACGGCGGCCATTACCACATTCCATTATTAATCTCGCCATTTGGCTACAGCAGTTACAGAGGAAGTTAGTGAATATCAAAACCACGCTTTACCGAGCAAATATTTTACACTTTCCGGTGGCTACGCTAACACCTGATACGCAGGCCGTTATGTTTGACGATGGCGCCTTGGTGGTAGCAAATCAAAAGATCATTGCGCTCAGTCACTATAACGACATTTCACGCCAGTATTCGAATGTGAATACGGTTGATTATAGAGGGCGTTTGTTGGTTCCTGGTTTAATTGATAGCCACTTACATTATCCGCAAACTGAAATGATTGCCCAATACGGCAAGCAACTATTAGCATGGTTACAAAACTACACGTTTCCAACTGAGAATAAGTTTGAGTCAGTCGAGTATTGCGAACATATTGCAAATATTTTTATTCGCCAACTAATTGATAATGGCACCACAACTGCCCTCGCATTTTCAACTGTTCATAAGCAATCAGTCGATGCTTTGTTTACCGCCGCGTCTTCACTAAATATGTCATTTGTCACGGGTAAGGTATGCATGGACAGGCACTGCCCTGAATATTTACAAGATACCCCCGCATCAGCTCAATCTGATAGTGATGAGCTAATTGCCCGATGGCATGGCAAAGGCCGCAATTTATACGCACTTACACCAAGATTCGCACCCACTAGTAGCTCGGCCCAACTCGCTGCATTGAGTGAATTAGCGCAACAATACCCTGATGTATTTGTGCAAACACACCTATCCGAAAACGCGCATGAAGTTGAATGGGTAAGAAGCCTTTATCCTGAACATTCATCGTATTTAGATGTGTATGCCAACTTTAATATGGTTAGAAAAAGGGCCGTATTTGGACACTGTTTGCACTTATCAGAGGATGAGTGGTCGCAACTAGCCGAGTCTGGCGCTACCGCTGCATTTTGTCCTACCTCAAATTTATTCTTAGGCAGCGGATTGTTCGATATACAAGCCGCAAAGCGCCATCAGGTCAATATTGCATTAGCAACTGACGTTGGTGCGGGAACAACTTTTAATATGTTACGTACCTATGGTGAAGCGTATAAAGTAAGCCAATTAAAACACGCACCAATAAGCCCGCTAGAAGGATTATACATGATGACACAAGGACCTGCACAAGCCTATGATTTAGCAGACAGTATTGGTAATTTAAACCCTGGAACTTATGCCGACTTCATTATCCTGGATCCTCATTTCAACTCGCTTAGCCAATTGCGGATTAAGCAACTTAATAATGCGAGTGACATCTTGTTTGCGTTAAGCCTAATAGGCGATGATCGGGCAATAGAAGCGACTTATATTGCGGGTAACCAACAAAAAATATCGATGGAGAAGTCTCATGTTTTGGCTTGATTGGATGTCACTTTTTATTAGATGGTTTCACGTAGTAGCCGGCGTTGCTTGGATTGGGGCATCGTTCTACTTTATTTGGTTAGATAATAATCTGCGCACGCCTCCTAAGTGGAAACAAGACAAAGGTATCAAAGGAGACTTATGGGCAATACATGGTGGCGGCTTTTATGAAGTAGCTAAATATAACTACGGTCCAGAAACCATGCCAACCACGTTACATTGGTTTAAATGGGAAGCATATACCACCTGGATTAGCGGCTTTGCGCTGCTGGTGTTGGTTTATTACTTTGGTGCATCTGCCTTCTTGATTGATCCACGTGTAATGAATTTAAGCCCTACTGCGGCAATTACTTTGGGTATTGGTTATATTTTCGGTGGTTTGATTATTTATGAAGTAGCATGTAGAAGCAGGTTGGGTAAGAAGCCTAAATTATTTGCCGTGTTTTTAGTCTTCTATATTGTGTTTGCTTGCTGGCTAGCAACCTCATTGTTTAGTGGCCGAGGCGCATTTATTCATGTCGGTGCATTAATTGGCACATTGATGGCTGGCAACGTACTACTCAATATTATGCCTGCCCAGCGCAAAATGGTAGCTGCAGTGACTAACAAACAATCAATAGATCCTGCTTGGGGACTTGGCGCAAAACTTCGTTCATTGCACAACAACTACTTAACTTTACCTTTACTGTTTATTATGATCAGTAACCACTACCCAATCACTTATCAACATGAACATAATTGGTTGGTTTTAGTTTGTTTTATTGCTATTTCAGCATGGATTAGACACTTTTTTAATTTACGGCATACGGGTGTAGTAAAGCCATCTATTTTAGTTTCTGGGACGGTCATGATGGCGTTGTTAACACTTTGGATATCGTGGCCAAAACAGACTGAGACAGCAATAAGCGTGGAAATGGCCAGCCAGTCTGAAGAGCGAACCTTAGCAGCCCTAAGCTCGATTGAAAGAGAGGTATTTGGGCTTATTCAAACCCATTGCGTTAGTTGTCATTCTAGTATGCCTTCCGATGATATATTTAAAATTGCTCCTTTAGGGGTAGTTTACGACAAATGGTCAGACATACAACGATACGCGCCTCAAATTGTAAATCGCACAACCGTCACAAAAGATATGCCTCTATTAAATAAAACAAATATGACGCAACCAGAGAGACAACAGATCGCTGACTGGTTTGCTCAAAAAACAGAGAAATAGTATGCGTAAAAACCAACGCCCCTTGTTCAGGCATATTAGAAACCACTCGGCATTATTCGCCGAGTTGGCAAAGATTAGGAATCAGTTTGTCGGACACTTAGGCTTACCTTGTGACGAGTTTCATAAAACACCAAAATTCATTACCCCTGAGGGGCAACGTTTATCTATTGAGCCTGAACGCAGCATAGTACTCCAAGACTACCAAGCGGCAGCGGGTGCCAAAACAATACTCGCAAGGCACTTACCCGGTTTTCATTTAGTCAACAATAGCGATATTGGATTTCGTTATCCTACCGCCGCATTGGCAGGATTAGATGCCCCTTTTATAAAGCGTTTTCGTTCTGAGTATTTTCATACCATTGATGAGAATAGAGATATTTGCAGGCCTTTAAACTTGTCTTATGGCATTAAGAGTAGAGGCAAAAGCGATAACCGTGAAGAGTATGAGGTATGGATCCCTGAGCAAGATGTAAAACTTGACCCTTCCCCTTTATTTATTGACAAATACGCAGAAGATTTACCTGATAAAGTGAGGGCATTTGCAGCACAAGCACCTTTAGTGCATGGCTGGATGGGTGTAAAACGTTGCGCATTTGAGGGTATCTATCACAATAAGGCCGCTTTTGGTGATATTGCCATTAGTGTCGCACTGTCACTAGACGCTTATAATATTGGCGCTAATCCCGACCTATCGTTTTCACCATTGGTTGGCAGTTCACTAGCAAAAGGTGGCGCAGAAATCGAATGGGAAGTCATGGGTTACTATTCACCTAAGTCGACGAAGATTGAGCATGACCAAATTTGGGCTGCTATAAACAAAACATTACATGCTATTTCAGGACCACTTGAAGAAGCATTCAGCTCTTATATTTTGCCAACAAATGAAAGTAAAACTGAGAGAATATTAAGTGCTATTGCGCAAGCAGGCGTGACTAACGAACAAATAATAGATTTGAACTTAAAGCCATGGGAGTTTTTAGAAACACTCAGTCCCATGCGTAAAAAAAACCATGATGAAACAAGGAGCGTTAACCTTTTAGGGCGACTTAATAGACTTTTTTATCATCAAGACCGACCTCTTCCTTCTTTAAAAGAACTACACTTTTTGGCCCAACAAGAAATTTAGCAATAACTGGGACTGGGTGCTTTCTTAAAAATACAAATGCTTTCTAGAGCTCCCTAAATTGGTGCGGTTTTTATTTATTTATAATCACTTTATGCATTACTTCAGAAATAAAAAATCAGCTGTTAAATTTTTATTGAATATAATCAGCATCTTAAAGAATTTAATTTGATTTTAAATAGTTTATTACCCTTGGCATCTTTAATGCAGATTCGATAAGTTGACACGCCCAGATAGGGCCCACTCAGGGCCCACTTAGGGTTTATATTAAGCTTAAAGAGAACCCATATATGAATAAATTAATTTTCGTACTACTTATTACCCTTTCACATAGCAATGCATTCAGCCAAACTAATGATACTGAATATGGCCCGCGAAAATTCGACCTTGTGGATAAATGGACAGCGGTAGTCTCTGCTTACACTCCAGAAATAGAGGCTATCGATCGTGCTTTTGCACAAATAGATGACGCTCAAATAAATAAGGTAATGACCATAAAAGGAGTGAAATATCAGATAGGGACATACAAAGGCGAACCTATCGTTATTTTCACTACCGGTATTAGCGTCCCCAATGCTGCCATGACGATGCAGATGGCCTTAGATTACTTCCCCATAGACAAAGTTGTGATGATGGGAATAGCAGGCGCCGTTAATCCAAGCTTTGCGCCCGGAGATATTGCAATACCCGAAAGGTGGTATTTTCATGACGAATCGGTATACGTAAACCCTGATACTAATAAACAAGGAGCATATTTATTACCCGATTATTACGAGAATGCGCTTAAAGTATATAAGGAGAGAGAAAAAACAGATCCTAACGCTCCTAAGTACAAAAACTTCGGGTTTATCCATCCGGAAGAAATGTCGGTAATAAAGGATGGCTGGGACGCCCCCAAACAAATGCCTTATTTCAGCGTGTCGCCTTTACTTTTAGACTTAGCAAAAAAAGCCTTAGCCAGCATTGAGGCAATAAAAATGCCGTCAGGGAAACCTATTACAGTAAGTATCGGTGGCAATGGCGTAACAGGCTCTGTTTTTACTGACAATGGCGAATATAGAAAGTGGCTACGGGATGTTTATTCAGCCCAAGTTACTGAAATGGAATCAGCTGCCGTTGGTCAAGTATGTTTCGTTAATGACATTGAATGGATCATTATTCGGTCTGTCAGCGATTTGGCCGGTGGTCAACATGGAAAGAACGAAGAAAATGTATTTGATGCTATTGCATCAGGCACAGGCACTAAGCTAATGATTGGTTTGCTCGACCAGATTGTTATTTCCGATAGTGCAAGTAAAACCAACACAGATTAAAGTCCAAACAAAGCCCAGCGTAAACATATTGCGCTGCCACAGCACTAACGCAATTAAATAACCACATTTAAATTTGAAACGCGCCCCAATTGTGCAGTATTACTTTTCAATGCACAGTTGAAGCGCAAAATACGTTTCATGAGCCAACCTGATATATCCCTAAACGACTTTTATTTATCAGTAAATTTCGAAAAAACATATGTTTTTCAAATAATTAATCAACAACACGGAATATTGTCCAAGTGGTCAAGAAATTGGCATTGTTCCTGCAAAATAGTTTTCAATCAGCAAAGCAGGGTGTCAATAGTGACCATACCTACACAGACAATAAGCCAATTGCCGAAAAGCTAGAAAATGCCAGTTGCAAACATCGTTCAAATTTAATTTAGGAAAAATATAATGAGTAAGAAAGTCTTTAAATCGAAACCTCTCGCACATGCAGTAGCAGTTAGCTTTGCAATGATCTTGTCTGGATATGCTATCGCTCAAGAAGTCGCCGAGGAGGACGCAACAGAAGGTAGCGTTGAACGAATTGAAGTTAAGGGTTCTTTGGGAAGCCTTCCAGGTCAAGATGTTGAGTCGGTATTTGGTTTTGGTAAATCCATACTCGAAACTCCACGGTCTGTCTCAAGTATCAGCCAAGAACAATTAGAACGCTTCGGTGTCAGTGATATTGACGAACTGGTTGCTTTTGCACCGGGTACCTTCACTCAATCTTTCTTTGGTGTCGCGGGCTCTTTAGATGTGCGTGGCACACCCGGTGAAACCTATTTTAGAGGCGTAAAACGCTTAGACAACCCAGGCAACTACCCAACTCCAATCGGAGCATCTAGCAGCATTGATATTGTTCGAGGCCCAGCATCGCCTATATACGGTCCTTCAAAAATTGGGGGCTACTTAAATTTCAACCCTAAATCTGCGCGCGCAAGCGGAGGTCAATATTTAGAAGAGAATACGGGGGCATTTTCATATACTACGGGCACATGGGACAAAAATGTTTTAACTGCTGAAGTGGGTGGGCCAGCTTCTGTTGCCGGTAAAGAAATGGGATTTTATCTATACGCGGAAGTAGAAAACTCTGGCAGTTACTATCAAAATTCAGGAACTGACCAAACTGTATTACAAGCCTCATTTAACGTTGATATTACCGATAATTTACGGATTGAATTTGGCGGCATGTATCACGACTATGATGGCAACCAAGTGGCTGGTTGGAACCGATTAAGTCAAGACCTTATAGATAACGGTACTTACGTTACCGGCAGTGCTAAACCCTTAGATACCGATGGTGATGGTTCAATTTCTCATCAAGAATACAATGTAGTTAGAGCCGGTATTAACCCATTTATATTCAATAACGCAGGCTTCGGTCTGTTTCCTGACAGAATTACCAATGCAGACTTTGACCCTATACTAGCGCTAGATAACCCTGGCCTTGCAACGTTAAACGGCGACCAAGTCATGGTAGCCTCGGATGATTTGCTGCTAAACACAGTTACCACGCTTTATTTTGATGTTTTTTATTACACAGACAATGGCTGGGAAATTAAAAATCAAATGTTTTATGAGGGTTATGATAACTTGAATGAAAATGCCTATGGATATTCACAATTCCATGACAGTTGGGTGTTCGAAAATAAACTAATATTTGCGACTGAATACGAAACTGATGGAGTGGTAGCTCAAGTCCAAATCTCACCTTCTATTCGCCATACAGACTTTTTGCATGGTGATGACTTTACAAATGAGTACTTTAACCGTAGAGATTTGACCGGGCCTTCTAACGCGTTAGACCGACGTTTATTATCGACTCGTATTAATAAAGATTTTGACAACTATGATGATGGTAGCTATACCGACCTTGGTATCGCGGCCTTGACTGACATTACATGGGCTATGGGTTTGAATATCGTTTTAGGCGTGCGCTATGACACCATCGATGTCGACACCACTAGCCGAGGTGATTTATTATTGACCCAGACTGATATCAGGTCGGTCAAAGAAACATTTGATGGGGTTTCTTGGAATACCAGTATTTCATTTAAAACTGACTTTGGTCTTATTCCCTATATTACTGCAGCTGAACAAGCGACATTAGTGGCTGGTCAAGGTGCTGAAATCGGTGTTGGTCAAGTAGCAAATGGTGCTTTCGATACCTCAGAGCTATTTGAGTATGGGGTGAAGGGCTCATTCTTGGATGATAGCTTATACTTTGCGCTGTCTATATATGAGCAAGAGCGCACAGACTTCAATGCGCAAGCTATCGTGACTAACTCCACGACTGAAAACGAAGGAACCGAATTTGAATTACGCTGGGTGGTTAACGACAACTTGGTTGTTGGTGCTGGTTATACAAACATAAAAGTATACAACCTGACAGCAATTGAAGTGGGTAATCAGTTTGGTTTCTTTGGAGTCGAGGATTTACCTTCAGTAACGGATGCATCTTTATTGTACGGTGGTGCTGTTATTGGTCTTAACTTAGTTGGTGACAAAGAAAGTGCGCGCAAAGCAGGTATTCCAGAAAACATTTATACACTAAATGCAACATACGACTTTCAAAATGGTTATGCGCTAAATGCTAGTATTGTTAAAGCTGATGAAACTTTTTCAAGTTTCTCACAGGTAGTCAAATTGCCAGCTTACACGCTAGTAAACGCGGGATTATTTTATGATGCAGATAATTGGACTGCTAGTTTCACAGTTAAGAATTTAACTGATGAACGATATTTTAGAGCTAACTTCCCTGATATATTTGGTGCACAAATAGTCTTACCTGAGCTACCTAGGCATTATCAAGCTAAGTTCAGTTACAAGTTTTAAGGTTTTTATTAGTAGTCAAAAAAGGGTAAGTATAATTGTATATTTACCCTTTTTTATAAGGAGAAATTAATGTTTATTAAGTCATTCAAATTAGTCAGTATCTTGGTTTTATGCAATTTTTTATTTAGCTGCACACCACAGAATATTTCTTCTACTCAAAATAGCGATGACCCTATCGAAATAAAGGTCGTCGTAGTCACGATGTTTGAAATTGGCGCTGATGAAGGCGACAAACCAGGCGAATTTCAACTATGGAAAGCGGGCCAAAAACTAGACACTTGTTTACCCTTTGCCGTTTCACATCACGATATTTGTATCAATCCCAAAACGGGCGTAATGGGAATTGTAACTGGAATGGGCACGGCTAAAGCTGCAGCTGCGATTATGGCGTTAGGCCTTGACCCCAGATTTGATTTAACTCACGCCTACTGGCTCGTTGCAGGCATCGCTGGTTTTGACCCCGCCGATGCATCAATAGGCTCTGCTGCTTGGGCCACGTGGCTAGTAGATGGTGATCTTGCTCATCAAATTGATGCCAGAGAAATACCTGAAAGCTGGTCAAGCGGTTACTTCCCTTTGTTTAACACTGCGCCACTAGAACCTAATCAGACCCTTGACCTAAGTAAGCTTAATAGACACGGTCAATCCACAAACGGAGAAGTTTATAAGCTGAATGCGCAATTAACTGACTGGGCATTTGCATTAACTAAAGATACAAAATTGAACGACTACCCCGCCATGCAAAGCTTAAGAGCCAAATATATAGGCTATCCAAATGCTCAAAGGCCACCGTTTGTTCTAAAAGGTGATCAATTAGCAGCGTCTACATTTTGGCATGGTGACTTGCTAAATCAGTGGGCTAATAACTGGACTCATTACTGGACAGGAGGTGAAGGAAACTTTGTTAGCTCTGGTATGGAAGACACCGGTAGTTACCAATCACTGGTGTACTTGCATAATGCAAAGAAAGTCGATAAATCTCGCTTTATGGTACTTAGAACAGGCAGCAATTACTCGATGCAGCCACCCGGACTTAGCCCCTTGGAAAACCTGCAGTTAGAGAGTGGTGAAAATGGTTATGCTGGTATGCGTTCATCTTTAGAGTCAGCCTACTTAGTAGGGAGTCAAGTTGTAGATAGTATCGTAACTAATTGGTCGCAGTTTAGAACAACAATGCCATATGATGTAGCTAACCCTAAGATTGTTGACGAAGCAAAGATACCTTCAAGCGATAACACAGCAGAGCAACTTATTAGTGCACTGAATTTAGAAGAGCATATAGAAGGTGGCTATTTTCGTCAGACATTTAGCGCAGATCACAGGCCCAAATTAATTACTGATAACGGTGAGCGTGTAACCATGACTAGCATCTATTATCTATTGAGTGCTAAGTCTCCCATCGGTTATTTTCACATGAATCAGTCCGATATTATGCATTATTTTCACACAGGCGATCCGATCAGCTACTACATGGTAAACCCAGATGGAAATATGCAAACAGTTATATTAGGACCAGACCCAGCCCAAGGACATCAAATGCAAATGATGGTCAAAGGTGGCACGTGGAAAGCGTCTAAAATTAAGCTCGATGGAGAGTATGGTTATGGCTTGATAGGCGAAGCTGTCGCTCCAGGTTTTGACTACTCCGATATGCAATTAGGCAAGTCATCGATGTTGTTAGAAAAGTTTCCTCAACATAAACAGCTTATTTTAGAACTTAGCCGCTAATCAACTGTTTACCAATGTCTTAGCCCTAATCTGCTAAGACACAAACGGACTAAAAGTGCCAACGCTCACCTTGTTTGGGAATAATAAAGTCAACGTCTAAGGTATTTCCTAATTCAAGTTGTTGCATCATAATATCCTGTACCCGTTGGCCTTGCGCTAGTGAGGGTTTGATATGGCTAATAATTACAGGCAAATCTTTAAGCAATTTGGGCTCGCCGACTATCGCTGCTAAGGCTAATAATTCTTGGTTGACTAACTTGGGCGTTAAATGACCAAATAATGAATCGTTTGGCTTTTCATTGGTAAATGAACTTTCGATGATAATCGCTTTGAGACGCCCTTCTCTCACTTTGGACTTAATAAACTGCCAGACATTTTTGAGATTATCTGATTTCTGAATTGAATCAGCACCCGTATCACCCAGACACACTACGATATCTTGCTTATACTCGATAATAAATGCGGTAGAAACAACGCCATTGTGGTTCAGCGGCAGTGCAGTTACCAACATTGGCGTATTCAGCAATTCCTGTTGACTTGATCCAGCCAAACTAACATAGGTGTATTTGCCCAATTGCGGACTAAGGCCTGAAGCAGCAAAGTTTGGCCAAGATTGCCAGTTAAAATAGCTTTGGCTGATTGTTTGCAAAACGGGATCAAGGGCATAAATAGGTTTAGCGGAGTCATCCGGCGAGGCTATTATAAGCCCCGCTATATGGTCTAAATGGCCATGCGTGATCAAGTAACCCTTTATATGTTCTCGTAAGATATATCCAGTCAAAGATAATGGATAATCTTTTGGCCTAATAGTGGCTGAAAAATTACCAGCCTGCACTGCTGCCTCAATTCCGTCAATCAGGTTACCTGCATCACATGCAACGCTCAAAGGCTGACCGTGCGGACCAATCAGATATGCAGATAAATTGCCGCTTCTAAGGCCGCCCTCAGTACCTAAGGCAATTATGTCGAAGCCTCCTCCTGCTTTCGACCAAACATTAGTAGCTATGCAATTAAACAAAATGACTAGCACAACCGCATAGTAAACGTGAAATCTGCTTGCGGGCAGGCGCCAGGCTCTAGTAACGCTTTTTATACTGATTAGCTTTATTTTGGCAATACCCATTGATTATTTTCATCTAGTGTAAATTGGATTTTTTCTTCTACCATGGATAGATCCAATCCCACATAGTAATCGGGATTATCACCGATCCATCTGAGATTAGAGTCATCGTCACTGAAGGTTACTTTAAGCAAAAACAGAGTATCAAGCTGCTTATCTTTGTAAAGTGCTTCAGCATAAAATGGGATAAGACTCAATTTAGAAAAATGAATGTAGCCCTCCTCAGCGATCGATAACGGTGTATAGACGTTATTTTCGGTCAAGCTAATCAATTCTTTTTCGCTTACAATGTGATACAAAGTAGTCTCCGCAAAGCTTAAGGTACTAAACAGCAAACACCCAAATATTAATAATTGATTGAGGCATTTCTGCAAGAGTAGATAGCGTGCTTTATGCTTCACCTTATTCCCCACCTTATTCCCCTTGAATAATTTCAGACACGGCTAAAAATGTACCGTCAGAAGCTCTTGAAACTGTATGGGCCTGCAATACTGCTTTTGGATTAATACCACCCAATATATGTGGAAAAAGTTCGCTGTCAGTGCCGGGGAAATTTGGCTGCTTGTCACCGACCGGCGCAGTCCCTTCGAATATAGTTTTTACACCCGTCGCTTGGAGTGTATCCACTGACGTTCTTAAACATAGCCAGTCACCTGATACCTGCTTATAAAAGTGATTACCGATAATTAACAAAAAGTCCGGGTTTGCAGTGGCATGAGTAAACTCATCTTGAGTGTAAGTTGGCGGGTAATATGTGGTATTTTCTGCCACCGCTTTTTCCCAAGACTCTTTTTGCACTAAATGAAAAACATACGGGTACTTTTGAGTGTACTCACTGACATTATCGTTGGTGTCTGCACTCACTTGAAAGTTAAAAATTACGCTCATAATAATAGCTAATGTATAATGTAATGTGACTTTTTTCATGCTGTTAGTATGCTGTTTATTTATATATATGATTAAACTACATGCACAAAAACACAATGTCAAAGCTTAGTTTAAAAATATTTATGGACGCCATTTTTTGGTGCAAAACATCAGTTAAATCACGGTTTTGCACCAAAAAAAAGGCTTTTTGAACCTTTATGATGCAGGCTGTTTTGGTAACAATATGATCAGTCATTTTGCTGTCCACTAACATAATGTTTTCGACCGTCTCCTCGAAACCGCCTGCAGTTTCTCCTGGCGCTGGGTCTAAATGATCTAAGGTGCTTTCTTTTGGGTGACCTTGGTCAAAGTTTACTGCGCCGCGCACGCTCATCAAGCGTTTTGTGCATACGGTTCGGTCTAACACTTGAGCAATAGCCGTTGCTTCCATTTCGGTAATGACATAATCATCAGCCTCATATAATTGCGCAATATACTGGGCTTCATTAGATAAACCTGGTCCATGGACAGTGCCACAAACGCCGTCTTTGTAGCAATAAACGGAATTTTCCGCACCTTTGACAAGGATTGGTTCACTATCGCTGACGTAGCGTATAATCTTGTAATTTTTGCAAGTAGCGCTGCTTAGTTTGATCATCTAGCCATGCAGCTCTAAATGAATTACCGACTAAAGTAACCATTTGATCTAGAGTGAACTTACCTTCTTGTTGCAAGGCAAGCAAATTCTCATTTAAGTAAGCTCTAAAATATGCTGGATCGTCAGAATTAATCGTCACTAACATGTCTTTTTTAAGCATGCTGTGGATTTCATCTGACGTTAACGACTGCACTACAAATTGATTCGATACCGGGCATACGGTTAGACCTAATTTCTTGTCTTTAATAAGCTTACATAACATATCACTTTCTAAGGAATTAACACCGTGGTCAATACGATCTACTTCAATATCATTAATACATTGTTCAATATGGGTTAAGGTATTTGACTGGTTAACATCGCAGTGCATAGTAAGCTTTAGCCCAAGCTGTTTAGCTTTAGCAAACACTTCAGCAAACTTGATGGGAGGATTGTTTCGTTCATCTGAATCTAGGCCAACACCCACTAGCCATTCAAGATAGGGGATCGCCAGCATTAAATGCTGCATAGCAGATTCAGCGCTCATGTCACGTAAAAAACATAAAATCAACTGACTCTTGATACCTAGTTTTTCTTCTGCATCTATCTGAGCTTTACGAATGCCAGTGATGACTGTAACAAAACTTACTCCGCGGCTAGTATGTGCTTGAGGATCGAAGAATAACTCAGCATATAATGTATTTTGACTGCTCGCTTTGCTTAAGTATTGGTAGGTAAGTTGATAGAAATCATCCTCATCGACTAGCACATGCATAGCTGCATAATAGATGGACAAAAATGATGGGAGATCATGGAAATCGTATGCTGCTATTAAGGCCTCAGGGGTTTTATAGGCTAATTCAACGCCATTTTTCGCCGCTAGTGCAAAACTCAATTCAGGTTCTAATGTTCCTTCAAGGTGGACATGTAATTCAGCTTTGGGCATTTTTTCAATAAAGGTCTGCATGTTATTTCAGCTTGCTGTAGTCAGGAACTTTCCGACATGCAAATTTAATACCTAAGTAAAACTTTATTGCAAAGCGCTAATAGAACGCTAAGAATGACATGATTTAGCAAAATAACACGGTTATATATGTGCTAACACTGATCAAGAAAATCACCAAATTGAGTCGAATTTGCACCACAAAAGAACGGGATTGATATGCACAAGATACTGGCTGTGAATTTAGTCTTTCTTCGTAATGACCAATTCTATTTTCTTACTTTCACCAGCAAACCACTTTTGCACATAAATGCTGCCAATCACCGGCGGCATTCCATCATCAGGTAACTCTTTATACCGAACACTATTTTTATTTTGCTTCTCGAACTCAAATTTAACTTTCTTTTCAGACATTTATTCTCTAATTATTTGATGTTTAACGACGACGATTATAGCCTAATGGATAAGGAATGCTCACTCTTCTTCGACTTTACTAACGAACATAAATATTGACGCAATTCAGAACTATTTGCAAAAAACGACGATAGTGTATTTAAGGCACCCTGTTATAATTAGTCCATATCGGTTCCGACATTAATATAGCGAAAATGATACAATCTTAATTTTGAAATAAACACCAATAAGAACCTCTGAATGTCTGATATTGTATTACTTAAAACGGGTATAGAACTGCCTATGAACGGAGAGATGGTGTATTTCAATTACTTTTGGTTACGCGATAACTGCGTCACCTCATGGGATAGCAGCACGCAGGAACGTACCTTTGATATTCTTGATGAATCTGATGATCTACACGCCACCAGCGCCTGGTTAGGTAACGAGTCACTGGATATTATTTGGAGCGATGGATTTGAAAGCCGATACGACCTACATTGGCTTGAGCGTTGGCACAAGGGCGAGAATCATGGTGATTTGGCCGTCCGTGTTCGTAAGACTTGGTATGGTGATCACTATTCAGACATGGCGCGTTTTAACTACGATGATGTCATGCTTAACCCAGCCATTGTCGCCGATTGGGCGGAAGCAATGTTGGATGAAGGCGTCGCCTTAATTCAGCATATGCCAAATTCTGATGAAGGGCTGAAGGCCTTATGCGAACTGTTTGGAACAGTGCGTCCATCTTTTTCTGGTTACACCTTTGATGTCAAATCCAAAGCCAATCCTGAAAACCTTGCTTACACTAGTAAGGCGCTTGAGTTGCACACTGATTTACCTGCAGAAGAGCTTGCTCCAGGTATTCAATTCTTACACTGCAGAGTAAATGATGCACAAGGTGGCAACAGTTTGTTTGTCGATGCTACTGCCGTCGCTAATGCGTTAAAACAGCAGCATCCGGAGTACTTCAAAATACTCACTGAATACGAGGTGCCCTATCGCTACACGACTGACCATCAGGATGTGCGTACCAAGCAGCGAATAATCGAGCTAGACCCAAATAATGGAGAGGTCAGTGGGATTAATTTCAGTCAGCACCTAGCTGATGTATTTGATTTCTCTCAGCGCGAGATGGATACTTTTTATCCGGCTTTTCGTAAATTTGGACAGATGCTGCAGTACTCACAGTATCTAATGACCTTCCGCCTCAATGCTGGAGAATGTGTCGTGTTCGATAACCACCGTATTGCCCACGGCCGAGAGTCCTTTGAAAAGGGCAGCGGCGCAAGGCACCTGCGCGGTTGTTATGTTGACCGTGGCGACCTTCGCAGTGTTTACCGTGTTTTACGTGCTCGATACTCAAAAGCAAAAGTGACTGCCCCGCTTCAGCCATCCTTAGAGATGTAATCAATACAAGCCTACTAAGGATAAGTAAAATGCAAACAGAACAAGAATTACGGATCGATTTAGCCGCAGTTTTCCGGCTTATTTATGAAATGGATATGCATGAGTCGGTTGCCAACCATCTGAGTGCAGCGGTCTCTCACGACGGTAAGCAATTTCTAATGAACCGTCGTTGGATGCACTTTGCAAATGTTACAGCCAGCAGCCTGCAGTTACTTGATAGTGAAAACGACGCCATTATGCAGACTGACCAAGCCCCTGATGCTTCGGCTTGGAGTATTCATCGCAGCGTGCATAGGTCATTACCCAAAGCCCGTGTTATTCTGCACGCGCATTGTACCTATGCGACGGTACTTTCAACCTTAAAAGACCCGCGTATATTGCCGATCGACAACAATACCGCGCGTTTCTATGAGCGGATCGCCTATGACAAAAATTTCGCTGGTATAGCCTCTAGTGATGAAGAAGGCAAACGCATCACGGATACCCTATCTGGTAAAAAAGCTTTGATAATGGGCAATCACGGCATAACCGTTGTTGGGGAGACGATCGCTGAAGCTTTCGAGGATCTGTATTATCTAGAAAAAGCATGCAAAACCATGGTGTTAGCTTATTCAACAGGGCAAGCTCTTAACGTTCTACCTCATGATCTAGCTCTGCAAACGGCTGCAAGCTGGGATGAGTTTAGAGGTCAGTCTTACGCTCACTTTGAGCAGTTAAAAGGTATGCTGGATAAAAACGGGTCATCTTATCGGGAGTAAAAATTGAATTATTTGGTTCAACTAGATAGGCGATAATTCTATCCGAGTTTATTAGAGCTCGAGACTGCTGCTGGCTAGATATCCTGATGAATTGAGTAAAGTAATGGGTCATTCATCGCGCCATATCCACATAAATTGTAAGCCGATCTGGATCCTCAAATAAACACGCCAAGACCATTGCGGTAAAAATTATTCAGCGATTTGGAAGTGCGCTGAATCTAAACATCTCCTCTCAACAGAAAAGCCAGTGTTAAATGTATCTCCATACAACAACGCATAGGCGCGAGTCAAGGACTGGTAGATGAAGGCGTCAATCAATTTACGCTAAGTGCTGATTGGGATATTTAAGATAATCTAACATTCTCTCCATATTTAAGTTTTTTCAGTCGTGAAAAAACAAATAGTAATAACTTATTTTCATTTATACGCATGAATGCAGATGGCAATTTTGTAGTCACAGATGTAAGTTAGACCATGCAAGATGATTATCTTGAATGGTCTACTCCAGACACAGGTGAACCCAATTTATAGCGTTGAACAAGCCAAAAATTCTATTCTAGAGTCGGCGAAAATAGCGCTTGAGCAAACGAAATAAAAATATGCAACACTCTGTGATTTACATTTGGGTAGTGTCATCGCTGGGATTGGATTAGCTAGTGCACACGCTCGATTTTTTACTCCAACAGTTGCAAGTAAAAAAAGGTCTTTAAGCGCATGACAAATGCCTAATGGATATTAATTAATAATTAGTATAGAAGGGAACCGCAATTCTATGACCAACACGATAATGGAAAGTGAAGCCATACAATCACCGCTAGTGATTCAAAAACAGATTGAATTAAATGATAAAATAGTACAGAAAATTGCTCATCAACTTATATCATTAGACCCCAAAATGGTTATGATTATTGGCCGAGGTTCATCTGATCACGCCGGTGTTTTCGCCAAGTATTTAATTGAAATAGAGCTGAACATTCCAACATGTTCAGCAGCACCCTCTGTTTCCAGTATCTATAAAAAACAATTAAAATTAGATTCAGCTGTCGTTATCGTTATATCTCAGTCAGGCAGAAGCCCTGATATAATCGAACAGGCAAAGATGGCCAAGTCCGGAGGTGCATATTGCATTGCAATAGTGAATGATGAAACATCCCCACTCAAAGATATCGTCGATGAAGTGTTGCCGGTTCGTGCAGGAAAAGAAGTATCAGTAGCCGCAACAAAAAGCTATTTAGCGACGCTATCAACGATGGTTCACTTAATCTCCGTATGGTCTAAAAACAAGGAACTGTATTCATCTTTGAAACGACTTCCTGCGGTAATGAAAGAGGTCATTGCTAATGATATTCAACTGCTACCAGCTGATTTTGAACACATTAAGAATATGGTCGTTCTGAGCCGAGGTATCAGCCTTGGAATTGCAAACGAGATGGCGTTAAAGCTCAAAGAAGTCTGTAGCATTCACGCGGAAGCATTCAGTAGTGCTGAATTTCTTCATGGGCCGATTACGCTTGTTGAGAAAGGAATACACATTTTAAACTGTGTCGTTAAAGACGAGTGTGAATCGTCTCATAGTCAACAAATTGATGAAATTATTAAAAGAAACGGTCGAGTTATTTTTATACATCAAGCGGGCTTGGAAATTCATCCCAGATTGGCTCCACTATTAATATTACAACGCTTCTACATCGATATAGCCAATATATCAGTAGCTCTTGGACTTAATCCGGATAAACCGACGGGGCTAAAAAAAGTAACACAAACAACATGATTTCAAAAAATTGCAAAAGAGTGCGTGCAAACCGACTTTTTGACGGTAAACAATATCACCATGATATTGTTATGACGATACAGAACGGCGTAATTGCCTCTCTACAAAAAGATAGTGCGCATTGTGATGTGTTTCTTGATGGTTTGGTTGCGCCTGGTTTTGTTGATCTTCAGGTAATTTGTTGATCTTCAGGTAAACGATAGCGGATCTATTTCCCCTTCCGCATTCCTCGCCACCGATCACAAAGCTAATTTTGTCCAGCTTAACCAAGACTACAGTGTCAGATCCACTTGGATTAACGGACAATGTGTTTTTGATACCAATTAACTTAACTTGTCCCAATAATAAAAGGCATACCAAAAATGACAAATCAACCTAGTTCCAAATATCAAACTTTGCTATCCATGTCCATTATCGGTATTTTGTTTTTTATCTTTGGCTTCGTTACTTGGCTAAATGGATCTCTCATTCCATTTTTACAAGTTATTTGCCAGTTGACTGAATTCCAAGCGCTCTTCGTTACTTTTGCATTTTATATTGCATATACGTTTATGGCTTTTCCAATGTCCATTATTTTAAGGAAAACCGGTTACAAGAACGGCATGGCTATTGGACTTGCTATTATGGCTGCAGGGGCGCTGTTGCACATACCGGCAGCGATGTCGGCAAACTACTTGTTTTTTCTGATAGCGTTGTTCGTTTTAGCGACCGGCCTCACCATATTACAAACCGCATCAAACCCATATATAGTCTATTTGGGCCCCGTCAAAAGCGCGGCAATGCGCATAAGTATTATGGGGATCATTAATAAAAGTGCAGGTGTTATTGTCCCTATCGTATTTACAGCAATCGTACTATCAGACATGGGTGACATTTCACGAAACCATGTATCTTCTTTAGGAGCTAACGAACTAAGTCAGTTAACCAATGACTTATCGAATAAGTTAATTGCGCCGTACCTTGCAATGGCCGTTGTTTTGGCCGCTATGATAGCGCTAGTCAAATTTTCACCACTGCCTGAAATTGATATGGAAGAAAGCGAAGAGGAGAAAGCGGCTGCAAAGTCGTCTGTTCTTCAATATCCTCAAGTAGTTTTAGGGGCCTTGACTCTATTTGCATATGTTGGAGTAGAGGTTATCGCAGGAGATACAATTGGACTATATGGCGCAAACCTAAATGTTAATAACTTTGCAGGCTTAACCTCTTACACTATGTTCTTTATGGTAATCGGCTATTCAATCGGTGTTGTTTGTATTCCCAAATACCTTTCGCAGGAAAAAGCGCTAATAGGCTCTTGCCGGTAGTTTATGTATTTTAGGGATCGTAACTTCATCTGAAACGTCAACAACTATTGCCGATTTCCTATGGGGTTGGTCAGGCTTTCAAGCTCTGCCAGACCCGATAACGTTTGTCGCTTTAATGGGACTGGCTCACGCATTGGTTTGGCCGGCTGTTTGGCCATTAGCTTTAAATGGTTTAGGTAAATTTACCGCTCAAGGATCAGCTTTACTAATAATGGGAATATCTGGTGGAGCGATCCTACCGTTAATATTTGGCAAGATATCTTTTTCAATGGATAGTATGCAGATTGCTTATTTAATTGGGCTTCCATGCTATTTGTTTATATTATTTTATGCATTATTGGGGCATAAAATTCGCGACTGGCAACAATTATCACCTAAAAAATAAGTAAAACCAAACCAAACCATCCCAAGCCGACTTTCTTTATCTGCGAATTTTCTAATATCAGCAGTAATAAATTCGCAGCTTCTGTGACTTCAGCTGGAAATAAAAATACTTTTTCAAGTGTACTTATCTGAATAAGGTGTGGTTCATTGGATATTTCGCCTTTAGAAAAGCACGACTTTGATTTCGCATCAAATCCAAGTGCCGCGTATTCTGAAATATATTCCTTAGCAGGAGTACAAACAACTTCACCTGTTTGTGCATTTTTAAGCTCAGTCTGCCTTCTAAAATAAACTTGACGTATGCTACATCGCACACTAGTATAAATACGAATGATTATTATTTAGATTAAAAGGCTACTGCTTTATGTATCAATACCAACTTGATAGTTATGAAAGAGCTGTTAGAGCACAAAATTGCGGTCACAACGTCGATATTATCGATTGTTATGTAAATTTAGGATTGCAAAGAGCACAACAATGTCAAACAGGAGCTGACACGAGGCGTGTCTATTTTAGAGTGATTTCGACTCTTGAAGAGGCGATGTGTGATCATTTACTCTGCCCGCATTGGCGACAACATTGCTTTCGCGTTATAAAAAGACTGACACCGCTTATTTTTGAAATGCTTAATGAAAAGGAATACGGTGAGCTCATTACTAAAATAAGGTCGCTTGCTAAGTACTTTCTACCCACAAAACGTTCACAACAATCGAGATAAATTATCACGCTGGAACGCAACACTTAGTGTCCGTGCTGGAAAAACTAGTTACTTAATTAATCTTCAATAAAGGATGTTTAAGGTGAATGAGACAACAGCAAACACCCATTCGATAGACCCATTTTTATATTACATTTTGTTTGATTTAGCGGTCATTAGTTTTATAGTCGTAGTCTATGTCGCCATTAAATTGATTTGTAGAGTTGTGAGTAAAAGCCAAAAGAATTACTCTCAATATCATTCTTAATTGATACTCGTGACGCAACAATGAAACTGAAGTGGTCAAGTCATTTTGACCACGGGTTTGTACTATTTCCAATACCGATATTCTATTTGTATACTTCTGGTACAGAAATAACCATTCATCAATAAGCTTGCCCTGCTAACACTTCTCATATTGATGTTATCAGAAATTGCCGCCATCTCTAACGCCGACGATAAAGCCCCCGCTGAATTGCTATTTTTTTATTATCTCCGTCGTTCACTCCGCTAAATCATGATGACTTCTGTAAGGGCCGGTGTTGGCAAAAGTTCTTTGTAGAGGCAGATCCACTTGAATTTTTAAGGTATTTTGACCCTTCATATTTTTTTCTAAAATAAAACCATCGTATAATTTGCCATCTGTTGTAAACGACTGATATTTCAATTTATTACCTGTTTTTTTAATGATTTGGTAGGTGGGTGTATTTTCGCCTATGCGCTCTAGAACTACCCCATAATGACGATACTCTTGCCAACGATTGGGTTTTTGAGGATACGTTTTGGGACTGGCTACTGTGGTCAAAAATACTGACTTAACCTTTTTAGGCTCGGTTGGACTAGCTATTATACTTATGTCTTCTGGCGTTCCTATACTGCCGCGAGAGTAAGTATGATCGTGCCCTTGCAGCACTAAGTCGACATTATGCTTTAAAAATACAGGTAAAAAAGCGGCACGCACATCGGGTTCGTCCTGACCTACGGTATTAAGTGGCATACCGCATGAAGAAAATACGGGATGGTGCATCGTCACAATACGCCATTTTGCTGAACTGTTTTGCAGTTTTTTGTGCAACCACTGGGCTTGCGCATCTAACAACGCTACATCACCTAATGCGCCAGAATTAAGCACAAAAATATCTAAGTCTGGGAAGCGAGTTACATACACTGTCTCTTGAAGTTCAATTGGTAACGTTGGAGAAAGAGGCAGAGTAAACTGGTCTTGCCAAAGTGTTGAAAGCGCCCAATCTTTTTCATCATTAGCCTGCATTTTCCAGTCGTATTCGTGGTTACCGACCACCAGTACCGAAGGGATCATACTGAGAACAAAAGGATCTGCGTTGAGCCAATTTGACCACTGGCGATCACTAGCCCCTTCGTTCACTAAGTCTCCTGCGTATATAGCAAATTCGGCTTTAGGAGCTTGCTGCCAAGCTCCACGCAATATCATTGGCCAATGCGAATAAATACCGCTTTGTGCGTCGCCAAAATATAAAAATTCGACGTCGCTATCTCGCTGTTGCGGCGCAGTTTTTATTTGCCGCCACGATGTCCAATTACCCTGCCCGCCACTTACACGGTAGTTATATAAAGTGTCAGGCAGCAAATCTGTCAGGGTTACCCAGTGGTAATTGACCCCGGGAATATCGGCATTTGCAGGGTAGCTAAATTTACCTTGTTGACTTTCGCCATGACTCAACGACACGCCATCAGTGGTTGCTGTTAGCGACTTCGCCTGTACGTCAAAACGTGCATCTGGACTGGCTTTAACAATTTGTGCTTGCGCAGCTTCAACAGTTTGGTCAGTGCGCCAAGTAATCGAAAAGCTAGTCGAGGGGTATTCAGTAGGTGTCACTATTATACGATCCGGCCAAGAAGATGCTGCTATGTAGGGTGATTTAGCTTTACTGATTTTTTCCTGAGTTGACTTCGCATGAGTGCTTGCACTCAATAGCGTCAGCGCAAAACAAAGCAAGGTGCTACAGATTAGCTTCATGAGTATTCCTAAATGGTTTAATAAAAGGCATAATAGCAAAACGTCAAAATATACCTGTGACGTTTTGCGTAACTTTATTCAGCCCTGCTTTTGTTCATACATAAGTAAATATTATTACTTAGAACGCATAACTAACTCCAGCTCCATAAGTTGCAGGTGCGCCCACTAAACGCGAGCCGCCGTTAAGTTCAAGGAAGTAAACTTGGTCGGTAATATTGCGTCCATAGGCGTATAGGTTTAAACCGTTAGCCAAGGTTAAATCTACTCGTGCACCCAGTAATTCATAAGATGGTGCAGTGTTGCCTTCACCAGCATTGAGGCGATTCGATTCTTCACCGTGATAACTGTAATTAATACGCGCATTCAACGTGGTGTTGTTTTTTAGTGATGTTTGATAGTTTAAAGCCGCGGTTTGGCTCCACTCTGGTGAGCCTGGCAGTGGGTCGCCAATTGTATTGATAACGTCATTTACCCGATTTGAAGAGAATTCGGTGATTTCAGTATCCAAGTACGTCCCCGCTGTATTAAAAGTCACTTTATGACCACTTGTTTCATATAAGGTCAGCGCAATAGATGCCTCAGCCCCGCGCACTGTCGCCTCACCCACGTTGGTTCTCCCATTGGTATCATTTGATAGCCTAGCCGTGGCCTGCAGCTCTTCAAAATCATAAGAAAAGACGTCAAACGTTAGGTTAAGACGGTCGGTAACAAAACGCGCGCCGGCTTCATAAGCAAGTACTTGTTCTGACTCAAACGGGAACGTTTCTTCTTCTGAAAAGATCGAAGTACCGTCAAAACCACCGCCACGATAAGCATTGCTCACCGACGTAAATACGTTAAAGTTATCGTTCACAAAATATTGAAGAACTAACTTTCCTGATAAATTACTGTCATCAAATTCACGATCCCACGAAAAATTTGCTTTGGTATTAAAGGTTGTTTCAAATACAGATAATCCCCACGGATCGGAATCGATATTTTGACCACGAAACTTAGCGCTATCTTTGGTGTAACGCAGGCCACCCGTGATGACCAAATCGTTTGAGACATTCCAGTCAAGGTTACCAAAGGTGGCAACACTGGTTCTGCGTTGGTTATAAGGCGAACTGTATTGGGACAACACGGCATAACTCGTCCAGTTGCTAGTAAAATCTACTGAGTCGTTAATAAAAAATGCCCCCGCAATCCAATCAAAATCACCACCTGTTGAATCACTTAAGCGAATTTCTAATGAGGTTTGATCAAGCTTATCGTCAAAGTTGTATTGAAAACGTGGGAATGAAGTACCGTCGCCATTACCGCTAACATTGCGCTCACTATTTTGTAATGCGAACAGAATATCTAAGTTCAAGTTGAGATTCACCTGATGGCTAAAATCGCCTGAAAATCCACTTACATCGATTTCATGGGAGTAATATTCACTCGCATAAAATTCATAAGGATCGCTGTTTTCACCTGCGCTACGTGAGGGCTTGTCATCTGCAAAAGCCACGCGATCATATTGGCGGGTATCCCCCCTATCTTGGCTGACGAAATAACGCAATGTCAGCGACGTCAAATCAGTAAAGTCGTAAACGCCAGTGCCGCGAAAAGCAAATAAGTTTGCGTCACCAAAACCACCGCGTTTACCTGGGTCGGCTACAGGCGGCACGATACCTTCGCCACCTTCGGGTACAAATCCAGCAAAACTACCTGCTCCGGCACCATCCATAAAGCCGCCACCTTGTTTTATCAATACTGCAACGCGAATACCGAGGCTATCTGAGACAGTACCGCCAACCGCAGCGCTACCAGAAACAAAATCGTAAGACCCATATTCAATATCTGCATAGCCGTTTAAACTGTCACCGGGGCCACGTGTAATGGCATTAATTGTGCCGGCAGTTGTGTTGCGGCCATATAGGGTACCCTGAGGGCCTTTGAGTACCTCGATACGCTTTAAATCAAAAAGCGGCATGCTCAAGTAAGCATTAGAGGTCTGGTAAACACCATCTACATGCAACGCCACCGAAGGATTACCATTGGGTTTGTAGTCATCCGCACCACCAATACCACGAATAGTAATAAAACTATTTTCAGGGCCACCAAAGGCCGAGTTAATTGAAACGCCCGATAAGCTACCAATTAAGTCTGTGAAATCGCTGACCCCGAGGGCCTTTAATTCATCGCCGCCTAAGACAGATATTGCAACAGGCGTATCTTGCAAGCTGCTTTCTCGCTTTAGTCCAGTCACAAGAACCTCATCCATAGGCGCTTGATAATCTGATGCTCGTTTAATGCTTGACGAAATAACATCAGCTTTTTTAATAATAATCGCGCCGCTAGGCTGTTTGTGCGCTGTCAATCCGCTACCTTCAATTAATTGCTCCACCGCTTCAATAGCCGACAATTTACCGGTAGTGGCCACGGCTATTTTACCTTCAACAAGGCGGCTAGGAGCAATGATCACAATACCCGTTTGCTCAGAAAGTACATTCAAAGCTTGCCCAAGCGGTTGAATAGCGATATTAACCTCGGCTTGCTGTGCGAAGACGTAATGCGGCGTAAGGCAAGTAAATACCCCGGCAAACAGGGCTAATTTGATTGAACGGCTCAATTTTTTCATAACGTATATTCCAATAGATTAATGTGGGTTCGTCATAAGAGTCATATTGGCGTCAATTTTTTCAGTGTGCGTGACTGTTTCACAAAACCTTCACACAACAACCTATTTTTATTCAGTGACGTCATCCTCATCAACATTAGCGCTCATTGTTTAGTCAGGACCTTGCGCTCGTTCTCTTCGATCAAGATAATCGGATAGGCTGCGGCCAATCCATCGAGTGCTTGATCTATTTGCTCAAAGGTAAAAGAGGCCGTAATCGCTAAGTCGTTAATGCTCTCGTCTAATATTACAACCGGCTTTTTAGCGTAACGGTTTATATCAACAACCACGGTCTTTAAGGGGATATCATCGTAAATGAGACGCCCACTGAGCCAAGCGAACTCTGTTTCATTGTTAAATTGAGTGACCTCTGTAATAAACGTTCCGTTGAAGGCCGCACGTACTTGTTGGTTGGCGCGCAACTGCAACATCTGTTCATCTGCTGTGCCCTGTTCAGGTAAATCTACTACCTCAACTAAACCTCGTTGCACCGACACTTTGATTGCATTGTCTGCGCTATGTTTTACCGCAAACGCGGTACCGCGCACACGCACTTGTAGATGTTCAGTGGTAACTAAGAATAAGCGACTAGGGTCATGACTAACGTCAAAATAGGCACCACCTTTTTGCAGAATAATGCGCCGAGTATCTTGACTTATATCGACTAAAATACTTGAATTTCCTGCGAGTATTACATCCGATCCGTCACTCAAAGTAATACTACGATTTTGCCCAATGGGTGAATTAAACGCGATTGCCGGAGGCGTTATTTCAAGTGTCCTTGGGCTGTGATACACAGCAGTGACCGCTATTAAGATAATACTAGCCGCAATACTGCTTAACCACATTGTCGATTTTGCGAAGCGGTGTTTGAATTTGGGTTTAGGCTTGGGTATGAGCACAACGACAGGATCTCGAGCCACATGTTGTTCTAACCAGTCTACCGCAGAATCCGTCATGCCAATCGTATTCCAAACCTGCAGGCTATGCCTAAATGCATCTCCATTCGCCTCATTGCTTTTGATCCATAAAATAAATTTCTTGCGCTGGTTAGCGTCGCATTTACCCGCATATAAATCAGTTAACCATTTTCTTGCCTGAGAGTGAGGAGTGTCTTGAGCCTCTTGGCAATCTTTCGTTTTACCGGCCTTATCAAGCATAAATTCATTCGTTTTGTCGGTCATAATTTCCACTCATTTGTGTTGTTTTCACGGAGTGAAAAGTCAGGTTCATTGACGGAGTCTTCAGCGCTGATGCTTGTGCCTTGCACTTGTTTGTCGATGCTTTCTAAAATCGCCATTGCTTCATTCAGTTGACGGCATATATCAGGGATACTCCATCCTGTTTGAGCAGATATTTGCGCGTAAGTTTGTCCTTTAATTCGGACGTACATCAAAACATCACGTTGTTTACTGCTAAGTTTTTCAATCCCTTTTTGCATGGCTGTAACACGTTGCTCACCTTGTAAAATGGTTTCGGGGCTTATTTCGTTTAATTGACCATCTTCGAGATCTACTTGTTCTTTGATAAATTCTCGAACTTTACACAGTTTGCCGATGGACTTTAGGGTGATATTTATCGCTATCTTTATTATGTATGCTTTAGGATTTTTAACCGCTGTCGTGTTTTGCATTTGCGCAAATTGACTAAATGCTTCTTGAGCCACATCTTCAGGCTCTGGGGGGCCCGAGCCATAACTTTTGTGTAGCAAGCGACAAACATCAAGCCAATGGTCTCTGAACAAGGTATCAATTGATTGACTATTGGAAAGTTTATTCTTACTTGCTTGTGTGTTAAGTGACTCAGTTGCACTTTTCTTAATGTAAGGTGCAACAAAAGATAGCTGATCTTGGTGCAATGGTTTATTCATTAATATTGACTCAGCAAAAATTGAAACACAATTTTCAAGTGTACTACTCTTTATAAGCAGAAATATGACGGTTATGCCATCACACACAAACATAATAAAAAATTCATATTTCTCACTCAAACTATTTTTAATTATATTTAAAAATCATCCTAACGTTGAATAGATCTATTGAAGTCTGAGTGTGACGAAGCACGAAAAAAAACAGCTCAAGGTTAGCAATCAAAGCAGATAACGGCAGTAAATTTTTTATCTTAATGATAATCGTTACGATTTGTATTTACGTTATTTTAATGTCATAATATGTTTTTTTAAATAAAGGTTAGAACAATGAAATTTTTATACTGTGGTTGTTTGTTGTTAATACTCATTCCCGCAAACGTATATGCAAACGCTTGCGATATTGAAGTTAAAGTAGGTGACAATATGAACTTTGTTCCTGCAGCACTTGAAGTATCTGCAGCGGCCTGCAAAACAGTTACGATTAATTTAACGCACACAGGCTCATTTCCTCGAAACGCGATGGGCCATAACTGGGTGCTTTCTGCTACCGAAAATGCTCAAGCCGCAGCGCAAGATGGCTGGAGTGCTGGACTTGAAAATCAATATTTGAAATCAGGTGACGCCAGAGTAATCGCAAGTACAAAAATTATTGGAGGAGGCGAAAGTGACAGTGTCTCATTCAATCTTAGTGATCTGAATATAGGCGGCGACTATACCTTCTTTTGTTCCTTTGTAGGACACTTTGCAATGATGCAAGGAAAATTCACGATAGTTGAGTAGAAAGATGAGACGGCAGAACTAGAAATTCTGCCTGTCGAATATCATAATATTACCTCTACATATGCCTCTAACTCGAACTTAAGTTGATATCTATCTGGGATGATAACGAACGTCAAACCACGTTTTTGAACAACGCTCGCCAGCCCCCCAGTAACTCTCTCCATTTTCCTGCGTAGGCGCTGAGAAGAAAAAAAGAGCAATGCCGGTGTATCGCCTAAATATGTGCTGGGAATAAATAAACACAATTATAGAATACAGTAAAAGCAGATAAATACAAATGATTATCATTTGCATTTATCTGCTTTTACGTTACTATGTCAATAGCTCATTTTTGCTAAATAGTTATTGGAGAGATTGCATGGAACAGGATAAAAATATTAACCACGACCCGCATTTTACAACCTGGAAACGCCATACCTTAGCAGGTAATTTATATTTCGAAAAACATCAAATCGTGCGTTCTATTGAGCATTATGAAATCGCGATTTGCGAAGCGATTATGCTTATCAATATGGTCAATTCAGGAAGAGCAGCTGTCGCTGCACTGCTCGCTAGTTTTCATAATTTAGCTGAATTATATGCCCAACAAAACGAGCATGACTTAAGTGAAAGCGAGTTAGCTAAAGCGCACAATATCATTAATGCGCTATTGCTCAATGAGCAATCTGACGAGCAAGAAGAGGCATTAATATGGGGTAAGTGCAGAGCCAATATTGCTTTGCTCAAATTTAGACACCTACGTCACAATAGCATCCCACAAAACAATCATTGCGAAATCAACAGTTCAAGCACAAAACAGTCAAATCAATCTCTGCTGCAAAAACTCTACAGTTCATTTAAAGACAATAAGGAACAGTTATGATTACTAACTTACTCAAGGCATTCGAGAATAAATTTGCAATCCCTTCCGCAGAAGCGCACTGCGATATTCCGTGTAAAATTAATGATCTCATTGTAGCGCAGGTAGCCAGCTTAAGTGTGCAGAGCTTTATAGACCTAATACAAGAACTAAGTGATAAACCCCAGCTCACGGCCGCTGATTATTCGCAGCTAAGCCGGTTAACCCGAGAAAAAGATATTCTGCAAATAATGTTAAAGCAGAGATTCGGGTGATTTTGGTAGCCTATTTTCAGGCCCCCGCAAGTAAAACAGGTTAGCGATAGTCAGGGTTATTGAATACAAAGTAACTGTTGATGAATAGCAATGTCAATTTGTATTGTAGATGACGATGCTGCTGCTGGAGCCAAGTGCTGTCGCAGCTGTTTTTCATCAACTGCAGGGGTAAATTAATTTTATCTAGACATAGCACCCGCCAATGCACTTCAACCGACTCATCGGCAATAGTGTCGTAAAGAAGTTGAAACGCCCTTCTTGCGATGACAAATTTAGCACTTGAGGCTGTTTTTGCGGCTGCTAAGTCTGAAATTTGTAAAAGATAAATATTAACTAAGGGTGGATTATCGTGCTCCATCCCCACACGAATACGGGTTTCAATAATATCTAGTGAGCGTTTAGGACTTAATAGGTTCTGTCGATTGTGTGGATATTTCTGCATGCTAATGCCCTCATAACGGTCAGTTGTTTGCGAATGTTAAGTTCTGTTGCTGATGGTTTCGGTTTTATCGTTACTGCACTCGGCGTTTTTTTTCGCTTCTTGAGTCAAAATAACCATTGCGTGACGCAGGCTGTTATCTTTGGTAATCGGCTGCTTAAAACAAGTAAATCCGATGTGCATAGCCTCTTTGTCAGTGGCTGGATCTGTTGTGCACGAATAATGAAAGCCATGTTGATAACATGAAAGCATGCTTACTTGACCTTGTCTTACGGGCCGCTGCAACTGCTGAGCAACTATTAACGCTAAAGCATCGCTATGATCTTCGTGCATATGTTCTATGGCACCCGGCGCACTTGTAGCTAAGCTAAACATATGACTTTGCCAATCGTCTAGACTGAACCAGTAAATTTCACCAAACCCGCCTATATAGCGCAGGCGGTCGGTACTAATTAAGTAAAACCTAAAATCATGCGCTTGCACATATGATCTCGCTTGCGGAAAAACCGCCAAATACTGCTCTTGTAATTGAGCGTCAACAGCGTCTACTTCGGCTGTGCCTAAAACAGTGACCCGAGCGCTTGCTTGGCTATCACTTTGTTTGCCATCATAAACACATAAACTAACTTTATTGTGGTTGTTCATATTACGAGAATGTTGCGCAATATCAGACGCATAAACAACTAAGTTGCCTTCTTCCGTCATTAAGAATGGCATAACCGAACCAAAAGGATAGCCCTGCATAGACAAACTATGTGTCGATAAAACCCCTGTATGCTGACTTCGCATCAGTGCAGCGGCTTGATGAATATGCTTACTTTTATTACTCATGTTATTTCCTTTATGTAGATCATTTGTTACGTTCTAGTCCTAACATAGTTTTGCATTAACGCTTATACCTGATAAATACTATTTTCTACTGCATTATTGGCCGTATTTAGAATGATGTGTCCGTTAGTTTCAAAACACGTATCCAATATTGTTTTATTAAATACTGCTTTGCTAGTGCCCTTTGCCAATAATTTACCGTCTTTGATCAATACTAAATTTGTGGCTATATTAGCGACTGCATTTATATTATGGTCAATAATAATAACGGTACCGCCCTGTCGCTGAAACGTTTTTAGATGACCATACAACAAACGTGTTTGTTTTATGTCTAGTGCGCTTGCAGGTTCGTCTAACAATAAGCATTTACCCTGCATGTTAGCACTTTGATAAAGTTGTAAGTAAGCCCTAACAAATTCAATTAGCTGGAGTTCCCCCCCAGATAAGCATGTTACATCACGCATCAACAAATGCGCAATTTGAAATTGCTCGGCAAGGGTCAATATCAAGTTTTCTGAGTATTTTTCGGACTCAGGGTACTGTAGCCTAGCCAATTGCAAATACTCATATACAAGCATACTAAAAAAGCCTGTTTTTACCTGTGCAATATAGGCGCGCATTTTACTCAGTTGACTAAGCGAGTACTGATTTATCGCTTTGCCGTTCAATCTAACATGGCCCTTTTTTAATGGATACTCGCCTAACAAACTCTTAAAAAGGGTTGACTTACCTGCGCCATTTGCGCCCAAAATAGCAGTAATACTGTTGCTCTCAAACTGCAGTGTTACCTCACTAAGCAATTGCTGCCTGCCCGCTACAACGGACATCCCTTCAACACTAAACATAGTCAAATTTCCTTTTTTCGCGCACAATCAGATATAAGAAGAACGGTACACCTACCATCGAAGTAATCAAACCAATCGGTATTTCGGCAGGAATAATAATGGTGCGGGCAAGCGTGTCGGCTAGGGCAACCAATAACGCCCCGGACAGTAAACTTGTGGGCAGCAGTACTTTTAAATGTGTGCCAAACACCATTCGACATATATGCGGAACCACTAAGCCAACAAAACCAACTATGCCAGTAAAACTGACGCAAACAGCAACTATTGCAGCAACTGCCCACAAACTTATTAGCTTGATTTTGCGGGTATCTACGCCCTGATATTTTGCTTGCTTTTCAGAGCAACTCATTAACATGAGTTGATGACGTATCTGCCAAAAATAATAAGTACCAAGCATAACTGGAACAATGGTAATGCTTAGGCTCGTGTAATTAATACCGGCATAACTGCCCATGCTCCAAAACGTAATTTGACGTAAAGTTGCATCATCAACAACGAACTGAATAAGACCTAAAAGCGTCATTGCGCCAGCATTAATGGCAACGCCTGCTAAAATAAGCACCAGCGTGTTCATACCTTGTTCTGAGTCGGCTATTTTAAGGAGTAAAATTAACGCCAGGCTCGCACCTAAAAACGCACTGAGGGGCACAAAGTAAGACATTAAAAAAAGAGGCAGATGCACCGTACCTAATACCGCAAAGGCTGCACCCGCAAAAAGAGCAGCGCATGACGAAACACCAATGAGGCCCGGGTCGGCCAGCGGATTGCGACATATAGCTTGCAATACTGCACCGCATAAAGCTAAGCCTGCGCCGGTGATCATGGTCATCACAATACGCGGAAATCTAATATCCCATAAAATAGTGTGCTGCAGTGGACTGCTAGCGCCTACACTTAACCAGCGCCATAAATTTACGTCTACAGCACCTGCGTTTAAGGCGATGACAGCAACCACAAACAAAGCCATGATTAGTGCTGTGATTTTGGGTTGAAAGCCATGCTTCCTTTGCGCAATCTGTTGTTGTACTTTTAATATGGTCGTAGGTGTCTTCATAAATATGTGTCGCTGTCCTTATTAATTAGCACTTAGGTCATGCTTTATAAATGGTAATTGTTGTGCAAAAAAAACCAAAAACGACGTACTCTACGCATTTAATTACTGTTCAAGAATATCAGCAAACTGCGCAACCGCGTGAGGCAAACGGGGCGTTAAACCTAAAAACAGTAAGGCGTCTACAATATGTAAATTACAGCCTTGCGCGTGTGACCATTTTTCTAAAGCCGGTTTTTTGCATAGTTCACTCGCCGACAAACCACCGGTACGATGCTCAGCTATCAGCACGTGAGTGGGCGCAATTGCCAAAAATGACTCGATTGACACCGGCTTAAAACCTTCAATATTGTCGTAAGGGTTGCGCAAACCCGCTATCTGCATAATCAGGTTAGGCACGGTATTTTTACCAGCCGCCATAATGCCTCGCTCGCCCGCCGACATTAGAAACACAGCTCTTTGCTCAGGCTTAATATTTATTTTTTTAATCGCGCTAAGCTGATCATTGACCTGCTTCTCGAGTTGTTCGGCTTGTGCTTGCAAACCAGCCTGATGGCCTATTTCACGGATCATGTTGAGTAATCCAGCAACGGTGCGCGCCTGCTCAAATACATGCACCTGAACGCCTACATTGCTTAATTGCGTAAGTACTTCGTTTGGCCCGACTCCCATAGCGGCAAATAAATGCGTCGGCTGCATCGCTAATATGCCCTCAACGCTGAGTTGACGGTAATAACCCACTTTTGGCAATTGGTTTACTTGTGCCGGATACAAACTGCTTGTGTCGGCAGCGACTATTTTTTTTTGCGCGCCCAAGGCATATAAAATTTCAGTTACACTCCCACCCACACTGACTATACGGTCGCTAGTATGACTGTAAGCATATTGTGCAGGCGCTATCGCGCTAACTAAAACAAGTAAATTTGCGAATAGTACTCGCCTTAAAAAAACTAATTTGACACTTTTCATTATAATTTACCGCTTGTCTGTTGCTAATACGAATGATAATAATTATCATTAGTATTATAGTCAACTATTAGATAAGAAAATTTTCATGAAAAATCAATCAAGTATTTCTTTTTTTACTCAATCTGTCTGTTTAGTAATTTTTTGTGTTGCACTTACAGGCAATGCAAGCGCCAGCGCAATAGAAGCTAATGCCGAATCTGAGATAGAGACGATTACGGTGAGCGGCACTAAAACAGAGCGTAAAATCAATGAAATAGCAGCTACTGTAACCACTATTAATAGCCAACAAATAGATGCCTTAGGGGCAACTAACATCCGCGACTTGCTCCGTTACGAGCCCGGTATATCTGTCGAAGGCAGCGGGCGTTATGGATTATCAAGCTTTAATATTCGCGGCATTACCGGTGATCGGGTATTAATTCTGGTCGACAACATTCCCATAGCTGATGAATTTAGTTTCGGTCCGAATTTGTCTGCCCGCCGCGATTTCGTTGATATTGATTTAATAAGGTCTGTGGATATTGTGCGCGGTCCAGCCTCAACACTTTATGGCAGCGACGCTATTGGCGGCGTTGTAGCATTTACCACTAAAGATCCTATCGACATCATTACCGATGGTGGATCATTCGCGGGTAGAACAAAAATAGGCTATGTTAGTCAGTCGAGCGAGTCGTATGTTAATGCCATGCTCGCAGGTGTGGGCGGCGATTGGCAATGGTTGGTCAACAGCACCTACCGCAATGGAAATCAAACCCAATCGTTTTATAATGATGCAAGCATAGGCAATACGCGTACTAGTGCCGATCCTCAAAATAACGATTCTTTAAGCTTATTAACTAAACTTATTTACCAAAAAAATGATGCCCATCGGCTTAAATTTATCGCCGAAACCTTTGAACAAAACAATGACACGCAATTGTTGTCGGAGATTGGCACACAGGTGCGCGGCACAATCACTTTATCGAGTCTTGGCTTTGACCAGCAGGAGCGTTCACGTTTTTCAGCCCAGTATTTGTATCAACCTTCTGGAGCTCATCATCTAAAGCGTGTCAATTTGTTCGCTTTTTATCAAAACTCCTCTACTGAGCAAGCATCTGAACTTGTTAGGCAATCATTGGGACCTAACCCATCCCCCTTTTTTAGAACCCGCGACAGCATGTTTGAACAAAGCACGGTTGGTTTACATGCTCAGTTTGATCATCAGTTTGAATGGGGAGGTCAGCATTATTTAATCTATGGCCTCAGCACCGAAACCACGGAATCAGAAGGATTAAGAGAAGGTAAAACTCAAGACCAAGAGACAAGTGCCCCCATCCCTGAATTTAGCGTATTTCCAGCACGTGATTTCCCACTGTCAACATTGTCTGAACAATCCATCTTTATACAAGACGAGATCCAGTTCTTAGATGGCCGTTTATTATTAAGCCCAGGCCTACGTTACGACCGTTTTAAGCTTTCACCTGAGTCAGATCGATTATTTGAGACGGCTAATCCTGGGGTAATAGTATCGAGCTTTAAGGACAGTCAGTTATCCAAGAAACTAGGGGCCATTTATTCATTAAGCGAAAACTACAATATTTGGCTGCAATATGCTGAGGGTTTTAGAATACCGCCTATGGACGATGTTAACGTTGGCTTTACCAATTTTGCAGGACGCTACACCTCACTCTCAAACCCCGACTTAAAGCCTGAATCGGTGACCAGTTTAGAACTTGGCATTAGAGGCTTTACCGACGCCTTGACTTGGAGCATAAGTACCTATCAAAACAAATATACGGACTTTATTGAATCATTGACTTTTGTTGGAATTAACCCGAATAACGGCTTTATTCAATTTCAAGCTGTTAATGTAGACGATGTTGAAATTAGAGGTATTGAAGGACAAGTTGTGTGGTCACTAGGCGACACTTTTGGGCGCGCCCTAGATTGGCAAATAAGGGCCAATTACAGTATTCAAGACTCTGAAAATAAAGCCACCGGCAATGATCTTGAGTCTATTGCACCAAATCAAGCCGTATTTGGGGTGCAGTATAAAGATTATAGTGACCCATGGCGCATTGAAGTTGCTGCTAGCTACACAGAAGAGGCGCAAGCATTAACCAGCACTGGTGAAACCCCGTTTTTTGTAGCTCCCAGTTACACCACTATTGATATACTTGGACATCTTAAAATAACACCTCACATAAAAATTAACGCGGGTATATTCAATGTCACAAACAAGCAATACTGGCTAGCGTCGGAAGTGAGAGGACAATCTGCTGAGGATAATTTACTGCCGTTTACTTCACCTGAGCGTAATTACTCCGTTAATGTGGTGGTGCAGTTTTAGGGTAATCAGCTCTGTGCGATTTGGTGGATAAAGAGATCGAGCTGATTAGTGGATCAGCTTGATGGCAAAGAAAATTAGGGTCAACTCGAGTGCCTACCTTTTCTGTATCTGAAAAACCAATTTTACTCGATGGTCGTGACGATATCTTAGTGCTGATTAATAATTTCGTAATTCACGCACACTAGACCAATACTCGACTTAGTTACTGAGAATCGTATTGCTTGCAAACTCTTTTATTTGACTTCCTGTAAGCTCATAAGCGCCAAATCGACTTATTTGACCCGGCTTAAAATCTTCAAAATACATATTCCTTCCTTCTACTTTAAGTGATTGCGCCTACACATAATCAAATTTGAATAAAGCAATAGCAAATAAAATGGATTGTTATAAAGTCCACGACACCCAGCTATATTCTATATCAGGCTAGTCTCGTTTAAATAACGAATACGAAGAGATTCGTCAACTTAGCCAAAATAGTTTTACCTAAGAGTCCTGCTTTATGCATAAAAATATAATATTTTTAAAGCCCAATGAACATCCGAAATACAAGGTAATGACCCTGTCAGTATACAAGTAAAAAATATTTTAGCATTAGGTTCTATAAAGAAAGCCGAGAAAAATAGCATTTAGCTTGATGGCTATTTATCACTTTTTTTTTACATTAGCTGCCTGTGTAGTTTTTGCATTTACTTCGTTAAATATGCAGAGAGTTAATCCTTAGAAATACAGCAAATAGTATTTAAAACAAAGCCTGAATATGTATGTTAGCTCCCCTTAATTCTGAGTTATTTAGTTATATATTACGAATAAGAAAATTTAGAAAATAAAGTATTAGCCTCATTAATTTACTACAAACCTAGCAAATTAAATGACAATAAAAGTAAGATGTTAAACGTATGTTGACAGAATGTAAATTGTTATATAAGGTTCATTAGTGAAAGTGTAGTTCATTATTTGAATG
>Ga0307930_1000088_pt1 | contig 63409 bp, 60 predicted proteins | sample OrgLakmetageno46_FD_203161 | JGI IMG/M metagenome (GOLD analysis project Ga0307930, IMG submission 203161) | Saline water microbial communities from Organic Lake, Antarctica - #46 | ecosystem: Environmental > Aquatic > Non-marine Saline and Alkaline > Saline | place: Antarctica: Organic Lake...
TGTTTAAGTGAGGGGTCTAGAAATATTTGAATATCTCTAAGCCAACTTTTACTGATCATTTAATTCAACAACAGAGGTAATATTTTTAGATTCTTCAACGAGTGAAAATCCATCAACCCAATTTCCGTTTATTTTAACTCCCCAATGAAGATGAGGACCACTTACTCTACCGGTAGCGCCAGCCAAACCTAGGATATCTCCAGAATTCACAATCATGCCTTCGGTAACTTTTATTTTCGAGAGATGCCCATAGGTAGTAAAGATGTCTAAGCCGTGGTCAACAATAACAACGTTACCAGAGTAGAAGAGATCACCAGTAAAGATAACCTTCCCTTTATTGGATACTGGAATAGGTACACCTACAGCAGCTCTTAAATCATTTCCTAAATGCTGACTTTTCTTTTTATTATTAAATACCCTTCTATTACCATAGTGAGAAGTTATAAAGCTAGAAAGTGGTTTTCTAAATGGTTTAGAAAATAAAAAGTAACTAGACGTATTTTGATAAACTTTTGCTAGAATTTTCTTCTCTTTAATGACTCTATTCATGTCTTTTTTAGAAAGAGTAACTCTTTTTTTATCCACATTTAACTTTTCACTTTTGTATGGAAATTTTTTAATTGAAATACTTAAAACTGGTAAGTTTTTGAAGAGACATTTATATGGCTTTAAAGAAGAGAAATAGTTTTCACTCAAAAAAAGCTGTCCTTTGTTATTCTCTACAAAAAATGCTTTTTTATTGCCTTCGCATTCAAGCTCCCACATACCATCACTCAAATTGATATAAAACTCAACGAACTTAACTTTTCCAGGTTGTAGTTGAATCTGCTTTATTTTTTCAATAAGTGGTTTTACTTTAATAGGCTCTATTTTTTTTACAACAGGTAATTTAGACTGAGTTTGATTCTGAATAGGCTTTATACCTGAGCAAGATATACATAATAAAAAAACTAACAACTTATTCATAAACCCTCTTTTATTTAGAAACCTTTCCTTCTCCGTCATGGAAATGAATCTTTAATGAAGTATCTCTTGGTATACTATTAAATTTTTCAAGGTTTGTAATAACATTCTTATTTTCATCTTCAAGTATCGAATAACCTCTTTGCAGGACACGCTTGGGGTCCATGGCAAAAAGCTTTCCTTCAAGTACTTCAAATCTTCTTCGAAGGGCTTTATGTTTATCAGCTACACTTGACACGCTCTGTTCTATTAACTCATCTAGATGCTGCTCTTTTTGATAAACTCCAACCAGTTCAAAAGACCTACCAACAAGGTCAATCTTTTCGAATCGATTCTTTTGTTTTTCAATATTCATCTTGAGGTTCGCCAATTGATTTTTTGGGCTAAGCCTCTTCACTCGTTTTTCAACTTCTGTATGCTGGCGATAAAGTAGACTTCCAAGCTTATGACCGATAAACCGCATTTTTGAACTTAGTTCTTTATGAGCAGAAGACAAAACTTCAGCAGCCGCGGTTGGTGTTTCCATTCGCAAATCAGAAGCATAATCACAAAGCGTATAATCAACTTGGTGTCCCACAGCTGATATTATAGGGATAGGGCATTCAAACATAGTTCTGATAAATGCTTCATCATTGAATGACCACAAGTCCTCAATTGCACCACCACCTCGAGTGATAACAATCACATCTAGCAGATCTATCTGCATCGCCTTTAGGAGGGAGTCACGTAGGGATTTAGCACTGTTAGGTCCCTGTACAATCGCTGGAATAATTATAACTTCCCCCCAAAACGATCGCCTTTTCAAAGTATTTAAAAAGTCTTGTAAAGCTGCCCCACCTAGCGCTGTTATAACACCGCATCTTTTTGGAAACTTCGGAATATCTCTTTTTAAACTTATATCAAAGAGCCCCTCACGAGTTAGTTTCGTTTTAAGAATTTCATACTGCTTTAAAAGGTTTCCTTCTCCAGCGGGGAGAATTTTTTTAGCGAGAAGTTGGAAGGTTCCTCTTTTTGGGTAAACACTAATTGGTCCAGATATGATTACTTGGTCACCATTTTTGACATTTTTTATGTAAGGGTTTCTATATGCGTCCATTTTAAATAGTGCTACAGAAATTGCACTTGAATCATCAGACAAAGTTAAGTACCAATGACCAGCACCTGAGGATGAAAGGTTAGAGACCTCTCCTACAACAGTAACAGCGCGAAACGAACTTTCAAGATTTTGTTTGACCGCTCCGATCAGTTCGGAGACGGACTTAGCTTGGATGGTCATTTTTTAAGTTTTATATTATTGTAAACAGTAAATGACTTGAGATAGTTAACAGCCTGAAGTATTTGATAGTCCTCTTTTGGATTGTATTTTTTAAAAATATCTTTTTTTTCTTCTTTTTTAGATTTCATCTCAGCAATTCGTTCTTTACGAGCTTCTCTTTTCTCTTTCTCTAGACGTTTTCTTTCTTCTTCAGTTCTAATTGTTGCTGTTAGATGATTTCTTAAATCTTTCTCTCTAATAAAAGAAGATTCCTTTTCATGTTCTGCAATCCAGCTTGCTTCGACATTACTCATTTTAATATCAGGAACGATTCCTATTGCTTGAATTTTTTTGTTTGATGGAGTCATGTACTGGGCGATCGTTAATTTAACTCCATTTTCATCATCAATTTTTGCGACTGTTTGAACGCTTCCTTTACCAAAAGTTTGGCTTCCCATAATAAGAGCTCTTTTGTGATCCTGAAGTGCTCCCGCTACGATCTCTGAAGCCGATGCGCTTGCTCCATTAACAAGAACAATGATTGGTGTCTCAAGATCTTTATAGCCTGTTTTTTTAACGTATCGAATCTCTTTCTCTTTTGGATCTCTTGCTTCTGTTGAAACAACGATTCCATCCTTTAAAAAGATCGAAGAAATATCAACAGCTTGATCCAGAAGACCACCTGGATTAGAGCGAAGATCAAGAATGATTCCTTTCACCCCTCCATTTTTTTTAGCCTCTGATTTTAAATTCTTAAGAGCTTTAACTATATAATCAGCTGATTTTCTTTGAAACTGAGTCAAACGAATCCAGGCATAGCCATCACTGATAAGAGCAGACTTTACTGGCTTAACCTTAATCTTTTCTCTTTTAATTGTGAAATACTTGATTCCTTTTTCACCCTCTCGAACAATTCCTAAAAGGATTTCTGAACCAATATCGCCTTTCATCCTGTCTGTCGATTCATCTAACGTCATACCAAGAATAGATTCATTGTTGATTTCAACAATTTTATCTTTTGCTTTTATTCCTGCTTTAAATGCCGGAGTATCATCGATGGGTGTTACAACATATACGACACCATCTTTTTGAGTGACTTCGATTCCAAGTCCTCCAAATTCACCATCAGTATCATTCTGCATTTTCTTAAAAAATTCTTTATTAAGAAATGCTGAGTGAGGATCTAATGTATCCATCATTCCTTTAAGAGCGCCTTCAATAAGCTTATTGGTATCTACTTTTCTATAATATTGATTTTCAATAAGATATAGAACTTTATTGAATAGTTCGAGTTCTTCAAACCGTGATTTCTTTTTAGGAGCTGAAAGACCAATATTTGCGAACAGACAGAAACCTAGAATTAGGTGGCCATACTTCATTTTGTATTCCTTTTATCTTTATTAAATTTTTGTAGTTTTTATTAGTTTCATAGTGTTTTGAGCTTTATTGTTTTTCCTGATCTCATAGTAAAGAGATTTCGTTAAGCCCAAATCAACATTTGTATAACCTACAAGCCCATTGGCATCAAGTAGGTCACCCTTTTTAACTTTTAAATTAATATCACCTAAAATAACACTTCTTATATCTTTACCATGATCAATCATAACAACTCGTCCATAACTCGCTAACTCTCCAGCATATACAACTTGGCCCTTTTGAGAAATTTTGATAGGACTTACTTGGTCATACTTATAAGTGACCCCTTCTCTAGAACCTTTTAAACTTAAGTAGTTTGTTATTGGACTATCAAATATTAAATTAAGTTTCTGATTAGACCTTGCTAACATTTTAGTTGGCTGGCTTTTCTTTTTAACTTTTATTCTCGCTACTGCTTCAGCTAACTTCTCTTCCAGCTCATTCTTAGCTTCCATTTTTGAAATATAGCTTTGACCTAAACTCTCTTTTTTACGCTCAAGGTTTAGAATCAAATTATAAAGAGTCTCTTCATTGATACTTGTTGCTTTTAAGTTCTCTTCATACTCATTAATCATAACCAGTAATCTTTGCGAACTAACCTGGGCAATTTTTAATTCTGATAATTTTGAAGCTAAAACCTTCATATAAATTCGTCTTTTTAATAGTTCGTCTTGATTATTTTCATCAATTGCATCAAGAAGATAGCTATTTAAAACTCTCTTACTCTCTTTAAAACGCTTAGAGATATTTTGTGCCGAGAGAGAGAGGTTATTTTTTAAAGTTGTGATCTTTTTATCGATTTCTTTTATTTTTTGAGTTTTAGACAGGTAACTCTCATTTGATTGACCTAATTTACTTTCTAAAGATTTAATCTCAGCCGCGATTTTAGAGACCTCTGAAGACTCTTTAGATAATTGATCTTTAAGCTTTGATACTCCCGATTGCTTAGCAAATGTATTGCCACCAACCAAAAGTGAAAAGATTAAAAAACTTTTAAACACGGCTATACCAACTTTCTAAATTCATTTCTCTTAGAAAAAACAGCTAGAGACAAACAAAAAGCGATTATTAAGAATGCAGTTTCAGCAAATGAAACCTTAGGACTAAAATATAGATTGACACTAAATCCAAATATGAAAAGAAAGCTTATTCCAAATGCAAATATTTTCATATCTACTTTCTTTTTTCTTTGAAACTTTTCAATTAGGAAAGAGTAGTTCTTAAGGTAAGTTCCAAAACTTAAGCAGCTTGCAAACCATAAGACGCTGAGTATTCCGATAATATAAAAGTCTCCCCATTTATGCATAAGGACACCTGGAGAATTTTTTGAAAGCTCTATCCTCTTTGGATTTTTGACTTCAGAGATTGTAATAGACTTATCTCCCACTAAACGCGTGAGATATTCTTTTATTAAACTTTGACTTCTATTTTGAATTGAATTTGAAAGTTCAATCGTTACACTTGAATAGTTTATGTTTGAGAGGCTCTTGAGTACATCGCTATTAAGATCAACCTGGAGAGCTCCAAGCTCTTTGCTAACTTCAACAGCTTTTTTAATTCTTACATTTTTAACACCTGGTAACTTCCTCATCTTTCTCTCAATAGCATTAAGATTGGAGTCATTAGAAATAAGTGCGTTAAAATATGGTAATGAAGTAGATTTAGTACTCAATGAAAAAAACTTTTTAATAGATTTTCTGTTGTGGGTTGCAGTAATTAGCGTTAAAGAAAAAATCACAAAGAGCAAACCACTGATTCGAAAATTCAAAAGTGCTTTAAAGAAGTGATTTAAATAAAACATGCATGCCCCGAGTAAACTAGGTTTCCAGCATCTAAATGAACAATCTTACCAGGAAACTGTTTAACCAGATCCCTATTATGTGATGCCCAGATTACTGTTAAATTTTTTCTTACATTGTAAAAATTGAGAATTTCAAAAAGCTTAACAGCACTCTCTCTATCAAGTGCAGCTGTGGGTTCATCTGCTAGAAGTACTTCTGGTTTACTCAAAAGAGCTCTAACCATAGCGACTTTTTGCTTCAAGCCACCATTTGCCTTTTTTACTTTGAGAGCAAGCTTATCTTGAAATCCAAGTGCACGACACAACTCTGTCATATCGTGGTGAAATTCATTTTTATTTTTATAAATTTTTGGATCATAACTAACCCAAAGGTTTTCTTCACAAGTTTTGTTTTCCATAAGCTTCAAGTCTTGGAAAACCTGAGCAACAAATGAGTTTTTCTTAGTGTTTTTATGAAATTTACCGTGATTTGGCAGAATGTCTTCAGCCAAAAGATTCAATAAGGTTGATTTACCAGCTCCAGATTTTCCTGTAACAAATAGTACCTCTCCTGCGTTCACAGTAAGGTTTACATTCCTAAGGGCCTTAACCTTTCCAAAATGAACGGTTGCACCGTCTAAATTGAAAATGAAAGGAGCTCCTAAGCCACTTGAATTGTTACGATTGTGTAAGCTGTTGTCTATCATTTGACCTTCCGAAGTCTAATTCAGCACTAGAGTGCTGGCAGATCCATCTGCTTCTATATTTTAACGCTTTTTGGCGTATAAAGTAAAGAGGATAGAAAGTGGTAAAAAAAAGTAACCGTTGAAAAGAGTCGGAGAATATGTATTAATTTTAATTAAGAATTATCAATGAGTGATATTTAGAGTATTTGACTAAAAGAAAGTACTACTTTTAGGCATTTATTATAGATTTAAACTAGAAGTCGAAAATCGATACAACTGGATCATGATCCGACAATCTTCCCATAAAATCTGAATTAACCTGAGGAATTTGAAATGATCTTAGTCTTGATCTCAAATTTTTATTAACAAATATATAATCCAGTGATTGAGAGTTACCATTGTGATTTGTCGTGTACCATTCGTACCTTGGAAGTTCTCTAATTAAGTTATATAGCCGATCCGACTCGATTACTTTCATTGGCATCTCATTTACATAAGCATTAAAGTCACCAATTACAGCAATATTAGCATCAGAGTTATTTCTTTCTATCATGCCGACAAAATTGCTTATAACGCCTGCAAGCTTAGCTCTTTTGACTTCAGTGTTTCTTACGACAGGTTGGATCGCGCTAAAATGAGAAGTATCGCTAATTTTAGAATTAAAATGATTCACTATTACGAAAACTGGTTTATCTCGGAAAGTGAATTCGGCTACAATACTTTTTCTTGTGTTTCTAAACTCTAAAGAGTTAGGAGCTATTCTCCCAGGGTTGTAGTTGAGATGTCCATCTGGCATAACAACCGTTTCAGTTAATGGTCCAGGAGCTGGATTGCTCATAAATGATAATCTATTTTGATTGTAGATCATTGCAACTCTAATGTTTGCACCAGGAACTCCCCCCTCTCTATGAGAAAGCGGATTGATATTTATGGACTTGTAGTTTACGCCCTGACATGGTCCAGTTTTAGGAATATAGCTGATCAAGTTTTTGATTGTTTTATTAGCTTGAGAAGTTCCGCCAAAATCCTCTCCGTTATTATCCTGTATCTCGACAAGGCCAAGTACATCTGGACAAGAGAGGTTCTCTTGAATCATCTGAGCAGTCTTTAGTAACCTAGGCTTATCATCACTTATAGAAGATAGATTCTTTATATTATAGGCTGCAATTACGAGTGAGTCTGAGTCTAGAACCCCACTAAGCTTTGGACGGTTTGCAAGAGCTACAATATCGCCTCCAGTTTTACTTTGATTAAAAGAGTTTAAGGCATCTGACTCTTGTGGAATTTGAAAGAGGTATTCACCCTCTCCAAAGATATTCTTAGTGAATGTAACAAGACCTTCAATTTGACCATTAATAGTGTCACCCACATTGTAATAAAGACTTGTATCAAGACCTTTTGTCAGTGGACCTGAAGCTATAGTCAGCATATCAGGATTAAATATATGCTCTTCAGGAATAGTATAGAACCCCCCCATGTCTGTGAGCAGTTTATTGGAATTAGTTTCTGGAACGACATATAAAGTCAGATTACGTTTAGAGTCTGAGAACGTTTCATTTCCACCTCTAAATCCAGCTATTTTTGGGCTATTGATACTTACCCTCATCCCTTCGAGACTTTCCCAAAAATCGATTGCGTCACTTCTATTTAAAAAAGGTTTGAGGTTTAGGTCTCCCACGTAAGTAGAATATCTATTTTCAGGTATACTCTTTATCTCTATAGCTTTTGGTAGTAAATTATTTGAAGAAATAATTTTAATTTGAGATATATTTCTAATTGAAGTTGTTGTTAATGAATTTTGAGCATTGTCAGTTTCCTCAAATACTAATCCGCTTATTTCAACAAGATCACCTATCTTTATTTTTGGATCAGTATCAAAGTGCAGTTTAATCCCTTCACTTGTTAGGTTACTTGAGTCTGGGTGACTAGATTGAATATAAGCAATAAAACCACTTGGAGCATTGTCCAGCTCAGCGCTTGCAGTGACTATTCCTTTCGTTGAGACGAAGTCACCATAAAATGGAGACAAAAAGCTGATCCCTTGAATTTCATTAACTTCTTTAAAGCCTACGTTCTTAGGTTTTGTGTGTCTTACAACTGCTCTCTTCAGACTTAAAAGAGGTATTGTTTTATTGCTCGCAAGATACTTTTTTAATGAATCTTTAGCAGAAATAACAACACTCGTTTCGCTATATACTCTGTCGATACTATTTCTGTACTGGTAAGGTGGAAATACATTTCCTGGTCTGATCAAATGATCACTAAGGGCTACCAAATACGTCCTAGAATTATCTAGATGAGTATTTTCAAAGCCATATTGTTCTGAAATTATTCTTCCACCTTTAAAAAGAATATCGTATCTTGCTCCGGCAACCTCGAGATCGACATTGAATCTTTCAAGACTTCTTTGTCTTATAAATTCTTTTATTCCTCTGCCTTTCATATAACCTAATCTAAAGTTATCGCGGGTATCATCAGGATATATATTTAAAATATTTTCTAAGTCTTGAATTCTAGAGTTTTCAGATAGAATCCCAGCCACATCTTTTTGAATATATTCCGATGGGTATAAAACGATGTCGAGTTTATGAACTTCCCTCATTGCTGTAGTGATAAGGTTTCCAGCAACTGTCGATTCCTCACCGCTAGATTTTGCACTAACAATAACTTTGTCTTGAACACTTCTGTATTCTTTTTTAGAGCAGGCCATAAAGCAAAATAGTAATACTAGAGGAAGGATTTTCATAATTAATTCTCGATAACCTCAAACTTGAAAAGGTTCAGTGCTGGAAAAAAACTTTCAGCTAAATTTGAACTGTATTCAACTTTAAATCTCACGTTTGTATCTCTAAAATCTAAATTTATTTTTGGCGATAACGTAGGTGGCTCACTAAAGCTCCCAGCATCTGGAGCAATATCCACTGATAAGTCTATCCACTCAATATCTTCAAGCGACTCTTTATCCTCTCCAACATAAAATTTAATTAAGTTTAGATTCCTTGCATCCTCAGAATAAAAGCGAACTAAGTATTCAAAACGGATAGAATACTTTAAAGCTTTCAAACTAAAAGCTGGAGTCACTACGGCAGAAGTTCCATCTTTTTTATCTCTGAAACTATCTACCCCAACATATGGTCCGCTATCATTCTCTCTGCTGATAAAGTCCGCTGCAGTTTCATCTTTTATTAAAGTTAGTGAATCTATATTTTCTTTGGTAAATTGAAACTTAACTAAAAAGTTCTCTAAAGTACCACCTTGAAACATATACAGGTTTTTAACAAGCTCCTCTAAACTCTTTAAATACGGAACTATGTAGGATTGATCTGTAACAGTTATAATTAGATCTTTTGCATTAAAAACTAAATCTTCGAGTGAAGTTAAACCTTTTTCACTTCTTGGGTTATCGAGAAGCACAATAAGGTATCTTCTCGATTGGATCAAAAAGACTCTAAAGAGATTTGTTTGATCGAGTGTAGCATTAGACATAATTGTGTTTTGAGCAAGATCAAGTTGCAGTCTATTATTATCGTCAATGAGTGTCGATATATCTGATGCGTACAATCCAGATTGAATTGTTACTTCAGAACTCACAGTATCTTTAGCACCCTGACACGAAATAAATGTAAGAAGTAATAATAAAGAGATAAATATTTTCATTAAAACCACCAAAGTTGATTCGAGCTGAAGTCATCAAATGTATATGTGAGATCAAAGCTTAAAATATAGTTTTCTTTTGTAAAGCTCGACAATGCTCTGTCGCTTCTTTGACCTGTAGAATTAGTAAATACTGGGTTTTCTGCTATTTGGTACTCTAAGTATGGTCTGAAGAACATATTTTTTCTGTAGAAATAAGTTCCAACACCAATTCGAGTCAATCCACCGTGAGATAGGGTTTCATCACTATTTCTCAATATGTGTGCCGACTCATCTCCATCGAAGATAAAGTGCTCATCTTGCGCTTTTAACGAAATAAAAGGTGTTATATCAGTGAAATTGTAACCAACTTTTAAAGAGTGACCAAAACCAGTCTCTCCCAGCCAATCTTGTCGAACACCATTAATATCAGCGTAAGTAGGAGAAAATGGAGCAGGAGTTTGATTTCTAAACCAATTTGTTTGACGGTCAATATTGTATGGATTTTTACCTGCAACCGACATTGTCGATTCAAATTCAACTATGAAACGACCAAGTCTTTTAAAAACATTTAATGAAGAAGCCGACTCGAGAAGTGATCCTGTCTCGTCAGTGTTGTCATGAGCGAGATGCTGAATACTAACTTTAGTTTTATTAGAATCAATCATGAGGTAACCAAACTTATAAGCAGTTGTTTCTTTTCTCTCCCATCCTGATGCAGTAGGATTCGCTTCAATATCAAAGTCCTCATTGATTGGATAAAAGTAAGTAGCAACACCGACACCCATATAAAAATTGTGAGTTCCTAAAGTGTAAGTATATTCTAAACCTGGAATCGTTTTACTAACGACATTTTCATTGCCAATAGGTGTTGCTCCAATTGAATTTGGAGAATCTGTAACAGTTTCAATTCTCGATACATCAAGAGTATTAAACTCGTCACCGACATCACTTCTAAAATTGAACGGATAAAAAACAAAGTTATGGTTACGGTTAAGCTGGTATGAAATGAATGTATCGTCACTATCAAGGTCAGGCCCTATAGATATTCCACCAGAGTCTGGGTCATCCTCAGTATCATTGGTTAATATGTCTAGGTCGATTTGAATATTAAACTTATCAAAAGACTTTGCAAAAATAAGTTCAAATCGGGACGTTTTATTATTAAATCTATTTTCTCTAGGATCTGTAACAAATCTTAATCTTGTAAATGTCATTGGAGCAACATGATATCTCACGGCTAGTCCAAGCTCTGATTGATCACCTAATTGTGTTTTTTGAGATTCACTAAAGATATTATCGTCGTAGCTCATTCGATCTAAAATCAACTCATTCATCGGTATTTCATCTAAGTTTTGAGGTACAATACCTTGAAGGATATTCTGCTGTGTAGGAACTTGTGCAAGAGTCCAAGTACTTAGAAGTAAAAGAAATATTATTTTCATCAATCAAGCCTAATTTAAAAGTTTCAAACTCTTGTAGCCCAATTTGGAAAAAATTAAAATCTGATACTTCCAATAATGAAATATCTCTATGCATGGAGTCATTCTGATACTGAAAATGATGCTTTTGTTGTAAGAAAATAAAGACGACAACGCATTTTCAATGAGATACGAAGGTAAACTTGCATCGTTTAGCTTCAGTATTAGATAAATGTGTTATCTAAAAAATATCATGCTCCTAGAATAGTCAAACATTTAGAAGCTAATACGAGATCCAATTTTGATATGGTGAAGTTAGAAAGTTCTTAAGTTTATAACGCCCTCATTTACTAACAATTCGTAGGCGGATTGAGAGCAATAGACATTTGGTACGAAATTGTAAACGCTTTGAAGATTAGCAATTATTGAATTTGGAACATCTACTAGTAAACTCACATCCCCACTATCCATAAGAATTTTTGCAGGATCTCTTTCAAGCATTACATTTGGAAATTCTTGTTTTTTTATTATTTGTTTTTTTGATCTCACAAAAATAATATTCTTTTTCGGAATATCCTCAACAATCCAATCCTTTTCAGTTCCTTTAGCTTTTAGGATCGTTCTAATTTCAGCAACTTTATCATGAGCACGCTTTCTAACTTTAGCGTCAGTTTGTTCATCGTCTTGAGAGAGAATTCTTTGATCGAACTCAGGAAGTTTTATTGTTCTTGGAGATTTTTCAAATAGAAGGGCTTCACAAATTTCTTTCATTCTTGTCTCTTTATCAAAGTATCCTTCAGTAAAAAGTCTATGAATAAGAGTCATAAAATATTGGTCGTTAAAGTGATAGAAAGCATTTGGATCATTCTTAACCATATCTAAAAGTTGAGAGTAAGTATGAATTTCACCTTTTTCTAATAAGAAGAAAGTTAATTCTTCGGCCAAAGCATCGTACTTTGCTCCCCTAGCGGATCTTACAACTTGAGAGTACCAAGCAAACCGTGCGTTTAAGAAATCTTCAGCGCAGTGAAGAGCATTGTGTTTAAGAGCGAGTACTCTTTTCCCAGCAACTTCGACTTTCGTAAAGTGGTGAAGAAGATAATCTCTGTCGTATGCCCCATATTTCAGACCTGTGTAGTGAGCATCCCTTAGAAGATAGTCCATTCTATCGCAGTCAATTTCAGAATGAAGGATTTGATTGGCTATAACACTTGGAGAGGTTCCCTTCACAAGATCAGAAATCATTTGAGGGTCTAGGTCATACTTTTTAAGAGTGTACGTGATCCCTCTTTCGTAATCTGTATTCTTAATTATGTATGATCCCAAATGTTCGTGATCATCTGGGTGGCCTTTAGAGTTTTTAGTATTTGTTGTCTCTCCAAAGCGGATGTAGGCCATCTCTGTCGTATGAGAAAACATAAAAGTTCCAAGATCGTGCAACAAAGCTGCAAGCCTTATACTTTGATGATAAATTTTATCTTTGCTTTTGCAACTGGAATCAAAAAGGTCGTCATCACTTACTGCAATTCCAATAGACTCTAGAATACAGTGAGCATTATTCATCACTCCAATCGAATGTCCAAAACGAGAGTGTTCAGCACCGGGAAATGTGTAGCACGAAAATCCAAGTTGTTTAATCCAACGGAGTCTTTGATAAAAAGGAGTATGAATGATTTCCCATTCCAATTCGGTTAAGTGAATAAAACCGTAAAGTGCATCGAAAATAATTCGTTTATTTTTAGTTGTTTTTGCGTCCATGCTTTTTCCAAAAAAAAACACCGAAGACTCTACTTCGGTGTTTTTATAAAATTTTAATATTTAATTTATTGAGCTGCTTTCTTTTTCTTCTTAGCAGGCTTCATTGATTTAAGAACAGTTCTCATAAGCATTGAAGCTTCTTCTCTGAGATTGTTCTCAAGGATGTAAGTGTAAAAAGTTTCTACTTCTTCCGTAGCTTTAAAAGTTTTAATTGCCGCCGTTACTTCAGGGCTTACTTTTTTAGCTTTTGGTTTTTTTGTTGCTGTTCTTGCCATTGAGGCCTCCTGTAACGGATATAGTACTTTTTAGTTACCAGTTCATCAATTATTTTTATTCAGCTTTTGGATGCACTAGCCCATAGCTATGTAGTTTATTGTAAAGAGTCTTAACTGTAATTCCTAAAACCTTCGCAGCTCTCGTCTTATTTCCCTCTAAATGATCTAGAGTTCTACAGATATGCTTTCTTTCTAAGGCATGTAGTGTCATTTCAGAGAAGTCTTCAACAATTACTTCCTCAGCTTTATCTTCTACGATTAACTCTGGAAGGTCACTTGCTTCAATATACTTACTTTCAGCAAGAATATAAGTTCTCTCCATGATATTTCTAAGCTCTTGGATATTTCCAGGCCAGTTGTAGCTAATAAGTTTCTCTACAGCTGCGTTTGTCAAAATCTTATAGTCTTCCGTTTTCTTTCCAAGGTTAAGGAAATATTCCGAAAGTACCTTAATATCATCTTGTCTATCAGCAAGGCTTGGCATGTTTATTCCAACAATATTTAGTCTATACAGAAGATCTTCTCTAAATTTTCCTTCTTCAACAGCTGTCTCAATTGATGCATTTGTTAAAGATATAACTCTTACATTAATTGCCTGAGGAATATTTGATCCTTCAGTATAGATTTCTCCAGATACAAGTGATCTAAGTAGTTTAGATTGAATATTTAATGGCAGCTCTTCAACATTATCAAGAATAACTGTTCCACCGTTTGCTCTTTGAAGAACACCAGCTCTATCGTTTGTTCCAAAAAGTTCTATTTCAATTTGTCCTTCTGCAATTGATGAACAGTGAACAATGATACACTCTCCACCTTTTCTATCACTTAGAGAGTGAATTTTCTTAGCAAGAAGTGTTTTACCAGTTCCAGACTCACCTTTAATAAATACTGGAAAGTCTTCTGCTGCTACTCTTTTAGTAATATTTAAAACATCTGTTAATTGATTCGAGTGACCGATAATTTCAACTGATGTCTTTGATCCTCTACCTGTTTTAAGTACTGGACCTCTATTTTTTAATTCTTCTTCTTTTTCTTCAATTTTTTGAGCTAGCTCTTTGTTTAAGTTCTTAGCGATAAGATACATTCTCATATTTTTAATAGCTGCCTCTAAGTGAGAAAGAGTCTCATTTACTAGTGCAACATCAGAGTCATCAAATTTTCTGTCAATATTTTCTGATTGGATATGGATTGTTCCGATGATTAAGCCTTCACAAATTATAGGAACACAAACTTCGCTTTCTACAACTTCGTCTCTTACTGTGTTCGCTAGCATAGGATCTCTTTTAGAGTTAGAGTAATATGCTCTTCCCATTCTAGTTACATATCCTGAAAGACCTTGGCCTTTAGGATAAGTTTGACCTTTTTTAACTAATTTTCCATTTTCTGCTTTAAGAATAGTTGATCCACAAGTTTCAGCACTAAAGACTTGAACTTTATACTCACCAAACTGACTCATAACGAATTCTGAAATCTTTGAGAAGAAAATACCTTCATCAAGATTCGTTAATAATACTGTTGAAAGAGTTGCTACTTTGTTTAGGTCTAATGCTCTGCTCATGTAAATCTCCTGGTCACTTTGTTTATATATATGTATAAATTTTATGCGATGCGTTACTTGAATAAGTATAGCACTGTATGAAATTTTTACAAGATCAAAGTGATCAGGTACTTGACTTTTTGCGTAAAGATGAATATTTTCGGCTAGTTAGACCATCTAGGTGTATAACTTTTTCCATAGTTATCTGTGATCTGCTTAATTATCTCTCCTTCTCTATTCATAATGACTATATTTTGTACGGCCTTTTTACGGCTAATAACCTTCTGAGAGCTATAAACGATGAATTGCCCATCAGGAGAGAAGCTTGGCTCCTCATTTGATCCCGAATTCTTAGTTAAACGCACTAAATTGTCCCCGTTTGAGTCTATTTTATAAATATCAAATAAATCATCAACCCAAGAAGCAAAGACTATCTCTGCGCCATCTGGAGAGAATCTCGGAGCAGCGTTAAATCGTCCAACATAGCTAATTCTTTTAATATTCTTCTCAATACCTCTGGGATCCATTGTATAGATCATGGCCTTACCACTTCTACCAGAGAGGAAAGTTAGTTGATCACCCGCTTTATTAATATGCGGATCAACGTCATCTAGAAAGTGTGTTGTTATTTGAGTTCTCTTTCTCGTTGCGAGGTTTATTTTATAAATATCAGCATTTTTAGCAAGTGAGAGGGTTAAATAAATATCCTTACCATCAGCACTAAATACGGCTCCAGAATTCATTCCATCAAGCTCAGAAATTAGCGTCGTTTTTTTAGTCGCAAGATCCATTATATAAACATTTAAATTTTTTACTTTGTGAGGAGTTCCTCTTGAAGATTTCTTCCATTTACTCTCAATAGCAGAGTACATAAGCTTTGTGTTATCTGGAGAAAGAGAGGGAGAAATAATAAGAGAATTTGTATAAGTCAGTCTCTGCTTTCTTCTTCCGTCAAAGTCCATTATATATAATTCTTTTTTAGTCTTTCTACCGTTACTTGTACGATCAGATACAAAAACGATTTTACTTTTAAAAATAGATTTATCACCAGTCATACTCTCGTAGATTTTATCTGCAACATTATGAGCAGTAGTGATTATATTTTTACTATTAATTGGAATAGTTAAACTTGAGCTTCTCGCAGAGTCTACAGTGTTTACAACTTCCACCTTAACATTTTTAAAGTCGTTAAAAATGATACTTACTTTATAGTTTGCATTTCCAATTGTTGGAACCTCTAGAGAGTACTTATGCTTATAAAAAGCAAAGTCTTCATTTACAATACTATATATCTCCTTGACCTCAGAAGCCTGACGAGGGTTTGTTTTAAAACTTATTTTTGGCTTCACAAACTCGATAGTCTCTTTTTCAACCTCAGCTTCTCCTACGGCAACAACAGTCAGTGACTCCTGTGCACTCAGATTAAAGACAAATAAGAATGTGAGTAATAAAGCTTTCATAGTTATTCCTTTTTTACAGCGGGAAGCCAAGAACGACAGCTCCTGAAGCAAGACGGGCTGTAATTTCACTTTTAGGTTGTGGGAAAGAGCTTACTTGTTTCAAGGAGTTTAATGCTTTTTTATCAAACTCACTATTTCCACTCGATTCATATATTTCTGTATTTAGAATTTTTCCATTACTTGCGATAAAGACTCGTATTCGACATTGAAGCCCTTGATCCATGAGATAACTTGGAAGCTTCCAATAAGGCCTTACCATATTGGGAAGAGCGGAAACATAGTCGTTAAACATAGTCTTTTCAACGGCGAGGCTATCACCGACAGTACTTGTTCCTGCACTGACTTTGTTGCCTTCTAATATTAAATTTCTAAGTTCTTTCTTACTTTTAGAATCTAGTTCTCCCGTTTTCTTACCTTTAATAATTTTTACTTTTTTTTCTTTTTTACTAAGATTGGATAAAAGATTTCCTAGATCAACTTTCGGCTCTTTCTTCTCTATAACGATATCATCAGGTTTAATAATATCTTCTTTGGCTTTCTCTTTAACAACTTCGCCCTTCTCTTCTATAACAGGTTCAGTAACTTTCATTTTTTTTAGTTCTTGTACTGTAAACTTAGGCATTGCAACGACATCGATACGAACACTTGATTGAATGATCTCAAGATTTTTAGGATCCCTTTCTATTTTAAAGATATCAAGATCCATAAGTTTAGTAATACCTACTCCAAATACAACAAGTAAAACGTGAAAAGCAATGGCGATAGCAAAGTATCGATTGAAGCGATCTTCATGAATATGCTTAATACTCAGTTCCATTATTTCTTTTCAATCTCCGTCACTAGGGCAATATTTGATATACCCGTTGTTTTGAGTAGTGAGATAAGCTTTGCAACCTTTCCGTACTCTAATGTGTAGTCCGCTCTTATATAAAGGACATCAGTTTTAAACTCTTGAAACTGTGATGTAACATTTTTTGCAAGCTCTTCTCTTTTTATCTGAGTGTCACCAAGAAATAAATCTCCAGCGGGACTCACAGATAAAATAACTTGTTTTTGAGTTAGTTTAAGATTATTCACTCTTTTTGTTTTAGGAAGTTTAAGATTTATTCCACTAAACATAAGGGGCGCACTAATCATAAAAATTACAAGTAATACTAATACTACATCGACAAAAGGCGTGACGTTGATATCAGAGATAGGTCCTTTATTTTTACTAAGCTTAAATGCCATTTCTAATCCTTAACTGAGTCAGTTGAATCAAGACTAAGCGTGCTTCGCTCAATCATGTTTAAAAAGTCCTGACCAAAAGCTTCCATTTCGCTATTTTGCTTCATAATCCGATTCGTATAAATATTGAAAAACCAATTGGCAGGTATCGCGGCTGCAAGTCCCACTGCCGTTGCAACTAATGCCTCAGCAATACCAGGAGCGACAGCTTCAATACTTCCCCCACCCGATGCAAGACCTGTAAATGAATTTATAATTCCCCAAACAGTTCCAAAAAGTCCAACAAATGGGGCAACCGAAGATATACTCGCGAGCGTTTCTAATCGCTTTTCTAAAACTTGGTTAGATATACTAGCACCTTGAGCAAGACTCCTCTCTATGGCACCTATACCGTAGTCTCTAATATAGCTTTGTATTTTTTCTTTCTGTCCGGAGTTATTGAGTTTTTCCTTAATCTTTGCAAGTTCAAGGTAACCTTTTTGAAACATTAAACTCAGACTTGAATTTGTATAAACTTTTGATTGCTCAAAAATATCTTCAAGAGAACTTGATGCTTCAAAAAAGTTTGTAAATTTTTGATTTTCTTCTTCAATCTTTGCAAATGTTTTTTTCTTTTGAAAAACGATTGCCCAAGAAAGAATCGACGCAATGACCAAAAGGATCAAAACGATTTTAACGACAATTCCTGAGTTTAATAGAATAAGTAATATGTTCATTTCACCGTGCATAAAATCTCCAAGTTAATTGAGTTTAATTATCTTAGTGATATTAAATTACGTCAACTTACGGCAGATTAAGCAGGATTTTTTGGCCCTGTTTTAAAATAATAGACTATACCAATCAACCAAATTCCGGCCATCCCCAAGTGTGGCAGAGTCTTGTTGTATTGATACACAGAGTGAGCATTTTCCCAAACTAAATCAAAACCTAGAATACTTGATAAAGGACCTATCACAACACAGCAGTACAGAATGATATTCATGATATTTCTGCGCTCTTTAAAAAGTAATAGCAATAAGGTTAAAAAGTGAAAAATGATCAGAAAAAAGAAATTATCAACATGAGGTAGTGTTACTTTCGTTGTGATAATAAAAAGACTCAATAGTGAGAATATTAAAAGTGAGTTCTTTTGCTTAGAGAAAGAGACTACATTTCTTAATAAAATATTTATAACTAGCAGATCACATAGATAAAAAAGAATAGAACCTATATATGAAGTTACACCATAAACAGAAGACTTTTCATTAAATTCAATCCCTTTCCCAAACTGTAGAATTAGAGCAAAAATAAAAACTGAAAGAAAGATTAAAAGTACCATAGCACTAAAACTGGGTCTCCACCGATCTGTTTTTAAAATTGTCCAAAGGTTAGTAACAATATAATTATTGAGCTTCAAGGCTTTAATAATAATCAAACTCGCAAAGACTTTTGAAAGAATAATAATTTCCCACGCATTAGTAAAAAGCCAGTTTTCAATTATATGCATGTCGTGATCAATTAAAAAATGAAAGAATGAAACAATCGATACTAATGAGAGATGAGAAAGAAAAAAAATAAAACAGTAGCCGATATAGTAAGCAATAATGCGTCTAAATCCAATTGGAAGATCGAAATCAGAACTTTGAGCGCTCATTTCTAAAGTATTTTCTTTTCAGGGCTCAACCATTTAATTTGAAGCTCTGGAGATGGATAGATTTTTGTATAGTCTTTATAAAGTAAATTATCCTTAATGAGCTCATCTATCTTCTCAAGCAGTTTTAGATATACAGCTCTAAGCTTAGGATCTGAACTCAAAACGCCGTCCATTTGTTTTGTAACAGCGTATTGCTGTTGAAAAGAAAAACCATCTTTAAAGAGTATCCTAGTGTATTCGGTAGAAATATCATCAATCTTTTCTTTATTGGGTTTTGTTTTTTGAAAGTTTGTTCCTATAAAAGAGAGATCTTTCTTTATATTTGATTTGAAAAATCCTTGATCAATACGATACATATCCTCAAGAAATAATAATGCAATATCAACTTTTGTTAAGTCTAGAGTCCTGATAAAAGGTAGAGATATAATAAAGAAGTATTCATCCTTATCACCAGGCAAAGCGGCGTGAGTAAGATTTGGAGTGTTTACAATTAAAATTTTGATTTTTCTATTATAATAACCTATCTGCTCGAGTAAACTTCGAAATGCTTTAGCAATTCCGTACTTGGGTTTAGAGAAATCCCACTGTAGTACTTGAGCATTTTTTACAAGCCAGTATTCAGACATAAATGACCAAAAATCGTCACTGGCAGGGTAGTTATATTTTGCTAGTTCTATTTCAGTTTTAACTTGCTTAATTTCTTCTACATTTTTAGATTTTTTATCTTTAAACTTCTTTAATCCATCTTTCTTAAGAACGCTCTTTATATTAGAGTAGTCCATTAAATTCTGCTCTTTTTCTTCTTGAAGAAGTTTTACTTTTGGCTGGGTTTTTATAGAGTTTGAAAGCTCATTAACTTCTTGAGCTGAAACATTTAAAATGAATAGTAAAGCAACTAGAGTCTTCATTGTGTTTTTGACTCCTCTAGTAAGTACTGATCATTCAAACGTCCCCAATAATACATATCAGTCAGATCAAGGTTTAGGTTTAAGTAAAAGTTAGGATATTTTTCTTGAAAACAATCGGGTCTCTTTATATCAAGAAAACCACTTTGAATAAATCCTCTATCATCTCCGACTTTTGCATACACCCAACCTTCAGGTGCAGACTTTTCAGTATCGTCTAGAACTTTAACAGGATACGCACACTGAATGGTAGTTAGACTTGAACTTCCACGGCTTGGATTCTTATGAAGATGTCCCAAGTAGTTTTTAAAGTATAAATTACCAACCACCTTCTCTAAGGCAATGCAATGCAAACTTCCAAAGATCAATGTGAATAAAAGAATAAGCTTCATTAAACTTTCCATCTAAACTGGATTGTCTCCCAGTTATGGCACTGGGGACATCGCCAAAAAATAGCGTCTGAATCGTAGCCACACTGAGAACAAAAGTGCCTTGTGAGTGTATTATTAAGTGATAGAAGTAATGTTTTTGTCTGGCTAAGTGCTTCAGTCTCTTTATTTACTTCTATTAAAAGCTTAATATATTCAATTTTTAAGACATCTCCACCATTCGGATTTTCTTGCATCCATGATGATAAAAGATCAAAAGCTTCTTGAATTCTATCTTCGGCTTTTAGCAATCTAACTTGCGACAGAATAATCGAAGGAGAACTCTCCTTGGACCAATCTCCAACTTCTAAAAAATAGCTTTTTAATGTTTGAAGTCTAGAGTAGAAATCCTGTTTCCCTTCTTCATTTAGATATTCTTCTAATGAGACAAAGATGAAAGAAGCATACATTGGATGCTCTTTTATTAGCTCAATGAGTAATGATTTTGCATCGTCCATTTTGTTTTGAACTATAAAAAGTTTTAGTTTTAAAATTTTAGCCGATACTGACGGAGCAAAACGAAAGGCATCATCAAGGTCTTCCAAACAGGCTTTATAATCTCCACTTTCAAATTGAAGCTTAGCTTTCTCGACTAAAATATGAGAAATAGTTTCACTTTGATTTTCGTGACCAACTTTTGAAAGCATAATTCTATAGTTATATGCTAAGTCCCACTCTCCAATATCTTCATAGATACGGCAAAGAGACTGGATAACCTCGTACTGATCTCTATTGATTTTTAACACGTCTTTATAGGTTTCAATGGCCTTATCTATAAAGCCACCTTTATCAAAATCAATAGCAAGTTCTTTAAGTGCTTTTAATCTACTTGATTCACTTATATTTTCTCGAGCAATCAATGAACGATGAATGCTAATGGCCTTATCTATTTCACCATTGGAGCGAAATAACCCACCTAATGCAAAATATGTATCAAGGGTCTCTCTATTGAGATCAACGGCGTTTAGAAACTCTTTAATTGCAAGGTCTTTATTTCCAGAGATGAGATACTGAGTTGCATTCAAAAATATTTTAGATTGGGCTTCAAAAATACTATCGCGGTACTTTTTAGAAAGTTTAACTCCGTGCTCTTTCTCAATAATATAATGATAAATAAACACGAGAGTAATTATAACAGCGATAACAGCGAGTAAATGGTCTCTTAAAAATGTGGTAAAAAAAACTAGATCCAAAATCTTCCTAAGGGTTAAACATCATTAAAGGGATAGCATTGTTTCTTAAAGAGAAGTTAAAATCTTCTACTGTTTGCTCAAGACCTTGAATCATATCGAGGATGCTTGAATCTCTTTTAACTTTTATAACTTTTAATCCAAATTTTTCTTTAAGTTTTAATTCAGCATGGATTGATCTACCCGCTGTGTATAAACCTCCGAGTTCATCTACCAGTCCTCTTTCAAGTGCACCTTGACCAGAAAAGATCTGTCCTTGTGCGTACTTTCTAAGTCCTTCTAAACCACCAACGATTTTCTTTTCTCTTACTTTAAAAATATCCATGATGAATTGTTCATGAACTTCAGATGTCATTTCTGTTAAGAGAAGTCTCTCTTCATCTGTCATTTTTCTTGCAGCATTTCCAATGTCTTTGTATTTTCCTGACTTAATAACTTGAGGGTCAAGCTTCGCCCAATCGTAAAGTCGACGAAGGTTCATAAAGTTCATAATAACTCCTATTGATCCTGTCATTGCTCCAGCATTTGAATAAATTTTTCTACAAGCGGCCCCAAGATAGTAACCACCAGAAGCTGCAACAGAACCAAATGAAGCATAGATTGGTTTCTTCTTATCAATCCTTATAATCTCTTCATAGATCTCTTGAGTTGGTCCAACAGCTCCACCTGGAGAATTAATTCTTAAGATAATTGCTTTGTACTTATCTTCTCTTTCAGCAATCAAAAGTTTTTTAACAGTGATTGTTGGATCCATAATAACTCCATCTACTTCGATGACAGCTATTGGAGTATTTTCATCATCAAAAGCTCCTGAGAGTTTTGACGTACTTTTTAAATTTGAAACAGTATAGAAGGCAAAAACTAAAAACAGCACAAATAAAAATGCTATTAAAATGAATATTCCGACTATTCCCTTTGAGCGATCTTTCGACACTTTATTCTCCTTGAGTTCTTCTTGAACATAATTCTTGAAATTCCTAATAGTATAAACAACTTACGAAACATTTAGAAGGTTTTAATTACAGTACCCGACACCAGTACTCGGACAAAAACACAAAGTGGCCAGATAGATTAAAGCTGGAGTTAAAAACTTTCGATAAGTAAGTAACGCAAGCTTATTGTGTAATGGAGATATTATGAAAAACTTAATTCTAATTTTAACTCTTTGTGTTATGGCAAAAGTTAGTTTCGCAGAACCTACAAATCCAAATCTTAACTCTGATTTAGATTTTAGATTCGATTCTCAGTACTCTGAGTCGGAATCTGAAAGAGGTGTCGCTAATGCTAAGCCCGAGATTGAAGTAGATAAGGGTGACCCTGTTCCTTCAATGGATAAGAAAGGTAACGTTAGAGTGAAAGACTCTGAAAGAGATATCGCCTCTGATGAAGAAGTTTTTGAAAAAGTTAATGATAGTGGTGTTCAATACTGGAAATACTAAATTCCAAGAGATCTCTTATAAACTAGCGATCTCTTGAACTTTTTGATCTATGGAGACAATCTCTATTTGATTGTCCCACGTATTTAGTTTTTCATATTCAGTTTTTAACTGTCCACAAGCTGCCAGAATATCATCACCTTTCGTTGCACGAATAGTACAAGTAAATCCTTTCTTACACATCTGATCCATAAACCATAAGATTCTCTTAGAACTAGGTCTCTTGTAATTACTGCCTGGATACTCATTAAACGGAATAAGATTTATCTTTGATTCTTTTTGGTGAAGAAGTTCAGCTAATGCTTGAACATCTTTAGGCTGATCATTAAGTCCTTCAATAAGAAGGTACTCGTATGTAATTCTTCTGTGAGCTTTAAGAGGTATCTCTTTAATGGCTTCAAAAAGTCTTTTTATATCGTACACTTTATTGATCGGCATAAGCTCAGTTCTAACATCGTCTTGAGCTGAGTGAAGTGAAATAGCTATGTTTACAGGAGGAAAGTCCCCTAGCATTTTTATTTTTGGTACTAGGCCAGAAGTGGAAAGAGTAATTCTTCTTTGCCCTAAACCGAATGCTCTATCGTTAAGAAAGTTTTCAGTAGCAGCCTTAACATTTTCATAATTATGTAGAGGCTCGCCTTGCCCCATATAAACGATATTTGTAATCTTCTCGTCCACATGAACATTTTCTCTTAGCCAAATACTTAAACTTAAAAACTGACCAGTAACTTCGCCAGTTGTGAGATGTCTCTTAAACCCTTGAGTTCCAGTATGACAAAAAGTACAACCGATTGCACAACCAACTTGGCTTGAAATACACTGAGTAAGTCTGTTTCTTGCTGGAATCAAAACGGTTTCTACAGTTTGCTTATCTTTTAGTTGTACTAGAAACTTTCTCGTTCCATCTGTACTTTTTGCGTGCCAAATAACTTCTGGTAGATCAAGGTCCATTGTTTCTATAATGAAGGCCTTGCATTTTTTTGAAACGTTTGACCACGAATCTGGATTGATTTCTTTCTTCTTATATATCCAATCGAAGATCTGAGTGGCAGAGAATTTAGAATACCCGTTTTCAACTAGATGTGATTCTAGTGTCTCTTGAGTAAAGTCAAAAAGGTTAGGTCGTTTAGTAGCTTTCATGGCCACAAGATTTATAATGTTTGGAGCACTTGGTCAATGGTAATCTGTTGAAATTATAAAAATGATAGAGCTTAAGTTACTGAATACAGGCTTTTCTAGTTAAAGAACTTAGTAAAGAGATTCTTCTTTTTATTACCGCTGTCTGGATTTTGGATATTTGTTCCAAAGCGTCTAAATATTTCTCTAAACTGTTCTGTATCAAGACATGAATCAACACCAATATTATAGTCCTCAATTGATAAAATATACCCTTCTGGGGAATCTGTTTCTGAAAGAAGGTCTACAACAAATCTTCCGATCTCATCGATACTAGAAAGCAGAAGACCGTCGGGGCTTCCAGGTCTTTTAAATTCACTATAAACGGAGGTTATAATCTTTGATGGAATAGGTCCATTCTCACTAAAGAGTTGAATTATCTCATAAGAGTTATCTTCAAATTTATAAAGTATATTCATCTCTTTTTCCATTTTATCCCTATTCGAAGTACCCAAAATCAATTGAGACTGAGCCCCCTGGCATGAGGTCTACGTCAATACCTACCGGAGTAGACTTAACGTCCGCGCTCATTTCATCAACCGTTTTTAAGAATGCATAATTTTGACTAGACCCAATTGAAGCTTTCTTTCTATAAGAAGTAGGATTATAAAAGCTCACTCTTCTAATCTCTTCATAGTTAAGTTCATAAGTGTTCGAACCTCTGTGCTTCCAAACATACATAAGGCCGTCTTCAATAACTAATTTACATATTCTTAAGTTTAAAAATTTGACCATCGTCTGCCAAAAAGTAACTCTTTTCATAAGGGATGCTTCTTCCAACTTAGCACTATCATAAACCACAATAAGACCATCACCTAAGGATGCTTTTAGCAATGGAGAAGTGAAATTAATTCTCTCAGTCTCAATACTATTTTCAGTAATAAAGAGATTCAACTTTCTTGAAAGTTCTTGTGTCATTTGAAAACTATCTAAGAATATTCTCCCTCCATTCAAAAATAATTTTAAAATCTGATTGAAATCTTTGAGTGATAAGTTCTTTCCAAAAAAGAAATGAACTTTTTCTGCGTCTTCATAATCTTGAGGATAGTGAAATGGCTGGTTGTGAATTCTATACATCCACTGATATTCTCTATCAAAAAAATATTTTAGAGACGTAGATTCAATTAAGTTATCAGCATCTGAACAAAAGACTTTGAAAAGTACTTGTGGCTGGTAACCAGTGTGGAGATCTTCTTCATAAAGATCATTATTTAAGTGTGTCTTAATTAAACTTTGAGAAACAATATCCTTAAGAGCTTTCTTTAATACGTTTGTTTTCATATTCTTAGAAAGTAAGACGGACGAAGGAATAATATCGTTAACGAGAATTTCAAGAAGTGGCTTAATAAACTGAGCTTCAGATTCCCATCTCTCGAATGATCTTGAAAAAATATCATCAGGTGCACCACCAAGACATGTGAACTTAAGTACACCTGACCAATTAGCTGGAATAGTCTCGTTAGCAGCTTCTAGATATAATCCCTTAACAAGGGATGAATAGTCTTCTTTTAGCACTTGTTCGTAGAGTTTATCTATTTTTAGTTTTTCTATTTTCTCAGGTTCGCTTTGTTCTATTTGAGAAAGATATCTGTGAAAGCCTTTGTCAAAAGTTAGAGAGTAATCTCTAAAGTATGACTCAAACCTATTTTCCTTTAGATAACCAAAATCAGCACCAAAAACTTCTTTATTGAATCCATTTTGAGATAAAAATTGTCCAAGGTGCCAAGTAAATTTTCTAAAGCTTTGAAAAATTCGAGGGTCGTAAAATGAGAAAAGCTTATTAAGTCTTTTTTCATTGTCCACAATCGTTAATACTCTCCCGTCTTCTGCGCACATGAGTGAGCGAGAAAGGTAGCTAGGTAGACCACCATTTGTGAGAAATGGGCAAGGTGTAATTGGTAGAATAAGAATAACTTCTTTTCTATATCTTTCTGCAAGGGTGAATAGTCTTTTTAAATCAGTTTCTGGTCTATTGGTACCAAAATCCAACTGATCGGGATCTTCGCAGTGTAAGCCCCAGTAGATTGGAATAAAGATTGGTGATAGGTCATTATATTCTTGAAATTTACTTTCCCAAAGAGCTGGAGATGTTTTCCAATAGAAAAACCAATTCTCCCCTGGGAAAACAGAATCGTACTCTTTTAATTCAGGTGTTGTTAGCTGCAAATAAACACTCCATGTCCTTGAAATTAAATTTTAAGGACAAAGAATTAATATGTACAGCTAAACACTCTATTTTCGCTTTATGATCTCTTTAATAACCTTAAACTGGTTACCTTCAGGCTTAGATACAATTTTGATTTTTACAGGAGTTTGTCCCGAGCATTTAGTTGTATATGTAACTCTACCTGCTGGAATTGTGTAGTTAACTCTTGCACTAGTCGAGCATTCAACGCCGTATCTTTGTTCCATATCTGCAACAAAGTCTTTTACAACATTAGAAGCTTTGTATTGTTTTTCAATCTTCGAAGCTGTCTCGGCAAACTCAATAGCTCCCAAACCAATATCGAAAACCTGTGCGAACGAACTTAGTGAGAAAAAAACTGCGCTTAACGTTATTAAGTTTTTCATATTACCTCTTTGTATTTAACATTTATGCGTCGCACAATACTATCTTTTTATATTTCGTTTCGACAAATACTCAAAGCTTGAAATTTTTATACAATTTTCGACTTTAAACGCTTATAATACTGCTTTAAGAACAGTTAAAGGATTGGATTTATGTGGTATTTCTCAGAAGAAGATAAGCAGTTACAGAAAGTGTGTCGCGATTTTGCTCACAAAGAGATCGCACCTTATGCTGAAAAACACGATACCGATGAAACCTTTAATATTGATGCCTTTAAAAAAATGGGTGAACTTGGTCTTTTAGGTATTACGGCTGATCCAGAATATGGTGGAGCAGGCCTTGGTGCAACTTCAGCGACAATAGTTATGGAAGAGTTTGGTAAAGCTTGTCCAGCTCTAACACTCTCCTATCTCGCTCATTCGATGCTTTGTGTGAATAATATAAGCTCAAACTGTTCAGCTGAACAAAAAGCTAAGTATCTTCCTAAACTTATCACTGGAGAACATATCGGTGCGATGGGAATGAGTGAGCCAGGTTATGGTTCAGATGCTGTTGGTATGAAGTGTAAAGCCACCAAGAAAGACAATGGTTATTCGATTACTGGAAATAAAATGTGGATCACAAACGCGCAATACGCCGATGTGGTTTATTTATATACTCGAACAGGTCAGAATAAAAAAGACCTTACAAGTTTTATCGTTGAAAAGGGAACTCCGGGCTATGAAGTCTCTAAATCAATACATAAAATGGGAATGAGAGGAAGTCCAACTGGTGGCTTAACTTTTGAAAATGCATTCGTTCCTGAAGAAAATAGAGTTGGCGCAGAAGGTGATTCTGTAAGCCATATGATGAGAAATCTAGAAATAGAACGTTTAACAATTGCGGGTATATCTTTAGGTGTAGCTCAAGCTTGCGTTGATCAATGTATAAAGTATGCAAATGAAAGAGAACAATTTGGAAAAACGATTGGAAGCTTTCAGTTAATTCAAAAAATGATCGCAGAGATGGCCAGTGAAACAGAGATGATGAGATCATTCTTGTATGACTCTTGTAAGTTATGGGACGAAGGTAAAGTTTCCAATACCAGAGCATCGATGGTCAAACTTCAGCTTCCTAAAATGGCAACCAAAATTGCTCTAGATGCAATCCAACTACTCGGTGGCTATGGATATTCTAGAGAGTTTCCAGTGGAGAGATTAATGCGAGACAATAAGCTCAATGAAATTGGCGCAGGAACTAATGAAGTAATGATTATGATCATTGCTAAAAATCTATTGAGAGATGCAAAATAATAAAATATTAAAGTCATTACAAATATCAAAGATTAAATAATTAGGTCTTCATAGGAACATGGACTTGCTGGGTTCTTATGAAAAACTTAATCGCAAAAATTCTATATCTTCCATTTATTGTTTGAACCTCTGTCGTAACGATATTTAGTGACGACTCTACTCGATCAACAAATTTTGCGAAACCAACAATTTATCAAACTGGTATTTTTGAACTATCAAATCTTTCAAGAAATAAGATTAGAAGTGTTCAAAAAAAACTTATTCGCAAGGGACTTTTGGTCGGAATTATCAATAGCAAACTAAATTATCAAACAAAACTGGTAATTGAGAATTTCAAACAAGAAATAGAATTTTTATCGAAGAGGTAATCACTAAAATACTCTAGGACATCTTGAGAATAAAATCTACAATCGCTTGAAATTAGAGATAAAGATCTGGCCTGTTAGACCGGCCAGAGATGAGGATGTTCCTACTGGAAGTTATCTGGAAAGACATCTGCCATAGTCCTACGAGGAACATCCTCATCAAATATCATCTTTTGATCTGAAGGGTTAAGTTGCACTGAAAAGTCTCTATCATCCGCATAATCACCAAAGAAAACATATTCATCATCAAAAAAATCTTCCAGGTCAAAACTTTCTTCAAAAAGTAGTGACTCATTTTGATTTTCATTTATTGTAGATTCTTGGCTGTGGTTACTAAACGGCATAATAGACTCCTTCAATAATAATATAGATATGTTTGATAGAAATTCATTTTCTATCTAACAATAGGTTATTCGAGTTTTTAAAAACGATATTCTAGTTTTCATTGTCCATTTGTAAACATTAGTACACTAAGATTTTAGTAAGTACTCAAGTTACTGTTTTATTTCAAATTCAATAAACTCTCAGCGGATATTTAATTAGGGTAATTTTATTATTTTTAGTGGATTACTAGGTATAAATGTCTTTAATAAGATGTGATATTTCAGAAGGATCAAAGTTACCTAAAAAAAGTAAGTACATTATGGATATTCGTTTTTTACTATTTATTTTTTTATATAATACTTCTGGCTTGCCGAGGGTGCGAAGCAAACCAGAAGGTGTATGCGCCTGTGTCCACCTAATGGAGGATATCGGGAAAGACATCGCCCAAAGTTTTCCTTGGAATCTCATCGTCTGAGCTAAGGTGATGAGCAATTGGAATAAAGTGATCTGTATACTCTCTTTCATCTTGATACTCATCAAAGTATAAATAATCCTCTAAATCAAGATAATCATCTTCAAAGAAATCATCAAATGAGTAAGTCTCATCATTAATCCCAAGATCATTTTGCATTGAATTCTTTTGTTTAATACCTTCGTGGTTTTTTTGGATAGGTGTCATAAAAGTCTCCTTGAAAAAAGCTTTTTAACTTTGTCAGATAGAAACTCATTTTCTATCTAATAATAGGTTATTCTAGTTTTGAACGAGGGTGTTCTAGGTTTCGTTTCGGCAATGTAAACAATAGTACACCGCTGTTTTAGTGCTCACGTAAGTTCTTGTTTTAATTGTTTTTAAACGAACTACTCCTTTAAAGAAGTAAGTATTTTTGATAAATATACATTTGAAGTTAGTATATTTGAGATAAAAGGCTCTCTATGAGAGAGCCCTATTTTAGCTTTTATTTTCTTTCAATAACAGTTGCAATACCTTGACCAATACCGATACACATTGTTGCAACTCCAGTTTTAACATCTCTCTTTTTCATTTCGTGAAGTAGAGTTCCAACGATTCGAGCACCACTACATCCAAGTGGATGTCCAAGAGCAATTGCTCCCCCGTTAACATTCACAATATCTTTTTTATCTGAAAGACCTAAATCTTTTAGAACTGGAAGAGACTGAGCTGCGAATGCTTCGTTTAATTCCCAAAGACCAATATCTTCAACTTTTAAACCAGCTTTTGCTAATGCTTTATTAGTTGCAGGCACTGGACCATATCCCATAATTGAAGGGTCACATCCAGCAACGGCCATGGCTTTAACAGTTCCTAAAATTTCAAGTCCAAGCTCATTTGCTTTCTCTTCACTCATAACAAGTAAACAGCTAGCTCCATCGCTTAAAGCGGAAGATGTCCCTGCCGTTACCGTTCCACCTGCAGGATTAAATACAGGTCTAAGAGCGGCCATTGATTCCATGCTCGCATCCGCTCTCGCCACTTCATCATCAACAACCATATATGGTGCGCCACTTGGATCATGTCCTAGAACGGGAATAATTTCATCTTTAAATCTTCCTGACGTAGTTGCTGCAATAGCACGCTTGTGTGATTCAAGAGCAAACTTATCTTGATCCTCTCTTGAGACTTTATGAATTGTTCCAAGCATCTCTGCTGTAAGTCCCATTGATCCAGAAGCTTTCGCAGCTACTTTTGAGTATCCAGGATTGAAATCCACTCCGTGAGTCATAGGAACGTGTCCCATATGCTCAACACCACCAACGAGATAAATATCACCTTCACCAGCTTGAATTCCTTGAGCGGCCATGTGAAGGGCTGACATTGAACTTCCACATAAACGATTAATTGTTTGAGCGGGTACAGTCTTTGGTATTCTTGTTAGTAGAGCTGCATTTCTAGCGACATTATATCCTTGTTCCAAAGTCTGTTGAACACAGCCCCAAATAATATCTTCAATTTCTGCAGGATTAACTTTTGGGTTTCTCTCTAAAATCCCCTCCATTAAAGCAGCACTTAATTCCTCTGCTCTTACATTTCTAAAAGATCCATTTTTTGATCTTCCCATCGCCGTTCTAACGGCATCAACGATCACAGCTTTTTTCATAATATATTTCCTTTTAATTAACATTTAAAAAAATTAAATACTCTTAGTGACTGTAATAACCCTCATCAGAATTAGCTTTTACTTTAAATCCCTCAGTTGGCTCATACATTTTTCCAAGCTCAATATACTTTCCAGTTTTTTCAACGATATTTTTTAATCCAACTGTGTCTGCATACTTTAAAGCTCCAGTTCTAAATGGAGGAAACCCAAGTCCAAGTAGAAGTCCCATATCAACTTCTATTGCAGTGTTTACGATGTTTTCTTCAAGGCATCTTGCACACTCAAAAATCATTGGGAACATCATTCTCTCAACGATTTCCTCGTCAGTTACTTCAATTTTTCTTTTAACAACTTTATCTACAATTGCCTGAGTTCCGGTATCTACAACTTTCTTCAGCTTCCCTTTTCTATCTAATTCGTATTTATAAAATCCGATTTTATTTTTTTGACCGAGTCTTTTCTCTTTGTGCATAACTTCAACGATTGTGTCTCGATCTAGTTTCATTCTATCCGGAAAAGCATTACCAATAATCTCCGCAGCATGATCACCAGTATCGATACCAACAACATCCATTAAATATGCAGGACCCATTGGCCATCCAAACTTCTCCATTACTTTATCAATTCTTTGGTAGTCCACTCCATCTTCAATAAGAAGGTTAAATCCATTGAAGTATGGAAAGAGTACTCTGTTAACTAAAAATCCTGCACAGTCATTCACAACGATTGGAGTCTTACCCATCTGAATTGCGTACTGAACAGTCTTAGCAATAGTCTCTTCACTCGTTTTTTCACCACGAATAATTTCAACAAGAGGCATTCTGTGGACAGGATTAAAAAAGTGCATTCCACAAAAGTTCTCAGGTCTTTTTAAATCTTTTGCAAGCTCTGTAATAGAAATAGTCGAGGTGTTTGATGCAATCACAGCATCTTTTCTAACCTTCGATTCAAGATCTTCAATTACTGACTTTTTAATCTTAATATTTTCAACAACAGCTTCAACAATAACGTCTACTGATTCAAAGTCACCGTAACTTAAAGTCGGCGTAATTTGGCTAATTGTTTTCGCCATTTTCTCTGGCCCAATTTTTCCAATCTTTATCAATTTTCCTAGAAGCTTCGTCGCCTCTCCCATTCCAAGCTCTAAAGCTGCATCATTAATATCTTTCATTATTATTGGTGTGCCTTTACTTGCAGATTGGTAAGCGATTCCGCCTCCCATAATCCCTGCACCAAGAACGGCTGCTTTCTTTGTTTTTTCTACATTTTTAGTTAACTTCTTACTTACTTTTTTGAGAAACTGATCTCCTAAAAATACTGAGACAAGACTTTCTGCTTGTGGAGTGTGAGCTAATGTTGCAAAAGCTTCTGCCTCTATATCAATGGCTGCATCACGTCCAAGAGTACAAGCTTGTTGCATTACCTCAATAGCTTTAACTGGTGCGGGGTAGTTTTTACCAGCAACACCGAGAACAAATCCCTTTGCCGTTTCAAAAGTCATTGCAGCTTCAGTTCTATTTAATCTAAGAGGTTTTAGTTTCTCTTCTTTTTTCTTTTTCCAATTGAGCTCTCCATCAATCGCTCTTTTTAAAGTAACGAGAGCTGCTCTTTCTAAATCGTCAGGAGCAACTACTCCATCAACAATTCCAACTTTAAGTGCATCTTCGACGTTATATTGCTTACCGCTTGTTATCCATTCTATTGCATGATCAGCTCCAGCGATTCTTGGAAGTCTTACGCTTCCCCCCCAACCAGGCATGATTCCAAGTTTTGTCTCAGGAAGACCAATCTTCGTTCCAGCACTTGCAATTCTATAATCTGCAGTTAGACATACTTCCAGTCCACCACCGAGAGCAAATCCGTTAATAGCAACAACTGATGGAATTTTTAAATCTTCAAATCCATTCATCGTTTTATTCATTTCAAGAATCCATCCTTTGATGTCTTCGTGATTTCTTTTAAAGTGAGCCATAAACTCTGTGATATCTGCACCAAAGATAAAATGCTCTTTTGAGCTTTTCATCAAAAGTCCTTTAGCATTTGAGCTTTGAATTGCTTTAAGCGCTTGGGGAAGTTCATCCATCATCAGCGCACCAATTACATTTGCGCCACTATTTTTAATATTAAAAATCATATGGGCAACATCGTCTTTCAATTCAATTTGAATTGAGTCTCCATCAAATAGCATTTTATCTCCTTAAGCTTGAAATATTATCCCTCGTATTATCGCGCTAAAGTCAGTTTTAATCAATGCGCGCCACTTATGTCTAAAGAATTCCTGTTAACACAGTGCTCTTGGATACCCTTCTCTGTCTTTTTTTGATATAAAAACGCAAAAATAATACTCAATTTTGAGCGTGGAGTCATAAATGAATGAACTGCAAAATGAACTAAGAAACTCAGTTAAGAAATTTTGTCTAGATAAGATTGAACCTCATATGGAACACGACGATGCCAATGAACATTTTCGTATGGATATTTTTCAGGGTCTCGGTCAGATGGGTTTAGCTGGAATTACTTTAAGTGAAGAAAATGGTGGAGCTGGTCTAGGATGCATGGATATGTGTGTTGTTCTTGAAGAGATTGCAAAATACTCTGTAGCTTACTCAGTAACAGTTTCAGTATCAACTATGGTGCAGTCAATTATTGAAAAGTTTGGAAATGATGAACAAAAGAAAAAATACCTTCCGACATTAACCTCAGGTCAAGAAATTGGAGCATTTTGTTTATCAGAATCCCACTCAGGCAGTGATGCCGCTTCTCTAAAAACAACTGCAAAAAAAACTGATGGTGGCTATATTCTCAATGGCTCTAAAATGTGGATTACATCTGGCGGAATCGCCAGTACTTATATCGTAATGGCCAGAACAGGCGGCGAAGGTGCCAAAGGAATCTCTGCATTTATTATTGAAGATGGAGTAGAAGGTTTAAGTTTTGGTAAAAAAGAAAAGAAAATGGGATGGCGTGCAAGCCCTACTCGTGAAGTTGTTCTAGATAATTGTTTTGTTCCAGATAAAAACCTACTTCAGGCAGAAGGTATGGGATTTAAAATCGCTGCGAGTGCTCTTGATAAAGGAAGAGTAACTATTGGTGCTATTGGAGTTGGTCTTTCAATGAGAGCTTTAGATGAAGCTGTTAAGTACGCTCTCGAGAGAAAACAATTCAACAAATTAATTTTTGATTTTCAAGGACTTTCTTGGATGATCTCTGATATGGCCACTGACGTAGAGGCTGCGAAACTTCTTGTTTTTGAAGCAGCAAGACAGATTGATGCTGGATTGGACTGTGGAAAGATTGCCTCTATGGCCAAAATGCGTGCAACAGATACGGCCATGAAAGTATCCACTGATGCTGTTCAAATTCACGGCGGTGTAGGCTATACAGCGGAATATCCTGTTGAGAGATATATGAGAGACGCAAAGGTACTTCAAATTGTTGAAGGAACGAATCAAGTTCAAAAAATTGTTATTGCAAGAAAAATTAAAAAGGAATATCAACAATGATTCTTAACTTTGAAACAAATGCTGATCACTCAAATAAGTCTTTCTCTTTGGATTTTCTTAATACTATAAGTAAGAAATTTCATGAAACGATCAATAGAGAAGATATTGGTTTCTTTCAATTAACTGAAAACAAAGAACATTTAAAAAGTACTAAAATAATCTTTGAAAAATATAAAGATAGAAAACACTTCGTACAAATTGGTATTGGTGGCTCCGCTTTAGGACCGCAAATGCTTATTGATGCACTTGGAAAAAAAGATTGCGGTAAAACATTCACCTTTTTAGATAACACAGATTCTGAATACATCAGTGACGAACTTTCCATAATAGACCCAAAAGAGTCTCTTTTTTATGTTGTATCTAAATCAGGTGGAACAGCTGAGACTATGGCCTGCTTTGCAATCTGTCGCCAAGCACTTATAGAGTGTGGAGTTAAAGAAGAAGACTTTAATAAGTACTTTGTTTTCTCCACTGATCCAGTTAAGAGTGATCTTCGTGACCTTGCAAACGATAAGGGTTTTGATGCTCTTGAGATTCCATCTAATATTGGTGGCCGCTTTTCAGTCTTAACAAGTGTTGGTTTACTGCCTGCTCTTTTTGCTGGAATTGATATCGATCAATTGTATGCCGGTGCTGAGAATATAAAGAAAACCATTCTAGAGGATGCTAGTCTTGATAACCCTCTCTATAGAGCTGGTGCAGAGTTGGCATTCGCTTTTATTGAAAGTGATCCCAAAGTGAATCAGACAATTCTCATGCCCTACTCTTCAAAACTTAAAAGCTTAAGTAGTTGGTTTGTACAATTATGGGGAGAGAGTCTCGGGAAATATTCTGAGGATAAAAAGACAAATACAGGCCTGACACCAATTCCAGCTTATGGAGCAACGGATCAACATTCACAAATGCAATTATTTATGGAAGGCACAAACGATAAGTTTTTATTTCTCTTAGAGCTTGAAAGTAAAAATGTAGATTTTAATCTACAAAATTCTATAGGGAAAAGCTCAAGTGATGGGCTTAATGGCTATACTCTTAATCAACTAATGGAAGCGCAGCTTCACGGTACAATCAAAGCACTTAGAGATAGAGAAAGAAACATATGTCATATAAAAATCGACAAAAATAATGAATACAACCTTGGAGCACTTATAGTCTTCTTCGAAAGCTTGACTGCATTAATGGGACACTACTTATTTGTAGACCCATTTAATCAGCCTGGAGTAGAACTTGGTAAGAAGTATGCTTATGAATTTTTATCAAAAAAAAGTAAATGATGAAAATGAATGGGAAAAAGGTAATCTGTTGATAAACATGGTTTTTGCTATAGAATAAAGCATAAATCTAAGCACAAATTGGAGAAATTTTAATGAGTGATGACGCTACATTAGTGATTACTGATATAAAAGCGGCTTTGGCCGCAAGTGATAAAGAAGCCGAATCAAAACCGGCTTGTTTACTTATTGTTGGTGGAGAATTAAACGGATCAATTTTTGATCTTACGGATGGAGACAACACGATTGGAAGAAGTCCTGATTGTGAAATTCCATTAGATTTTCAAGGTATATCAAGAAAGCATTTTAAAATTAATGTTAACAACGATGTTATAAGACTGACTGACCTTGGTTCTAGTAATGGAACCTTTGTTAATAATGATAAAATTACTGGTGACCTAGAGCTTAAAAAAGGCGACATGATTAAGATCGGTAGTATGGCCTTAAAGTTTCTTCCCAAAGGCGATACAGAAAGACTTACTTATGACAAGCTTCAAGAAGATGCCAACACTGATGGCCTAACGAAATGTTACAACAAAATGTATTTCAATAATAAATTAGACTTAGAAGTTAAAAAATCTAAAGTTACTGGTAATCCTCTATCTTTGGTAATATTTGATCTCGATCATTTCAAGCATCTAAATGATAACTATGGCCATGATGCTGGAGACTATGTTCTCGCTGAGAAGGCTGATCTTTTAAGAGATAATGGTATTAGAAAAGGCGATACGTTTGCCCGGTACGGTGGAGAGGAATTTGTAGTCCTTCTACCAAATACAAATTTAAAACAAGCTTTTGAAATTGCAGAAAGGTTGAGAAAGCTCGTGGAAACACATGAATTCATCTACGACGGAAAAAAACTTCCAGTTACTGCATCAATCGGCGTTGCTGATTATCGTCAGGGAGTCAACACGGGTACAGATCTCTTTAAAAGAGCGGACTCGGCAGTTTACAAATCCAAAGACGCTGGAAGAAATCAAGTCAACTTTTATAAAGGATGACTAGTATGAGCGAATCGCTCAATACCGATAAGATAAACCTACTTCCCGAGCATATAATCGACCAGATTAAAGCTGGAGAAGTAATAGAACGCCCAGCAACTCTACTTAAAGAGCTTTTAGAAAACTCTGTCGATGCAAGATCTACAAAGATATCTATTCATATTATAAACATGGGACTTGATCTGATAAGCGTAGAGGACAACGGTGTTGGAATCTCTTATGATGATCTTCCCCTAGCCTTTTGCCGTCACGCCACAAGTAAAATCGATAATTTTGAAGATCTCTATAAACTCTATACCTATGGTTTTCGAGGAGAGGCACTAGCAAGTATGGCCAGTGTTTCTAAAGTGACGTGTACCTCCAATAAGATCGATCGTCCTAAGGGTACACTTAGAGTTCACGGCGGAGAAGTATTGTCTCAGACCCAAGAAAATAATACTCTTACTAAAAGTGGAACCGGTATTTTTGTTAAAGATCTATTCTTTAATACTCCTGTCAGAAAGAAATTTCTTCAATCACAAACAAGTGAGAGAAATCAGCTAAAGAAAATCTTAAATGCATTCATTCTTACCCACCCGGAAATAGAGTTTGCTATAAAATGGGATGAAGGACTAAAAGAGGTCTTTCCAATTGTTACAAACTTAGAAGAAAGAATAAAAAAAATATTTGAAAAGAAACGAGATCCACTTGAACTTATCCACTTTGAAAGTGAATATGACAACAGTGAAATGGAGATGTACCTCTCGCTCAATTCGAGCAAAGGTCATGCTGGAAAGTTTCAATACATTTTTATTAATGGTCGATACGTTCAAGACATACAAATTCATAAAATAATCTTAAACTCTGCTCAAAGTCTTTGGCCGTTTGGACAAAGTGGAAACTATATTATTTTTCTAAATATTGATCCCCATAGATTAGACGTAAATGTCCACCCAAACAAAACTGTCATTAAACTATTTGCAGCAAATGCTATTTTCTCTTTAGTCTCAAGTTCTATTAAAAGATATCTTCCAAAGAGCAATCAAAATTCAAAGTTCATGCCCTCTCAAGCTAATCTCGATTTGGAAAGAGATATGAAAAACTTCAAGGGTATAAATTATAAAAGCCAGGATTTCACGAGTGAGAACTCACTTCAAAATTACTTTGAAGGTCTAGATAAAACTCAGTCAGCAGTTGAATCATCAATCCTTTTTAAGTTTAAAGATAAAGATGCAAGTCTAGTCTCTATATATAGTGATCTCTATGTTGTGGACAATAAACTATTTTTTATCAATATGGTGGAAACTTTATTTGAGAAGAGTATAAACCTGACTCCGACACCACTTTTAGTAAGCTCACCTCTCAACCTTACAAAGAAGATTCAAAAGAGTCGTCTGGATAAAATACAGTCAATGGGCTTTGAATTAGATTTTTTTGATGAATCAACTCTTGTCCTAAGAGCTTTTCCACAAATGATCTCTTCCCTACCCGTTGAAACTATTTTAAAAATGCTTATTGATAACAAAACAATACTCAACGATAAAAATATAAACCTCAATAGAGAAACTCAAATAGATTTTATACCAAGTGTAGGTAATATTGAGGACTCTCTTGAACTTTGTGGGCTTACGAACCTTACCCAAAAGAAAGTCATAAAGAAAATCTCAGGAAAAGAGATGCTGAAGCTACTATGAAGAATATCATCTGTGTCATTTCTGGACCAACTGCAAGTGGAAAAACAAGTACAAGTATATCTCTTGCCAAGAAGTTTGGTGGTGAGATAGTTAATTTTGATTCTCTTCTATTTTATAAAGAAATTAATATTGGAACTGCAAAGCCCACAGAGGTTGAGCAAGATAGTGTCATCCACCATTTCATCGATTGTAGAAGTGTGAATAACCCTATAAATGCCGCAGACTACTCGAAGATGGCCATTGAAAAAATTAATGAAATTCATTCGAGAGGAATGATCGCATATCTTGTAGGAGGATCAGGTTTTTATCTCCAAGCTGTTTTAAAGGGAATGTACGACTCTCATACAACACCAGCAGAAATCACTGAGAAATCAAATAAGCTGTATGAGGAAGAAGGTATTAAACCTTTTCGAAAAATATTAGAAGAATACGATCCAATTTCATTTACTCGCTATCATGAAAATGACCACTATAGAATTAGAAGAGCTGTTGAGAATTTCTGGACCAATGGCACATGCTTTTCAGCTGAAAGAGAAAAGATGAAGTCTAAAGATGAACAGTCTCCAGAATCAATCTTTAAATGGAATGTCTTTCACGCTTATCTTGATCTCGATAAAGAAGAACATTTTAAGATTATTCAAAAAAGAACCAGTACAATGTTAAAAAATGGTCTAATTGATGAGGTAGACTCTCTTTTAGAAAAAGGTTTTTCAGGAGAAGAGAAACCTTTAAAGTCTATTGGCTATAAGGAATCTTTTCAATTTAGAGCTGGTATATTAAACGATCTCGTGGCCTTAGAAGAGCGAATCAATATTTCAACAAGACAGTTGGCCAAATCACAAAGAACTTGGTTTAAAAAAGTAGACAAGTCGACATATAATCCCCTCTTTGATAAATTATCACTCGAAGAAGATTTCAAGACTTTTATAGGAGTCACGCGTGACAATTGAACAAAAGAAAAACTTAAAAGTTATCGTTATATCAGATGGAACTGGTGAAACAGCAACTGAGATGACAAGAGCTGCCGTCGCACAATTTCCTGATAAGGAAATATTTTTTACTCGTTATAAAAATGTAAGAACTAAAGATCATATTGAAGCAATATTTCAAGAAGCAGTTCTTCATCACGACATGATCGTTTATACAATTGTTTCTAAAGAACTTAGACTATTTGTTCAAAAACTAAGTAAAGAGCAAAAAGTGCGATCAACTGATTTACTAGGGCCACTTTTACAAAGTTTCTCCAATGTATTTGAAATGGAACCGGACTATCAACCAGGTCTCCTCCATGCAGTCAATGACGAGTATTTTAGAAAAGTAGCAGCTGTTGAATTTACACTTAATCACGATGATGGAAGAAATATTAAAACTCTTGAAGAAGCTGATGTAATATTACTTGGTATCTCAAGAACCTCTAAAACTCCTTTATCTATCTATCTTTCGTTAGAAGGATTAAAAGTTGTTAATGTTCCAATTATTATGAATATGCCTCTCCCAGAAAAGATCTTTGATATTGATCAAAGAAAAATATTTGGACTAACAATTGACCCTGCTGCACTTCATGAAATCCGAAAGAATAGACTATCCAGACTTGGTGCTGTTAAAGATGGGGATTATGCTGATATGAAGAAAGTCGCAGAGGAAATCGAGTGGGCCAACTCATTGTTTTCAGAGAACAAGCGATGGCCTATATTTAATGTAACTGGAAAGGCACTTGAAGAAACTGCGGCAGAGATTACAAAACTTCTCAATATGCGAAAAGAAAATCGCTTTAAACATAAAAAGAGATTTGAGAAGAAACCAAAAGCTAAGACTGAGTAATTACTCTAGAAATAGCTTCTTATTTTCTTCAATAACAAACTTCACACTTCTCTCTGTTCCTAAGAGCGGGTTGGCTATAACACCTTTGTATGCCCCTGCTGGAACTCTATAATTGTCAATAGGAAGATTTCTTTCAATCTTATCCCCATCAATATAGAAAATAATTTTTGATCCTGAAGTAAAGTTTCTAGATGTACTAAGAAGCCCTATTCTCTCTCTTTCTAAAGTTGGAATATTTATATTAGCTTGTTGATCTGACTTACTAAGCCTAATGACCTCATGTTCATATTTTTTATAACCAGATTTCTTAATTGAGACTTTAAGGTTTTTATTGAATGGAACTTTCATTGCGATTCCATCAAGCTCGCGCTTAACTCCATTCACATAAACTTCCATATCAAAGTCATAGTTAGAAAAAGTTAGTGATCCTGTTTCACTTTTATCGGCTCGAACTTGTCCTTTGTTTTGAGCGTTTATGGAACTAGTATCTCTACTTCCTCCAAAACTACCACCTAAGAAATTTTTTACAATATCTTGTTGAGTGTATAGAAATCCAAACACAAATATTGAAGCAATCGCTCCGAAAACAAAGCTGTTTGATTTTTTAGGTGCTGACTTCTGAGAAACTCTCGTTCTCGAACGAGTTGAAGTCCCTTTTCGAACGCTTCTTGTCGTCGTACCACTTCTTGTTTTAGTTTTCCCAGTTCCAGCGGCTCTACGTCCAATTTTCTTGGTCTGAGTAGTTCCATTTCGAACAGCGGTCGAAGTTGCATTTGCTCTTATATCTAGAAGGAGCGCATCTCCGGCTTCGCCATCATCAGATTCGCCAAAATCAATTACAATTTTAGATTTAGTCAATCCACTAGATACAATTGGAGCAGACTTAGACTCTCCGTTAGCGGCGTCAGACTTTATCTCAGCGAGATAAGGAGTAATATCTATTTTTCCGTATTTTACGAACTTCTTTTTATCCGAAGTAATCTCTTCTGCAAAAAGTTGTTCTGCAAATGAGTTTAAGTCAGTTGGATTGAAATCAGGATAGTTTTGATAAAGAAATTTAACGAGTGCTCTGTTAAACTTATCCATATCCTCATAGCGACCACTTCTATCTTTAGATAAAGCTTTTAAAACAATCGCATCTAATTCTTTTGGTATGTGTGGATTAAATTTCGATGGTGGTGGAATCTTACAAGCTTGAATTTGCTTCAATACAGCAAGATCATTATTTGCTGTAAAAAGTTTTCTACCTGTTAGCATCTCCCAGAGGGTAATTCCAACTGCAAACTCGTCATATCGAGGGTCAAGATCTAATCCATCTAAATATTCTGGAGCAAGATAAGACAGCTTCCCTTTAATTGTTCCAGCTTGAGTCGCTTCAGAGTTTGAATCCGCTTTCGCAATACCAAAGTCAATGACTTTAACTGCACCGTCATATGTAAGCATTATATTATGTGGAGAAATATCTCTGTGAATAATATTAAAAGGCTTACCCGTTAGTTTGTCTGTAAAAGTGTGAGCATAATGAAGAGCCTGACAAACTTGAGAGATAATATAAACTGAAATTTCTTCCGGAAATACACATTTTCTTTCTTTAAGCCTATCAAGATATTGCTTTAGGTTTGCACCATCAACATATTCCATTGCTGTAAAAAGTTGATCGTTTACCATTCCGTAGTCGTACATCTGGACGATATTTGGATGAAGAAGACCAAATGTTACATTAATCTCGTCTTCAAACATTTGTACGAATGAGGCATCTTTCGAGAACTGTTGCTGAACCATTTTTATGGCCACGATCTTGTTGGCCTGCTCACCTAAATAACGAGCACGACAAATCTTTGCCATACCACCATCGACCAAATGGTCAAGGATCAGATACTTTCCAAATCTTTCAAATTTACTTTCGCTCATATTAAAACCTCAAGAACTTATCGACCAATTTAAGGATTACCTTAATAGAGATTGAGATTATTTTATTTTAACATGATTCATGAGTAATTTTATCAACTTAAAGGAGTTCTATGCTTTGAAATCCTGGAATCGTAGACTTTATAGACTTAATTTCAGCTACTGTTTTATCAGAACAAAAGCCTATAACCTTATGATGCTCGAAGTTCATCTCATTTGTAGTAACGTGGGCCATGATGTTCTCTTTGAAGCGCGGGATACTGATTTCACGAAGCCCTTTTTTGTTTAAAGCTCCAGTCAAGTGAGCTTTTGAAAGAGTTCGAAAGCTATTTCGATACAAAAGTGCCACATAAAATTGACCACAACCATCGAACATCCCCTGACGATTATCACCTAACCACCTAGAAAAAGGATTAGATTCATCAATTTCGACCAAAAGTATGTCCGCAACCATCTGGGCTTTCTGAAACCAAGAGGTACGCTTAAAAACTAGAGCGCTATCCCACTTACCTTCTTTATCAACTCCACCCACAAAGGAGATATTTTCTTTCACTATCTTGTTAGTTTCTCCTACAGTTGAACAACTCCCACCAACTATAGAAATAAGAATCAAAGCTAAATATTTTTTCATTGTCTCTCCCAATTTTTATTTTTTATATAATTACTAATTTCTTTAAATGCCTCAAATCTATTTGTATCATTAAGAATGTCATGTTTTGATTTCGGATAAAGTGATAACTTTGTACGCTGTTTATCTAATCCACTTATGAAAAGCTTTGTTTTTTCATTATCTACTATTGAATCATTTCCAGAGAGCAGAAAAAAGAATGGATTTTTCAAATAATAAGAATAGGGTGTAATTACTTTACTTGTCTTAAGAATTTCCAAACCAAGCTTCATTGTCATAAATTTTGAGTTAAGAGGGTCGTGATTAAATGCGATTGCTCTTTCTCTATCAGACGTAAGATCAAAGCCGTCATAGAGAGATGGGAGTCTGAGTTTACCAAGCTTAGATGAGAACTTTAAAGTTAAGTCACTAATAAACGTTGGCAACTCTAACTTAGGTTTTATACATGGATTAGTTAATATAACAGAGGAAACTTTAAAGGGAATTTGATCCGCTTTATCAACAAGAGTTTTAATTAAAACCATGCCGCCCAGACTGTGGCCAATAAGATGAGTCTCCACTTCGTGCTCACTATAGAGATGATGGAAGAGTCTAGTAAATTTTAAAAAATCTTCTACGAAGTAGTCAAACTTTTCGACATATGCTCTTGATCCTCCACTTAAACCATGACCTACAAGATCCATTGCAGAGATGACGACGCTTTTTCCAAGAGTAACTCTCAAGTGATCAAACAGTTCACTGTGTCTTTTATGATACTCAACAGCTCCGTGTTGGAAAATTATATGGATTATTTTCTTAGGCAGCTTCGTTTTTGGATACAGAGTTTTTGTAAAGCAGTGTGCTTTTCCTTGTGTCGATTCAAAGTTTGAATCGACAACACGATGAAGTTCATGTGCAGGAGTGCTCACTCGCTACTCTTTTATATATGAGTTGATTGCTGAGACTGCTTCATCCCCGAGGTCATGGAACCTAAAAGAGAAACCTTGTCCTCCCTCTAGAAGGCGCACAATCTTTCCAGAAGCGACAAAACTATGTTCACTTGTTTCGGGGTGGACATTAATATCTATACTCTCCCCTACATTTCCAGGAAATTGATCGATTAGCACTTGCATTCCACCAACAGAGACGTCCCTGCAGATTCCTTCAAATACCTTTTGATTATTTTGAATAAACATTCTAGCTATAAATGGTTTTCTTTTAAATGCTCGCTTATCTTCATCATTAATCTGAGGAGGTAAATCATCAAAAGTTTGCTCAAAATCTTCAAACTCTGAAATTAATGACCAATTATTTTGACCATTTGAGAAGATAAATGTTTTCGCACTTATTCTATTCTCTTTATAAAGCTTAATAAGTGTATCGAGTGAGAAAGGACCATATTCCGTCTCCTCAGTTCCTCTATCAGCACCTATCTTTATATAGTAAATTTTTTCAGTATCACTTTTAGAAGAAAATTTAAGTTCCGTAATTGGTTCGGGAATATCCATACTTGGTTTTTTTACTGGTGGAGACTTATCACTTTTTTGAAAAGTAGTTACCTCTGCGATTTTAACCCAGTTTTCAAAGCCTTTTTGCCAAACGTAATCTTCATCTTTAATAATATTATCATTATAGAGTTCTTGGACGGTCTCTTTTGTTACTGGCCCTTGTCTTTCACCACTTAAAACGTAATACCAACTCATAATATAAACCCTTATTTAAACAATTTTTCTTAACCCTATTTTACAATGCTTTTAGTAACTTAGAGGCTTTATGGCAGTATTTTCCCCAACAAACCATTAAAGTTTCTTAATTCTAAAGCCGACTAGTCTTATGGAGTTATTCTCATTTAAGGAATTATTATGAAAAGTATATTTTTATTCTTACTCATCACCCTGCTATCAGTGTCGTGTGGAGAAGAGATACTCACTCAAGGTACATTGAGTGAAGGCTATACAGCAAGTGATCTTCAGGGCTTTGAGCTCAATACTTGTTCACAGATGACTTTTGAGAAGCCACCCGTTGATATTCTTTTTGTTATAGATAACTCGGGAAGCTCACTCCTTCCAAGCTTTAACAATATTAAGCAACAAATCAGAAATACAGTTAATACTATATCAAATGAGTTTGACTTTCATATTTACGTGGCACCACTTATTCCACTTTCTGGAGACAGTCTTACTCAATATCAAACTGTTGTTAGTGATCCTTCAACTCTCCCTAACCAATCATCAGTAAATATTGTGAGTATTGAAAATCTTTCTTTATTTTCAACAGCCACGGGAAACAATGATGAGCACGGAATAAGTAGAGCTTTGAGTCTGATCAATGGAAACAGAACAAATGGTATTTTTAGAAATAAAGCAAATACGATAATTGTCACCATCTCAAATGGTGATGACACCGAAGCTATGATATCCATTCAGGGAAATACATACTTTGATCCAGATAAGTATAATCAATTGAAAAATTCAGTTATGAATCTAAGTGCTGATTACAATACTTCAAATGGTGCACTTCAAGCTGAATCTTTAAGATATATTTCACTTGTTGCACATTCATCTTGTAATGGATGGAAAAAAGGAACTATTTATCAAAAGATGAGTCATGATATTTACAATGCTACGGGAAATACAGATGACCCTGGCCAACGTGACAGTAAAGATCTTTGTTCAGGTAACTATGCGAACCTCTTTGCATCTATAAATAATAGTATTAAAGCTGTTGTAGTAGGACATAAATATAATCACTGGAAAATCAGTAATGCTGGTCCAACGGCAATTCAAGATGACGACATAACGGTAACAAAAGTAAGCCCAAGTGGTGCAACTCAAAATATTCCAAGCGGCGCAGCTAATGGGTTTGAATACATCGGATACAAGACGAATCAAAATACTCGTTTTGAGCCTACTATTGGAGAACCAAAGACTGGTCTTATGATCAAGCTTAATGGGTCAGCAAGAGTAGATTATCCAGATTGTATTATCGCGAAAACGAGAACCCCGACTGAATACTTTGGGTTCTTAGCGCTACCAAGAGAGCCGCAAGCGGGATCAATAAAAGTAATTATTAGGGGACAAGAATATTCTCAAAGTTCAACAAATGGTTGGGGATATATTGGGTATCTTGAAACTAAAAACATAAAAGTTCCAGGACCAACTGGAGCGAGTATCACTCCTCCACTTAATAAGACTGGATATTTTGTTCAACTTTTCGGTGACGCTATTTTTACAAATGGTGACTCGATTGAGGTTTATTACAAGCCGGCTTCGTTATAGTTATTTATTCTTAGTTTTGTTCACTTTTTCAATAAGGTGAACAAACTGAATATGCGGAAGTTGCTTCTTTAGTTTTGCATAATAGACTTCAACAAACATTCCTCCACCATCGAGAATAACCTCTCCAACAATCCCGTGTTCTTTAGAATCTTCTAGTGAATCAATCGTTATTGCGTCTTTTTGAAGTTTCCATTTTTCTAGATGATGTTTGATTGGAACAAGAACGACTTCTTCTTTTATAGTACCCATTTTTTGGGTTTCTTTCCAAAGTGCCTCTAAAAAGATCACACCTTCTTTCTCTATTTTAAGTTTCTCTTCTTCAACAATATGTTTTTCAGTATTGTAAAAAACAAATATAGATCTTATAAGATCAATGTTCTTAACAACATTGATCTTTGGAAGCCCGGACTTATCATTGATAAGCTCCATAATTTCCATTTCAATCAAAACAAAAATTATTTCATCAAGCTTAGCTTCCATAATTGTATAAATGTCTCTCATATACAAATCAATAGTCTTTCTATGGACAGCTAGACCGAGCTTATGTTGTTCACCATGGGCTTTATACATAAGAAAAAATGTTCCGAGTATTTTTATAATATCGTTTGCTTTTAAAAACTCATAGCCCGATTTTTTTCCCGAACCATAATTCAGGTTCGCAGAGTTACTTTCGAGTTCTTTAACTCTGGCATTCGTAACTTTAAGTCTTTTAACAAGTGTGTTAATAATTGTTTTGAACCATGGATTTAATCCAGACATCGTTTTAGCAAAAGCAGAAAAAGAAATTTCGATAACATCACTAGTAACCATCGCACTTGCTGCACAACTTCTTTTCCCAGAGCCGTCATCATCGAAGTAGGCCATCTCTCCAATGACTTCACCAGTTCTTAAGACCGCAATTTCAATAAATCCCTTTCCTTTAGGCTTGTAAAGTCTAAGCTGCCCGGTTTGAATAATGTAGAGGGAGCTAGCATGAGCTCCATCTTCAAAAAGTACTTCACCAGGGCTCAATGTTCTAATGCCGGATTTTCCAGGGTTCATATAGTTTCCTAAAGCTTTTCGATGATTAAACTAAGAGCCTCTCCACCACCAATACAAATGGCAGCGCATCCTAATTTTTTATCTTCTCTCTCCATTGCATTCATAAGAGATAAGACAATCCTCGCTCCACTTGTTCCAATTGGATGACCAAGACTAACTGCACCACCGTAGATATTTACTTTACTATGGTCAAGCTCCAGCTCTTTTATTGCAACCATAGTAACGGCTGCAAATGCTTCGTTAATTTCCCAAAGATCAATGTCTGATGTTTTTAAGCCAGCTTTCTCTAGGTTTTTCTTAACCGCTTCAACAGGTGCTGTCGTAAACCAAGTCGGATTTTGAGCATGACTAGCAAAAGAATGAATTTTAAATTTTGCCTGATCTTTATACTTCTCTGAACCGAGTACAATTGCACACGCCCCATCATTTATAGTTGATGCATTAGCTGCTGTGATTGTTCCATCTTTTTCAAAAGCTGGTCTCAAACTAGATATTTTATCAAATTTTACTTTTGATGGACCTTCATCGTCAGAGACTGTTATATCTCCTTTTCTATTTGAAATTGTTACCGGAGATATTTCACTAGCAAAGATTCCATCAGCTTGGGCTTTTTGAGCTCTTTTAAATGATTCAATGGAAAAATTATCTTGAGCTTCCCTAGTTAGGTCATATTTTTTCGAACATTCCTCAGCGCAATTTCCCATTGGCCGATCAGAATAAACATCCCATAATCCGTCCCATTGCATAGAATCTTTTAGACTTGTCTCTCCAAACTTAAATCCATTTCTTGAATTTGGAAGTAAGTGTGGGGCCAAAGACATATTCTCCATTCCACCAGAGACGACAATATCGTTTTCTCCAGTCATTATTGTTCTTGCTCCTAAAATAATAGATTGGAGTCCTGAACCACATACTTTATTAATCGTCGTTGCTGTTGCAGATTCAGGAAGACCAGCGAAAAGAGTTGCTTGTCTTGCAGGTGCTTGCCCTACTCCTGCTTGAACAACATTGCCCATAAAAACTTCTTGCACATCATTTTTAGATATATTTGCCTTCGCAAGCGCTCCCTCAATTGCAATCGCTCCAAGCTTTGGTGCGCTTACAGTTGATAGTGTTCCTAGAAATGATCCTTGAGGTGTTCTTGAGCCACCTAAAATGTAGACTGTCATATATTTTCCTTTGATTTGAATTTGCTCTATTTTATGTATTTTCTTCAATAATTACCACTAAGAAAGAAGTCTTTTTACTAAAGTTATCTTGTTTTAACTGTGAAATTTTGCTATTTTTCACAGCTTAAACCCCACAGGAGAACAGTATGGAAATTGGACGTTACCCAGAGAGTCAATTAAGTGTTGGCAAGAGCCTTCCAACTGAATGGATTGAGTCATTTGTTGGCCTTCTAACTCAAACATATTTCACCCAAACAGAGAAAGATCATAGATTCTTTGACGTATATGGACAGATATTTGCTCAAGAAATCGTTTTTGTTATTTCCTATATCCATCACGACGATCACCTTGCCGCTCCTATTACAATTTATCTCTCCCATGAGATAGTTGACGATAAGATAACTAAACAGGCTTTGGAAAAAGTTGTAAATTTGACGGGCCATATTCTTGATGACATTTTTTCCCAAGAGGATTGGAATGAGTTTGTTCCTAACTGGACAGAAAATGATTATGACAAGATTCCATTCCACTACAAAATTACGAGAGAAAATGTAGGGTTATCGCTTCAAGCAGAAGAGATTCTTAAAAAAGATGGCTTAATATAAATTAATCCGTACCAAAAACATTAATTATTCTTAATCCGCATTAATAGCCTTAATATTTCGTTCAATAATAACGATAATACAGTTGTTCTAAACCCGCGAATTCAGAGGATAAAATGAAGGTTTTAATTATTCAGGAAAAAAGCGAGATCAGAGACTACCTGCAGTTTGCACTTGGAGTTTTTGATCAAGTTGACCTAAAGGCGACAGGCTCAGTAGCTCAGTCGATCGACTACCTCCACTACAATGACGATGTAAACTGTATCTTTATTGGGAATAAAATTACACAAGACAGTGATCCCAAGGAGCTATTGACAAAAATTCTAGCTTATTGCTCTGCTAATGATTCAATACTGATAGGAACAAATAAAGGCTTAGAAAACTATTCTGGTGGACACTATATTCACCCTCAGGCATCAGTGAATATAATTAATAGAGTGATTAGGTCCAAGCTTGGATTAGATACGAGTGTTCTCGATTTAGAAAACTTTATTCCTGTATCCTTTGAGTTATGTGCTGAAATTACAAGTCTTCCTTGTGACCTTCATTTAAAAATAGGTCAAAAAGAGCACACAAAACACCTCAAAAGATATTTAAAAGGAAGTCGAATAGACAAAGAATCCCTTGAAGAATATCTAGATAAAAATCTTATAAATGTTTATGTACAAAAAGAAGACTATAAAATTTTTGAAAGTTTCTTTGGTTTAAATATAAGCAATCAATATGTGTCCCCAAGAATCCTCCCGACAGAAATTCAAAACAGTTATTTTGATTCGCTCAAAGACTCTATTGACTACGGAGCTTTTATTATAGAAACATCAGGCATGGTAGGCTTTGATACCTCTAAGACTCACCTTCTAGCAAAGAAACTTCAGACTCAAGTTAGAAATCTATCTGATAATAAAAAAGTAAAGATTGAAGAAATGTTTCACCTCTCATTGGCCAGTAAGGGCAATATAGATTTAAAAATTAATTCTCTGTGTTCGATAATATCAACGAATCTAGTTAAACAATATTCGTGGGGAACGCTTGAAATGGTTGAAACATTAATGTTTGCCTCAGCATTTCATAATATTGGTCTTAGTGGTAATGCAAAGTTAATAACAATCATTACAGACGATGAGTACGATAAGTTAGATATAAAAGAAAGAGCTGTCATCGATCATCACGCAGCCTATAGTTCGAGCATCGTAGGAGCACTAGACTTTATTCATCCTAACGTAAAAAAACTCATCGTTGAGCAGCATGGTATTCCCAACGGAGAAAGTTTTATTGATAAAAATAATAATTCATCAAATTTTACTGCAATGTTCAGAATTGTATCAGAGCTATCGACACAGCTTGTAAAAGAGTTTGAAGTCAACACTGATAAATTTAGTGCTTTAAAAGTTATTGAGCGAGAAAAAGAAAGAAATAATAATGATTATCCTGAAATCTATGATGCTTTAATTGCTTGTATACCTTAAAAATTTCTAAAAAAAAGCCTCCGGTAAGGAGGCTTATATTATTAGTCACTTTCATCAAATCTGTTTTGTGGAGCATAGTTTCTAGTTTCTGCTCCAATATCATCATCTTCCTCATCGTCAGGTGAATCAAAATCATCGCCTTCGAAGTCTTCAGTTGAAATATTTAAATCACCTAGAGCTTTATAAAAATCTTTATCGTCATGAAGATCATCAACTAAAGATTCGATATAGCTTGCAGGATACTTAGCAACAAGTTCTTCAATAAACTCTTGAAGTTTTCCTTCTCCAAGAATCTCTCTTTTCTTTTTAATTTCATACCAATTAGCTATATAGTGCAAACGGCAATACTGCTGAGTTGATCGAATATTGTCACATGCTTTTTCAGCACATTCATCAGATCTATGATCAACAAAAAAGTCCAGGGTTGCGATTGATTCTGCGATATCATCCCAAGAAAAACTCTCTGTGGTATTCTGACTCTCACTTTGAACTTTAGCTTCTGCTTCTGCTTCTTTTATTTCTTTTTTAGGAGCTTTTTTAGTGGCAACTGCTGTTTCGCTGGCTGCCGCTTTTTTAGGCTCTTTAGTAGAATCTTTTTTTGACACTTTAGGAGTCGCCTTTTTTGTTGCAGGACTTTCAGCTTTTTTAACAGCTTTCTTTTCTACCTTTTTAACAGCTTTCTTAGCTACTTTCTTTTTTGCTACTTTCTTCTTCGCTACTTTTTTAGCAACTTTTTTAGTAGTTTTCTTTGCAACTTTCTTTGCTGTTTTTTTAGCAACTTTCTTAGCGGCTTTCTTAGTAGCTTTTTTAGCAGTCTTATTTGTTGCCTTTTTTGCTACTTTCTTAGCTACTTTCTTAGCTACTTTTTTAGCTACTTTTTTAGTCGCTTTTTTAGCTACTTTCTTTGCTACTTTTTTAGTCGCTTTTTTAGCTACTTTCTTTGAAACTTTCTTCGCTGCTTTTTTAGCTACTTTTTTAGTGGCTTTTTTAGCTGGTTTCTTAGCTACTTTTTTTGATGTCTTTTTAGTCGCTTTTTTAGCAACTTTCTTCTTGGCTTTAGCCATATTAAACAACCCCTTGAGAATACCCATAGACTGAACAAATTAGCACTTTTGCAGTGATATTGCCAAGTATTAGGACTCTTTTATTGAACTTCTTTAAATTCTGCTGCCGCGATGACAACTCTTTGAATTTCACTCGTTCCCTCATAAATCTCGGTTATCTTGGCATCTCTGAAGAATCTCTCGACTGGATACTCTTTAGTATAACCATTACCACCAAGAACTTGAATAGCCTGAGTTGTTATCCACATTGCTGACTCTGCAGCAAATAATTTAGCATGAGCACTTTCTTTTGATGAAAATATACCTTTATCTTTCAATGCACTCGCATGATAGATCAAAAGCCTAGAGGCTGCTATTTTAGTGCTCATGTCTGCAATTTTGAACTGGATCGCTTGAAGGTCAGACAGAGGCTTTCCAAACTGAACTCTCTCAGTTGCATATTTCCTTGAGTACTCGAAAGCTCCTCTAGCAATACCTAAAGCTTGTGACGCAATACCAATTCGACCACCATCAAGTGTGGCCATTGCAATTTTGAACCCCTTCTCTTCTTCAAAAAGTAGATTCTCTTTAGGTATTTTGATTTTATCGTACGCCAATGAGCAAGTTGAAGATCCTTTAATCCCTAATTTATCTTCTACCTTGATGATTGAAAAACCTGGACTTGAGGTTTCGACTATAAATGCACTCATTCCTTTGTAGTTATCTGTCTTTCTTGTTTTGGCAAAAACGATCATAATATCTGCCTCTTTGGCATTCGTTATCCAGTTCTTAGTACCATTTAACTCGTAGTGATCACCTTTATCTTCTGCAAAAGTTGTTAGACTCCCCGCGTCGGTTCCAGCATTGGGCTCAGATAAACAAAAACAACCAATGTGTTCACCGCTGGCAAGCTTTGGAAGATATTTCTTTTTCTGCTCTTCTGTTCCAAAGTTAAGAATGGGCCAGATACAAAGTGAAGTATGGGCAGATACAAAAACTCCAGTTGATCCACAGTTTCTAGATAACTCCTCAACTATAATAGAGTATGAAGTGTAATCCATTCCAGCTCCGCCGTACTCTTCAGGAACATAAGATCCAAGTAACCCATTGTCTGCAAGCTTTTTGATAAGATCTTTTGGCATCTCTGCATTTTTATCTATGTCGTGGGCAAGTGGTGCAACTTCCGAATCTGAAAATTTTGCAACCATATCTCTAATTTCATTATAACTTTCATCTAAAATCATTTTCTCATCCTTATTTATTCACCTGTAAATACAGGTTTTCTTTTTTCAATAAAAGCAGTCGTTCCCTCTTTCATATCTTGAGACTCAAATACTTTACCAAACATTTCACGTTCAACTCTTAACCCTTCTTCCAAGTTAATATCGACTCCTCTATTAATAGTAAATTTAGCAACCCCTACCGCATGGAGAGAGTTTCTTGCAATTTTATTAATCATTTTGACACATTCATTCATTAGCACTTCTTTTGATTCAAAGCTTGCTACGGTCAAGCCAAGTTCTAATGCCTCATCAGCTTTAATCATTCGACCGGTATAGATGATTTCTTTTGCTCTATTTCTTCCAATAATTTTTGCAAGTCTTTGAGTTCCACCAAATCCTGGAATTAATCCTAAACTCACTTCAGGTAAACCAAAAACAGCTGTGTCAGTACTCATGATAAAATCACAAGCAAGGGCCATCTCACAACCACCACCGAGAGCAAATCCATTAACGGCTGCGATAACGGGAAATCTTATTTCTTCAAACATAAATGTTACTTGCTGACCAAGATAAGATAAATCTGTTGCTTCTTCTTCAGAAAGACCAATCATCTCTTTAATATCCGCGCCGGCTATAAAGGCCTTGTCACCTTGGCCAGTTAAGATAAGACCTTTGATGTTCTCTTTACAATTTTCTTCTAAAAAATCTCTGAGTTCATTAAGAACATCTGAATTTAAGGCATTAAGTTTGTCTTCTCTATTCAGGGTTAAGAAGCCAATACCATCTTCCACTTTATAATCGAGATACTTATATTTATTTGTCATAAGAATGAAATCCTCTACCAGTTTTTTTGCCCAATCTTCCAGCTAAAACATACTGTCTTAAAAGAGGACATGGTCTATATTTAGTATCACCAAGTCCTTCATGAAGGACTTCCATAATTGCAAGGCAAGTATCAAGACCTATAAAGTCAGCAAGAGTCAGTGGACCCATTGGCTGATTTGTCCCTAATTTCATTGCCGTATCAATATCTTCAACACTGGCAATACCTTCATGGAGTGTATATACAGCTTCGTTAATCATCGGCATAAGAATTCTGTTTACAGCGAACCCAGGCATATCGTTAGCTTTAATAAAAACTTTTCCCATTTTTTCAGAAACGTTCTGCACTGTAGAAAAAGTCTCATCACTAGTTTCTAAGCCTCTAATTCCTTCCACTAGTTTCATAACTGGAACTGGATTCATAAAGTGCATACCTGCTACTTTTTCTGCTCTTCCTGTTACAGCTGCAATCTCGGTAATAGAGATTGAAGAAGTATTTGTTGCAAGAATTGCATTTTTTTGGATAGCTTCGTCCATAGACTTGAAAATTTCGAATTTAATTTTTTTATTCTCTGTCGCCGCTTCAATAGCAAGGTCCACATCTTTCATATCATTAATTGAGGTAATACCAGTGATTCTGCTCAAAGTGTTGTCTGCATCTTCTTGAGTCCACTTTTCCTTAGAAACACCTCTATCAAGTTGTTTCTTAATAAAATCAAGACCAAAATCAAGCGCTTTTTGACTTACATCAAAAAGATAAACTTCATAGCCAGAGTGAGCTGCAACTTGTGCAATGCCTCTTCCCATCTGTCCCGCACCCACAACACCAATCTTTTCTATATTTGTCATTTTAACTCCACCATTAAGATAAATATGAATTTGGACATAATATCCTAATATTAGGACAAATGGTCAATCGCATGGCATTGAAATCTGATATATGTCTAAAAAATCCTTGCCAATGAGGCCTTAATGTTTTAAAAATGCGCTACGCAATTTAAATAAATAATAGAGTTTCAATATTTTAGGAGATTAAAGTGGCAAATCATAAGTCAGCGAAGAAAAGAATCAGACAAAATGACAAGAAGAGAATCAACAACAAGTGGAAAGTTTCTCGTTTTAGAACAGAACTTAAGAAACTTAGAACTTTTATTACTGAAGAAAACAAAGAAGAAGCTGTTAAGCAATTTCCAATTGTTCAAACTCTTCTAGCTAAGCTTGCAAAGTCTCCAATTATCAGAAAAGATACTGCAGCTAGAAAAACTTCAAGATTAGCTTCTCAAGTTTCAAAATTATAATATAAGTTTAAATTTATATACGAAAAAGCCTGATACTAATTCAGGCTTTTTTTATTTCTTTAATCTGATTTTCAATACAAAAAAGCCCGGAATATATCCAGGCTTATCTTTATCGTTTTTTATTTATCAACTATCTAATCTGTACAAGGTCTTGAAGGTCATTCATATAACTTACAATTCCAAAACCAAATCCTGTACCTACAAAACCTTTAGTTCTTTTAAGCCATATAAAGTCAGGTCTCTCATAACTTAGCCAGTATCCACCAGTTATGTTTCCTCTTCTATCAAGGTTTAAAATATACTCAAAGTCTTTATGTCCAGCGCGGTAATTTGAAGTACCATTAGTTGGATTCCACCAAGCATAAAACTCTTCTTCAGGATCAGATTGTTCCCAGAACATTCTTCCACCGTCGTTAGCATAGTTAAGTCTTGTTTTCACTTTGATTTGTTTTGCCGTATTTCTATCAGCATTAAGGAAGCCAGTTGTAATCGTTTCAATAACTTCAGAACTATAACCAATTACAGGCTGATTCCAAACTTCCATATCTCTTACAACTTCTGCAACAAAACTTTCTCTATCACCGTTGATTCTGTTGGCCATAGCAATATGAAATGCACCGGGGTTAGTATCAACACACTCATCAGGAAGTGCTTTCGTTACAACTTGTCCCCTTTCAACTGACTTATAGTATTCTTTTCCATTAATAAGTGACCATGCTTCTTTTGGAAACTCAACTCCACATCTTTCACCTATTCTATTGGTAATCGTTTTCTTACGAGCAAATACATTACTTGTAATTGCAAAGTGATAATGACTTAGAAGAGCTTTAAGATCACTTGAGCCAAAGTTCAAAGTGATTCCATTCTTTTTAATTGTCGTTACTTTAGGCTCTTCAAATTCAATAGCTGCAGAAGACCAACCGTTACAAATCCCTTCCCAGTACTGACTGTATGGACCGGTAAGTCCTAACACATTTTTAGTCAGACGAAAGTTTGATTCCTTTCCTTCTTTTAACGACACATAGATATCAAATTTTTCTGTTGGTGATAATCTATCTATATCAGACTGATCCATTGCTCTAACATCTGCAAGTGTTTCTGGTCTTACTACGTTGAAAAAATATCTATCGTGCTCAGCACCTTTTTTAGAAAGAAGATTTTGAATTTCAATTTTTGCATCAATGATTCTTGACTCTGTATCCTGAATCATCATTGGACTCGGATTAACAGTAGAGAAAAGTTCACCTTTTAATGACACGATCTCCTCTTTAAGACTTCCAACCTGAGCTTGAAGTTGTCTGACAACAGGAATGTCTTGATAGAAGTTGTTCCATCTAAAAGCAATTCCACCATATATATGTGGCCAAAATGATGAAGCCCAAGGTGTCATATCATCATCAAGAGTCCCCTCAAGAGCAAGTGAGTTCATGTTGTGGTTGTAGTGTTTACCAAACCAATCAGGGTTATTGCTTCCTTCGTATGCTTGAGCAGCAGTTGAAAGAGTAATCAAACCAGCTAAAACTAAGTTTTTCATGTGAGAGGTCCTTTATTAAGTTTAAATATAACTAAACGTTTCTAACACGCTGGCTCATTTTGATCTACCCAGTTGTAAAAGTTTTATCACTCATTACAAGAATCATGTGATTTCATAGACTTAAGAGGGAGAAGAGCCTGACAATTTAGCTCAAGTAGTTAAGAGAATAACCGATAAGAAATAATGATAAAACTAAACTTACTATTCATTTTAATGCTTCCACTAGTAGCATCCTCTCAACCTAATCAAGATCTTCCTTCACAGATTGAATCGCTAGAGAAGACTAATGAAAAAATCAAACAAGATTTAAAACAAAACCAATCTCAACTTGATGTGCTGGAAATGGAAAGAGCAAAGACACTCGACTATGTACTTCAAATGAAAGCAGCTCTTGATGAGCTTGATCCGAAGAAAAAAAGCTTAATGTCTATAATTACAAAAGATATTGATAGTGAGTTAGAAAAAACAAAAATCCCCCTACTTGAGCAAAGAAAAGTTACTGAATATAGAGATCAGAATAGATATAGAGGTTTTCTGAAATGTCTAAAAAGAAATTTAAGTGTCGGTTTTAACAACTTTCATTCAAGAATCGATGGATGTAGACCACGAAGAGCAAAAGCTTTTGATCAATCCAATAATTTTCTAACAACTCTTTTTAATGCAAAAAAAATTCTCGCAATTGATTACCAATCACTAAAAAAACAGCATCGCGATACCTACAATAAGGTTAGAGATCTCGATACGAAGATTGGAAATATTAGTTATGGAATGAAAAAATTAAATAGGAATCTAGAGCTCAATGAGGAAACACTTCAAGGGGCAAAGGTAAAATACAAAAGGGCGAATTTTCTACTTGTAAATAAAGACTTTTATAACTGCAATCCTCAAACACCAACTATAGATCTTGAACAGAAAACTATTCATTCCCAAACGTCTGAAAAAGGTCCCTTTTATAGTATACCTAGGGACCACCAAGATGGAGTAGGTACATGTTATGCCAACACTGCTAAGAACCTGCTTATAGGCTTATCAGATGGGAAACTAAATGCATCATTTCTGGACATGGCCTTACAATACAAAAGTGTCGACTCTGGAGGGAAAGCTTTTGATCTTGACGGTGGATTCTCTTGTAATGTTCTTGATATCATCAAAGATATTGGTTATTGTCCGAAGAAATTTTCACCTATTGAAAGTGGTGATGAAAACCAAATGATTGGTGGTCTATTTAATGATACCAACAGCCTTGATAGACAAGCAGATGTTATTGCTAAGCTTAAGAATTTTTTAAATGATAAATCTCTGCTCGAAAAAAATACTGACTCTTGCTCCAGCCACTTAGTAAAAAATGCTAAGAAGATGGTAGAAGCTCTTAAGAATAATCCTAGGATTAAATTACCCTACCCTGAAGTGCCAAAGTTCTTTCTAGATGATAATAGGATGAGAAGCATCTATCATTCGAGTTATAAAAACAAAGTCACTTCTCCAGTAAGTGAAGAAGTATTCCTCAATGACTTTAACAGCTCAAAGTCTGATTTCTCGAAAAACTACTTAGAAGCGGCTACAAGTAATGATTCTCCTCAAAAGCTTCGAGCTAGATTCGACGTTACGATTGGTAGTTTCTTTAAAAAATACAATCTTACTAAAAAATTAGATGAATCGTATAATAAGTCTCAACTAAATACTTTTTTTCAACGCGATTACGATGAAACATTTAAAACTGAAGCATTACAAACTGACCTCTTCTACAAGGATTTTTTCAACTCAAGTAGTAATGATACTATCAATGTCTCTTACTCTAATTGTTTAAAAGACAAAGGTATACTTACAACATTTCTTTCAGGTTTAAATAATATTGCAAATCTCTTTAGATCAACTGGTGGCGATACAAATGTGCTTTTTGATACAAATGGTAACTTCATATCGAACTACGATATTATGACTTTAGCGGTTGCTCCTAAATGTTTAAATAAACAAAATAGAATAAAGCCCAATTTTGATTTCCAATGTAAAGCAATAGCCACTGACCACAGCCTAGATCTAGATGCAGAAGTTAAGAACAAAAGAGAAGTGATTTTAACAAGTCTTTTAGAAGGCATGCCTGTTGGTAACTCCCATCCTCAGCCAGGAGGGAACCATATTAATACTATCGTTGGTTATAGGTACAACAAGTCTTTAAATAAATGTGAATACAAAATCAGAGAATCTCAGACGGCAACATCTTTTTGGAGTACTGAAGAATCAATAATTAAGATTAATTTAAAGATGACTATTGCGGTAAAACAATAATGAAAAAGTTAATCTTAATACTCATTTTTACTACTACTGTTTTTGCAGCTGATAATCAATTCAAAATTGCAGGGAAGTATTACTCTTTTATAGAAAAAGACACTTTTTTAGTCAGTCAGAACTGTAAAGAAAAATGCATAGCTTTGACAAAAATGAATTCATTGAAGTCAAAAATAACTCCAAAGAAAAAGAAGTTTGCAAGTTCAATTGGATCTTATGCCTGTACCGAAGTTCTTAATGGCCAATCGGTGTTGGGCATAAAAAAAAATAAGGATATGGTAGCTGTTTGTTTATTTAAAAAGGATTCAAGTATGATCGATATCAATTCGATAACAAATCATATTAATGCTTTATAATTTTATGTCTTGTGACTAGAATCCAAATACACTCTTTGCAGCTTTATAGGTATTCACGTAAGCCTTAATCGTTGCATCTATTGGGTTTGAATATCCTCCTCCCAATGACATAGAAAGCGGATAGTCATTAAACTTTGCAAATTCAAACACCATAATGTCTCTTTGACTTAAACATTCATAGGAAAGATTAAGTGTCCCCAAACTATCCTCTTTTAGAGAGTCTACACCTGCTTGGTAAAGTACAATGTCATAGTTTTTTACGCTCAAAGAGACTAAGGTTTCTTTGAGTGCCTCGAGATACTCAAAATCCGTCACTGTATCTGGAAATGCTCGATCAATTGTTGATGGAATTTTTTTAAATGGGTAATTTTTTTCACCGTGGAAGCTGACCACATCAACAAAGTCATCATCTCTAAAAATTGAAGAGTTTCCATTTCCTTGATGAACATCTAAATCGAGAATAAGAACACGATGTCTAAAGTTTTTATTTAGTAGAGCAATCGCTATTGCGAAGTCATTAAAGAAACAAAATCCCTCTCCTCGATCAAAACTTGCATGATGAGTCCCCCCACACAGACTTGAAGAGAAGCCCAACTCTTTAGCCGAGAATGCAGATTTAACAACGGCATCAATTGAAGATCGTGTGCGGTTTAGCATTTGTTCGTTCAGAGGAAGGCCTACAATTCTTGCGCGCTTATGTTCGAGGGTTTGATTGAAAACGCCATCAACATATTCTTTTGCATGAGCAAGATATACACTCTCTTTATCAATAAGCTCTGCAGCATACATAGAATTCTCTTGGACAATCTCTTGTTCAATCAAGGCACTGCGCAATAGAGCGTACTTCTCCATAGGGAACCTATGGGAGTCCTCAAGCTTTACTTCATATATATCATTATAAAAAACTCTGATTTTTTCAGTCACTCAAATAAGTTAGCATAAGATAAATCTCTCTGCTATAATTTGAAAAATTAAATAGCGAGGAAATCATGACTATTACATCTGTACCTTTCATTACTTTAAACCGATTCGAAAATGGTTTTAAAGAAAAATTTCTAACTGGAGTAAATGAGCTTTTCGATAAAACTCAATTTATTGGTGGTCCTATTGTAGCATCTTTAGAAGAGAGTTTAGCTAAGAAAACTGATGCAAAATTTGTTGTAGGCTGTGCTAATGGTACTGATGCAATACAAATTGCACTTAGAACAATTCAAGTTGAAAAAGACGATCTCGTTCTTCTTCCAGATATGACTTTTTGGGCAACTTTTGAAGCCGTGGTTAATGTTGGAGCGAAACCGGTGACTGTCGACGTCAATAGAGAAACTTGCCACTGGGACTATGAAACATTTAAAGAGGCTGTAGATAAGTTTAAACCAAAAGCCGCAATCATGGTTCACCTTTACGGACACGCGTCTCCAGATACAATGAAAATAAGAGCATATGCAAAAGACAATAATGTTCTACTCGTTGAAGACGGTGCTCAGTGCTTTGGAACTAAAGTTGACGGTAAATCAGTACTTGGTTCAGCTTTAATTGCTACTACAAGCTTCTATCCTGCAAAGGTTTTGGGAGCATCAGGCGATGCTGGTGCAATATTCACAAATGATGAAGAATTAGCGCAAACGGCAAGAGTTCTTACGAACCATGGTCGAACAACTCACTACACTCACGGTCTAGTTGGTTGGAATTCAAGAATTGGAACTTACGAGTCTCTATTTTTAAATTATTCTCTTGAGCATATCGATGCAAGACTAGATAGCAGAAGAGAAGCTGTAAATTATTATTACGAGCATCTTCAAGGCCTACCACTTAAACCTATGCTCTCGAGCGATAACGTAGATGAAAATGGTTACTGTGCTTTTGCTATGATCGATCCAAGCTTAAGAGGAGATCTTATCGAAACTCTTAAAGAAGCCGGAATTGGATCAGGAACAATATATCCTGGTGCAATGAGTCTTCAAGAAGGTGCAGATAAGTATTTAGCTGGAAAAATTGATCACGGCAATGCTGACTATATTTCAAAAGCGGTATTAAACCTTCCTTGTTTTGCCTATATTACAAAAGAAGAGCTTGAATATGTGGTTGGAACTGTTAAAAAACACTTTAATAATATGTAAAATATCCAATATCTAAGTAATTAGGGCGATTAATTGATAAGTGTTTTTTATGAATACACTTATTTTAGTCGCCCTATTTATTTCTTGCCCTCTCATTGCGGCTTCAAATCTCTACAATATAACTTTCTCAACTTACGTTGATCATAAAGAATTTAATTCAGAGAAGGCCATTAAACATCAAATTGTTCATTCTATGGGAACAGGGATGAATAGAGAATCTAACAGATCTAGTTTAAATTACAGTTATAAAACCAAGATCCTAAGTTCTGAGGAATTGGGAGAAGTTACGAGAACTCACTATCAGTTTAGCGGTGAATTTTTAATTGAATCAGAATTAGAAAAACTTCAAAATTTTAAAATAATACTTCCAATAAATCCTGAAATGATATTTAAAAGTGCAAGTCGATATAAGCATTACTGCTCTAAGTCTGGGTACAGAGGAGTTGAATCAACTTTTTACTGGGCATGGAGTCCTAAGATTAAATACTGTAGCCTACAAATTAATAAAGACTACATTGAGATAAGGATTGAAAGTTCTGTGAGAATCGTTCAAGATAAGATTCACCTGAGTGATGAGTTTCTAGTTGATGGAGAATATAATTTATTTTACTATTTTGGATCTGATTACTTTTCTCTACGTAAGTTTGGAATGTCTGAAAAAGCATATTTAGATATATCTCGACAACTAAGGCGAGCTGGTTTTTCAATTGTTAGAAACTCAAATATGCTGAGCGAAATTACAGGCAAAACTCGTACATTCTCAAAGTTTCTTCATCTCGAAGGTTCTATCAATGGCAAGAAAGCAAAGGCATTTATAATGCTAGGAAATCCTACATATCACACTCCTGACGCCAAAAAAGAATTTTTTAAGTTTACTAAATACGCCTTAGAAAATGGAAGTAGTTATTCATATTTTGGCCATGCTGGACTTGGTTCGGTCTTTAACTTAGATTTAGCGGAACAAGAATATGGAGAAAAGATTAATTATAATATTAATCAAAAGCAGATTATTTATTTAGATGGATGTAATACGTTCTTCTATTCTACGAACTTTTTCTTTGAGAAAAAATACTTAAATAATTCTTTGATACTTATTTCCAACGGGATAAGTATTCTTACTAGTTTCTATAAGCAGACAACTTCGACAGTTTTAGATCTTTTGAGACAAACCACTTTTACTAATAAGATTATTGAAAATACAGTAGACTCTTATATGCAAGCGCAAAGAGCGAGTTTTGATGAGATGGCACTGGTCAACGCTTATTCAAACTAATATTTATTAGTTATCTTAATATATATGCGTAAACGATCGGTATACCGTATGTCATCAAAAAAGCCACGGCTATAAATAAAGCAATTGATCTTAATGTTTCACGTTCCATAACTAACTCCTTCCATTAAATTTTATATTGGCCATCAGAATAAGTGGTTATGAATCCTGTATTTAATTGTGTTTTTTTCTTAACATCACGATGACTTACTTGATAAACCCATGGAATTAGATTTAAACTAATTCAAAAGATCCCATTAAACTTATTCAAGGAGAATAATGAAACATTTAGCTCTATTACTCTGTATCCTTTCATTTTCTGCGTTTGCTACTGAACACAGAGTTGATCTTGGTCTTGGCTTAACATTCCCTCAAGCCCACACTGATTTTAACAACGAAGCAGATACAGACACAGCAATATACTTAAACTACAGACAAAAGACATCGAAACATCTCTCTTTTGGTGTTGGATACTATAGATTTGATTTCACTGATACCGATTTAAAAGACGATGTTGTCTATCTACTTGGTAGATATGATTTTGCCTCATTTAAATACTTAAGACCATTTGCAACTATTGGTGCGGGTATGGCCAACGTTGATCCTGAGGGAAGCTCAGACTACATGAGGTTTACTACTTACGCAGGTGCAGGGATTGATACAGTTATCGCTGAAAACCTAAGATTAGGATTTAACTTCAACTACCATTTCATCACAAAAAAAACGACTGCGAAGTCTGAACAGACAATCTATATTCCCTCATTGTTCTTAACATATGCCTTTGGACCTAAAGAAACTCATAGCGCCGAAGCAACCATTGTTGACTATGACAAAGACGGAATCAAAGATTCTGAAGACCACTGCCCCAATACCAAGATGGGCGTTAGAGTAAATGCATATGGTTGTGATGTTATGAAAAAAGACATTACAATTGCATTAGATGTTAAGTTTGAAGCTTACAAAACAGAGATTGATTTATCTTCAACATCTCAACTTGATAAAATGGGAAGAACTTTAGTAAAGAACCCAGAAATCTTTATTGAAATCCAAGGTCATTCCGATACATCTGGAGATGAGAAAAAAAATACAGAGCTCTCAAAGCAAAGAGCACAATCAGTAAAGGATTACCTGGTTAGGAAACATGGAATAACTTCTGAGAGGTTATTAGTTCGCGGCTATGGTCCTAAGTTTCCACTAAAGTCTAATGAGACTGCAGAAGGAAGAGAAGCTAATAGAAGGGTACAAGCAAAAATCATTTCCAAATAATAAAACGA